>ERZ724525.1230-NODE-1230-length-15030-cov-4.396327_pt1 | contig 15030 bp, 16 predicted proteins | sample MGYA00376058_ERZ724525 | MGnify/ENA primary metagenome ERZ724525 (study PRJEB28724, sample SAMN07190888) | wastewater metagenome | isolation source: influent of sewage treatment plant in Hong Hong | place: USA: Christiansburg, Virginia | collected 2016-03-01 ... | reverse complement strand
TGCTGGTGGCCGACTCGCTGGCGATTTGCGAATACGTGGCCGAAAGTTATCCTGACCTGAACCTGTGGCCCGCCAACAAGGCCGACCGCGCCCTGGCGCGCAGCCTGTGCGCCGAGATGCACGCGGGCTTCAACAGCCTACGCCAGCACTGCGGCATGAACATCGAGGCGCGTCTGCCCGAGGTCGGTGCCGTCGCCCTGCGCGACCAGCCCGGCGTGCGCGCCGACTTGGCCCGAGTCGTCACGATCTGGACGGAACTGTTGGCCCGATCCGGCGGGCCGATGTTGATGGGCGAGTTCAGCATCCTCGATGCTTACTTTGCCCCAGTGGCTGTCCGCATCACGACTTACAGTCTGCCGGTGCCCGCCGAAATAAGCGCCTATATCGACCGCCTGTACGCCATGCCCGGCGTGCAAGCCTGGATCAGCGAGGCGCTAACCGAACACGACTTTGTGCCGGTGGACGAGCCTTACCGCATCGCCCGCTGAGCCTGCGCCTGGAGTTCGCGCACCAGCGCCCCCAGCTCACGCACCGCTGCGGCAATCTCCGCGCTGTGCGGCGCGGCGCAGCTCAGGCGGATGAACTGGTTGTAGCGCGGCCCGTTGGAGAACATGGAGCCCGGCGCGATCTTGATGCCTTGGGCCAGCGCGGCCTCGAACAGCGCGTCGCCGCTGACGCCCGCAGGCAGTTCGATCCACAGCAGCATGCCGCCGCTGGGCACCGACAGCCGGGTGCCGGGCGGGAAGTGCGTGGCGATGGCCTCGGCCATCTGCTCGCGCTGGCGCTGCAAAGTGCTTTGGACGTGGTGCAGGTGCCGGTTCATGCCGGGGCTGCCCAAAAAGTCGGCCACCACCACCTGCGGCAGCTCGGGCGTGTAGCGGCTTTGGGTGTACTTGATCATCTCCACGCGCTCTTGCCAGCGGCCCGCCAGCATCCAGCCCAGGCGCAGACCGGGGGCGACGATCTTGTTGAGCGAATCGCAATAGATGACGTGGCCGCTGCGATCCCAGGCCTTGGCCGGTTGCAGCCGCTCGCCGGGCGCGCCCATGCCGTTGTAGATGTCGTCTTCGATCAGCGCCACGTCGTGCGCTTCGCACAGGCGCACCAGCCGCTCTTTGTGCGCGTCGGGCATGGTGCAGCCCAGCGGGTTGTGCAGCGTGGGCATGGCGACGATGGCGCGGATGCGGCGGCTGGGGTCGGCCTCGCCCTGCTCCAGTGCAAAGGCCAGCGCGTCCAGCGACAGGCCGGTGTGCGGGCTGGTCGGGATTTCCAAGGCGCGCAGGCCCAACGTCTCCAGCACTTGCAGCAGGCCGTAGAAGGTAGGCGACTCCACCGCCACCGTGTCGCCCGGCTGGGTCACGGCGCGCAAAGCCAAGTTGACGGCCTCGGTGCAGCCGTGGGTGATGATGAGTTCATGCGGCGCGACGTTCACGCCCCGCTCTAACATGCGCCGCGCCACCACCTGCCGCAGCAGCGGGTGGCCGTGACGGCGCGTCATGGTGGTCAACAGCTCCGGGTGCTGGCGCAGGATGCGCTGCATGCCGCGTTGCAGCACAGCGGTGGGATACAGCTCGGGCACACCCACCGCCAGCGCCAAGTTGACCCGCACCGGCACCTGCTGGCCCCGCGCCAAAATTTCTGACACACGGGCGTGGATGCCAACATAAGGGGCCGAATCAACCGCGCCCGCGCCCTCCGCAGCCACTACCGGCCAGTCGGATGCGGGCAGCAAACTTGCCCGCCGCGCCTGCTGCACAAAGTAGCCCGAGCGCGGCTTGGCCTGCAACCAGCCTTGGTCTTCCAGCTCGCGGCACAGGCGCAACGCGGTGGTCAGGCTGACGCTGTGGCTGCGCATCAACTGCCGCACTGACGGGAAGCGATCTCCCGGCTTCAGCGCACCGGCCCGTATCGCGGCCAAGTAATGCGCGCCCAAGCTTTGGTACAGCGGCACCGGCACGGGCGCGGCCAGCGAAACGGTGGAATCAGGTGCAGACATAGCGCCCCAGTGTGCCGCCAAAGCCCAGACGCGAACAGATACAGCCCGCCTGATTTACGACCGAAACAGCGCCGCGCCTCGCCGCCTGTTGTGCGGCAAAAAGGCAGTGCTTGTGTCTTTTGCCAGCGCGGCGTCGTCGGCACAGTGAAGGCTCACAGGAGCCCTTCATGTTTGACCTCATCCGCACCACCGCTGCCACCGAACCCGCCACCCTCACCCGCTGGTCTTTGCAGGCCGGGCAGACCCAAATGCTGTGGGTGGACGAAGGCTGGCAACTGCATCTGGCGCAAGGCGAACTCACGCTGCTCACGCCGCCCGTGTGGCTGGCCGAGACCCCGCACCGCACGCAGCACAGCCTGCGCAGCGGCCACAACCTAGCGCTGACCCAACGCGGCTGGGTGCATTTGCACGCCCAAAGCGAAAGCCACCTCGTGCTGCACACCGTCACCGCTGACGGCTGGCGGTGGTGGTTATCCCGACTTGTCCAAGTTTTCTGTGGATAACTCTGTGCATAACCACTCAACAAGCCCAAAAACCCCATACAAATCAAGGCCCGGCTTACGGTGCCTCAAAAATAGGCAACTCAGCCGATACACTGCCGAGATGCAAATTTATCGAGTTGGCGGATCGGTGCGGGATGAGTTGCTGGGCTTGCCCGTGCAAGACCGGGACTGGGTGGTGGTCGGGGCCAGCCCCGAGGCGATGGCGGCGCAGGGCTTTTTGCCAGTGGGCAAAGACTTCCCGGTGTTCCTGCACCCGCAAACCCGCGAGGAATACGCACTGGCGCGCACCGAGCGCAAAACCGCCCACGGCTACAAAGGCTTTACCGTTCACGCCGCCCCTGATGTCACCCTGGAAGCCGACTTGGCCCGGCGTGACTTGACCATCAACGCCATCGCCGTCTCGGCTGATGCAGCGGCTATCACCGGCGCGCATGAACTGATCGACCCCTACGGCGGCCAGCGCGACTTGGCGGCGCGGGTGCTGCGCCACGTCACCGCCGCCTTCCGCGAAGACCCGGTGCGCATCTTGCGCGTGGCACGGTTTGCCGCGCGCTTCACTGACTTTCACGTCGCCCCCGAAACCATGACGCTGATGCGCGAGATGGTCGAAGACGGCGAAGTCGATCACTTGGTGCCCGAGCGCGTGTGGCAAGAACTGTCACGCGGGCTGATGGAGGCCGCGCCGTCGCGCATGTTCCAAGTGCTGCGCGAGTGCGGCGCGCTGCGCGTGCTGCTGCCCGAAGTAGATCGGCTGTGGGGCGTGGCCCAGCGCGCCGATTACCACCCGGAAGTGGACACCGGCGTTCATGTGATGATGGTGCTGGACACCAGCGCGCAGCTCGGAGCCAACCTGCCCACCCGCTTCGCCTGCCTGACGCACGACTTGGGCAAAGGCACCACGCCCGCCGACATCTTGCCACGCCACCTCGGCCACGAGCAGCGCAGCGTGGACTTGCTGCTGCCGCTGTGCGAGCGCCTGCGCGTGCCGGTGGACTGCCGCGAACTGGCCGAAGTGGTGGCGCGTGAGCACGGCAACATCCACCGCAGCATGGACTTGGCCCCGGCCCCGCTGCTGCGCCTGCTGGAGCGCTGCGACGCGCTGCGCAAGCCCGCCCGCTTCACCGATGCGCTGCTGGCCTGCGAGTGCGATGCCCGTGGCCGCTTGAACTTTGAAAACGCGCCCTACCCCCAGCGCCCGCGCCTCACGCAGGCGCTGCACACCGCGCTGTCCGTGTCCACCGCCGCCATTGCCAAACAAGCGATGGCAGCGGGTTTGAGCGGCCCGCAAGTCGGCGAAAAAATCCACGCCGCACGCGTGGATGCCCTGCGCGCTGTCACGCCGTAATCCCGTACTTGCGCAGGCGCACCGCAATCGCCGAGTGCGAGGTTTTCAGCCGCTGGGCCAGTTTGCGGGTGGACGGGTACTGCACCAGCAGGCGTTGCAGCAGGCCGCGTTCAAAGCCCGCCACCGCCTCTTCCAAGCTGGCGACATCGTCTAGCGCGCTGCTGTCTAAGGCGGCTTCGGTCACGGCCAGTTCCAGGTCGGCGGCGTCGAGCACGGGGGCGTCGCTCAGCGTCACGGCGCGGAAGATGACGTTTTCCAACTGGCGCACATTGCCCAGCCACGGATTAGCCATCAGCGCTTGGTTGGCGGACGCGCTCAGTTTGGCCCGCGAGCGCCCGGTTTGGTCGCAGGCGCGGGCCAGAAAGACTTGCGCCAGCGGCAAGATGTCTTCGGTGCGCTCGCGCAGCGGCGGCAGGTTGAGTTGCAGCACGTCTAGCCGAAACAGCAAGTCCTGCCGAAAGCTGCCGCTGGCGACCATGTCTTCCAGCGCCCGGTGCGTGGCGCTGATGATGCGCACGTCGGCCTTTTGCTCGCGCTCGCCGCCCACGCGCCGAAAGCTGCCGTCGTTCAAAAAGCGCAGTAGCTTGGCTTGCAGATAGGGCGACATCTCGCCCACTTCGTCCAAAAACAGCGTGCCGCCATCGGTCAGCTCCAGCAGGCCGGGGCGGCCACCGCGCAACGCGCCGGTGAAAGCGCCGGGGGCGTAGCCAAACAGCTCGCTCTCGGCCAAGCTTTCGGGCAGGGCGGCGCAGTTCAGCGCAAAAAAGGGCTGGTCGCGGCGGCGGCTGCCTGCGTGGCAGGCGTGGGCCACCAGCTCTTTGCCGGTGCCGGTTTCGCCGCGAATCAGCAGCGGCGCATCGACTTGCGCCATGCGGGCGGCGCGCTGCTTGAGCTGGCGGATGGCGGGCGACTGGCCCAAGATGCTTTCAAACCCGCCCGCGCTGTAGTTTTGCAAGGCGCTCAAACGCTGGCCGATGCGGTTGGGGGCGTGCAGCGTCAACACCGCACCAACCACTGCGCCGCTGGGTTCGTGCAGCGCCACCATTTCCAGCAGATAACTCTCGCCGCCGATCTGCACTTCGCTCACTGGCAAGCGGTTGCCGTGGCCGAGCAGACGTTCGGCCAGCGCCGCATCGCCCAGCAAGGCCTGCAAAGGCATGCCGGTCAACTCAGATTCGGGCACGCCGCTGGCCAACACGGCGGCAGCATTCGCCACCATCACCACGCCGCGCCCATCCACCGCCAGAACCGGATCGGTTTGCGAGGCCAACAGCGCGTCCAGGTACAGGCGGCGGCGCGCACCGGGCAGCATGTCCAGCTCATCGACCGACAGCACGCCGTCCACCTCGAACAGCTCGCGGCGCAGCGCGGCCAAGTCTGGCGCGCTCAAAGCAGGCGCTTCAAGATAGACGTGGGGCGGGTCAACTTCGACCGCTGACACATCCAAGGTCCGCACCGCCAGCTTGGCCAAAATTTCTTGGGCTATGCCGACACGATCAGAAAAGTGAACATCAATACGCATGGCGCATTGTATGGATACCGATACGCTGTATCGCTTTCATGACGAATCAGTTAAACCCTTGTTTTGATTGAAATTTTTCCAAATCAATGACACGAAGCCATCAATTTGTCTTGATTTCAATACACCATGATTCATGGAGATTGAATTCTGGTTTTAAGCTAACTCGTTGTTTTGCAAGTATTTTTAAATTTCTTTGATCTGTGGCACAAACTGTGCAATCACTGCCGCTGATCAAACTTGGAAAGCAAAGACATGCGCGTACTCATTCTTGGCAGCGGTGTGATTGGCACCTCAGTGGCCTACTACTTGGCCCGCTCGGGTCATGAAGTGGAAGTGATCGACCGCCAGCCCGGCCCGGCGCTGGAAACCAGCTACGGCAACGCGGGCGAAATCTCGCCGGGCTATTCCTCGCCGTGGGCTGGGCCCGGCGTGCCGCTCAAAGCCATTCATTGGCTACTGATGAACCACAGCCCGCTGGTCATCAAACCCATGCTTGACCCGGCCCTGTGGCGCTGGATGATGTCGATGCTGCGCAACTGCACCGAGGCGCGCTACCGCGTCAACAAAGGCCGCATGGTGCGCTTGGCCGAGTACAGCCGCGATTGCCTCAAAGAGCTGCGCGCCGACATCGGCATCGAATACGACGACCGCGAACAAGGCACGCTGCAACTGTTTCGCACGCAAAAGCAGCTGGACGGCATTGCCGCAGACATCGCCATCCTCAAAGACTACGGCGTGCCTTACCAAGTGCTAGACCGCAGCGGTTATTTGAAGTACGAGCCCGCGCTGGCACGGGTGCAAGACAAGTTTGTCGGCGGCTTGCGCCTGCCCGGCGACGAAACCGGCGACTGCTTCAAGTTCACCAACCGCTTGGCTGAACGGGCCAAGGCGCTGGGCGTGAAGTTCCGCTTTGGCGTGGACATTCAAGGCTTGGAGCGCAGCGGCGACCGCATCACGGGCGTGCGCACGGCGGCGGGTTTGCTGACGGCTGACCGCTACGTGCTGGCGCTGGGCAGCTACTCCACGCAGATGCTGGCCCCGCTGGGCATCCGCATTCCGGTGTACCCGGTCAAAGGCTATTCGATCACCGTGCCCATCACCGACGCCAGCGCCGCCCCTGAATCCACGGTGATGGACGAAACCCACAAAATCGCCATCACCCGCTTGGGCGACCGCATCCGCGTCGGCGGCACGGCGCAACTGTCGGGCTTTGACCTGAGCCTGAACGACGAGCGTCGCCGCACGCTGGAGTTTGTGGTCGGCGACCTGTTTCCGAATGGTGGCGATGTCAGCCGCGCCGAGTTCTGGACGGGCCTGCGCCCGATGACGCCCGACGGCACCCCCATCTTGGGCGAAACGCCGATCAACAATTTGCTGCTCAGCACCGGCCACGGCACCTTGGGCTGGACGATGGCGGCAGGCACAGGCCGCGTCATGGCCGACCTGATCAGTGGTCGCCAGCCCGAGATCAGCATGGAAGGCTTGACCGTAGCGCGCTACGGTTAACGCCACCACCTTCCCTCTACACCCCCTCGCATTAAGCGTCGGCTCCACCGACGCTTGGCCGCCGCATGCCCGCCGCCGGGCTGGGCACTTTCACGTCAGCACTTTTTAGACTTCAACTGAAAGCGAATCATGGGAACTGTTACTGCGTTTGTCACGATGATCAACGACATCGTCTGGGGGCCACCGATGCTGATTGCCATTTTGGGCACCGGCTTGTTTTTGCAGCTGCGACTCAAGTTCATGCCGGTCACCAAGATCATTGCGGGCTTCATCATGATCTGGCGGGGCCGCAAGGCCGCACCCGGTGCTGCGGGTGAAATCACGCCCTATGCAGCGCTCATGACCGCGCTGGCTGCCACCGTGGGCACCGGCAACATTGCAGGCGTGGCGACCGCCATTGCCATTGGCGGCCCCGGTGCCATGTTTTGGATGTGGATGACCGCCTTGGTCGGTATGGCCACCAAGTACGCCGAAGTGCTGGTTGCCGTTCACTACCGCGAAACCGATGACCACGGTGAGCAAATCGGCGGCCCGATGTACGCCATCAAAAACGGGCTGGGTCGCCAATGGCGCTGGCTGGCCTCGGCCTTCGCACTGTTTGGCGGCTTGGCCGGGTTTGGCATTGGCAACATGGTGCAGTCCAACAGCATTGCGGGGGCGCTGGCGGCGGGCTTTGGCATCAGCCCGTGGGTGTCGGGCGTGGTGATGACGGTGACCACCGGCCTGGTGCTGCTGGGCGGCGTCAAGCGCATTGGGGCGGTGGCCGAGAAGCTGGTGCCGTTCATGTGCATCAGCTACATCGTGGCGTCGCTGACGGTGTTGGGCATTTACGTGGATCAGATCCCCGCCGCCTTCTCGTTGATTTTCAGCAGCGCTTTCAACCCGGTGGCGGCCACGGGCGGTTTTGCCGGGGCAGCCATCATGATGGCCATGCGTTACGGCGTGGCACGCGGCATTTTTTCCAATGAAGCGGGTCTGGGCACGGCGGGCATTGCCCAAGCGGCAGGCCAAACGCGCAACGCGGTCGAGTCGGGCTTGGTGGGCATGATGGGCACCTTCATCGACACCATCGTGGTCTGCACCATGACCGGCTTGGTGCTGATCGTGACCGGCACCTGGAGCAGCGGCCTCAAGGGTGCGGCCCTCAGTTCTGCTGCGTTCACGGCAGCCTTCCCCAGCTTTGGCGCGCAGTTCTTGGCCGTGGCGCTGGCGATTTTTGCCTACACCACCATCTTGGGCTGGGCCTATTACGGTGAAAAGTGCTGGGAGTACTTGCTGGGCACCTCGGTGGAAGTGCCCTACCGTGCGCTGTGGACGATCTTTGTGCTGGTCGGTGCCGTCACGCAACTGGACTTTGTCTGGCTGGTGGCCGACACACTCAACGCCTTCATGGCTTTGCCCAACTTGGTGTCGTTGCTGCTGCTGTCGCCCGTCATCGTGAAGTTGACCAACGCTTACTTTGCCAAGGCAGCGTGATGAACAGCGCCCATGCCACCCACGCCGGAGCCTTTTTAAGCATCGACTTGGATGCGATTTGCAGCAACTGGTGTGCCCTGTCGGCACGGCTGAACGGCACCGTCTGTTCTGCCGTGGTCAAGGCCGATGCGTATGGACTGGGCGCGCGCCGCGTGGGCGCGGCCCTGTACGCGGTCGGCTGCCGCCACTTCTTTGTGGCGCACTTGAGCGAGGGCCTAGACCTGCGCCCCGCCCTGCCCGCCGATGCGACGATTTACGTGCTGCACGGCGTGCCACCCGGCGCAGAGGCCGATTGCGCCGCGCAGGGCTTGGTGCCGGTGCTCAACAGCCGCCAGCAAATCGACAGTTGGCGGGCGTTGGCCCACGCCCTGGGCCAGCGGCTGCCCGCCATCGTGCAAGTCGATAGCGGCATGGCGCGGCTGGGCTTGTCTGCCAGCGAGTTACTGCAACTGAGCGACGACCCATCGGCCTTGGACGGCATCCACGTCGCCTATGTGATGAGCCACTTGGCCTGCGCTGACGAGCCCACGCACCCCGCCAACGCGGCGCAACTGGCGCGGTTTGTGGCGGCACGCCGCCTGTTGCCCGCCGCCCCGGCCACGCTGAGCAATTCGTCGGGCATCTTTTTGGGTTCGGCGTTTCACTTTGATTTGGCACGCCCCGGCGCAGCGCTTTACGGCATCGCTCCCGTGCCCGGTCAGGCCAACCCCATGCTGCCCGTGGTCACACTGCAAGCCAAAGTGATGCAAACACGCACGGTAGAAGCAGGCACCAGCGTGGGTTACGGCGGCCACTGGGTTGCGCCCCACACCAGCCGCATCGCTACCGTGTCGGTTGGCTACGCTGACGGCTACCTGCGCAGCTTGAGCAACCAAGGCTCGGCTTGGCTCGGCGCAGTCGAACTGCCGCTGGTGGGCCGCGTGTCGATGGACACCATCACGCTGGATGTCACCGCACTGCCCGACAATGCCATCCGCCCCGGCACACTGGTGGACTTGCTCTCGCCCCGGCACACCGTAGATGATGTCGCGGCACGCGCTGGCACCATCGGCTATGAAATCGTGACCAGCCTGGGCCAACGCTACCTGCTCCGCTACGACGGCGGTGCAGCTTCAACCACATCACAACGTTGGACAACCTCTTCACCATGAGCACCCTCCAACGCCTGCACCCCGGCCCCCGTTACAGCGAAGCTGCTATCCACAACGGCACCGTTTACTTGGCCGGACAAGTCCCCAACAACACCGCCGCCGACATCCAAGGCCAAACCACCGAAGTGCTGGGCATGATTGACAGCCTGCTGGCCCAAGCCGGTAGCAGCAAAGAGCACTTGCTGATGGTGCAAATCTTCTTGGCCGACTTGGCGGACTACGACGGCATGAACGCCGCCTGGGACGCTTGGGTATCGCCGCGCAACGCCCCGCCCCGCGCCACCGTGCAAGCCAAATTGGCCCGGCCCGAGTGGCGCATCGAAATCGTGGTGACCGCCGCCGTCGCCTGAGGTGGCGATGACGACGCGGCTCACCGATGTTTTAACGCTCTCCAACGCCCAGATCGCTATCGAAGCCGCCGCCACGGTGGCCTTTGCGCTGTCCGGGCTGATGGAAGGCGCGCGCAAGCGGCTGGATGTGGTCGGCATCAGCATGGTGATGGGCTTGACCGCCTTTGGCGGCGGCACGCTGCGCGACATCTTGCTGGATCGGCGGCCCTTTTTCTGGGTCGAACACGCCGTGTGGCTGTGGGTGCTGCTGGCGCTGTGCTTGGGCGCGATGCTGTTCATGCGCGCCCGGCACTTTGCGCCCACCCAGCGCATCATCCAATGGCTAGACACCCTGGGCCTGGGCTTGTACACCGCAGGCGGCACCCAGATTGCGTTGGACAGCGGCATGCCCATGATCGTCGCCGTGCTGATGGGCGTGATCACCTCCTGCTTTGGCGGTGTGCTGCGCGACATGGTCTGCAACGAAATTCCCAGCGCCTTCCGCGACCACCAGCCCTATGCGGTGTGCTCGTTTGCGGGCGGCTGGGTGATGGTGGCCGCGCACCACGCGGGCGCGCACCAGTGGGTGTGCCTGATCAGCGCCGCCGCCACCGCCAGCTTGCTGCGCGTGCTGACGCTGTACTTCAACTGGCGCATTCCTGGCTGGCCGGTGGGGAAGGTGAAATAAGGCACGCCATGCTCACCCATCGCCAACTGCGCTACTTTGTCGAGATCGTGGATGCGGGCAGTTTCAGCTTGGCCTCGGAGCGCCTGTTCATTGCCCAATCGGCCCTGAGCCGACAGGTGCGTGAGATGGAGCAAGCGCTGAACGTGCAGTTGCTGGAGCGCGACTCCCGCCATCTGGCGATGACGGCGGCGGGCCAGTCGCTCTACGCCGATGCGCGCCACATCCTGACCGCGCTGGCCGATGCTGCCGCCCGTGCCACCCACGCCCAGCGCGGCACCGCAGGCACGCTGCAACTGCTGCATTCCAGCTCGGTGCCTCTGACCTCGCCGCTGCTGACGCTGTTGCGCCAGCACGTGGCGCAGCACCCCGGCATCTCGGTCGAGATCGCGCAGGCATCGTCAGAAATGCAGGCGCTGGACATTCACGAAGGCCGGGCCGACTTGGGTTTGGCCCGCGCGCCCATCTTGCGGCGCTATGGCGATGTGCAGTACCAACCGCTGTACGACGAGCCCCTGGTCGCCGCGCTGCCCGTGGGCCACGCGCTGGCGGATCGGAGCCAGCTGTCGCTGGTCGAGCTGCGGCAGGAGTGTTTTGTGGCGACACCGCACCTGGAGCGCGGCGGCCTGAGCCATCGCGTTGCCGAGCTGTGTCAGGCGCGCGGTTTTCAGCCTGAAGCGGCGCAGGTGCGTTCGCGCAAATGGGCGCAACTCGCACTGGTGCAGGGCGGCTTGGGCATTGCCATCGTGCCCGCGTCAATGGGCGCGTGGGCTCCCGCTGGCGTGCGGCTGCTGCCCTTGACCGATGCGGACTGCACCACCCGCGTGCTGGCGCTGTGGCGGCGTGCCGCACCACCGCTGGTGCAAGACTTTGCCCGCGCTTTGCAAGCTGGCATCGGCCAACCGCTGCCCCCGTCTAGCTGATTTCGCGATCCACGCACGCCGCATTTGGTATTGGCGTTTTGCGACCTGCATCCCTAGAGTTGCGGCCATCTTGTGCTCTGTTTGATGCCCGTGAACTCTCTGCTTGACCTTGTTGTGACCTATCTGCCGCTGCCCCCGCTGGCACTGCTGACGGTGGGCTTGGGCGTGAGCGTGGCTTATGTGATTTTTGGCGTGGCGGGCTTTGGCACCGCCTTGGTCGCTGGCCCGGTGCTGGCGCATTTTGTGCCGCTCGCCACCATCGTGCCGCTGCTGGCCTTGCTGGATTTCGCTGCCGCCGTGGTCAACGTGGCACGTGACGGTCAGGCCGCCGATACCCGCGAGCTGCGGCGCATCGTCCCGGCGATGGCCTTGGGCAGCTTGGGCGGCGCGGCCATCTTGCTGCTGGGTCGCCCGTCAGCTTTGCAATTGGCGCTCGGCCTGTTTGCGGTGGCTTATGCGCTGTACACGCTCAGCGGCTTCAAATCAGGAGCCCGATTCACGCCACGCGCCGCGCTGCCATTTGGCGTGGTGGGGGGCGTGTTTTCGGCACTGTTTGGCAGCGGTGGGTTTATCTACGCTATCTATTTGGCCGGGCGCATAGAGGCCAGCGAGCGCATCCGCGTCACGCAATCCACGCTGATTGGGCTGTCTACATTGACGCGGGCCGTGCTGTTTTTGCTGGCGGGCGTTTATGCCAACCCGCGCATCCTGGCGCTGGCTGCGGTGCTGGCATTGCCGATGCTGATCGGCACCGCGCTGGGGCGACGCATCACGCTGATGCTGACCCGCGCCCAGTTTTTGCGCATCGTCAGCCTGATCGTGCTGTGCTCAGGCGTGACGCTGATCTGGCGCTACAGCAGCGCGAGTTAGCCCCACGCGCAATGTCTGCCAGGAGCGAGCGCTCGAAACCCATCAAGCCGCCAGAGCAAAACGATCATCATCAGGTACGAGCTCTTCGGCCACCCAACGCCCCGCTTCGGCGTGGACGACGATCTTTTGATGTACCAGCCGCTCCACCGCCATGATCCGATCCAGCGCGCCGCGCAGCGCCTTGTTGTTGGCGTGGTGCAGCAACACCATCAACCGCAGCAACTGATCATTGGCTCTGGGCACTTTGCCGTGGCGCTCCCACAGGCTGACGTTTTGCTCTGACACGCCCTGCGCCTGCCCCAGCGCCGCTTGCGACAAGGCCAGATGCACCCGCAAAAAACGCAGCTCCTTGCCCGTCAGCCGCCCGGGTTTCTTGACCAACTCGTCAGCCAACAGCTTGTGCAGCGCGTCCACCTGCTCAATGGACACTGCCTTGCCATAAGCCGTCTCCTTCAAGGTGTAGCCATTGCTCAGCCAGACATTGTCCAGCCCGCATTCCTGATAGTGATACATATCCGCACCTCCTGCTTCACAACACCAACACCGTCACCACGATCAAGTCGGGGTCGTCGTCATCCAAGGCCACGCACGCCGCCAGATTGCGACCGCAAACGTAGCGCTCCATGCGGCAAATCAGATCGCCCGTTTTGAGATCTGCCTCCGGTTCCAGATGGATCACGCCTTGCCGCAGGCATTCGAGCACCTCGTTCAGCAACACCTTGCGCTGCGCCATCCGCTGTTTGGCATGCACAGTGACGAAAACCGCCGCACTGTTGCGCGCCACCTCGCGGATATGCCGTTGCAGTTGCAGCTTGGTTTTGCGCTGAAAGGGCTGACTCACCTGACACCTCCTTGAGAAGCGGCCATGCTAGCACAACCCATAATTTTTATGGGTTAATCACCCCTGCACCGACTGCACCCAGCGCGCAATGTCTGCCGCCGAGCGCATGGCTCCGGCTTGGCGCGCCACCTCGCGGCCACCCACAAACAGCGCCAGCGTCGGGATGCTGCGAATGTTGAAGCGCGCCGCCACGTTGGGCTGATCTTCGGTGTTGACCTTGACCAGCCGCACATGCGGCTCTAGCTGCGCCGCCGCTTGCTCGAACGCGGGGGCCATCATGCGGCACGGCCCGCACCACGGCGCCCAAAAATCCACCAACACCGGAATCTGGCTACGGCTGATGTGGCGGTCAAACCCCGCTTCGTCCAGCGCCAGCGGCTGGCCGGTGAACAGCGGCTGGTGACAAGCGCCGCAGTCGGGCGCGTGGCTGAGCTTGTCCGCAACAATGCGGTTCACGGCCTGGCAATGCGGACAGACCAGATGAAGAGGCGAGGCAGACTGAGTCATGTAGAGATACTCCTTTGGGTATCAAGATGCAGGCGGGGAACGGGGTTTCAAGGGACGGTGGCAAGCCCACCGCCATGCATCTAACCTGCATGGAACTCCAGTCACATGGCGCTCGGGTGACGGATACTTGGCCCCACACGCTCTAGATTTTTCTCGCTATTGCACGACCAGAGCATCATTGAATGCCAGTAGTCTCAAGCAAGAGAACCACTCCATCTACCCCATTCCACCATGACCCTCGCTTTATGACCGTACATCCTCGCCCCTTCGCAATAAGAACGGGCCTATTGCTGGGGCTGTTGCTCAGCAGTACCTCTGTGGCCTGGGCGCGAGGCACTCCAGGCTCGGCCTTAGAATCTGTATTGGAGTTGGCTGTGTTCGCAAGCTTGGTCGCGGGGTTGAGCTTATCCGATGCTTTAGGCCGAGTGGGCTGGTCTAGACTGGCAGGATGCGCGGTACTGGCCTGCATACTGGCACTACTCTGGCCCGGCTTGGGATGGCTGTTGGGCGTGCTGGCTTTCGGGGCGATATGCCCCGCTATTGCCGCTGCCTACGTGGTGCGCGACAGTGGGTTGTTGTCATCGGCAGCAACCGCAACATCAGCCGACGATCTCGAAGCCGCACCAACACCAGTACCGGGGTGGAGCCTGATGCGCTGGGTCGCCACAACCTATCTGTTCTGGACTGTCGTGGCTTTAACCAGCTTTGAGCTGCTGCCCTTCTTGGCGATCCCCCTGTTGCTCATCATCCAGCCAGAGGCCATCAGTCGGTTCTCCCTCCACTGGCTGTAGCACTTGCCACAGGTACCGGCATCACCGCCTGGGTCAGCCTCCAATACCCTGCCAGACGGCGCTGGCTGCCGCTGCTGTGCAACCTCTGCGTACTGCTGATTTTTATAGGATCGGCCGAAATGGCCCAAAACCACGGGATAACGCTGGGACTGCAAGGCCACCAACCTCAGCACCTAGAAAGCCGGTCATTTCTGCGGTCTGTGCTGGAGTACCAGCTCCGTGCACCGCATGCCAGCTTTCAGGAAAACGGTCACACCTACCACTGGAGCTATGCACAACGGCAATTCATCCGACTCGACCAACCGCCCATTGAAAGTCAGGGGCGCGCCATGCGGTAAACACCCCTGACCTGCGCTGCAGCAAACACTACGCGAGTGCAGCGTACAACAAAAATCCCCACCACCTAAAAGGGTCGGCGGGGATTTTTGTTGAGCGCGGCAGCCTGAATACCTGAGTTACTCCACCCACTCTACAACAACCGCGCCAGCGCCCCGGCCACCATGCTCAGTACCAGCGCTGAGGCCAACGGGATGAAGTATTCGCGGCCAAACAGGCTAAATCTAAAGTCGCCCGGCAGTTTGCCCA
>ERZ724525.1227-NODE-1227-length-15059-cov-4.962277_pt1 | contig 15059 bp, 10 predicted proteins | sample MGYA00376058_ERZ724525 | MGnify/ENA primary metagenome ERZ724525 (study PRJEB28724, sample SAMN07190888) | wastewater metagenome | isolation source: influent of sewage treatment plant in Hong Hong | place: USA: Christiansburg, Virginia | collected 2016-03-01 ... | reverse complement strand
TGCCGGCAGCGCGGGTGGGGCGGGCGGCATACCTGAGAGTGGGGCGTCGGGCACGCGCGTGAGCCGGGCGGAGCACCCGCTGGCGGCGGTGATTGCGGGCGTGCTGGCGGGGTTCGCGACGATGACCGCCAACGCCGCGGGGGCCGTGATGACGCTCTACCTGCTGGCGATGCGGGTGGAGAAGGTGCGGTTCATCGGAACGAGCGCGTGGTTCTTCCTCATCGTCAACGTGTCGAAACTGCCGTTCTCGGCGTCGCTGGGGCTGTTCCCGGCCGAGACCCTGCGGCTGTCCGCGCTGCTCGCGCCAGTGGTGTTGGTCGGGACGTGGCTGGGGATCTTGTTGCTGCGGCGGCTGAGCCAGCTGACCTTCGAGCGGGCGGCGCTCGCGGGGTCGGTCGTTGCGGCGGTCGCGCTGTTGGTGCGCTGACGGGCGGCGCAGGCTCCCGATTTCAGGGCGGGGTGTCCGCTCCGGTAACCTCGTCGGCGGTGGCGTGTCCGAGCGGCCTAAGGAGCACGCCTCGAAAGCGTGTGTGGGCGGAAGTCCACCCAGGGTTCGAATCCCTGCGCCACCGCCAGTGCTGGACCTGCAGTATCGCTAGCAGCCCGAACCCTCGCCGGTTCGGGCTGTTGGTCGTTTCGGGGTGTGTGAGTGGCAACTTGGGGCTGTTGGCGCAGCAGCGATTCATGACGTCGCCGATGAAGTCGCCGCTGGTGTCGTTGGGACAGCAGTAGCGACGACTTCATGGGCGACTCCATCCGCCGGCTTGGCCACGTTCCCCGGAACTCATGAGTCCCCTGCCAGGCGGTGGGGCTTAGGCGACGGTGACGGGGCGCAGGCGCCGGACGGTCCAGGTGCGCTGGCGGTGGGCGGCATACATGGTCACCAGGAGCGACCCCACCATGGTGAGGACGAGGGCGGTGATGTCCGTGCCGAGACCGTCGGTGGCGCCCGCGACGACCCGCCGGAGCGCATCGACCGCGTAGGTGAGCGGCAGGACGTCGTGCAGCCAGCCGAAGAAGCCCGGTGCGGTGGCGACCGGATAGGTGCCACCCGCCGACGCCAACTGCAGCCCGGCAAGGATCACCGCGACGAACCGACCGGGCGCACCGAGCAGGCCGACGAGGGCCTGGTTCATGGCCACGAAGGTCAGCCCGATGAGCATCCCGACCCCGATGAGCCCCCACGTCGAGGCGGCACCGATGCCGATCCAGAACTGCAGGACCAACGCCAGCGCAGCGCCCTGAGCGGCGCCGAGCAGCGCGCCCGGCAGATATCCGGCGAGCGCCACCAGCGGCGACGGGGCGCCCGAGGCGAGCGCCCGCGGCGACAGCGGACGCAGCAGCAGGTAGATGGCGAGCGAGCCGACCCACAGGGCCAAGGCCATGAAGTAGGGAGCCAGGCCGGCGCCGTTGTTCTTGACGGCATTGTCCCGAGCGACATCGGCCACGACCGGCGTCGCAGCGACCGCGGCGAGTTGCGCCCGCTCGGCCTCCGAATAGGTCGGGATCTTGCTCACGCCTTCGCCGAGCCCGGTGCTCAGATCGCTCGCACCGGTGCCCAACTTGGCGCTGCCGTCGGAGAGCGCCTGCAAACCGGACGTCAGCTCATCGGCCCCGGTAGCCGCGGTCGTCGCTCCCGACGCCAGTTGGTCGGCTCCGTCGGCCACCCCGCGCACGCCCGTCGCGAGTTGGGGGAGTTTGCTCGCCAAAGTCGCTGCCCCGGTGGCCGATTGGTGCAAACCCGCCGCCAATGCGGGCATTCCGTCGGCGAGTTGGTCGACGCCGCCGGCCAACTGCGTTGCCCCGGGAACCAATTGGCTGAGCCCACCGGACAACTGAGCGGTGCCACCGGACACCCCGGTCGCGCCGTCGCGCAGCCCGCCACCCTGTGCGGCGAGGCCCGACAGGTTCGCGCAGAAGGCAGGCGCAGCGCCCGAGGCAGCACACGTGGCGGCGAGCCCGTCAACCCCCGAGGTGTATGCCGTGAGGCCAGTCGCGAGTGCCGCCGCACCGGAAGCGGTCTGGCCCGCTCCGGACGACAGCCCCGTGAGTCCGGCCGACACCTGGGCTGCCCCGTCGGCCAGCGCCCGAGTGCCGGCGGGCATCGCCGCAACCTTCGAGTCGATCTGGGACAGGCCGCCTGCCAGCTGTCCCACCCCGGCCGCGGCCTGATCGGCACCGGTCGCCAGTTTGTCGGCCCCGGACGCGAGATCCCCTGCACCAGAAGCGATCTGGTCGACGCCAGACGCCAGCGACCCAGCGCCAACGGCGGCCTTGTCGGCTCCCGACGTCAGCTCGGTGACGCCGGAGGCCAGCTTGCCGGCCCCATCTGCGGCCGAGGAGAGTTGGTCGTGCAAGGTGCCGTAACCGGCATACATCGCCGAGAGGTAACCCTCCGTGACGGTGCGGGCGGCCTCGGCGCTGGTCGTCGTCGCGATCGCCTTGGCGATGGCCCCGTCGAGGTAGTTGACCGAGTCGTCGGTGCGCAACGACAGCCGTGCGGCCCGCGCGTCGGCGGGCGCTCCGTTGGTCGACGTCGCCGAGCGCGAGAAGTCGGCCGGGATCGTCAGCACCGCGCCGAACCTGCCTTCCTTGAGCCCGGATTCGGCCGTCGCGGCGTCAGTGAGGGTCCACGCGTAGTTCGACGAGGAGGCCGACGACGTCAGCTTGCCGACCACAACGCGCCCGAGCGGCACGATCTGGTCCTTGCCGTCGGCGCCCTTGAGCGTCACCGGCTCGTCGAGGTTGACGACGGCCGCGGCGATCTGGTCGACCCGCGTCGTCGGGCTCTCGTTGGCCCACGTGTAGAGCCCGCCATAGACGAGTGGGACGAGGACGAGCGCGAAGAGCGCGAGCAGGGCCCGGGGGCTTCCGGCGAACCGGCGCAGCTCGGCGGCAGGCAGGGCGGGGCGGGACATCAGTGCACCTTCTCGGAGAGCTCGTCGGCGGGGTCGGTGAAGCTTGCGGCCACGGGGTCGGTCCACGGGTCGCCGGTGTGTTCGGTGACGAAGGAGTCAGCCTCGGCGCTGCGGCTCGCGAGGGCCAACGACCCGAGGGGTATGCCGCCCGCCCCGGCCAGCGCGTCGGTCGCCTCATGCAGGTCGCGGCAACTGACGACGACGGTGAGCGCCCGAGCCGGCTGGGTGCGAGCGGTACGGCGGACCTGTGACCCGGCCAGCGAGGCCAGCACGGCCCAGGCGGCGGCCCGGTCGTCGGAGCCGCGCAGGCCGTCGATGTCGTCGACGAGGAGGATCTCGGGGTCGTCGAGCAGGGCCAGGGTGACGCCCAGGACCCAGCGCTCCAGGGGGGCCAGGTCACGCACCCGCGTCGTGGAGGCGAGCGACGGGGAGGCGTGGGCGGCTGGGACGGCGGACACGGCATACCCGAGAAGGTCGGTGAGCAGCCCGGTGGCTCGGTCACGGGCGTGCGACCCGACCCAGGGCAGCCAGCCGCGGCCGGCGAGCCGCTCGGTGAGGTGGTCGCCGATGCTGAGGAGGGGGTCGAGGTCGTTGACGCCGGTGATCTCGGCGAGGGCCGTGGCCTTGCGCACCCCGTGACGCTGGTCGGGCAGCAGCCGCCCGGCAACGTCGAGCGAGCCTGCGGTGAAGGCCATCCGGCCGGCGAGGGTGAGCAGCAGGGAGGTCTTGCCGCCTCCCGGCGCGCCATGAACGACGAGGACGCCCCCCTCGGGCACCCTCAGGTCGACGTCGGCGAAGACCGTCCCGACCGGGTCGGACACGCCCAGCCCGTGCGCCTCGATGACGGGGACCGGACCCTCGATAGCCGCCCGCGCCGCCCGAGCCTCGTCGGCAGCGATCCGCCGGTGCAGGCTCTCGCCCTCGACGTCGAGCACCGGCAACAGCCGGTCGAGCCACCGGGGCAGCCACCAGGCCGCCGGCCCGAGCAGCCGCATGACGGCCGGGACCAGGGTCATCCGCACGACGAACGCGTCGACGAACACGCCGACGGCCAGGCCGAGAGCGATCGGTTTGATGTAGAGCGCACCCTTGGGCACGAACGCCGCGAACACCGCAACCATGATGATCGCCGCGGCAGTGACGACCCGGGCGGCATCGACGAACCCATGGGACACCGCGTCCTTGGCGTCATCGCCGTGGACGTAGCGCGAGCGCATGCTCGAGACGAGGAAGACCTGGTAGTCCATCGCCAGCCCGAACAGCACCCCCATGACGATGATCGGCATGAACGCGATGACCGGCCCGGTCTGGCTCACTCCGAGCGGCGCGGCCAGCCAGCCCCAGTGGGCGACGGCACTCACCGCTCCGAAGGATGCCCCGAGCGAGAGCAGGTAGCCCACGGCCGCAGTGATCGGCACGAGCAGGGACCGGAAGACCAGCATGAGCAGCACGAGCGAGAGCCCGACGACGACGATCCCGAACGGCAGCAGAGCATCGGACAGCCGGCTGGCCACGTCGACCTGGGCAGCCGTATGGCCGGTCACCGCGAGCTCGACGCCGAACTGGCGCTCCACCTCGGGGGCCAGCGCCCGGACCGCCGTCAGCGCGTCCTTGGTCACCTGGCTCTCGGCGCTGCCCTCAGGAATCGCGACGATCACGCCAGTGTCGGCGCCGCGGTTCGGGGTGGCGACGCTCGTCGAGGCGATCCCGGGCGTGGCCAGCACCATCTTCTCGATGTCGGCGACGACTCCGAGTGGGTCGGTCGTCGCGACGATGTCGAGGGTGATGACGAGCGGCGCGTTGGCACCCGGCCCGAAGGCGCGCGCCACCGTGTCGAACGCCTCCCGCTGGGTCGACCCGGGGGCTGACGTCCCGTTGTTGGGCAGGGCGAGGGTGAGGTCGCGGGCCGGCAGCGCGGCCACGCCGAGACCGCCGATGACGAGGATCGCGGTCAGCGCGGGCACCTTCGTCACCAGCCGCACCCACGAGGCTGACCAACTAGTATGCCGCCGCGCATGGTGAGCGTCGGCGACCTGCTTGGGGGTGAGCCGGGTGCCCGCGGCGCCAATGAGGGCGGGGAGCAGGGTGAGGGCGACGACGACCGCACACCCGACACCCACCGCCGCAGCGATGCCCATGACCGATAGGAAGGGGATCTGGGCGACGCCGAGGGCCAGCAGCGCGATGGCGACGGTGGCGCCCGCGAAGACAACGGCCGACCCGGCCGTCCCCGTGGCCCGGGCCGCTGCCTCCTCGACCTCCACGCCCTCGGCGAGCAGGTCTCGGTGCCGCGACAGGATGAACAGCGCATAGTCGATGCCGACGGCGAGGCCGATCATCAGCGCGAGGAACGGCGCGGTCGAGGTGATCGTCGTGAAGTGGGTCGCGATGAGGATGAACGACATCGACATCGCCACCCCGAGCAGGGAGGTGAGCAGCGGTATGCCGGCCGCGATCGCCGACCCGAGCGTGACCACCAGGACGATCAGCGCCACGACGACACCCAAGCCCTCGGTGATGCTCATCTCGGGAGCTGTCGGCATGAACAGCGCCCCGCCGACCGACGTCGTCAGACCCGTCGCGGTGGCCTCGTGGGCCAGGGCGATGAGCGGCTCGCGGGTGGCATCAGTGACGTCGTCGGAGGCCAGGTCGAGTTGCACGGCGATGATCGCGGCCGAACCGTCCGGCGACACGGTGCCCTTGACGAGTTCGTTGAACGGGCTCGTCGCGCCGCTGACGTGCGGGAGGGCGGCATACCTTGCGGTGAGGTCCTCGATGCGTGCGGTGACAGAGGGGTCGGTGACCTTGGAGCCCGCTGGGGCCGAGACGACGACTTGGCCACTGGCCCCGGCGAACTCGGGGAAGCGCGAGGAGAGGGCGTCCATGGCCTTCTGGGACTGGGTGCCCGGGATCTCGAAGGCGTCGGCCATCCCGCGCTGCAGCAGCCCCGCGCTGGCGCCGAGGATGACGATGAGGGCCACCCAGAGGGCGACGACGAGGCGGCGGCGGCGCACGGCCCAATGGCCGAGGGCGTAGAGCGCTGAGGACATCCGGACTCCCGAGAGCGACGACGGTTCAATACGGAAGTGTATTGGATGCGCCAACGTATTGGATACACTGACGTATCCGCTGTCGGTCAGCCCGATGTCGCCACTAGCCTGAAGAACGAGATGACCACCCCGTCGAAGGCCCCTGTTGAGCCCGGCCTGTCCGCCGAAGCCGGCGGGCTCATGGTCCACTCGGACCACGCTGAGCACACCGACCACCCCAAACGCAGCCGCAGCGTGACCCGCGACCGGTTGCTCGATGCTGCCGGCGAGGTCTTCGCCGAGCGAGGCGTGGCGGGGGCGAGCGTCGAGGAGGTCTGCGAGCGGGCGGGCTACACGCGCGGAGCGTTCTATTCCAACTTCGCGACGAAGGACGAGCTCGTCGTGGCCCTTCTGGACCGCGAGGAAGGGCTGCTCCTCGAGCGGCTGAGCACCGCGCTGGGTGCTTCACTGTCCGAGCCGGCCCCGTTGACCGCAATCGCCGGGCGCCTGTTCAACCTGCAGCCGTTCGGGGCGCAGAACTACGCACTGCGCGCCGAGTTGTCGTTGCTCGCGGTCCGTGACCCTGAGCTTGCCGCGCCTTACCTCGCTGCGCAGCGCGCCTGCCGGGAGCGGTTCGTTCCGTTCCTGCTGGAAGGGTTGGCCCAAGCGGGGTTGGCGCTCACCGTGGCTCCGGATGACGCGTTGGACACCCTCGACTCCCTGTTTGAGACGAGTCTGCGCTCGGCGATCATCGCGGGCGATGCGAACTCCCGAGACAACCTCGTGGCTCGGATGCTGCCGGTGTTGCTCGGGGGGATGACCCGTCCCCTCGCCGACGCCGACTGAAGGTCAGCAGCCGGGGGGTGCGGTCGCCAGGGTCGCCGTGCCGGTCGAGGTCGCCATCTCCTTGTAACCCGACCCCAGCACCAGATCGACCGATGCGTCGGCTCGGGTGTCCTTGACCAGCGTGGCACCGGAGACGAGGGTCTGCACGAGGGCCGCGGCCCGCTCACCGGCGCTGCCGTAACGAACCTCGGCGGTGCCGGGGATCTGCTTCTTGGCCGGGTCATTCGACACGGTGCCCAGGACGAATCCCTTCGCCTTCACCAACCGGCCCACGGTGGCGGCCAACCCGGTGCGCGAGGTCGCGTTGTAGACGTTGACCGTGACCTGGCTCGGATAGACCGGGCCGCTCGGGCCCGCGGTGATCGTGCAGGCCGGAGCCGCCGCTTTGGTGGAGCCCTTCGACCAATAACTTGAGGCGTAGTAGAACGCACCGGCGAGCATGGCAATGACGACGAGCAGCGTGATCGCTGTTCGCTTGCGACGGCGCGCTCGCGCCACCGACGCTGATTCGACGGTGATGCTCACCGGCATACCTCCGCAGTGAAGTGCTGCGACCCCGACAGCCCAGACAGTGCCCTAGTCAAGCACGAGCACGCGTGCATGCAGAGTCCCACGCTGTTGAAGGGCCGCTCGCAGCGCCCGGTGGAGCCCCTGCTCGAGGTAGAGGACGCCGCGCCACTCGACGACATGGGCAAACAAGTCTCCGTAGAAGGTCGAGTCGTCGGCCAGCAACTGCGCCAAGTCGAGGGTGCGCTTGGTGGTCACGAGGTCCTGCAGGCGCACCTGGCGCGGCGCGACGTTGGCCCAATCGCGGGTCGTCACCAGCCCATGGTCGGGGTAGGGCCGGTGCTCGCCTATCCCCTTGAAGATCACGGGCGCCAGTCTAGGTGGTGGCCCGGTTGCGGCCTCCGGTATGCCGCGCGCCACCTCGCGTTCGTTGCGCGCGGGTACGTCTAGAGTGCGTTCCGTGACCGAGATGCCCGAGCAGATCCAGCAGATCAAGGCCGGCTACGAGTTCGCCGGTGGTGCCCTCGCCTTCGGCGCGGCCGTCCTGGATGGGGCCGCCTATCCCGAAGCCCAAGTCAAGATTCCGCTGGCCGTCATCAACCGGCACGGCCTCGTGGCGGGCGCGACGGGCACCGGAAAGACCAAAACCCTGCAGTTGATGGCCGAGCAGTTGTCCCAAGGCGGCGTGCCCGTGTTCCTCGCCGACGTCAAGGGTGACCTCTCCGGCATGGCGTCGCCCGGCGTCTCCAACGAGAAGGTGGCCGCCCGCGCAGCCGACATCGGCGAGGAGTGGGTGGGTACGGCATACCCGACGGAGTTCTATGCGCTGGGAGGCCAGGGCAAGGGCATCCCGATCCGCGCCGCGGTCTCCTCCTTCGGGCCGACGCTGCTGGCAAAGGTGCTGGGGCTCAACGAAACCCAGGAGTCGAGCCTCGGTCTGGTGTTCCACTACGCCGACTCCAAGGGGCTGTGGCTCGACGACATCAAGGACCTGCGCGCCGTCGTCCAGCACCTGACGAGCGAGGAGGGCAAGGCCGACCTCAAGAACCTCGGCGGGCTGTCGTCGGCGACGGCGGGCGTCATCCTGCGTGAGTTGATCACCTTCGCCGACCAGGGCGCGGATGTGTTCTTCGGGCTGCCGGAGTTCGACACCACCGACCTGCTCCGCGTCGGTGCCGACGGCCGCGGCATCGTGTCGATGCTTGAGTTGCCGGCCGTGCAGGACCGTCCGCAGTTGTTCTCGACCTTCCTCATGTGGCTGCTGGCCGACCTCTTCCACGACCTGCCCGAGGTCGGCGACCTCGACAAGCCCAAGCTCGTCTTCTTCTTCGACGAGGCGCATCTGCTGTTCGCCGACGCGTCGAAGGATTTCCTGCAGGCGATCACCCAGACCGTGCGGCTCATCCGCTCCAAGGGCGTCGGTGTCTTCTTCGTCACTCAGTCGCCCAAGGACGTCCCCGGCGACGTGCTCGCCCAGCTCGGCAACCGGGTCCAGCACGCGCTGCGCGCCTACACCCCCGACGACGCCAAGGCCCTCAAGGCGGCAGTGTCGACCTACCCCAAGAGCGCCTACGACCTGGAGGAGTTGCTCACCCAACTCGGCACCGGCGAGGCCGTCATCACGGTGCTGTCGGAGCGAGGTGCCCCGACGCCGGTCGCCTGGACCCGGATGCGCGCGCCGCAGTCGCTCATGGCTCCCTCCGCGGACGCGGTCATCGACCAGATCGTCGCGGCGTCGCCCGGCACCGGTCGGTATGCCGCCGCGCAGGATCGTGAGTCGGCCTTCGAGAAGCTCACGGCTGCCGCGTCGGCCGCCGATGCCGCCGCTGCCCAGGCCGCGGCGGCCGAAGCGCAAGCCAAGGCCGACGCAGAGGCTGCCAAGGCCGCAGAGGCGGCTGCCAAGGCAGAGGCCAAGGCCGACCGCCCGGCTGCTCGACCGGCTCGTGAGGAGCCGACGGTGGTCGAGCAGGTCGTCGGGTCGTCGGTGTTCAAGTCGATGCTGCGCTCGGCGGGCACCGTCATCGGGCGGGAGATCACTCGGTCGATCTTTGGCACGTCTCGCCGCCGCTGAGAGTTGCTCGGGGCGGGCTGCTGCGGGCGTGTGCTTGACGGAGTGCGATTGACGGGGTGATCACCCCGTCAATCGCACTCCGTCACACACTCGCCCAGGACTCAGCGCTCAGGGCTCAGGGCTCAGCTGCGAGGAACTCAGCACTCAGCTGCGAGGAACGCCCCGGCGCTGCAGCCAGACCCGACCGAACACCCCAGCACCCACGACCAGCGCGCCGACGACCACCGAACCGATCGGCAGGGTCGCGGCCAGCACCAGACACCCGACGAGCCCGGCCGCCTGAACCCAGTGCGGCCAGCGACGGTGCTCGCCCGTCTGAGTCCAGGCCGACGCGTTGGCGATCGCGTAGTAGAGCAACACCCCGAACGACGAGAACCCGATGGCGTGCCGCAGATCGGTGAGCAGCACGAGCACAGCCACGGCGCCGGCCACCCAGAGTTGCGCGACAGCGGGCACCTTCGAGCCAGGATCGACGGCCGCCAACAGCCGAGGCAGGTCTCCGCGGCGCGCCATCGCCAACACCGTGCGCCCAACACCGGACAGCAGCCCGAGGAGGGCACCGAGGGCGGCCACGGTCGCGCCGACCCGCACGAAGACCCCGGCCCAGGACACGTCGGCCGCCTGAGCCGCCGTCAACAACGGCAGCGCCGACGCCGCGATCCCGTCCGCGCCGATGGTGGCCAGGAAGAGGAGGGCGAGGACGGCATACAGGGCAATGACCAGGCCCAGCGCGCGGGTGATGGCACGCGGGATGGTCACCGTCGGCGCGCGCACCTCCTCACCGAGGGTGGCGATCCGGGCATACCCCGCGAAGGCGAAGAACAGCAGCCCCGCAGACTGCAGGATCCCGTATGCCGTCGCGTCGCCCACGCCCGCCCAGGGCGCTGCCCACTCGCGGGTGAAGGCGGCGATGACGAGCACCGTGACGAGCAGGCAGGCGAGGGTGACGGTGAGCAGCACCCGGGCCAGGCGCGCGGTCTTGGTGATGCCCCGGGTGAGGACGACGGTGAGGGCACCGACGACAGCCAGCCCGACGACCTGAGCCGCCCGCGCCTCGCCGCCGAGCGCATAGGTCGCCGCGGTGATCGCCATGGCCGCACAGGAGGCCGTCTTGCCGACGACGAACGCCCATCCGGCAGCGAATCCCCAGCTCTCGCCGAGGCATTCGCGCCCATAGACATAGGTGCCACCCGACTCGGGGAACTGCGCGGCCAGTTGCGCCGACGAGGTCGCGTTGGCCCAGGCGACGGCTGCCGCAAGGGCCAGCCCGACGAGCAGGCCCGATCCGGCTGCGGCTGCCGCTGGTGTGAAGGCGGCGAACACGCCCGCGCCGATCATCGACCCGAGCCCGATGACGACCGCGTCTCCTAGGCCCAGGCGCCGCGCCAACCGCGGATGGTCGCCGCCCGAGGGGTATGCCGCGCGCCCAGGGCTCATGCGCCTATCGTGCCAGGGGGCGCGATCAGTCTCCGAGCAGGCTTTCCATGTCGTCGCCGTAATCACCGTCGTCGTCGATATCGGCGAAGTAGCACACGACCTGGATCTCGGGGTCATCGACGGTGCTCATGACCAACTGCCGCAGGCTCACCAGGCGTCCGTCGGCCAGGCGGATCTGCTTGACCCCGTTGCGGGGGAGGTCGACGCCGCGGCGCTCCTCCCACCAGGTCCGCGCCTGTGGGGTGACGGCGAAGACGCGCTCCAAGAGGTCGTCGAAGCGCGGGTCGCCGGGCCATTTCTCGTAGTCCTCGCGGAAGTGCCCGAGCTGGGCGATCGCCTCGGCCTCCCAATCGACGTAGAGGGCCCGGGCGCTCGGCTCGGCAAGGTAGTACCAGAGCATGTTGCGTTCGTGGTCGGGCCGGCTGGCGAAGTCGGCGAAGAGCAGATGAGCAGCCCGGTTGGCATGCAACACATCCCAGCGTGCGCCTGCGACATAGGCGGGGTTGGGCTCAAGGCTCTCGACAAGTTCGACGACGCCCTCATCGATGGCTTCGGGCTCCCGCGTGGTCATGTGGTCATGATGCCAGTCGGGCAACCTCGACCGCCGACCGCGCTCGTCGGGGGGTCAGGCCGCTTCGGCGCCCAAGCGGTAACCGACTCCAGGGACCGATCCGGCGATCCGAGGGCCACCGGCGGCATCGATCTTGCGGCACGTTGGTCAACTCCCGGATCCGCGCGCTGTGCCCCCGCGACGGAACGCGTAACCGAGATCAACTCACCGGCCTGATGTAATTGCGCGGTGAAGGATCACGGGCCGGAACAGAGCGAGCCGGACGGCTCGGACCCGAGGGTCGCGGCATACCTGGCTCGCCTCGGTCGACGCGATCTGCTGGCCGCGCCCGCGGATCGCGCCACGCTCGTCGCGCTGCATCGCGCCCACGTCGAGCGGGTGCCTTACGAGACTCTGCAGATCGCCCTCGGTCACCCTACGCCCGTCGACGTCGCCGCGTCCGTCTCGTCGGTCCTGCGCGGGCACGGGGGCTACTGCTTCCATCTCAACGGCGCCTTCGCCTGGCTCCTCGAGCGCCTCGGGTATGCCGTGCAGCACCACCGCGCAGGCGTCCAGGGGGCGCGTGCTGCGACCCCGGTGGGGGCTGACGGCAATCACCTGGCGCTCACCGTCGACGTCGAAGGGCAGCCGTGGCTCGTCGATGTCGGTCTCGGCAGCGCTGTGCACGAGCCGCTGCCGTTGGCGCCCGGGCGTTATCGACAGGGGCCATTCGATTACGGCATTCGGCCCTCAGAAGCCGTGCTCGGCGGGTGGCGGTTCGACCACGATCCGAGCGCCGAGTCGTTTGTCGGAATGGACCTCGACATCGCCCCCTGCACGCTCGCGGAGGCGACCACACGGCATACGGAGTTGTCGACCTCGCCGGAGTCGATGTTCGTCAAGGTGCTCGCGGTCCAGCGGCGCGACGCCCACGGCGTCGACCTGCTGCAGTCGGTGGCGTTGACGCGGATCGACACGGCTGGGCGGCGGAAGCGGGTTGTGGAGAGCGCCGCCGACTTCGAGGGCGTGCTGCGGGGCGTCTTCGGCCTGGACCTCACCGGTATGCCGCGCGAGCACCTCGCCGCGGTGTGGCGGCGGCAGGCGGACGGCTACGCGGCATACCGGGAAAAGAAGACCGCCCGCGCCTGAGGCGACGGGCGGTCCGCAGTGGCGGAGGACTCTCGGCCCAACCGTGCTCGCGTCCTCACCGGCGAGGCCCGAGGTCGACCTCTTGGCCCGGTGCTTGATGTTGTTGGGCGTGGCCCCCGCGTCAACGACGGAGTGCCGCCACAACCGGGCATGATGCGCGCACCGGTTCCTCAGGTAGACCAACGCCCTCACCCGTGACTGGAACCCGGCCTGGGCAACGCCAAGCTCGTCTGCAACGGCCCGGAAGACCGCCCCGTGATGGCCGCGTTCGATGCACTTGGACAAGGTCCCGAACGAGAACGCCTCGACCGCGGACCACACGGGCAACTCTTCGTACGGATCCGCGGCAAGTTGGTCTCGGTAGCGGAGGATGAACCGCTCCTTGCTGCGGTCCAAGTCTTTGCGGCATGCGTCGGAGAGGGACTCGGAGCTGCGGGCCCCCGCGAAGAACGACTCGTTGAGGTACCCGCTGCGAGGGCCCACGTCGCGTCCGACGACGTACGCGTACTTCGTTCGGAGGGCGACTTCGACGCTCCCAAGCCTGGGCATCAGGAGGTTACGCAGCACTTCGTCGGCCTTGTACAACCCCCATACGTCCGCGAAGCGCGTTCCCGGCAGGAAGCGGTTGTCACCCTGGTGCGGTGCAACCTGGAAGTACCGTGCGTAGCCCATGAACCGGTAGTAGTTGACGACCGACAGGCTCTCCGGGCACCGGTCGGCGGGGTCGATCTCAAGCCCACGCTCCTGCAGCAGGGCCACCTGCTCGGGCCACGGTAGCCAAGGCTTCATAGACGCATCGAAACACAAAAAGGCCCCTCCCATTTGAGCTTCTTCGAGAGGCTTGGGAGGGGGTCGATTGGCAGCAACACTACTGACGAGGCGACGTCCAGTCAACCGCCGCGGGGTGGGGGCGGCAGGCGGACGGCTACGCGGCATACCAGGCAAAGAAGACCGCCCGCGCCTGAGGCGACGGGCGGTCCGCAGTGGCGGAGGATAGGGGATTTGAACCCCTGAGGGTGTTTAGCCCAACACGATTTCCAATCGTGCGCACTAGGCCGCTATGCGAATCCTCCGTGGGCGAGGGTACCGGAGCGGCCCGCCACGGCCGAAATCCGGTCGAGGGCTGTCGGCGGTCGGTGCCAGACTCGTGCCTCATGAGCGACCAGGCGAGCGACGGGGGGAGTGGCGCATCGCGGGATGGCGGGAGTGGCGGCACGCCGACCCGGCCGCGCCTTCGCGACTTCTGGACCGACCTGCCGCGCGAGGGCAAGTTTCTGCTCAGCACGATCATCATCGACTTCATCGGCACCGGCCTGGTGATGCCGTTCCTCGTCGTCTACCTGCACGAGGTGCGCGGGTTCCCGCTCGATCACGTGGGTGTGCTCGCCTCGATTCCCGCCGTGGTGAGCCTCATCGTCCTCGGCCCCACGGGTCACGTCATCGATCGACTCGGCGCGAGACGGGTCATCATCGCCTCGACCATCGCCTCGATCGTGGCCGACGTCTGGCTGGCCTTCGCGACCACCGAGCTGGCGGCGGCCGGGGCGTTGGTGGTCATGGGCTTCGCCGGCGGGGTGATCTGGCCCGCCATCCAGTCGTTCGTCAGCGCGATCATGCCGTCACACATCCGCCAGCGGTATTTCGGGATGAGCTTCACCCTGCTCAACCTCGGCATCGGGATCGGAGGCGTCATCGGGGGCACCGTGGTCGACGTCGCTCGCCCCGAGACCTTCGTGGTGATCTATCTCGTCAACGCGGCCACGTTCCTCGCCCCGCTGGTGATCTACCTCGGGCCGCTGCGGCATACCGACCCTCGGCCCCAGCACACAGCGGTCGATGACGGTGCTCCGCGGGTCTCCTACTGGCGACTGCTGCGCGACCGGCGGGTGGCCGCGCTCTTCGCCCTGACGATGGTCTCGGCCTACGTCGGCTATGCCCAACTCGCCACGGGTGCAGTGGCCTTTGCTCGCGACGTGGGACAGGTGTCCACCCAGGACATCGGCTACGGCTTCGCTGCCAACACGGTCGTCATCGTGGCCCTGCAACTGCCGGTCCTGCAGCGCATCGAGAACCGCCGCCGCACCCGGGTGCTGCTAGCCATGTGCGTGGTCTGGGCGGCCGCCTGGCTGGCGCTCGGGCTGACCGGGGTCGCGCCGGGCGGCGCCGCTGCCGCGGTGCTCTTCGCGGTGTGTTGTGCGGTGTTCGGCCTAGGCGAGACGCTTCTGCAGCCGACGATCCCGGCCATCACCAACGACCTGGCCAGTGACGCCGTCCGCGGGCGCTACAACGCGCTGATGTCGATGGGCTTCCAGGCCGCGGCCATCATCGCCCCCATTCAGGCGGCCTGGCTGATCGAGCACGGTCAAGGCGGCAGTTACATCGGCCTGCTCGTCGCGGGCTGCGTGGTCATGGCCGGCCTGGCGTTGCTCGTCGAACGCCGCATCCCGGCGTCGGCCAATGGGCTGGCGCGCCGCCCCGCCCCGCAGCGGTGAGGGGCGCGCGGGCCACGCCGCACGGCATACACTGGGCGACGGCACCCCGCGTGGTGGTAC
>ERZ724525.1226-NODE-1226-length-15059-cov-5.897294_pt1 | contig 15059 bp, 12 predicted proteins | sample MGYA00376058_ERZ724525 | MGnify/ENA primary metagenome ERZ724525 (study PRJEB28724, sample SAMN07190888) | wastewater metagenome | isolation source: influent of sewage treatment plant in Hong Hong | place: USA: Christiansburg, Virginia | collected 2016-03-01 ... | reverse complement strand
TTCACCCCGGCGCTGCGGCCCGCCCGCGAGTGCCGCACCAACTGCTCGTTTGTCAGCGGCCACGCGGGCACGGGCTTCATGCTGGCAGCGGTGGGCCTGCTGGGCAGCGCCGCCACGCGCCGCCGCTGGTTGCTGATTGGCGCGCTGGCCGGCAGTGTGATTGGCTTAGCCCGCATCGCCCAAGGCGGTCACTTTGCCAGCGACGTGCTGTTCAGCGGCTTGATGATCTGGGGCTGCAACTTGGCTTTGCGTGCCGCTTGGCTGCGGGTGCGGCTGTGGCGCTTGCGCCGAGCACGCGGGCTGGTCGCGGGCCGGTAGCACGCCGGTTGCGCAACTTCAGCGGCTGTCAGCTTGCGACAAGCGCGAGGCCGCAGCCGTCCACTGCGGCCAAGCCGGGTCGTTGGTGGGCAGCAGCGACAACAGCCTGACCTGCGTTTTGAGCAGCGTGTTGCTGAGGCTGAGCACATCAGCTTGGCGGCGCGCCTGTTGCATGGCGGCAGCGCTCACATCGCCCCAGGTGCGCAAACCGCCTTTGATGCCCAGTTCGGCGGCTTGGCGCGCTTGGTTGGCGGCCAGCACCAGTTCGCGGGCGGCGGCCAGTTTGGCGCGCAGCGCCTGCACGCTGCTCCAGTCTGCGCTGAATTGGGTGTCGATGCGCTGGGCCAAGGCTTCGCGGTCGGCGTTGGCGGCGGTCAGCGCGGCGGTGGCTTGGCGCTCGGCGGCACTCACGCCACCCCCGGCATACAGCGGAATCACCACTTGCACGCCCAATTGGGTGTTGCGGTAGCGCGAACCCAAGGTGTTGGTGGAATCGCTTTCGGCCCGCGTGGAAGAGGCCAAGGCATCTACCGTGGGCCAGTGGTCAGCCCCGGCTTGGCGCAAACGGCGCTCGGCCAGTTGTTCGTTCAGGCGCGAGGCCAGCAAGTCAGGGTTGCTGTCCAAGATGTGGGCCAGCACCGCTTCGGGTGGGGCGTTGGGGGCCGGGGCGGGCGTGCCATCGGCTGCGTTCAGGTTCAGCTGAAGCGCGCTGCGATATTTGATCATTGAAAAGCGCGATATTTGACGGGTGTAAGTTGTTTCGCTGAGTGAAAAAGAATTGCAATCAGCATCGGCTCAAGTGCCCGTCTTTAAACCTCGATGACGACCAGTGGCAAATCGGGCGCTGCACCTTCAATCACCCCTGCCCGTACAAATGCTTGATGACCAGCGGCCACGCTGGTGCCGCGCACGCGCTGTTGCTGCCCTCCTGGCCATGTGACTGTGCTGGCTCCATCGGCGGTATGCACCGTCGTCACGGTTGCAACCATGAGCGGGTTCTGGGGCAGCAGGCCGACAAGCTGTTGGTAGATGTTCATGACAGGTGCCTTTCGAGCGTGACGGTTTGCCGAACCTTCGGCAATGGGGTCTCGACGGTCACAGCACGCACACGACCGCGCCAGCCGCTACTGCCGGTGACCTCCACGAGCTGCCCCACGTCAAGCACACCCGGTTGCGATGATCCAGTCAGCACCGGCAAGCTGATCTCGACCAAGTGTTTTGCCCCAGCGGCTCCCAGCACCGACATGCCGAGCTGGCGCGCTGCGGTGACATGGGTGACACCCGCCATCGTTTGCATATCCGCCAACTTGCTCCCAGCCGTGCCGCTGCGCCTGACCAGCGCCAACACACCCGCTGTCGTGCCGCTCACGTAAACCGCATCCACATCAGGGCCATCAGCCCGCTCGAATGAGCCGGTGATGATGGCATCAGGTGCCAGAGACACGTCTGGCACGGCATCGGCCCAGTCCCAAGGCGCAACTGGGTAAGGGTGGCGCACTTGCAAAGTGGGCAAACTGCGGTGGCTTTGAAGGTAGCCACCTGCGGCGCTGGCAACGGCGCGCACGGTATTGAGCGGCGTGTCATGCACGCTAAGTGCCCCGGCAGGCAACAGCCAGTCGTCAATGCCCCAATCTAGGCCGATGCCGGTCAAGTCCAGCGCCGCCGCTGCGAACTGCTGCGCTGTTATGGCGCTGGTATTGGTGCTGGCCACGCTGCGCGCAAACGGGGCACTGATTAACGAGGTGACGCTGCGCCCCGAGGCACTGGCACCACGCTTGCCGAACTCATATGTGCGCCGCACCTTGTCCACGGCCATCACCCAGTCGATGCCATCGAGCGTGACCCGCACGATGCAAGGCGTGCCATCAACAGGCTGCAACGCATCAAACAAGTCACTGTGGCCAGTAATGCCGACAGACCATCCGAATGAACTGCGGTCAGCCGACAACGATGCGTTGTAGATCGGCAAGGCTGTAGCACTGCCATCGGCATTGACGCGGACGGCAGATAGCGCATGGACAACCATGTAAAACCTCGCAGGAAGTATGTAAAGAGGGGCCAGCACTTGGCCACAAGGGTTAGCCCCGAAGTTCAGGCGCACAGCCCATGCGGGCGGCAGTGGGTGTTCAGACAGCGAGCACACAAAATTGAGTGTTGTGCCGCCCGGTCGCACGGGAATGACTGGCACAACTGGGCGAACTGAACGCCCTGCTGGTGCGCCACCGGCCAACTGCCAGCGAGCGAATGCTGATTTACCAGACAGTCGCGGGCTGGCCCCGCTGCGTCCGTGCTGCTGGCGCTCACGGGCTATGCCTTGACGCTGCCAGATTGAGTCCAGCACACGACGGTGTTCCACCGCCACTTGCCCGACGATGGATGCTCCGACCGCACGGTCTGTCGCAACCTCGAATACGCCAGAACGATCTTGCTGCTCTGGATCAGCGCGCTGGTGGCGAGCGGCGCTGGACTTGCTGATTTGATCTGCGGAGCTGTACGCCAGCTCGACGGCCAGCGGCAGCGGCAGCGCAGGCTGTGTCGCCATGCTGGCAGCGGCGTATTGAGCTGATGCCGTGCGCCACGGCGCAGCGTGACCCCCTGCGTGCTGATGGCCCACATCCCAGTTGCTGGCGCTGCTGGATTCGTAGCGCTGACCAACCTGGTGCACTGCACTTGCAGACGCACCTTGAAAGCGAGTCACGCGGTTGTCGTAAGCCGCAATGACCACGAACACGGGGGCAGCAATCACGATCTGAACCTGACCATCTACCGGGGCCGGAACGCACTGGGCTTCGACACGCAAGCGTGGGGCAGCGACCATTAGCGCCAGCGCAGCGCTGACGGCGGGGATAGTGACGGACTCACCAAAATTGAGATTGACCGCGTTGCCGGGTAGTGAGGTGTACACCCCAGCAAAATCTAGTGCCACCGGGTATGACTGCGTCGTAACTCGCACATAGACACGAGGAGCGGGCACGACCATGCCCACAGCGGCGGCAATAGCTGGCGCTGTGGCTTCACCAAAATTCAACGCAACAGCGCTGCCGGTCGGCGTGAGATACGCCCCAGCAAAATCCAGCGCTGTCGAGTTGATGGGCATAGGTCTACGCCTCGGCCAGCGTCGCAACGGACACGGCGAACTCACCACCGGCGTAGAGCTGCAATGCAGACAACTGCACCGGGGCGTTGCTGCCCACTAAACCGACGGACATGCGGGCCACCAGCACACCGGCACCATCCACAAATTTGGCGGCGTTGGCAGTGCCGGTAGTGCCCACGGTCGATGCCGTTGGTGTACCCAACGTGAGCGTGTTACCCACCACTCCCGCAGAGCTAGGCCGTGGGAATGTGGCGGTGGCCAGCACTGCACCCGTGCTGTCAAGCACTTGCAGCGCGCCGGGCAAGGTGTCGTGGGCATCCAGCGCACGCGTCAGGGCCTGGAGACGGTCGGCGATGACTGATGGGGCGAACTCGATCATGCTGGCACCACCCGGTCTGACACGACCGCGTTGTAGACCTTGGTGTGGTCATCGGCAAACACCACGTATTCGCGCGTCAGATCGACGTTGTTGAACTCGTAGGTGCCATTGGCGGTACTCCACGTTTGCGCGATGACCAGCTTGCTAGCCTTCTCTTGCAGCCACACCCGCTTCGATGCTGCCACGCCATTGACCGTGGTCACCCCCGCTACGCGGCCAGCGCCGCCAAAGTAGATGTCGCGCCGCAGCGCTGACACTGGTTTTAATGCCGATGGTGGCGGGCCGGGCTGTTGAGACGCGGTGTTTTGGGGGCTGTATAGCGCTGGAACTACCGGCGCTGACGCTCCAGGTTGCGTCAGCACGTTGTAATCAACATCTTGGGGCGGATCAAATTGAGCAGCCCAGCGCGATACACCCTTTGTGACCCTCAAACGACGGATGTGCCCGTCAAATGCGTAGGTATCACCGCCGATGTCATGTGGGAGAGCACCTATTGATGTGGGGAACACTGATGACCCTATGTTCACAACCCCAGCAAATCCAGTGGCTGCAACCAGATTACCATTAAGCCATGTGCGCACATACCCATCTCCAATAGTCAGTGCGATATGTGACCACACACCCACTGGCGGGGCCGGGGCTAGGACCATCACATTGTTAGATCCGTTGTAATTGACTCCGCAGACCTCACTGCTCAACGACGGCCTAACCATCAGGTACGCACTGTTACCCGCTTGCGATGCCAAATCCCCTCTGCCCCAAAAAATGATGGATGGGCTGTGCATACTCAACGGATAGACCCATGCATCAATGCATAGTTGATCTACCCCGCCCAAGCTGAAATCCAAAGAAGTTGACGCTACCCCCTCAGTAAACAGGACGCTTGGCACCCCGTCAACACTGGAAAGCGCAACACCGCCTGAACAATTCAGATCGTTTGGAAACCGGCTAGAGTCACGCAATCCAGCCCAAGTCTCCCCCAGCAATTGGATGACAACATTGTCATAACAGGGATCAGCCATCGTTACCTCCAAGGGCCGGTCATGTCGAAGGCGATCATGGCCTCTTGGTTGCCGACATAGGCTTGGCGCAACAGCATGAATTTGCGCCCTGCATAACCGGCCACGTTGTCTACGATGGTCAGATCGGTGTACGGCAAGTTTTGCGGCATCCAGAAAATCCCTGGCAACAGGCCACGAGCATGGGCCGACTCTTGGATCATGTACATGGGCAGCAGCCAAAATGCGTAGTCCGGGCCATTGGGGAACGGCATGCTCCCACGTCCGCTCACACTCTGACCATTGCTCAATTGCAAGCTGGTAGCGCCCCAGCGCACCGGGTTGCCCAGTTGCGAGTAGTCGCGCAGCAGCAACTTACCCGTGCAGTCCAATGAGGCCACAAGGCCGTAGCCATTGAACTGCCCGACATAGCTCAAACCGCTATTGCTGTCGGCCACGTCGTCGGCACACAACATGGTGCTGTAGCCATCAGCCGTTTTAAAGCCGATGGGGTCACCGAAGGAGTAGAAACTGCGTCCACCGCCGGTGTAACTGATCAGCAGGTAGAAGGTGCGGCCATCGCCAATCAGAACCCAAGACTTGACACTAGCACCACCGTCACCAGCAAAATCAGAACCGCCTTGCCGGGCGTGATACCACTTGTGCCACCCCCATTGATTGGCCCCGACTTGCGCCCAGTTGCGGGTGGGCCGCGCCGGATCAAACGGAGCTTGCGCGCCTACCGGGGTGTCGATGTCGGTCATGGACTCGCAAATCCCAACGTTTGCCCACTTCGCCCAGGTTGTTGTGTAGTCGGCACCGCCAGCTACGCCAGCGCCAGCCACTTTGACCGCATCGTCTACGCGCAGGTAGTGCCGGTTGCTTTGCACATCGGCGCTGCGGTACGCCGCTTTGTTCGTGCCGCTGAAGGGTTTATCCCAACCCAAAGGGGCCACCTTGGCACTGATGGCGCTGGTTGTAGTGGCTGGACTTGTCGGAGTGCCAGCCACAGCGAACTGGAACGTGGTGGACGTGACGTTGGTCACTCGTTGCTCGCCGTTGTACGCGGCCTCATTGCAGCCTGCAATCGTGACGACTTGGCCGACAGCGTAGCTGTGACCGGAGCTGATGGTGGCCGTGGCCACGCCGTCGGCACAGGTCAAGCTGTTGACGGTTTTGAGGGCAAAGCCGGTGACCAAGCAAGCATCTAGCAGGGCGATGAGGTCGCCCCAGTTGTTGGTCAGCGACGGCGCACCAGACATGCCGGAGTTGAAGTATTTGACGGAAATCACGGTAAGAGTCCTTGTGGGCAGTTGGTGTTACGGGCGGTCTACATCGCCCCGGAACGCGACGGTGAACTTGTCACTCAGCACGCTGGCCGGGCCTTGCAAGACAGTGCGGACGACCCAAAACGGCGCGCCGCAGGCATCGGTGTTGAAGCGCAAGACGTTGCCTGCGCTCCAGCCCGCGCCGAAGCCCAGTGACGGCAGAGTGAAGTACGGGCTGCCCGTGGCCGGGTTGATCGGTGCGCAGTCGGCAGCGGTGTTGCCGGTGGCAATCTCGCCAACGGACTCACCGATCACACGGAATGCAGTGCTGCCGGTGAAGATCAGCGCCCAGCGCTCGGTGATAGCTCCCCGATTGGTTGTGGCCACGGGGTAGGCCGACTGGTTGAAGTTGGCAGTGATGACCGGCCCGATACGGTCGTCCGACCACTCGCCAGTCCATGTTTGCTGCTCGACCACGTTGTGCGCTCGGGCAAACACATCGCCGATGGGCAACACGCTGGACACGAACGAGGTGTCCGCAGGGTAGTCATGGGTGATCGAGCGCGTGAATTTGAGCTGGCCGCTGATGTCAGCTTGGCTCATCAGCAGTAAATCTTCAATGCGGTGTTCTGCCCGCAGCGGCTGGGTGTAGGCCGTGAGGTTAGATGATGCTGGGAAAGTGATGGTGCCCGCGTCCAAGTCCGTGGTGTAGAGCGTGTCGGCCACGACAGCATCTAGCGCGTCCAGCACGCGCACGGCGGCCACGCGCACCCGGCCAAAGCTGTGGGCCGAGTCACGCGGTACCGGATTGGGCAGCACCAGCGTCTGGGTGTTGTGGATCAAGCACAAATCGCCTGGGCGGTAGATGACCACCTTGCCGTCCAGCGGCAACCGCGCTGTATCTAGTGACAGCAGCGTGGGGTCTAGCGGCAGGTACTGCAAAAACACGGCGTTGTAGCTCAGTGCCGCAGGATCAATCCCATAGCCGCCACTGACCCAAGCAAGGTATCCCGGTGTCGTAGTGATGTCTGCCGCCCGGCTCCAGCGGACGATGCCACGCGCAAAATCCACCGTGCCACTGAAGCCGCCGCCGCTCAGAATGCCGTCAGCATTGGCATTGGCAATGTCTGCACCCACTTGCAACTGGAAAGCTGCCGGTTTGAGCGGCGCTGAGGCCACGCGAAACACGCCCTGCGCCAGCGTCATGCCTGCGGCGCGGTTTTGCGGCGCGCCGCACACCACCACGGTGTTGTTGCCGGAGGCTGTTGGCAAGGCAGTCAGCGTGATGACACCCAGCGAGTTGGCTGTGCCTGCATGGGCCACGGTGGCCGTGCCTGCGGCGGTATCCCAGCCCTTGCGCAGCACGCCACTTGCGGCGCTGTAAACCTCCCCGGCCACAGTGAACAGCAGACCGCTGTCCATAACCGATGTGCCGCTGCTCACAGGCAGCAGCAGTTGCCAAATTGGCGTGATGTTCACAGTTTGAGTCGTGGTGGATGCACCCGCCGCATAGTCAATGGCTCCGCCCGATGTTCGTAGCTCGACAGCGACACTTTGAAACTCACGTGACAAGTAATACGCACCAGATGCGCTTTGGTGAACTATCGTTTTGTACGCGCCGAGAGCGGCAGATTTGCTCAATGCCACTGCCCCGGTGACGTAGTCAATCGTACCGACGGCGGCAGTATGTCCATTGCGCAAATCAGTGCCGACAAGGTTTCCGCTGCCATCGTCCACCACGCTCAACGAACTGGGCAGATCAACCCCGGATTGATCAACCACGGGGGCCGTGAAGCGCACGGATTGCGGGCTGACCGGCGTGTGTCCAAGTGTGAAGTTGATGTAGCCACCGGACTCGGAGATGTAGCCAACCCCCTGTTGGTACGCCTGCGCCAGCTCCTCATACGTGATGCTCACCGGGCCATCGGGCAGCACCGCCGGAGCAAATGCCGCCAAAGTGCCAGCGCCACCGGACAGCGCGCCTGAGCTATTGGCCGTGGCGGTGTAGTTGGTGCCTGCACGTGCCCAGCTCACCGTGATGGTGCTGGGTTGAGCGCGGTAGAAGTCCCCCAAATTAGCGGTCAACCGCGTTGGCATGGTGCCGGGAAGCGCCACCGCTGATGCAGCGTCACCCCAACTGAACAAGATGAAGCTGCCCACATCGGGTATTGCTCCCAATGTCAGGCTGTGGCTGCCCGTGGTGTAGTTGACTTGCCCCACGCCGTAGCTCGTGTCAGTGCCGCTCACTTTGCCAGCTGCGTTGTCGCTCAGGTCATACCAGCGGTTTTGCGCCATGTAGCTGACGCTGAGAGTGCCCGGCGCGGGCGGCGGCTCAAACGCCTGCACGAACGACAGGCCTTGATTCGCCGATGTGATGGCCAGCGAGGTGCTGTGCGTAGCAGGCTGACCAGCACAAGCCGGGCGCAACGTGACGGCACAGGACGCATTGCCGTAAACCGGGGCTGCATCGCCCAGCGTGGCCGTGCCCGCGCTGTAGTTCACCGTGCCGACTGTTGTGCCCGATTGCTTGAGCACGCCTGCATCATCTGTCAGCGTCACGCCGCCATGCTGCACGAGTAGCGATCCCGGTTCGATGGGCGTGGGAGTTTTAATGATGCTGCCCGGCCCCAGCGTGCGTGTGACCGCAGGCAGCGTGACAGCAGCCAGCGCCGTGCGGCTGACCGACATGCGCTCGGTCAGCGGGTACACGTCGATGATGGGGCTCTCGACCGTAGCGGCGGGCACCACCGGGGTGTAGATGCCGCCTGCAACGCTGATCGTGTAATCACCAATGGAGCCGGATGTCGCCAGCGCCTTCACGCCGTAGAACTTAGCGCCGACACTCGGGTTGGTGCCGTACACCTGTGTGTACTCAGAATCTACGATGACGCGGACTGCGGGTGGCCCATTGAAATCGTATTGCAGCTCTTGCCCCAACGTGCAGGTTGCCACCGACGCCGTGAAGACTGACACGCTGCCGTTTTCTGTCACCGCAACTTGCTCACTTGCTACAGAGACTTTGACCAAGCGCACGTATTGCTCCACGCCTTGTGGCGTGCGCAGCACGATGCAATCACCAGCGGACGGCCACACCACGCCTGTGAGAAACGACATCAGCCGCACGCTCAGGCTGCCCGCGTAGTGCATGTCGTACAGCCGCCCCGCCAGCTTGGAGCCCTTGACCACGTAGCGCTCGATAGCATCGCGCGCCTTCGTGCGTGTGTCGGCCCAGCCTGCGGTTTTGATCAAGCTGCAATGCACCAGCGGATCAGACGGAGCCTGCGTGATGACGGCGTGTGCGCCCAGAAGCGTGTCTGTGTCGTCGGTGTGTGCCACGCCGAACACCTTGCGCATGGCGATGCGACCGAAGCCACGATCCATTGCGCTCGTGTCTGGGAACAAGTTGTTGGACTGGCCGTCGATCACATCATGGCCGGTCATCTGTCCGCCGCCATCATCGGTGTCGGCCATGACCTCGGACTTGAGTAGTTTGATGTCTGCTGAAAGGATGGGCATTGATTTACAGGGCCAAGAATTTGATGGTGGGTACATGCCAGTCGTCACCGTCAACATCACCGTCGCGTTGGTTGACGATGATGTTGATGGGGCGGCTGTCAAACGCTGGCGTGCGGCTGTGGTCGAATGCGACGGTGTAGGTCTGGCCGCGCAGCACCAGCGCCAGCTCAGCGCCAGCGATGCTGGCCCAGGCTTGCAGCGTGATGCTGTTTGCGCGGCTGATCCAGGCGCGATCTTGCGAGCCCACCAGCGTGATGGGGCGGCCCGCTTGTTTGACCCAGGTGTCGATCATCAGCGCGCCGGTGGAGCTGTATTCGGTCTGCGCGACAACCGGCTGCCAGCTCAGTTCATCCGACCAGTCGAGCTGCTCGGGCAGCGTCAATGTGGTGGCGTTGTACGTGAGGGTGATGGCCATATCACGCTCCTGCGGCCAGCTTGCCGGACTTGAGTGCAGCGATCAGCGCATCGGCGCTGCTTTGGTCGACCACTTTGATGCCGGACACAACGCCGGGGATGTTGATCGTGATCGTCTGGCTGCTGCTGCTGTTGGTGGTGGTCGCGGTAGTCTTTGATGCGTTGCCGAGAGAGTTCACAGCATCCAAAATTACGCGGGCTTTGATGTACGCCTCTTGCGTGCTTTTGACACCTTCTACGCTGTACGCACTCATGTTGGCCTGCATGATCTGGTAGTTCGTGACAGCAGCTTTGTAGACAGCTTGCGCGGTGGCTGCGTCGCTGGCGCTGAGGGTTCCTGCTTTCTTCTTTTCTTCCAGGCTTGAAAGCCCAGTGTTGTCATCAGATGTAGGGTCTGAGCTGCCCAACACTGAGTTGTTTTTTCCTTCACCTGGGCGGGAATACTTGTCGTTGATTGCAGCCAGAGCATCTTGTTGGGCCTTGAGCTGCTCAGTCGTGATCTGCACTTGATCGCCTAAGCTCTGCGTCGCAGCCTTGCCGCCATTCATCGCGCTGACGATGGCTTTGCCTGTGGCATCGCTTTGGATTTCTAGCCCTGACATTGCAGCTTTGGACTTGTCCGCTTCAGTGGCCACACCGCCCTGCGCTGCGATTTGCTTTTCAAGCATGGCTTGGGTTGCAGCTTGCTTGCGCAGTTGCCAAGCGGTGTAGGACTCACCTTCTTGCTGGCCTGCCCGCATGATCGTGTCGTAGGCTTCTGTGGCACGTTTAGCCGTAGCGGTCAGTTCGTCGCGAGACTTCAGGCCAAGCTCTTGGAATGCCTCGCGCAGGCTGTTTACTCCTGGCGTAGCCTTGTCGAGCTCATCATTCAGATCGTTAACTTTCTTGTCGAGTTGATCCAACAGGCCATCCACCACTTTGCTGTCCAGCTTTCCGCGCAGAGACTCAATCTGTAGCCCCAGAGTATTGACGGCTTTTTGGCTATCAGCAGTTTGGATGCCCTTGCCAATGCTGGCTGTGAGTGCCTGAGCAGTGTCAATGCCTTGGGCTTTGAGTCGGTCTAGGCCATTGATCATGGCATCGGTGTCGTTGATAGCGCTGATGGCGGCTTTGCTCATGCCACCTTTCAAGGTGTCAAAGTCCAAGCCAGTGCGGCGGATGGACTCGCGCAAGACGGCGTCGATGACCTGGTTCAACTTTTCGCTTTCGCGGGCGGTGCCATTCAGTGCGGCGCGGGCTTGCACTTCAAACTTGGCTAGGTCTTCGCCCTTGAGCGCTTCCGACCAAGATTGGTGGAAGTCTTCGGCGGTGATCTTGCCTTTGGCGGCCAGAGCGTCCAGCACACCGGATGCGTCTTTGATGCCTTTCTGGCTGGACAGGTCAAAGTCTTTGCCGATTTTGGCGATAGCGTCGGCGCTGTTGGCTCCCTCTTTTGTGAGCTGCTCAAACTCGGCGATGGACTTGCGGGCGGCTTTGCTCAGGTCGTACTGCTTGTTTGCAGCGGCTTCGTCTAGAGCGATTTGGTTTTTGCGCAGGGCGGCGTTCTGCGCCATGATTTCGGCGGCGACTTTGTCGGCCCGGGCGATTTCGTCGCTCTTGTCTTTGTACCCGACCATCTTGGCGATGGTTTCGCCGATGGCTGTGCCGATCTCCTTGGTGTTGGTCAGGATAGCCAGCAGCGCGAAAGTCTTGAGCCCACCCAGGGCTGATGCCCAGCGGCCAGTACTGACGGCGGCTGCTTCGGCTCCGACGGCGGCGGCTTTGGTGGCAGTGGTGTTAGCTGCGATCTGCCCTGCCGACGTGAGCGCAGCCATGCCGGTGGCGGTGAAGTGCTTGGCGAGCTCGAGCGCAGCGTAGGCGGCACCGGCCTTGCCGATGTCGTATAGGTAGTGGGCGACGGTGGGCAGGTTTTGGGCCAGGGTATTGATGGCCTTGGCCGCCAGGGTGCTGGAGCCGGTAGCTTTGTCTTGTTCGCCCACATAGACCGTCCACGACGTAGACAGGTCTTGCAGCGCCCGGCCCACCGTGGGCGGCAACTTGCTGAATTCGCCGGCAACGGTCGCAGCTTGGCCTTGGAGAGATTTGATGACTACATCGCTGGTCAGCGTGCCCGCCTCGGCCAGCTTTCGCAACTCGCCAGTGGTTACGCCCAAGCCGTCCGCCAGCGCTTTGGCTAGGCGTGGGGACTGCTCCATGACCGAGTTGAACTCTTCGCCGCGCACCACTCCACTTTGCAGCCCCTGCAACAACTGAATCATTGCAGCGTCGCTGGCCTGGGCACTTTGGCCGCTGAGCTGGACAGCTTGGTTGATGGTCTGAGTTAGGGCTAGGGCATCGGCTTGCGCGAGGTTGAATTCTTTCCCAGCTAAAGCGATTCTGGTGAACAAGTCGCCCGTCGTGCTTAGGCTGGTGTGGGTGCTGAGAGCGATCTGGTTGATCTGCTCCCACGCGGAGGCAAAGGCTTGACCTTCACCAGTAACCAACTTGATGCGGGCCTGGAGGTTGTTGTACTCGTCGGCGGTAGCGGCTACATCTTTGGCCATACCGGCCAGTCCTTGCAGACCAGCAAACGCGCCATAGATTTTTTGCATCGTCGCCAGTTGCTGGCTGATGGAATCAACTCCTTCGCCAATGGCCCGATGGGTGCGAACCATCTGGGTGCCTGCGGCACTGGCTCCAGTCGCCGCCCCCTGGTAGGCCGGGGCGATGGTTTGCACAGACTGGCGAACGCCCTCCACTTCTTGCCGCAGCCGAGCTTGTGCGGCCTGGGTGTTTTGACTGGATATGCCGTAGTCGTTTAACCGCTGGCGAGACTCGGACAATGCAGCGTTGTGTTGGTCAAACTGCTGGCGTGCAGCGCTGGTGGCTTCGCTCAGCCGTTGCATGTGCGCCGATTGCTGGGCAGTTGGGCCGCTAGTGGCTCCAATCTCTTTGACGTAGTTGGCCGCTTCGGTTTCGGCGGCTTTTAGCGCCTGGGCGCTATCGCGGGCCTCTGACTTGAGACGGTTGAACGCATTGATGGCTGCGTCTTGATTGTCGAGTTCGCGCAATTTGGCCGCAGCCGTTTGAGCTGCTTGGGCCAAGTCATCACTCAGCACCTTGGCAGCATCATCCAAGCGACGGGCTAAGTCCGTGATGGACTCGCGTCCTTGCACATTGGCCTGGATTTTGTAATTGAGCTGCTTGTCGGTCACGTCGATTCCTACAATGGGGCTATGGCACGCTTTATCGTTTTCATCTTCTGCATCGCTTTTCTCCTGATCGGCTCATGGACAAAAGCGGGTATGGCGCTGGCCGTTTTGGGAGCCCTGCTGCTGGGGCTCTATTTGATGTACTTGCTCTTGAGCGTTTTCATCGGGCCAGCGCCGCAGCGCCGCGACTGACTTACGCCAGCTTGATCGCCGCGTATTTGGAGATGCCGCTACCTACCTTGGTCGGGTCGGTCAGCAGCGTGCATTCGATGTCCAGCGTGCCCAGCTTGCCGGTGAGCAAGCCCAAGGTCTTGGCAAGACCCGAGCTGGCGCGGTAGATCTCAAGGATCACCGGGCGGTCGTCGTCGGCCTCGTTCAGCCCTTCGAAGATCAGGCGCAGCTCGCTGCTGGTGGCAGCGCCAACCTCCAGCGACAGGTGCGCGGCATGCTCGCCGCTCAGCCACAGCTTGTCGCCGTCGGCAATGTTTTGGGCGTCGGGCAGCAGGTAGAGGCCAGCGGCGCGCACCTCGTAGTTCCCATCCATCGCCACGGTAGTCGCCGCCAGGGCCGTGGCCCCCTTCTTGAGCACGACGGCCCCCAGGTTGGGCACACCGGCAGGCAGCAGTCCACCCAGCACGGCAGTAAAGGGCAGATCGGTCACGGTGCCTGCGTCGATCTCGCGCGTCAGCGAGCGGGTAGCCCGGGCCATGTTGGTCGGGCTCAGGTCGCTGACCTTGATCGTCAGCTTGCCCGCCTTCACGCGGCGGTGCTCATAGTTCACGCCGCCGCCTTTGGCCGACATGTCGGCGCTCTGCTGCACGTCTTCCTCAAACGTCAGCGTAGCTTCAAGCACATTGCCAATCGGCAACGGGATGGCATCGGAACCGTAAGTTGCGACGTAAAAGCGCCCCGTCATCATGCTGGGCACAAAAACGCGCTTGGAGAGTTCGGTTGTCATGGGGTGGGTTCTTTCTGCTGAAAAAGGATTTCGCCTAAGAAGGCAACGGGGATGTACTGCATCCCCGCTGCATAGCGGGCGGATGGTGGGTTGGGGGCCAGCGTCATCGGCTTGATTGCCGATGGCAGCTTGTGCCCGGCTAGCGCATTGATGGCCCGGGCCGCCAGTTGACCCGCCTTGCGCCGGGCAGCCTGTCCCGTCGCCAGCGTGCCCACGTTGCGCACAGCGGCCACCACAAGCCAGGTCTGCTCCATGCGCCAGCGAATACGCTGGTCGTCGGCCACGCGGAAGTTGCCATAGAGCACATGCACCGCCGGGCTGGGCTGGCTGGCTTCGGACAACGCGGAGATGTCAGATGCCGTCAAAACCCGCACGTCGTTGCCCAGCACGGCAGTCAGTCGAGCCACGATTTCGGGCTCCAGCACCAACAGGTCGTCGGTCATCAGTAGCGATCCAAGTCAAACGTATGCCGGGGCGCACGCACTCGCACTGTCGTGGGCGACGTGGGCACCACGGCGTCTTCAACGCCGAGGCTGGCGCGGCCCTTCATCAGGTCAGCTAGATAGTCGTCAGCCCACTGTGTGCCCTTGCGCAGCTCCTCGGGCACGCTGGCCCCGTACAAGCGGCGCAGGGCGATGGCGGCAACGGCGTCGGGCAGGCTGCTGGCTTGCACCACGTCGGCACCCAAAGGCATCTGTTTGCGGTAACGCATGAACAACAGCGTGTCTGCATGGCGGCTGGCGCGGTTGATGACGTCTTGCGCGCGGGCCAGCGCCACGCCCGCTTGGGTCACGGCCTCGGGGGGCCATGCGCTGGTGTCGGCCCCGTCGGCACGGGCCTGGAGCAGCACGCCGTCAACAAGTGACGATGCGCTGGCGCGCTGGGCCAGCTCGTCCCAGCCGCCGGTGGCGGCACGGGCC
>ERZ724525.1214-NODE-1214-length-15141-cov-6.931725_pt1 | contig 15141 bp, 14 predicted proteins | sample MGYA00376058_ERZ724525 | MGnify/ENA primary metagenome ERZ724525 (study PRJEB28724, sample SAMN07190888) | wastewater metagenome | isolation source: influent of sewage treatment plant in Hong Hong | place: USA: Christiansburg, Virginia | collected 2016-03-01 ... | reverse complement strand
GGGTGACGGTGTGGGTTGCTTTTTACGAGTTCATCAATAGTGACGGACCTCTAAAAAAATAATTGAGGCCCTTTTCATCGTACCTCGTGCAAAAGCCGGTATCCAGTAACAAAGGAAACGGCTCCCCGCCTCCGCGCGGAATAACAAAATGCGACATTATGCGAATCCATAAAATGGCTAGTAATATCATAGCTATAGAAATAAAACTTAAACCATTATCTGCAACTTGTCCGCCTTATTGCGTCACAGTTCCGTTTTAGTGTAACCGGTTTTCGGCCTCTGTGCAGCGACTATGACGGCGTCCAAATTTTCAGACCGATGATGCCGATGATGATCAGCGCGACGCTGACCAGTCGCCCGACATTTGCCGGCTCTCCAAAAAGCACAATGCCCAGGATGACCGTGCCGGCTGCGCCAACGCCGACCCAGACGCTGTAGGCCGTTCCCACCGGAATGCCCTTCATGGCAATTCCCAGCAGCAGCATGCTGACGACCATGGCCCCCGCCGTCCAAACCGTCGGCCAAAGCCGGGTAAAGCCTTCCGTGTATTTCAGGCCGATGGCCCATGCGACTTCAAACATGCCGGCGAAAATCAGGATAATCCAGTTCATGCATTTTCCTTTTTGTAAAAGAATATTGATGGCGTAATCTAACATAAAAGAGCCGGATCGAAAAACAAAACTTCGGCGTCCCCTTTTTCCCCTGATGAAGTGCGTAGCTTTAGCTGCGCCGGTTTTGTAGGGAAGGGTTTCAAACCGTTCCCTACTTTGGCCGTGCTGGTTTAGCGGGGTTTTCCCCATACTACATTTATTATCGTTTCTTAAAACAAGGGGTTGCAACCCCTTGTTCTTAGCGGGGTTATATCAACCTTCCATGTCCAAATAAAAATCCGCATCCGGAAGCAAATAATGACTGCGTTCAGAACGCACATGGGGTATACTTCCGCCACAGATTTTCTAAAGTTGCGAATGCAACGGCATTGGAAAGACAAGGCCGGAAATTCAAAATGCGTTGCATCCATCAAAACTTTTTATGTCACTCAAGGAAGGAGGTGTCTTGCAGAGGTTCTGAAGGAGATGTTGTGAAAAATGATGAACCCGTAAAAAGGAATTCAAACCGTCACTCCGGCGAAAGTCGGAGTCCAGAACTTATTGTAATTACTGGATACCGGCCTTCGTCGGTATGACGAAAAGGGTGCGAAAATGACTTTTTACGAACTTGTCAAAAAATGAGTTTTCAGAAAACTTGATCCACAAATCAGCCTATCGGAGAAAAGGAGAAATCTATGAAGAAGCTCTTGCTTATCATAATGATCGTGTTCTCAGCCTTTGTAGTGGCAATCCCTGCTGGTGCTGCAGCCAATCCCGGTTTTGATGACAAAGAAATTCGCATTGCCCAGTTCGGCCCCCAGACAGGTCCTGCCGCACCCTGGGGCGCGGTTGCGCGCGGCGGCGCTCTGCTGGCTGAAATTGTGAACGCGGAAGGCGGAATCCACGGCCGCAAAATCAAATATTTTATTCGGGATGATCAGTACAGTCCGGCGGTGGCCCAGATGGTGGTCAAGGAGCTGGTGGACAAACACGGCATCTTTGCCTTTACCGGCGGCGTTTCCGGCGCCGGAGGGCACGCGGTGAAAGATTATCTGGCGGCCAACAAAGTGCTCTGGGTCGTTCCGGGGACCGCCGCGCTCAACACGGTGGCCGACAGGGACAAAAACGGCATGCCGAGCCTTTACCGTTACTGCTCGTACCCCCTGTTTGAGGATGAGGCGAGCATTGTCACCAAGTATGCCGTGGAAAAACTCAAATACAAGAAGGTCGGCATCGTTTACCAGAACGACGTGTTTGGAAAAGGCGGCCTGACCGGCTTGCGGCAGCGCCTGGCAACTTACAATATGAAACCCGCGGAAGAAGCCCCGGTGGAGCCGGGTGAAAAAGACCTGACCTCGCAGATGCTCCGGATGAAAAATTCCGGCGCGGAATGCGTCCTCATGTGGGTCAGCCCCACTTTGGCGGTCATCACGCTCAAGACCGCCCAGACGGTCGGCTATAAACCTCAGTGGATCGCTTTTGACGGCCTCTCCGACTATCAGATGATGTACAAAATTACCGGAGGACTCTTTGAAGGTGTGATCACCGCCGCGTTCGTGCCGCCCATCGACTCCAATGAACCGCTCGTTGTAAAATACCGGGAAGCCGCCAAGAAATATGCGCCGGAGGAAACCTGGGGCACATACGTTCTGGCCGGCGTCATGTTCATGGAGCCTCTGGTTGAGGCGCTCAAGCGAACCGGCCCGAATCTGAGCACGGAAGCCGTCATCACCGAGCTCAATAAATTCAAAAACTGGAAGGGACTGGGAGCGCCGATCACCTGGACGCCGCAGGTGCATCAGGGCACCGACTCCGTCCAGATCCAGAAATGCGGTCCCAAAGGCAGTTACATTCTGCTGCAGGACTGGACCAGGAACGAACTGGCCACCTGGAAAAAGCAAAAATAGAAACACAAGACAGGCGGGGCCCGGCTGCCTCGCCTGTCTGTTTATTTCAAAAGATATTCCTTGCTATTTATACGGATTGCCTGTATTCACGCCGCAATGAATAGCGAAGCCCATTGACCTTCCCACCTTTCTAAATCAGAAATTTGTTAAGGATAATCCCGCTAATCACAACAGGATCCGCGCCGTGTTTGAGGCCTGTCCTTCAGACGTCATCATCAGCGTTTGCGGGCGCCGGCTTTTACCAGCCTTATAACGGTTTTGCATCGGATGGAATTTGAACAGACGCTGGTACATAAAATTAAGGATATAAAATGAGTTTTAAGAAGTTTCAGTTGAATGAAAAAATTATGGCGGGAGTGGCCGCCGCCGGCTATCAGGAGCCGACCCCCATCCAGGATCAGTCCATCGCGGCGATCATCCAAGGCCGGGACATCATGGGACTGGCCCAAACCGGAACCGGCAAGACCGCGGCCTTTGTGCTGCCGATTTTACAGCGCCTGATGTCGGGGAAACCGCGTCAGGTTCGCGCCCTGATCCTCGCGCCCACACGGGAATTGTCCGAACAGACCCACGAGGCGATTCGCGAGCTGGGACAAAAGACCCGGCTTTCCAGCGCGGCCATCTATGGAGGCGTCAGCATCCAGAGCCAGATTACCAAACTGCGTTCGCGCGTGGATATCGTTTCCGCCTGCCCGGGCAGATTGCTCGACCATATCGGCCGCGGCACCATTGATTTATCAGGCGTCGAAGTGCTCGTTCTGGACGAAGCCGACCACATGTTCGATATGGGCTTTCTGCCCGATGTGCGCAAGATTGTCAAACATCTGCCGGCTCAGCGCCAGACCCTGCTTTTTTCCGCCACCATGCCGCACGAGATTCGCAGCCTGGCGGATGATCTGCTTTGCCGCCCCGTCCACGTTGAGATCGGACACATCGCCCCCGCGATGACCGTTTCCCACACCTTTTACCCGGTGCAGATGGACCAGAAAACCGCGCTGCTCAAAGACATTCTGGAAAAAACCGAGACAACTTCCGTGCTGGTTTTTACCCGGACAAAATCGCGCGCCAAAAACCTGGCCGAACAACTCAACAGAGCAGGACATACAGTGACGTCCCTGCACGGCAACCTCACGCAGCAGAAACGCAGGCAGTCCCTGGACGGCTTTCGGGACGGTCGCTACCAGGTCATGGTCGCCACGGACATCGCCGCCCGCGGCATCGACGTCACCCGGATTTCGCACGTCATCAACTACGACATGCCCGCGACCACCGATGCCTACACGCACCGCATCGGACGAACCGGACGCGCCGAGCGAACCGGAGATGCGTTTACCTTCATGACCGGACAGGACGGCGAACAGATGCGGTCCCTCAAAAAGCTGCTGGGCGACAAGCTGCGCTATCAGAACGTCGAAGGGTTAACCATCGGACCATCCGCATGTGAGTCCATGCAAACACCCGCAGCCGCGCCAAAGGGATTTCCCAGCCGGAAAAATCCGTTTTCATCGCGGCCGGCCGCAACCAGGCGCCCCGTCCGGCGTTCGTTTAAAAATGCCGGGCAGATGTCCTGGGCTTCGCGCTCGATGACGGCTGCATAGAGAGACCAGCTTTCCTGTCTTGCATCAATTTGTTAAGGGGTGGGGGACATTATTTCCCCATCCTTTAATTCCAATGTCGTTGAGTTGCGCGTGCCGCTCCCCTCTTTTTAAAGAGGGGTTGGGGGAGATTTCTCCCTCCTCGTTTCCAATGAATTTCTGGTAAAACGCTGTTCGCTCCGGACAAAACATTCTGATCATCCATTAAAAAATCCACAGATTGAAAATAAAGCGACCTACGGTTGTCGTTTCGCCCTTGAAATGGCAGTTGGAACCTCCTACGCTCTGTGCCAGATAACGGCAAAGGCCCGTTCATGTTGGCTGTGAGGCAGCGTATGTCCATCATCTGAAGTCCTCTGGTCTTATAAAATCTGTAGAAACCTCATCGATTGGTGGGGGGGGAATCCATCATGCAGCAAAAATATTGATGCAGCCCTTGAATTAAGCGGAGAATCGGCGTATGAAGTCATGCAGACATAGCGGCCAGGTCATCAGCAATGGTGACGGATTGCATCCGGTAAAGATCCTGGGCGACCTCCATGCAAAATCAGTCAAAGAATTTGAAGATCAGAAAATGTGCCCATACCGCAGAGAAGGGAAGGGGTTGCTCAATCTGTTGCGCTTCGATGCGGTACTACCAGAAATGAACAAATGCCGAAGAAATTACCGGAGCAAGTGTCCGGCTTGTGACCTAAATCGTTTATGAATGAAAAATTCAGATGCGAGGAACGATTAAAAGAACATCAAGGGTCTGATTGGCGTGAATAGATGACATACATAGCTCATATTTCTGAAGATAAGAGGATTCATCTTCTGGACAACCATTTAAAATGTACGGCAGAGTTGGCATCTCAATTTGCCGCCGTATTTGGCGCTGCGCAATGGGGATACCTTTGCGGGTTATGGCATGATCTGGGAAAATACTCTGAGCCATTTCAAAGAATGATCAAAGCAGCCCATGACATGATGGATGATGCGACTAATTCGGCATACAAAGTAAATCATTCAACGGCCGGCGCTCTATGGGCAATAAAAAAGTTCGGCCCTCTCGGTCGGATATTTTCTTATCCCATTGCCGGTCATCACGCAGGATTGGCGGATTGGCAGGCCGATGAAACAGGCAATGCGGCTTTGTCTGTCCGGCTTAAAGAAAATAAGCTTCTGGAATTGGCCACAAAAGAAACAATTCCTCCCGAAATATTAGACAAGACTTTGCCGGATGAAAAACCGCCCAAAGGCGCTGACCCCGCTTTTTGGATTCGCATGCTTTTTTCCTGTCTGGTTGATGCTGATTTTTTAGATACGGAATCTTTTTTTGAAAAAGACAAGGCGCGCTTGCGCGGCCAATATCAAAATATCAATCAACTACTAATTTTATTTAATAAATTCATGGATCAAAAAACCATCCAGGCGAAAGATACGCATGTCAATCGTTTAAGAAAAATAATCTTGGAAAGATGTGTTGAAAAAGCGCAAGAGCCATCGGGCATCTATACTCTGACCGTTCCGACAGGCGGCGGAAAAACTCTTTCCTCAATGGCCTTTGCTCTCCACCATGCCTCAATTTACAACAAGAAACGCATTATCTATGTAATCCCCTACGTCAGTATTATTGAGCAAACCACGGATCAGTTTAACGAAATATTTGGCGATGCTGTCGTTGAGCATCATTCCAATCTGGAAACGGATGAGTTGGATGAATCGGCAACAAAAATGCGGCTTGCTTGCGAAAATTGGGATGCGCCCATTATTGTGACAACCGCTGTTCAGTTTTTTGAATCTCTTTTTGCCAGCCGGACAAGCCGTAGCAGAAAGTTGCACAACATAGCCGATGCGGTAGTCGTTCTTGATGAAGTGCAATTACTGCCGCCGGAATTTCTCAAGCCGATACTTTGCACCCTGGAAGAATTGAGAAAATATTATGGCGTGACAATGCTTTTATCCACCGCAACCCAGCCGGCATTTATACCTCAGCCGTCATTTAATTTTGATGGTTTAAAGGATACGCATGAAATCATCTCCTCGCCGCTTCAGCTCCACAAAGAGATGAAGCGTGTCCGGGTCGAAATTCTAAAATCTCTTGACGAAATCGTAGAATGGGAGGAGTTAATCGAACATTTAAAGAATTACCCAACGGTATTGTGTATTGTCAACCGACGGGATGATTGCCGCAAACTCTGGCAGATGATGCCGGAGGACACATTTCATTTGTCCGCACTGATGTGCGGAGCGCACCGTTCCCAAAGCATTGCCGAAATCAAGCGGCGATTGCAGGAAGGCATCCCGACGCGCGTCATAAGCACACAGCTTGTAGAGGCAGGTGTTGATTTCGATTTTCCTGTCGTTTTTCGCGCGCTGTGCGGGTTGGATTCCGTCGCGCAGGCCGCTGGGCGCTGCAATCGTGAGGGGCTTTTGAAAGAAGGACAGGTGTGTGTATTCAGGCCTCCCACCGAACCGCCTGTTGGCCACTTGCGACACGCGGCTGGTCTTGGCAAGCGACTGCTGGAAAAAGAAAGCCTTGATTTGATTGCGCCTGAACAATTTTCTAAATATTTTCAGGAGCTTTACTGGTTACAGGGTCAGAGACTGGATCAGCATGGCATCCTTGCTGATCTTCAGGATGGCGAATTGCGTTTCAGTTATCGAACGGCGGCCTGGAAATTCAAAATGATTGACGATAGAAAGCAGGCCCCTGTCATTGTCGCTTATGGAGAAGGCGCGGAACTGATTGAAGAGCTTACCCGACGAAAGCCGGACAGGTATTTGATGAGGAAATTGCAGCGTTATATCGTCAACTTACCGCGGTATCTGCATAATAAACTGGTTAACGAAGGCGCGATACGCCTGATTCATGAGGACATCTACATCCAGGGCCATAGCGCCATGTATGATGACAAAATTGGTTTTTGCGCCGATCGTTCGGCGGTTTATGCGCCGGATGATCTAATCGTATAAAATTTTAAAGGAAGGGAGGTCACATGAATGACGCAAAAGTGAAAAGTAAGACGTTTTTTGTCAGGGTTTGGGGTGAGAATGCCTGTTTTACCCGCCCCGAAATGAAAGTGGAGCGCGTTTCATACGATGTCATAACGCCGTCGGCGGCGCGCGGTGTGCTGGAAGCTATTTTATGGAAACCAGCTATTTGCTGGCATGTGGAGCAGATTGATATTCTCAATCCGGTGAAATGGGCATCTGTCAGGAGAAATGAAGTGGGGTCCCGCATGTCGCCGCGCTCCGATGGAATTTTTATTGAGGAGCAGCGTCAGCAGCGCGCCGGATTATTTTTGCGTGACGTAGCTTATACAATACACGCACATTTCACCATGACGGAAAAGGCGGGCGCGGATGACAATGTCAACAAATTTCAGGAGATGTTTGCGCGCCGTGTTCAGAAAGGACAGTGTTTTAACCGGCCTTATCTGGGCTGCCGGGAATTCTCCGCCCATTTTGAGCTAATACCCGACGAGTCTTCCCTGCCTGAACCGGTCAGGGACACGCGCGATCTGGGCTGGATGCTTTATGACATGTGTCATGATGCAACAGGGGACAATGGCGGCCATATCCATACCTGCAACGATGCCTGTCACCCGTCTTTCTTCCGGGCGCAAATCATCAATGGCTCAATAAATCTGAAAACGGCGGAGGTGCGGGCATGATACTTCAGGCGCTACACACTTTATATAACAGAAAGAAGGATGATTTGCCGCCGCCGGGATTTGAGTCCAAGGAAATTCCTTTTCTGATTGTCATAGACAAAAATGGTCAATTTATTGCACTCCAGGATACAAGGACAAAGGATGGTAAAAAGCTATTTTCAAAAAAATTCACTGTACCAAAAGAGAAAGAAGGACGTTCAGGTAAAAATGCTTGGAAGATGGCCAACATACTATGGGATCATTATGGTTACGTTTTGGGCTGGCCGAAATCAGAAAACGATTCTGATATACAGATGGCAAAAAAGCAGCATCAATCTTTCAAAACGGCGATTGCTTTAATATCCAACACATATCCGAATAATATCGAAATTCAAGCCGTGAAAAATTTTCTTGCTAAAGAAACATTTGATGATGTGTTTGCCAGTCAGGAATGGCAAGATTGCAGGAAAATCAAAGGTTGTAATCTGAGTTTTATTCTTGAGGGCTCTACCAGATTGGTTTGTGAAAATGAGGATATTCAATCATGGTGCAGCGATGCGTCAACTAACGAAGAAGACGCAGATGAGTCCAATGACCTTCAGGATAAGGAAGGCATTTGTTTAGTTACAGGCGAGCGAGCAGTTATTGCCCGATTGAATCCACGCACACCTATCCTTGGCGCAAGAAGTAACGCCAAAATCGTCGCTTTTCAGACCAATATGGGATTTGATTCTTATGGAAAAGAGCAAAGTTATAATGCGCCTGTCAGCAAAAAGGCATCATTTGCCTATTCGACTGCATTAAGTTATTTATTGGCAAAAGAATCAAAGCAGAAATTACTGGCAGGCGATGCCACAACTGTCTTCTGGGCCGAAAAAGAGCACCAACTGGAAAACGTTTTTGCGGACTTTTTTGGAGAACCGGCCAAAGACGACCAGACACAGGACATCAAATCCCTGATTGCCGCACTGCGCGCCCCGCAAATTGGCGCTAGACCGGAGCTTGACCCGCAAACAAAATTTTATGTTCTCGGTCTTGCGCCAAATGCCGCGCGCATTGCTGTGCGCTTCTGGTATGAGGGCACGGTTCAGCAGATTCTTGACCACATTGAACAACACTTTGATGATTGCACAATTATTCATGGCCCTAAGCAGCCGGAAACGCTTTCATTATTTCGTCTGCTTGTCTCAACGGCAGTTCAGGGTAAATCGGAAAACATACAACCCAATTTGGCAGGCGACATGATGCGGGCGATTCTGGCAGGCACTCCCTATCCAAAATCCCTTTTATCATCGGCGATTAGAAGAGTCAGAGCAGAAAGAGAAATAACCTATCCACGCGCCGCTTTGATAAAGGCAGTCCTGGCGCGTGATGCCAGATACTACAATTCAAATCAAAAGGAGGTTGGCATGTCATTGGATATCACTAACAACAACACAGGTTACAGACTGGGGCGCTTGTTTGCCGTTCTGGAAAAAGTACAGGAAGAAGCAAATCCCGGGCTTAACGCCACTATCCGCGACCGTTTCTACGGCGCAGCATCAAGTACGCCAGTTGCGGTCTTCGCGCTCCTGATGAAGCTTAAAAACCATCATATCGCTAAGCTGGAAAACCGCGGTCGGGCCATTAACTTTGAAAAGCTGATAGGAGAAATCATGTCCGGCATTAGTGAATTTCCTGCCCAATTGTCTTTGCCGGATCAGGGTCGTTTCGCGGTCGGTTACTACCATCAGCGCCAGGACTTTTTCATCACTAAAGAAAATAAGAACAATAATTAAACATATCAAAAGGAGGAAACATCATGACGAACGCAATCCAGAACCGCTATGACTTCGTACTATTATTCGACGTAAAAGACGGAAATCCCAACGGCGACCCCGACGCCGGCAACCTTCCCCGCATTGACCCCGAGACGGGACACGGCTTGGTTACAGATGTATGCATAAAAAGGAAAGTAAGAAACTATGCCCAATTGGTAAAGAATGGGGCTGAGAGATATGATATCTATGTCAAAGAAAAGGCTGTTCTTGGCCGTGCCCATGAAGAAGCATTTAGGGAGCTTGGGATTCAACTGGGGGAAGAATATAAAGGACATACGACAAAAGATGTTTATGAAGGCCTTGAGGAGTTAGGTGTACCACCTGGAATTACAATTGATTGTGACGAAGACGCAAACACTTATATCCTCACTGTAGCCGCAGATGCCGATAAGAAAGAGATTAAAGAATGGTTAAAAGAGAATAAACCAGTAAAAGGCATCAAAGACGTTATCAACGAAGCCTTAAAACAAGCCAAAACAAGAAAACCATCGGCTGAGGAAGTTGAACAAGGACGAGGGAAAATGTGCGATAAGTATTATGACATAAGAACCTTTGGAGGCGTTCTATCTCTCAAATCTGCACCCAACTGCGGTCAAGTTCGTGGACCCGTTCAACTGACTTTTTCAAGAAGTGTTGATCAAGTAGTACCTTTGGAACACAGCATCACTAGGATGGCTGTTGCAACGGAGGCCGAAGCAGAAAAACAATCCGGTGATAACAGAACAATGGGCAGAAAATTTACCGTGCCTTATGCTTTGTATCGCTGCCACGGTTTTATATCCGCGCCGCTCGCTGGTCAGACAGGTTTTGGTGAAGACGATCTGAATCTTTTCTGGGATGCGTTGTGCAATATGTTTGAGCATGACCACTCCGCCGCGCGCGGGCAAATGGCGACAAGAAAACTGATTGTATTCAAGCATGATTCACAGCTAGGCAATGTGCCGGCGCATAAGCTCTTTGAGCTTGTCTCAATTAATCGGGTTCAAAATAGCGATAAACCAGCCAGAGATTTCAGCGATTACGAAGTTAAATTTGATTCCGCAAAAGTCCCGGCGGGTGTAACTGCGGAAATAAGAATATAACCACCTCCAAAGCGCCCACCCCGAACCCATCGCGTGGCGGGCATCGGGGTGGAGCCTTTATAAGAAAAGGTGTAATATTAAACCAATGATAACATTGAGAAAATTTATTGCAGGCCTGGAGAGCATTCCCGCGACAACGTCTTGGTATCTGGCCGATATCAGCGAATCCAAGGGCAGGCAGGAGCTTTATAAAAAGCAATCGCCCCAGCGGTTGAATTCGCTCAAGGAGCACGCCCTGATTGAAAGCGCCGTCTCCTCCAATCGCATCGAGGGGGTCGAGGTAGAGCAGAAGCGCATCGGCACGATTATTTTCGGCAAATCGCTTTTGCGCGACCGGTCGGAGGAAGAGGTGCGCGGATACCGAGAAGCGCTGAACCTCATTCATAGCGCGGGACACCAATTACATGTCACGGAGGAGACCTGCCGGAAACTGCACTCGCTTACCCGTGGTGAAATATGGGATGCGGGCAAATACAAGGATAAAGACAGCGACATCGTAGAAAAGCGGGCAAATGGTTCGGCCAGCGTTCGATTTAAGACAGTTCCGGCAAAACAAACGCTCAAGTCCATGCAGCAGCTCCATGACGCATGGGAGGATGCTATTAAAGCGACGGAACTGCACCCGATCATCAGCCTTGCCGCATACAATCTTGATTTTTTGTGCATCCATCCGTTTCGCGATGGCAACGGTCGGGTGTCGCGTCTACTGCTTCTTCTCCAGTGCTATCATGCTGGAATTGAAGTGGGCCGGTACATCAGTCTGGAACGTCTGATTGAACAGAACAAAGAGCGATACTATGAAACACTAAGGCTCAGTTCACAGGGGTGGCATGAAGGCAAGCATAATCCGTGGCACTATATCAACTATCTGTGTTTCATCATCAGAAGCGCCTATAAAGAATTTGAGGAGAGGCTGGGTGACATGCCGCATCCCAGGGGTGAGAAGACCGGTCTTGTAAGAGCATCGGTGAATGGCCAGCGCGGCGATTTCAGTGTGGCTGATCTTCAAAAACAGCTTCCGGGTGTCAGCGTGGATATGATCCGACGCGTCTTGAAAGATATGCAGGCCCAAGGCGTGGTGGATTGCCTTGGGCGGGGACGTTCTGCAAAATGGCGTAAAGCGCTTAATTAGGTAATAACTCGTAAATTAGGTAATAAATTAGGTAATGAAATGATTCAGCCCGATGACTTCATCCAGCTTTCCGCTTTGCAACATTATGCTTTTTGCCCAAGGCAGTGTGCACTTATTTATATAGAGCAGATCTGGACGGAAAATCGATTGACTGTCGAAGGCCGGATTTTGCATGAGCGCGTGCACGAAGAAGGCAGCGAAACGCGCGGGGATGTTCGCATTGAGCGCGGCGTGTCGCTGCGGTCATTGCAGCTTGGATTAATCGGCAAGGCTGATGTCATCGAATATCACCGGCAGCCGGATGGAACCTGGCAGGCCTTTCCCGTGGAATACAAACGCGGCAAACCCAAACCGGATGATAGTGACAAGGTTCAGCTTTGCGCGCAGGCAATGTGCCTGGAAGAAATGCTACGTTTAACCGTTCCTGCGGGAGCGCTTTTCTACGGCAAAACCAGGCGGCGTCTGGATGTCGTTTTTGACGAAACACTCCGGCGCGAAACAACCGAGGCTGCGCAAAAGACGCATGAGTTAATTGAATCGGGAAAGACCCCAAAGCCCGTGTATTCCAAGCGCTGCGAAAGTTGTTCGTTAATGGGCGAATGTATGCCCAAAACGATTCAGAAGAAGCGATCGGTTGAAGGTTATTTAAAAAGGATGCTGGATGAAAAGGATGCCCCCGCCCTTCAACCCCCGCCCGCCAGGGGCAGGGAAGATTCTTAGGTGAAAAGACGTGGAAGAAGTAAGGCATTCGGTTACAAAATGCAACCGGTTGAAGATCGAAGGCAGAAAGTCGGTAACGCATTGTAACCGACTGCAGGGCAATGATGATAGGTAACTGTTAAATACTATTTACAGATTCAATTAGACGTCAGGCAGTTGTAAAGAAATTCTTTTCAACTTCACAGGGGGATCGATGGGAACAAAAAATGATTTGGTAAAACCTGAAGAATCTCGGATGGTCGTGTTTCAGGAAAAATCCATTCGCCGTATATTACACAACAACGAATGGTGGTTTTCTATTGCTGATGTATGCAGCGTTCTTACTGAAAGCGCTGATTCCGGTGCTTACTGGCGAAAATTAAAACAAAGGTTAAGGGAAGAAGGAAGTGAAGTCGTGACATTTTGTCACGGGTTGAAACTTCCTGCCCCTGACGGAAAACAGCGTGAGACCGATTGTGCCAACACGGAAGGTGTTTTCCGTATCATCCAGTCCATTCCGTCCCCCAAAGCCGAGCCGTTCAAACGATGGCTCGCCAAAGTCGGTTATGAGCGTGTGCAAGAGATCGAAGATCCGGAGCTGGCCACCAAAAGAACCAAAGCCCTTTACCGTGCCAAAGGGTATTCCGACGACTGGATTGAAAAGCGCATGCGCGGCATCACCATCCGGGCAGAACTCACCGACGAATGGAAAAAGCGCCAGGTGGGACGCGATAGAGAATACGCCATCCTGACCGCGGAAATATCCAAAGCCACGTTCGGGTTGACTCCATCGGAATACAAAGAGTTGAAAGGGCTGGAACGTGAAAATCTACGGGATCACATGAACGATCTGGAACTCATCTTTTCCATGCTGGGCGAAGCTGCTACGACGGAAATCACCAAAACGAAAGATGCACAGGGCTTTGACGAAAACCGAACAGCTGCCCGAAAAGGCGGCAAGATTGCCGGTCATGCCCGCGAGAATCTGGAGAAAGAGACAAAAAGGATGGTTGTTTCAAAAGAAAATTATTTAGATCAGGTGGAAAGAAAGAAGCGACTGGAGAAGAAGTGAAAAAGCACCTAAATACTTTATTTGTAACCACACAGGGGGCCTACCTTTCCAAAGAGGGTGAAACTGTAGTGGTCAAAATAAATCAGGAAGTTCGCCTGCGAGTTCCTGTGCATACCATTGGGGGAATTGTCTGTTTCGGCAACGTGTCATGCAGCCCGTTTCTAATGGGCTTTTGCGGTGAAAATGGAGTTGGTCTTAGCTTTCTGACGGAAAATGGCCGCTTCCTGGCGAGGGCGCAGGGGCCGGTGTCCGGCAATGTTCTTCTTCGTCGCGAACAGTACAGACTGGCTGATGATCAGCAATATTCAGCTAAAATGGCCACGTCTTTTGTGATGGGGAAAATCGTCAATTGCCGAACCGTTCTTCAAAGGGCTTTGCGCGATCATTCCGGAAAGATGAATGAATTGCTGGTTCGTAAGGGCATTGACGATCTTGGCCGTTCACTTCGCTCTTTGGAATTGAATCAGTCTCTGGATGAAGTCAGAGGCCTGGAAGGCGATGCCGCGCATACCTATTTCAACGTCTTTGATCATCTGATTGTGGCGCAAAAAGAAGATTTTTCTTTTCAGGAGCGCAACCGTCGTCCGCCGATGGATCATGTAAATTGCCTGTTGTCATTTTTATATACACTGTTGGTGCATGACTGCCGCAGTGCGCTGGAAGCGGTCGGATTGGATCCTGCTGTGGGATTTCTGCATCGGGACAGACCGGGACGTCCCGGTCTGGCACTCGATATGATGGAAGAATTTCGTCCGTTTCTGGCGGATCGCCTGGCATTGTCGCTCATTAATCTCCGTCAGGTTCAGGCGAAGGGTTTTAAGAAAACGGAAGCAGGCGCAGTGATTATGAATGATGAAACAAGAAAAACGCTGCTGGTCGCGTATCAGGAAAGAAAGCAGGATGAAATCATGCATCCATTTCTGGATGAAAAAGTATCCGTTGGAATATTGTTTCATGTTCAGTCCCTCCTCTTGGCGCGTTGCCTGAGAGGCGATCTGGATGGCTATCCACCGTTTATTTGGAAATAGGAATTGCATTATGCTTGTTTTGGTTAGCTATGACGTGGCGATGCAGGATAAAAAGGGGCCGAGACGTTTGCGGCGTGTTGCCAAAGCCTGCCAGGATTATGGACAGCGTGTGCAATATTCCGTCTTCGAATGTATCGTTGATCCTGCACAATGGGCCGTCTTGAGGGAAAGGCTAATCAAGGAAATTGATCCTGAGGAAGACAGTCTTAGATTTTATTTTCTGGGTTCCAATTGGCACAGAAGAATAGAGCATATTGGCGCCAAAAAGACTATTGATCAGGAAGGGCCACTCATTGTTTAAAAGCCTCCGCGAACCTGTAGCGGACAGTATTTTATTTTAGGTTCGCGGTGGTTGTAAGCCTATAAAATAATTTAGTATATGTAAAAGGCTCTTTGAAAAATTAATATTGTAAAGCCGAAAAAGTGAAGTTTCGCGGTAGAACAGAATAAAAGTCAATATTTGTAATTTATTAGCAGTAAACAGTCGCGCCCCGCGTGGGCGCGTGGATTGAAACAGTTGAACGTCAAAGGAAGCGCCCCGAACTCCGCGTCGCGCCCCGCGTGGGCGCGTGGATTCAAAC
>ERZ724525.1209-NODE-1209-length-15156-cov-12.994702_pt1 | contig 15156 bp, 19 predicted proteins | sample MGYA00376058_ERZ724525 | MGnify/ENA primary metagenome ERZ724525 (study PRJEB28724, sample SAMN07190888) | wastewater metagenome | isolation source: influent of sewage treatment plant in Hong Hong | place: USA: Christiansburg, Virginia | collected 2016-03-01 ... | reverse complement strand
GTGCCCAATGCCAGCCTGATGGTGATCGAGCATGCCGAGCGCTTCGGCCTGAGCCAGTTGCACCAGCTGCGCGGGCGGGTGGGTCGCGGTGCGGCGGCCTCGGCCTGCGTGCTGTTGTACACCGCACCGCTCAGCCCGCACGGGCGCGAACGCCTGAAAGCGATGGCCCAGACGGCAGACGGCTTCGAGATTGCCCGCATCGACCTGGCCTTGCGCGGCCCCGGCGAGTTTCTGGGCGCGCGCCAGTCGGGCGATGCCCTGCTGCGTTTCGCCGACCTGGAGGCCGATGCCGACCTGCTGGACTGGGCGCGCGCCACCGCTGTGCGCATGCTCGACCATTACCCCGAGCTGGCCCATGAGCACATGCACCGCTGGCTGGGTGGAAAATCCGATTTCCTCAAAGCCTGACCGTTGCCGGTTGGTTTGCTGATTGCCATTGCCCCGGAGCCGATACGCCATGACCCTGACCGAACTCAAATACATCGTCGCCGTGGCCCGCGAAAAGCATTTTGGCCGTGCGGCGGAGGCTTGCCATGTGTCGCAGCCCACACTGTCGGTGGCCATCAAGAAGCTGGAAGAGGAGCTGGAGCTGAAGATTTTCGAGCGCAATGCCAACGAGGTCACCGTCACCCCGCTGGGTGACGAGGTGCTGCGCCAGGCCCAGACTGTGCTGGAGCAGGCCAACGCCATCCGCGAGATTGCCAAGCGTGGCAAAGACCCACTGGCCGGGCCACTGAAGCTGGGTGTGATCTACACCATTGGCCCCTACCTGCTGCCCGACCTGGTGCGCCAGGTGATTGCGCACACGCCACAAATGCCGCTGATGTTGCAGGAGAACTTCACCGTCAAGCTGCTGGAACAGTTGCGCCTGGGCGAAATCGACTGCGCCATTCTGGCCGAGCCTTTTCCCGACACCAATCTGGCCATTGCGCCGCTGTACGACGAGCCGTTTGTGGCGGCGGTGCCCGCCACACATCCTTTGGCCAGCCGCTCGCACATCACGGCAGATGAAATCCGGCAGGAAACCATGCTGCTGCTGGGCAATGGGCACTGCTTCCGCGACCATGTGCTGGAGGTGTGCCCCGAGTTCGCCCGTTTCTCCAGCCACACCGATGGCATGCGCAAGAGTTTTGAGGGCTCATCGCTCGAAACCATCAAACACATGGTGGCTGCTGGCATGGGCGTGACGCTGGTGCCGCGCCTGAGCGTGCCCGCCGCAGCCATGCTGCCGACGGAGTTGGTGGGCACCGCTGCGCCCGTGGCTGGCGGTGGTGTGCTGGCCGGTACAGCGGCTTCGGCAGTACAGGGCTCCGACCTGGCGTACTCGCATGTGCGCTACCTGCCGTTTTCGGGCGAAGTGCCCACCCGCCGGGTGGTGCTGGCCTGGCGGCGCAGCTTCACGCGCTACGAAGCGATTGCGGCCTTGCGCAACGCTGTGTATGCGTGTGAGTTGCCTGGGGTGCGCCGCCTGTCTTGAGTGGCATGGATTTCTCTTTTTTGCGCTTGTCTGTTCAGATTTCATTGCTTCTGATTTGAGTTTTTTCGTCATGACTGTGTTTTCCCGCTCCCCGTCTGCTGCCCCGCATCCGTTGCCTTCGCCGCATCCTGCTGAGCGCAGCCGCTGGCAGCTTTATCTGGACTTGATTCGCTGGAACCGGCCCGCCGGGTGGCTGCTGCTGCTGTGGCCCACGCTGACGGCGTTGTGGCTGGCGGCAGGTGGGTGGCCCGGCTGGCATTTGCTGCTGGTGTTTGTGGGCGGCACCATCCTGATGCGCAGCGCAGGGTGCTGCATCAACGACGTGGCCGACCGCCGCTTTGACCGCCACGTCAAGCGCACGGCCCAGCGCCCGGTCACCAGCGGTGCGGTGTCGGTCAAAGAAGCCTTGGCAGTGGGGGCTGCCCTGGCTTTGCTGGCGCTGGCACTGGTGCTGACGACCAACGCGGCCACCGTGGCCTGGGCTGTTCCCGCGCTGCTGGTGACCATTGCCTATCCGTATGCCAAGCGGCTGGTGTCCATGCCGCAGGCGGTGCTGGGGGTGGCGTTCAGCTTTGGCATCCCAATGGCCTTCACAGCGGTGCAGGCCGGGCCAACGATGGAGCTGTGGTCGGGTTCTGCCTGGCCGGGCTGGGGTGAAGTGTGGTCGGCCTGGCGCAACATTCCCGGTCAGGCCTGGTTGCTGTTGCTGGGCAACCTGTGCTGGGTGCTGGCTTACGACACCGAGTACGCGATGGTGGACCGCGATGACGATCTGAAGATTGGCATGAAAACTTCCGCCATCACCCTGGGGCGCTGGGATGTGGCCGCCATCATGGGGTTTTATGCCTTTTTCATGCTGTTTTGGCTGCTTGCTATGGCTGGTGTCGCGTACTTTTCAGTGTTTGTTCTGGCGACCGTGTTGGGCCTGGCCCAGGTGGTGTGGCACTACAAGCTGATTCACCGGCGTGAGCGGGATGCCTGTTTTCGGGCTTTCCGGGCCAACCACTGGCTCGGGTGTACGCTGTTTGCCGGTGTCGTGCTGGCACTGGCCGTGCCGGTCTGGCAGAGCTGATTATTGCCGAGAGGGTGACCACGGCATGCCGTGCAGGGTGCGGGCATGCCGGGTATCTCTGTTGTAGTCGGATTCAGCGCCCGAATTCATCCCCGAGTTCTTGGGCCCGGTGTGCAGCGGCACGCATGGCATCGACAAAATGGGTTTGCACGGCAGAGGCTTCCAGGTGGCTGATGGCGGCAAAGGTGGTGCCGCCGGGTGACGTGACCCGCTGGCGCAACACCTTGGGCGCTTCGTCCGAGGCCTGGGCCAGCGCCGATGCACCCGTGAACGTGGCCACCGCCAGCTGGTGGGCCTGGGCTTGCGACAGGCCCATGTCCACGCCAGCCTGCACCATGGATTCAATGAAATAGAACACATAAGCGGGGCCGGAGCCGGAGAGGGCCGTCACCACATCGAGTTGCTGCTCGTGTTCCAGCCAGAGCAGCTGGCCTGTGGGGGCCAGCACATCATTCACCCATTGCCGGTCTGCCTGGCTCACGCTGGGGCGGGCGTACAGGCCCGTCATGCCCTGGCCGACCAGGGCCGGTGTGTTGGGCATGGCCCGCACCAGGCGCTCGGTGCCCAGCCAGTCGGCCATGCTGTCGCTGCGGATGCCTGCGGCCACACTCAGGTGCAGAGCCTGCCCTGTCCAGGGGCGGCAGGCCATCGCAGCGGTTTTGAAAGTCTGGGGCTTGACGGCCCACACCACCAGGCCACAGCTTTCCAGCGAGGCATCGGCTTGCGCCTGCGCGGCCAGTCCGAATTGTGTTTGCAGGCGGCTGCGTTGCTCATCCCAGGGCTCTACCACGCGGATGCGCTCGACTGGCCAGCCCTGGCGGATCAGTCCGCCGATGATGGCGCTGGCCATGTTGCCGCCGCCGATGAAAGCGATGGTCTGAACGGTTGATTGTTCTGGAATGGATGCGGAGGCAGTGGGCTGGGTGGCGGGCAATGTCATGGCGCGGTGGTGGTGTGTGTGGGGGTGGATCGGCCCTTTGGCAGGGATGGGTGGGGCTGTTCGCGGATTGTGGTGTGCCGTGTACAGAAAACGTGTGGGGGCAGGCTGAAAAATCGTTGACACAACAAGCGGTGACATGTGATAATACTTGGCTCCGCTTTTCTTGGGCGGTGTTTTCTACCCAACGAGCTGGCAAGCTCGGCGAATTCGCGCCAAGCTTGCTGTCAACGACGGGACCAAGACTGATCGCCCCCGGCCATGGTGGATGGGGGGATTCAAGTTGGGACTTAATCCAAATGATTCAAACGCAATCTCGACTCGATGTTGCTGACAACACGGGTGCCAAGTCCGTGATGTGCATCAAGGTGCTGGGTGGCTCCAAGCGCCGTTACGCCAGTGTCGGCGACATCATCAAAGTGAGCATCAAGGAAGCTGCTCCACGTGGCCGCGTCAAAAAAGGCGAGGTTTACAGTGCCGTGGTGGTTCGCACCGCCAAAGGCATCCGCCGTCCTGACGGCGCTCTGATCAAGTTTGATGGCAACGCCGCCGTGTTGCTCAACGCCAAGCTTGAACCCATTGGCACGCGCATTTTTGGCCCCGTGACACGCGAGCTGCGCGGCGAAAAGTTCATGAAGATCGTGTCCCTGGCCCCTGAAGTTCTTTGAGGTTTCGACATGAACAAGATTGTTAAAGGTGACGAAGTCATCGTCATTGCGGGCCGGGACAAAGGCAAGCGCGGACATGTTGTGTCCCGCGTAGATGATTCCCATGTGGTTGTTGAAGGCATCAATGTCGTCAAGAAGCACGCCAAACCCAACCCCATGAAGGGTGTTGCTGGCGGCATCATCAGCAAAACCATGCCCATTCACCAGTCCAACGTGGCCGTTTTCAATGCGGCAACCGGCAAGGCTGACCGCGTGGGTATCAAGCAACTGGCCGATGGCAAGAAGGTTCGCGTCTTCAAGTCTTCCGGCGAAGAAATTAAGGTGGCATGAACATGGCACGCTTGCAAGAACATTTCAATACAACGGTTGCCCCCAGCTTGATTGCCAAGTTCGGCTACAAGTCCATCATGGAAGTGCCCCGTCTGACCAAGATCACCCTGAACATGGGTGTGAGCGAAGCGGTTGCCGACAAGAAGGTGATGGACAACGCTGTTTCCGATCTGACCAAGATCGCCGGTCAGAAGCCTGTGGTCACCAAGGCCCGCAAGGCCATCGCTGGTTTCAAGATCCGCGAAGGCCAGGCCATCGGCTGCATGGTCACCCTGCGTGGCCGCCACATGTATGAATTCCTCGACCGTTTTGTGACGGTTGCGCTGCCCCGCGTTCGCGACTTCCGTGGTATCTCCGGCCGTTCATTCGATGGCCGTGGCAACTACAACGTCGGTGTCAAAGAGCAGATCATCTTCCCCGAAATCGAGTACGACAAGGTCGATGCTCTGCGCGGACTGAACATCAGCATCACGACAACTGCCAAAACAGACGAAGAGTGCAAGGCTCTGTTGGCTGGTTTCCGTTTCCCATTCAAGAACTGAGGTGGCGTGTGGCAAAACAAGCTTTACTCCAGCGTGAACTCAAGCGGGCCCAGCTCGCCGCCAAGTTCGCCAAAAAATACGCCGATCTGAAGGCCGCATCCAAAGATGTCAAGCTGTCAGACGAAGAACGTGATGCAGCTCGCCTCGGCCTCCAGAAGTTGCCTCGCAATGCCAATCCAACTCGCCAACGCAACCGTTGCGCGATCACGGGTCGTCCTCGCGGTACGTTCCGTCAATTCGGTTTGGCTCGCGCCAAAGTTCGTGAAATGGCTTTTGCCGGTGACATTCCCGGCATGACCAAGGCCAGCTGGTAAGCCCTAGGAGAACCACAAATGAGCATGAGTGATCCTATTGCCGACATGCTGACACGCATTCGGAATGCACAGATGGTCCAGAAGCCTTCTGTCAGCTTGCCTTCATCCAAGGTAAAAGTGGCCATCGCCCAAGTCCTGAAGGACGAAGGCTACATTGATGGCTTCAAGATCAAGACTGCCGATGGCAAGTCGGAGCTTGAAATTGCATTGAAGTATTACGCTGGTCGTGCCGTGATTGAGCGCATTGAGCGCGTCAGCCGCCCTGGCCTGCGTATTTACAAAGGCCGCGATGCCATTCCTCAGGTCATGAATGGCCTGGGTGTGGCCATCGTGACCACTCCCCAAGGTGTCATGACCGACCGCAAAGCTCGCGCTGCGGGTGTCGGTGGTGAAGTTCTGTGTTACGTCGCCTGACGCTGGGCATTGAGGAGAAAACTGAATGTCTCGTGTAGCGAAAACAGCCGTCAACGTTCCCCAAGGTGTGGACGTGACCCTCAAGGCTGAAAGCATTGCTGTCAAGGGCGCGCTCGGCGTGCTCGAATTGGCACAAAGCAGCCTTGTCAAGGTTGAGCAGAACGCCAACGCACTGTCCTTCCAGCCGGTTGATGCTTCCCGCGAAGCAGATGCCATGTCTGGCACCATGCGCCAACTTGTGAACAACATGGTGGTGGGTGTGGCCAAGGGTTTCGAGCGCAAGCTGACCCTGATCGGTGTGGGTTACAAGGCGCAAGCCCAAGGTGCCAAGCTGAATCTGACCGTGGGCTACTCGCACCCAGTGGTGTTCGATATGCCTGCTGGCATCAAGGTGGAAACACCTTCGCCAACAGAAATCCTGATCAAGGGTTCCGATCGTCAGCGCGTGGGTCAGATTGCCGCAGAAATCAGGGCAGTCCGTCCACCCGAGCCTTACAAGGGCAAGGGCATCCGTTATGCGGATGAAAAAGTCGCGATCAAAGAAACCAAGAAGAAATAAGGACTGGGATCATGTTGACCAAAAAAGAGCAACGTCTCCGTCGTGCCCGCCAGACACGCATCCGGATTGCGCAGCAATCCGCTGTGCGTCTGACCGTGAATCGCACCAATTTGCACATTTATGCCAGCGTCATTTCTGGCGACGGCACACGCGTTCTGGCATCGGCTTCCACAGCCGAAGCTGAAGTGCGCGCCATGATCGGCTCGTCAGGCAAGGGTGGCAACAAAACCGCTGCCGAACTGATCGGAAAGCGCATTGCCGAAAAGGCAAAAGCAGCCGGTATTGAAAAGGTGGCTTTTGACCGTGCAGGCTTTGCCTACCATGGTCGGGTCAAGGCTCTCGCAGATGCAGCCCGGGAAGCCGGTCTTCAGTTCTGATCACAAGGAATACTAGAAATGGCTAAATTCCAGGCAAAAGCACAAGGTGATGCACCTGAAGACGGCTTGCGCGAGAAAATGATTGCGATCAACCGCGTAACCAAAGTGGTTAAGGGCGGTCGCATTTTGGGTTTCGCTGCACTGACAGTCGTCGGTGATGGTGAAGGTCGCGTTGGCATGGGCAAAGGCAAGGCACGGGAAGTTCCTGTTGCTGTGCAAAAAGCCATGGAGCAAGCGCGCCGCAATCTGATCAAGGTTTCGTTGAAAAACGGATCTTTGCATCACAGCGTGCATGGTGAACACGGTGCTTCCAATGTGATGATGCTGCCCGCAGCAAAAGGTACCGGCATCATCGCTGGTGGCCCCATGCGCGCAGTGTTTGAAGTGTTGGGCATCACCGATGTGGTTGCCAAGAGCCACGGCTCCAGCAACCCATACAACCTGGTTCGTGCAACGCTTGACGCATTGAAGAACTCATCCACACCTTCCGACATTGCAGCCAAGCGCGGCAAATCGGTCGAAGACATTTTTAACTGAGGAGTGTTGCAATGACAACAACCCCCAATACTGTCAAAGTCAAGTTGGTTCGCAGCCCCATCGGCTGCAAAGAATCACACCGCGCTACCGTGCGTGGACTGGGTCTGCGCAAAATGCACAGTGTCAGCGAACTGCAGGACACACCAGCAGTGCGCGGCATGATCAACAAGATCAGCTACCTGGTCGCGGTCATTTAATCAGGGCTCATCATGGAACTCAATACCATCAAACCCGGCGAAGGCTCCAAGCATGCCAAGCGCCGCGTGGGTCGCGGCATTGGCTCAGGCTTGGGCAAAACCGCTGGTCGTGGCCACAAGGGTCAAAAATCGCGTGCTGGTGGCTACCACAAAGTGGGCTTTGAGGGCGGTCAAATGCCCATGCAACGCCGTCTGCCCAAGCGTGGTTTCAAATCCCATCTGCTGAAGCTGAACGGTGAAGTGTCCCTGACAGACTTGTCTGCCTTGGGTGCTGCCGAAGTCGATCTGCTGACTCTCAAGCAAGCTGGTCTGGTTTCTGACTTGGTCCGCAAGGTCAAAGTCATCAACACCGGTACCATCACACTGGCTGTCGCACTGAAAAATGTGGGCGCTACCGCTGGTGCCAAGGCTGCCATTGAGGCGGCTGGTGGCTCTGTCGCCTAACGAACGGTACGGATAAGCACGTGGCGACCGTCAGTCCAACCATTGCAAAGTCAGACAAGTATGGCGACTTGCGTCGCCGTCTTGTGTTTCTGTTGCTTGCACTTGTGGTGTACCGCATTGGTGCGCACATTCCGGTTCCTGGGATTGATCCCAACCAGATGGCGCAATTGTTCAAGTCACAGGAAGGTGGCATATTGAGTCTGTTCAATATGTTCTCCGGTGGTGCCTTGTCAAGATTTGCGGTGTTTGCTCTGGGCATCATGCCTTATATTTCAGCGTCCATCATCATGCAATTGGGGGCATATGTCATCCCGGCATTGGAGCAGCTGAAAAAAGAAGGCGAGGCAGGACGCAGAAAAATCACGCAATACACACGGTATGGAACAGTTGGCTTGGCCATCTTCCAGTCGCTGGGTATTGCTCTGGCATTGCAAGGTACACCCGGATTGGTGCTGTCGCCAGGGTTCATGTTTCAGTTGACCACTGTGGTCAGCCTGACTGCGGGCACCATGTTTTTGATGTGGCTGGGCGAGCAAATTACCGAACGTGGTCTGGGTAATGGCATTTCAATTCTGATTTTTGCAAGCATTGCTGCTGGGCTTCCGAGTGCAATGGCCGGCTTGTTTGAATTGGTGAGAACTGGCGCAATGAGCATTCTCGCCTCGCTGTTCATCATGATCCTGGTTATTTTGGTGACCTATTTCGTGGTGTTTGTGGAGCGTGGTCAGCGCAAAATTCTGGTTAATTACGCACGCCGTCAAGTTGGCAACAAGGTTTATGGTGGTCAATCCTCCCATTTGCCGCTGAAGCTGAACATGGCGGGTGTGATTCCAGCGATTTTTGCATCGTCCATCATTCTGCTTCCTGCAACGGTCGTTGGCTGGTTCAGTACGGGTGATTCTCTCCGCTGGCTGAAGGACATTGCGTCTGCTTTGACTCCAGGTCAACCCATTTACGTGGGTTTGTATGGGGCAGCCATTGTGTTCTTCTGCTTTTTCTACACTGCATTGGTGTTCAACAGCAGAGAAACCGCAGACAACCTGAAAAAGAGCGGTGCGTTCATTCCCGGTATACGACCAGGGGATCAGACAGCGCGTCACATCGACAAAATCCTGTCGCGGTTGACCTTGGCTGGTGCCATCTACATCACTCTGGTCTGTCTGCTGCCTGAGTTCTTGATTTTGAAATACAACGTCCCGTTTTACTTTGGTGGAACATCATTGTTGATCATTGTGGTTGTGACCATGGATTTCATGGCTCAAGTTCAGAATTACATGATGTCGCAGCAATACGAGTCGTTGCTGAAAAAAGCCAATTTCAAAGGTTCGTTGGGTGCCTAATCTTTCCAGGCATGCAATCGTAAATTGATCAACTTATCTGAATTGTCAGATAACAAGTTAACCAGAGTTAAATCAGGAGAATGCTATGAGAGTTTCGGCTTCGGTCAAAAAAATGTGCCGCAACTGTAAAATTATTCGGCGTAAAGGCGTTGTGCGAGTCATTTGTACAGATCCACGCCACAAACAGCGTCAAGGCTGATTGAGTTAAAGAGGACCATCATGGCTCGTATTGCAGGTATCAACATTCCTCCTCACAAACATGCTGAAATTGGCCTGACTGCCATTTTCGGTATTGGTCGCACTCGTGCTCGTCAGATTTGCGAGCAATGCGGCATTGAGTATTCCAAGAAAATCAAAGAGTTGTCTGACGCTGAACTTGAAAAAGTTCGTGACCTCGTCAACACCATGACGATTGAAGGTGACCTCCGTCGTGAAACAACCATGAACATCAAGCGTTTGATGGACATTGGTTGCTACCGTGGTTTCCGCCATCGTCGTGGCTTGCCTTTGCGTGGTCAGCGCACCAAAACCAATGCGCGTACCCGCAAGGGGCCTCGCAAGGCCGCGTTGGCATTGAAGAAATAATTCACTGAAAGCTATCCATGGCTAAGCAACAATCCAGTACCGCTTCTGCGCGCATGCGCAAGAAAGTGCGCAAGAACATTGCCGATGGCATCGCTCATGTGCACGCTTCTTTCAACAACACCATCATCACCATCACCGATCGCCAGGGCAATGCATTGTCTTGGGCTTCGTCTGGTGGACAGGGGTTCAAGGGCTCGCGCAAATCCACACCATTCGCAGCGCAGGTTGCCTCTGAAGTTGCTGGTCGTGCCGCCATTGAACAAGGTATCAAGAACCTGGATGTCGAAATCAAGGGCCCCGGTCCTGGTCGCGAATCCTCTGTTCGCGCTCTGGGTGCATTGGGTATCCGCATCGTCTCGATTGCCGATGTGACACCCGTTCCCCATAACGGCTGCCGTCCTCAAAAACGCCGCCGCATCTGATATAGTCGCCCGCTTTGCGGGTTTCGCAAGACCACCGCCACGGCCATCCACCGTGGCTCCTGCATTTCTGCATGCAGTAGATCAATCACAAGGAACTTAACGTGGCACGTTACCTCGGCCCCAAGGCCAAACTTTCCCGCCGTGAAGGCACCGATCTGTTGCTCAAGAGCGCACGCCGCTCCATCAGCGACAAGGCCAAATTCGACTCCAAGCCAGGCCAGCATGGCCGCACCTCCGGTGCCCGTACTTCTGACTACGGTCTGCAGTTGCGCGAAAAGCAAAAAGTCAAGCGCATGTACGGCATTCTGGAGCGTCAGTTCCGCCGCTATTTTGAAGAAGCCGACCGTCGCCGTGGCAACACCGGTGCCAACCTGTTGTTCCTGCTGGAATCGCGTCTCGACAACGTGGTGTTCCGCATGGGCTTTGCCTCAACACGTGCTGAAGCCCGTCAGATGGTTTCCCACAAAGCGATCACCGTCAACGGTGCGTCCGTCAACATTCCTTCCTACCTGGTGAAGGCCGGTGACGCAGTTGCTGTGCGTGAAAAATCCAAGACACAGGCTCGCGTGGTTGAAGCCCTCGAACTGGCCAAGCAAATCGGCTTCCCCGCATGGGTTGAAGTGGCCGCTGACAAGGCCGAAGGCGTGTTCAAGAAAACGCCTGACCGTGACGAATTTGCTTCTGACATCAACGAATCGTTGATCGTTGAGTTGTACTCTCGCTAATCCGTTCCCCGGTTGTGGTGAACCCACCATGCCGGGGTTGCTTCGTCGGCCTTATCGGTGTAACGAGCCGAGGGTATTGAAGGAAGTTTGAATGCTTACGAATTTGTTGAAACCGAAGTCCATCCAAGTAGAACAAATCAGCGCCAACCGTGCCAAGGTCAGCCTTGAGCCGTTTGAACGCGGTTATGGTCACACCTTGGGCAATGCGCTTCGCCGGGTGCTGCTGTCATCGATGGTCGGCCATGCTCCCACGGAAGTCACCATCGCTGGTGTGCTCCACGAATACTCATCCATTGACGGTGTGCAGGAAGATGTGGTCAACATCCTTCTGAACCTCAAGGGTGTGGTGTTCAAGCTGGTGAGCCGCGATGAGGTGACCCTGAGCTTGCGCAAAGACACCGAAGGTGTGGTGACGGCTGGTGACATTCAGACTCCCCACGATGTCGAAATCGTGAACCCTTCGCACCACATTGCCACGTTGTCAGTCGGCACCAAGTTGGACATGCAGATCAAGGTCGAAAAAGGCCGTGGCTACATTTCCGGCTCCATGCGCCGCAACGATGACCAGGTTCGCTCCATTGGCCGCATCGTGCTGGATGCTTCGTTCTCTCCCGTGCGTCGCGTCAGCTACACCGTAGAGAGCGCCCGCGTCGAGCAGCGTACCGATCTGGACAAACTGGTCATCGACATCGAGACCAACGGTTCCATCGGCCCCGAAGAAGCGGTGCGTGCATCGGCCAAAATTCTGGTTGAGCAACTGGCTGTGTTCGCACAGTTGGAAGGCGTGGAGCTGTCGGTGTTCGATGCACCCGCCCAGCGTGCTTCCCAGCAGTTTGACCCCATCCTGCTGCGCCCAGTCGATGAACTCGAATTGACCGTTCGTTCGGCCAATTGCCTGAAGGCCGAGAACATCTACTACATCGGTGACCTGATTCAGCGCACCGAAAACGAACTGCTCAAAACCCCCAACCTCGGTCGCAAGTCGCTGAACGAGATCAAGGAAGTGCTGGCCTCCCGTGGTCTGACACTGGGCATGAAGCTGGAAAACTGGCCACCCGTTGGCCTGGACAAGCAGTAATTTTTTCACCGAGGCCCGTCCTCACCCGGCAGTACCTGACACGGCTGCCGGCAAAATAATCTCAAGGTAATCACCATGCGTCACGGTAACGGACTCCGCAAACTCAACCGCACCAGCTCACACCGGCTGGCCATGCTGCGCAACATGATGAACTCTCTGCTGACGCACGAAGTCATCAAGACCACAGTGCCCAAGGCCAAAGAACTGCGCCGCGTGGTTGAGCCCATGATCACGCTGGCCAAAGAGCCTACCCTGGCCAACCGCCGTCTGGCATTTGACCGTCTGCGCGACCGCGATGTGGTTGTGAAGCTGTTCAACGAACTGGGCCCACGCTTCAAGGCTCGTCCCGGTGGCTACACCCGCATCCTGAAAATGGGTTTCCGCGTCGGCGACAACGCACCCATGGCACTGGTTGAATTGGTTGATCGTGCAGAAGAAGCTGCACCTGTTGCAGAAGCGGCAGAATAAGTGTTATAATTAATGTCTTGACGCGCGGTGGAGCAGCCTGGTAGCTCGTTGGGCTCATAACCCAAAGGTCGCAAGTTCAAATCTTGCCCGCGCAACCAACAAAATCAAGCACTTAGCTTGTTCAAAAAGCCCTCTCACAGAGGGCTTTTTGCTTTTCTGGACTTCCTCATCACAACGCAGTCCCATGCCGGGTATCAAAGTGCCGGATCGTGTGCTGTTCGTCGGTTAACCTCAAGCCCTGTCCACACAGGAGTCTTGCTTGAGCCGTTCCATTTCCCCCGGATTCATTGCGCTGCATGGCAACCGTGCCGAATATCTGGCGCAGACTGTGATCGACTGGTTGCGTCTGCATCCGCTTGACCCGCTGGAAGAAGAAGTGGTGCTGGTGCAGAGCAATGGCATGGCCGAGTGGTTCAAGATGGACATGGCGCGGCAGACCGGCGTGTGTGCCTCGGTGCGGGTGGAGCTGCCGGGGCGCTTCATCTGGCGCACCTACCGGCAGATTCTGGGTGCGGGCGCGGTGCCCCGCGACTCGCCGCTGGACAAACTGCCCCTTACCTGGCGGCTGATGCAGGTGTTGCCCGGCTTGCTGGCCTTGCCGGAATTTGCCCCCGTGCAGGGCTATCTGCGCCCGCAGGAACCCGACCGTTGGATTCAGTTGGCGGCACGTTTGGCCGATTTGCTGGATCAATACCAGAACTACCGCACAGACTGGCTGCAACTCTGGATGCAGGGCCGCCATGAGCTGATCCGGGCCGACGGCACCCATGAACCCCTGCCTGCCGATCAGCGCTGGCAGGCCATGCTCTGGCAGGCGGTGGTGCAGACGCTGGATGAGCGCCAGCAGGCCACCACCCGCCCGGCTTTGCACCGGCAGGTGCTCGACAGGCTGCAAGGCGAAGAAGACTTCAGTGGCCGGGTGGCGCGGCGTGTGGTGGTGTACGGCATGAGCCATCTGCCCGGCTCCACGCTGGAGACGCTGGCCGCCCTGAGCCGGCATTGCCAGGTGCTGCTGGCCGTACCTAATCCTTGCCAGCACTACTGGGGCGACATCATGGAAGGACGCGAGCTGCTCAAAACCCAGCGCCGCCGCCAGTCCGCACGCGACGGAGCCGACCTGTCGGTGGTGGCCTTGCAGGACATGCACCAGCATGCCCACCCGCTGCTGGCCGCCTGGGGCCGCCAGGGGCGCGACTTCATCCGCCAGCTGGACGCGCACGACGATGCCGCCGCCACCCAGGCCAGGTTCCACCTGCCGCGCATCGATGTGTTCGACGAAGGTCAGGAAACCGCCGACACCCCGCTGCTGACCCGCGTGCAATACCGCATCCGCGATCTGGAGCCTTTGGGTGGCGATGCGCCCGTTTGGCCGCTGAAAGCCACCGATACGTCCATTTGCTTTCACACCGCGCACAGCCCGGTGCGTGAGCTGGAAGTGCTGCACGACCAGTTGCTGTTGTGGCTGGACCCCGCCAGCCAGCCGGGCCAGGCCGCTGCGCTGCAACCCCGCGATGTGGTGGTGATGGTGCCCGACATCGAAACCATGGCCCCCGCCATCCGGGCCGTGTTCGGCCAGTACCAGCGCCACGACCGGCGTTACATCCCCTTCGACATTGCCGACCTCAGCGCCCAGTCCAGCAGCCTGGTGGTGACCGCGCTGGAGTGGCTGCTGCGCGTGCCCGCCCAGCGTTGCCGCCTGAGCGAGCTGGCCGACCTGCTGGAAGTGCCCGCCCTGGCCGCGCGTTTTGGCCTTGCTGCCGAGCAGTTGCCCCAGCTCATCCGGTGGATGAGCGGTGCGGGCATGTGCTGGGGGCTGAACACGCCCCACCGCCAGCAGCTGGGGCTGGCCAGTTGCGGCGAGCAGAACTCGGCCTGGTTTGCCTTGCAGCGCATGCTCATGGGCTACGCCACCGGCCCGCTGGCCGACGTGCCCGAGCTGGAACGCTGGAGCGCCACCGAGCCGTATGCCGAAATCGGCGGGCTGGATGCCGAGCTGGCGGGCTGCCTGGCCCACTTCATCCGGGTGTTGCTGGACTGGTGGGCGCAGGCCAGCCAACCGGCCACGCCCGAGGTGTGGGTGCAGCGGGGCCGCGACTTGTTGCAGGCCTGCTTTGCCCCGACCGACGAACCCGACCAGGAAGCCGTGGCCGCGCTGGATGCCGCACTCTCGGCCTGGAGCCAGGCCTGCGCCCAGGCCGGATTTGGCGATGACGTGGACGTGGCGGTGTTCCGCCATGCGTGGCTGGAGGCGCTGGAAGTGCCCAGCCTCAACCAGCGCTTCCGGGCCGGTGGCGTGACCTTCTGCACCCTGATGCCCATGCGTGCCATTCCGTTTGAAGTGGTGTGCCTGCTGGGCATGAACGACGGCGACTACCCCCGGCGCAGCCTGCGCAGCGACTTCGACCTGATGGCCCTGCCCGGACACCTGCGCCCCGGCGACCGCTCGCGCCGCCACGATGACCGCCAGCTCATGCTCGAAGCCCTGCTGTCCGCCCGCCGCAGGCTGGTGGTGAGCTGGACCGGCCACAGCGTGCGCGACAACACCGAGCAGCCCCCCTCGGTGCTGGTGTCGCAGCTGCGCGACTACATCGCCGCCGTGTGGGGGCCGCAGGCCGTGGCCGAGCGCACCACCGCCCACCCCCTGCAACCCTTCAGCCGCCGCTACTTCGA
>ERZ724525.1204-NODE-1204-length-15176-cov-4.786456_pt1 | contig 15176 bp, 18 predicted proteins | sample MGYA00376058_ERZ724525 | MGnify/ENA primary metagenome ERZ724525 (study PRJEB28724, sample SAMN07190888) | wastewater metagenome | isolation source: influent of sewage treatment plant in Hong Hong | place: USA: Christiansburg, Virginia | collected 2016-03-01 ... | reverse complement strand
CGCCTGTTCATCATGTTCGCCTCGCCGCCCGACCAGTCGCTGGAATGGTCCGACGCTGGCGTTGAAGGGGCTTACCGCTTCTTGCGCCGCTTGTGGAAGACGACTTACGACCACGTGCAAATGGGCCTGGTCGCCGCCTGCTGCAGCAACGACAGTCTGACCGCCAACCAGGCCGACCTGCGACGCAAACTGCACCAGACGATGGGCAAGGTGGCCGACGATTACGGCCGGCGCAAGCAGTTCAACACCGCCATCGCCGCTGTCATGGAATTGCTCAACGCCTTTGACAAGGCCAATTCGAACGATAGCGCCGGCCGTGCGCTGGCGCAGGAAACGCTGGAAAGTATCGCCCTGCTGCTCTTCCCCATCGTCCCGCACATCGGTCAGGCGCTTTATGCCGAACTGAAGCCGGGCCAGGATGCCGGCGTGCAGCCCTTCCCGAAGGCCGATCCGGCGGCGCTCAAGCAGGATGAAATCGAGCTGATGGTGCAGGTCAACGGCAAGCTGCGCGGCTCCATCCGCATCGCCGCCGAGGCCGACAAGGCAAGCATCGAAGCCGCCGCGCTGGCCTCGGAAGGCGCCGTCAAGTTCATGGAAGGCAAGCCGGCGAAGAAGGTTGTCGTCGTGCCGGGCCGTCTGGTCAACATCGTCGTTTAAGGCTCAGCATGCCACTCACCGCGCCCCTTTCCCGCCGCCGTCTGCTCGCTGTTCTTCCTGCGCTAGCCCTGGCCGGCTGCGGCTTTCAGTTGCGCGGAACGAAAAGTGGCAACCTGCCTTACAAGACAATGCATATCGCGCTGCCGGAAACCGCTGACGTGCGTATCTGGCTCGAACGTTATATCAATGCAGCCGGCAGCAGCGAACTGGTCGACGACCCCAAAATGGCCGATGCCACCTTCCAGCAATTGGCGGATAGCCGCCAGAAGACCATTCTCAGCGTTAATGCCCAAGGCCGGGTGCGCGAATATCGACTGCAGCTGGATTACACATTCCGGGTGGTCAATGCCAAGGGACAGGTTCTGGTACCGCCGAATGAAATCAGCCTGTCGCGCGACATCACCTTCGATGACTCCAATATTTTGGCCAAGGATCTCGAAGAAGGCCTGCTCTGGCGCGACATGAACAATGATCTGGTCAACCAGATCATGCGCCGCCTGAGCATCATCAAACCGAAAAATCCCGACCTCGAAGAAGCCGAGTAATGTTGCTCAAGGGCGAACAACTCGCCGCCCACCTCGAACGAGACTTGCGCCCGCTGTATGTGCTCTATGGCGACGAGCCGCTGCTGGTCATCGAAGCTGCCGACACAATTCGCGTCAAGGCTCGCCAGCAGGGTTACAGCGAGCGCGAGGTGATGACGATTCTGCCGCAATTCGACTGGGGCCAATTGCTGGCTGCCGGCGGCAATATGTCACTGTTTGGCGATAAAAAAATGATCGACCTGCGCATCCCCACCGGCAAGGTCGGCAAGGAAGGCAGCGCCGCCCTGCAGCAGTGGTGCCAAAACCTGTCCATGGACAACCTGCTGCTAATTACGTTACCGGAACTGGACTGGCGCGAAGAAAAAGCTGTCTGGTTTTCTGCATTGGTCAATGCCGGCGTGGCCATCAAGCTGATGGCACCAGCGCTGGCAGATTTGCCGATCTGGATCGCCGGTCGTTTGCGCCGCCAGAAGCAAAGCGCCGATCAGGAAAGTCTCAAATTCATTGCTGAGCGCGTTGAGGGCAATCTGCTCGCCGCCCATCAGGAAATCCAGAAACTCGGCCTGCTTTACCCGCCCGGCGAACTCAGCACGACACAGGTTCGTGAGGCGGTACTGAACGTTGCGCGTTATGACATTGAAGGTTTGCGCGAGGCGCTACTGGCTGGCGACGTGGCACGCCTGTCACGCACGCTGAATGGTTTGATGCATGAAGGCGAGGCGCCCCCCTTGGTGCTTTGGGCCATGAGTGAGGAAATCAGGGCGCTGGCCGTGATCCGTAACGGTATGGATTCCGGCAAGCCCATCGACGCACTGCTCAAGGACGCCAAGGTGTGGGGGCCGCGCGCAACGCCGATAAAAAAGGCCTTGCAAAGGCTGTCGACCGTAACACTTGAAACGGCGCTGCAACATGCGGGAAAAATCGACCTGCTAGCCAAAGGCATCGGTCGTGGAAATATTTGGGAAGAGTTCCTGCGCCTCGGTTTGCACCTGTGCGCCAGAAAATAGTCAGGGTTTAGGCTCTTCCGCCGCAGCATCCGGCTCCAGATCTTCCCAAATACACGAACATTCTTTTCGCACATCCTGAAGCGCGTGCTTTTGCGTTTCCTGCACCAGGCATTCGCCCGAGCAATCATCAGCCACCACGACCACCTTCATTTCGCCATCAACCTGGCGCTCACCATCCCAGTAACTACAGGTTGCACAGACCTTGATCTCGGTCGGCAATATCAATTTTTCAGCCATTTCGTCCCCGATGTAAAGCCCTGCTATCGTAGCGGATAAGAGTTTACCCGCTTCCGGAAGTTCCCTGTAATTTAGCTGGCTATAATGTTCTTTTGCCCCGCCACTAAAAATCATGGACATCAAAGACTATATCCAGAACGTTGGCCGCCAGGCCCGTGCTGCCTCGCGCCGTTTGGCCACCGCCTCGACCGCTGAAAAGAATGCCGCCCTGCTTGCCATTGCCGCCGCCATCCGCCGCGAAAAAGCCGCGCTCATCAGCGCCAACCAGGAAGATCTGGCCGCCGCCCGCGTTGCCGGTCTTGAGCCGGCCATGATCGACCGCTTGACCCTTTCCGAAAAAGGCGTGGACAGCATGGCCGAAGGCGTCGAACAAGTCGCCACCCTGCCCGATCCGATTGGTGAAATGGGCGAATTCAAGTTTCAGCCGTCCGGCATCCAGGTTGGCAAAATGCGCGTGCCGCTCGGCGTCGTCGGCATCATTTACGAAGCGCGGCCCAATGTGACCGCCGATGCCGCCGCACTGTGTCTGAAATCCGGCAACGCCGCCATCCTGCGCGGCGGTTCGGAAGCCATCCGCTCCAACCGGGCGATTGCCGCACTGGTTCAGGAAGGCTTGCAAACGGCTGGCCTGCCGGCCGAATGCGTGCAAGTCATCAACACCACCGACCGCGCCGCCGTTGGCGAACTAATTACGATGCGCGAATTCGTCGATGTCATCGTGCCGCGCGGGGGCAAAGGCCTGATTGCCCGCCTGCTCGCCGAATGCCGCGTGCCGATGATCCAGCATCTCGACGGCAACTGCCACGTTTATCTGGAAGAGGAAGCCGACCCCAACAAGGCGCTGAAGATCGTCGAGAACGCCAAGACCCAGCGCTACGGCACCTGCAACACAGCCGAATCGCTGCTGGTCGACCGTTCCGTCGCCACCATGCTGCTGCCGCCGATTGCCCACATGCTGAGCGCCAAGGGCGTCGAAATCCGTGGTTGTGCCGAGACTTGCGCCATTGTCAAAGAGGCCAAGCCGGCAACTGACGAGGACTATTACACCGAATTCCTCGCCCCGATCATTTCGGTCAAGGTGGTTTCCGGCATCGATGAGGCGATCAGCCACATCAACCAGTATTCATCGCACCACACCGAGGCCATTGTCACCGACAACCATCCGAAAGCCATGCGCTTCCTGCGTGAAGTCGACTCAGCCTCGGTCATGATCAACGCCTCGACGCGCTTTGCCGATGGTTTCGAGTACGGCCTGGGCGCCGAAATCGGCATTTCCACCGACAAGATCCACGCCCGTGGCCCGGTGGGTCTGGAAGGACTGACCAGCCAGAAATGGGTTGTATTGGGCGACGGGCACGTTCGTGGCTAAGCCGTCGTTCAACTGGGAAGACCCTTTCCTTCTCGACAGCCAACTCGCCGCCGACGAGCGTCAGGTGCGCAATGCGGCGCGTGACTTTGCCCTGAAAGCACTCAAACCACGTATTCGCGATGCTTTCCGCAACGAACATACCGATTCGGCCATATTCCGTGAGATGGGCGACATGGGGCTGCTCGGCGCGACGCTGCCGCCGCAGTACGGTGGTGCCGGACTCAACTACGTGTCGTACGGCCTGATCGCCCGCGAAGTCGAATACGTTGATTCTGGCTACCGCTCGATGCTCAGCGTGCAATCGTCGCTGGTCATGCTGCCGATCTTTGCTTTTGGCTCGGAAGAACAGAAGCAGAAATACCTGCCCGGCCTCGGCCAGGGCAAGCTGATCGGCTGCTTCGGCCTGACCGAGCCGGATTCCGGCTCCGACCCTGGCAGCCTGAGCACGCGCGCCCGCGCCGTGCCGGGCGGCTGGAAGCTGTCGGGCAGCAAGATGTGGATTACCAATGCGCCGATTGCTGATGTCTTCGTCGTTTGGGCAAAAGACGACGAGGGTGTCATTCGCGGCTTCATTCTCGACAAGGGCATGGCCGGGCTCAGTGCACCGGTCATTCACGGCAAGGTCGGCCTGCGTGCTTCGATCACCGGCGAGATCGTCATGGACGATGTCTTTGTACCGAGCGAAAACCTGTTGCCCGGCGTCGCCGGCCTCAAAGGCCCGTTCACCTGCCTGAACGCCGCCCGCTACGGCATTTCCTGGGGCGCTCTCGGCGCGGCCGAAGCCTGCTGGCATACGGCAAGGCAATACACGCTAGACCGCAAGCAATTTAATCGCCCGCTGGCCTCCAACCAGTTGGTCCAGAAAAAGCTGGTCGACATGCAGACCGAGATTTCAATTGGCATCCAGAGTGTGCTGCGTCTAGGCCGCATGATGGACGACGGCAGCGCCTGCCCGGAAAACGTCTCTATGCTCAAACGCAACTCCTGCGGCAAGGCGCTCGACATTGCCCGCACGGCACGCGACATGCTGGGCGGCAATGGCATTAGCGATGATTTCGGTGTCATCCGACATGTCGTCAATCTCGAAGTCGTCAATACCTACGAAGGCACGCACGATATTCACGCACTGATTCTCGGCCGGGCGATCACCGGAATTTCGGCCTTTTGAAAGGGTAAAGCATGTATCGTTTTGTTCGCACTACCGTTGCCGCCAGTGTTCTATTTGCCACGCTGATCAGCGGCAGTTTGGCCGCAGAATCTTCAGCGACGCCAGCCCTGACCAAACTGCCACGCCACGCGCTGGTGATTGGCAACAGTCAGTACCTCAATGGCCCGTTGGTGAACCCTAAAAACGATGCTCAAGCGATTGCTGAACGCTTGCGCCAGGCCGGTTTCTCCGTCACCCTCAAGCTCGATGCCGGACGGCGTGAATTGCAGGAGGCAATCCGCAATTACGGCGCGGCGTTGAACCGTGACAAGGGCGTTGGCGTGTTTTACTACGCCGGGCATGGCGTCCAGTTGAACTGGCGCAATTTCCTGCTGCCAGTCGACGCAAAAATCCGTTCCAAAGCCGATATCCAGAGCGAAGCAGTTGATCTCGGCCTGCTGCTCGACGGCCTGACCCGCGCCCGCAATGCACTCAACCTGATCATCCTCGACGCCTGCCGCAACAATCCTTTCGGCCCGGATTTCCGCACCGATGACCGCGGCCTGTCGCAACTTGATGCGCCACCCGGCACATTTCTCGCCTACGCCACAGCCCCCGGCAATACGGCGGAAGATGGTGAAGGCAGCCACGGCCTGTACACGGATCGTCTGTTGAAGGAAATGCTGATCCCTGGCGCGGCAGTCGAAGACGTTTTCAAGCGGGTTCGCCTTGCGGTCCGCAAAACCTCGCAGGGTGAGCAAATCCCCTGGGAAAGCACCTCGCTGGAAGCTGACTTTTCATTCCTTCCCGGGCAAAGCAGCCGCGACACCGCCAAGGAATTCGAGTCCGATCTGGCGAGTTGGCAACAGCTGCGCGCCGGTGGTACGCCAGAGCAACTGGAAGCCTTTATTCGGCAGCGTCCGAATGGAAAATTTGCCGAACTCGCCCAATTCAGCCTCGACCGCTTGCTCGCGGCCAAAGGTGAAAAACCGGTCAAACCGCGCAGCAACGGTGGCGAAGTTTGCACGCCGGACAAACCGGGACTCCCCGCCCCCTACACAGGCGTAACAAAAGCCTACGGTGTTGGCGAGCGCTATGCCTATCGCCGTTTGGACCTGCTCAGCCACACCGAAACAAGCCGCAGCGACACAACGATTACCCGAATCGATGGCGATGAAGTTCACTTCAGCGACGGGCATATCAGCGATCCATTTGGCAACAACGTTCGGGCACCCGATGGCCGGCACTGGACGCCCTATCAGTTTTTCATCGCCGACTATCAGCTTGGCAAGCGTTGGCCAGCCCAGTTCATCGTCACCCTGGCCGATGGCCGCCAAGTCAGCAACGAATTCCAGCTCCGCGTCGCCAGCCGCGAGCGAATCACGTTAGCCGCCGGCACCTTCGACGCCTTTCGAATAGAAGTGCGCGGCACCAACCTGAGCAATGGCGACGTGCTGGAACGTACGGCCTGGGTGGCACCGGAGCAGATGCGTGGTTTTCTCGCCATCGAAACCGTCGTCAGGCGCGATGGCAAGCTTATTGAAGGGGAACGCACCGAACTGGTTGCGCATGCTGCCGGACGCCCGGTTAGCCCAGCCGCCCAGAGTTCCGGTTCGTCGCTTTCGAACTACTGAGTCAGCACGCCCGATTCGGCATACGCAGGGCGTAGACCAGTGCAATCGCACCGGCAGCAAGCAGCAATGCTGCCGGCAACGTGAATTGAATATCCTTCATCGCCGGCAGGTATTGCGTGGCAAAGCCGATGCGGGCAAAGCTGCCAAGCGCCGTAATGGCAAAGAAACTGCCCATGAAGACGCCCTCGGCGCCGCGCGTGCCATCCGCCGCAGCACGTTCCATCAATCCGGAGAACGCCAGCGCCCAGCCGGCACCGGCCAGTACCTGGAAAAAAATCAGGGCTTCCAGCGTGTTGACCGTAACAGATGCATAACTGGCGATTGCCGTCAGCAAAAGCCCCGTCGCCGCGACGCTCAAGGCGCCAAAGCGTTTGACCAGGCGCCCAACGCCGAGCAAAGCAGCGGAAAAACCCAGCCAGAGCAAAGGCATCAGCCACGGCAGGCTTTCCTTGGCAACATGCGCCAGATAAAGTGGGCCGGCATTGACGAAGGCGTGCAACTGGAAGGCGAAAGTGGCCAAACCAAGGACCAGCAATAGTGGCAGGTAAGCGTTGAAGGGAAGCGGTGGCGGCGCATCGCTTTCGGTTTCAGCCGGCTGGCTACCGGAAAAGCGTAGCAAGACAAAGACAGCGGCCAACAAAGTTAGCGCCGAGATGGCGAATGGCAAACGCGGATCAGCGCCTTTCAACATCAGGCCAAGGAAAGGCGACAGCGCCGAGGCCAGCGCCATGCCAAAGGCGTAGCCGGCAACCAGTCGCCCCTGTTGTGCCGCCTTGGCTCGTTTGGACAACAAGACCATGGTCGGCGCCCGTACCACCGAAGCCGAAACCACCCAGATGATCAGCACCACCAGCAGCAAGCCGGAAGAAATACTGGCCAACAGCGGCAGCAACAGGAAAGCACCGGCGGAAACGGTGGTCAGCCACAACAACAGGTGAGCCAGTTTGCGATAGCCATCGGCCACCCGGTCGGCCACCACGCCGAAGGCAATATCCATCGTGGCGAAAATCAACTGATCGGCCATCAGCAACCAGGGTAGCCAGGTCAGCGCGATGCCCGCGCCCTTGAGCAGTTCTGGCAGATATGTGGCGTAAACCGTCCAGCCCAGCGTGAAAAAAAACTGCACGCTGGCCAACGCAAGGCCACTGCCCTTCATCACTTTATTGTCGCTCACACCATCCCCCATTTACCCGGCAAATGATAAACCACTGGCGGCCACGACTAAAGCATATGCTCGAGGAAGGATCGCGTTCTTGGGTGACTTGGGCTGGCGAACATTTCTGCAGCCGGTCTGGCTTCCAGAATTTGCCCCTGATCCATGAACACGACATGGGTGGAAACATCCCGCGCAAAATTCATCTCGTGGGTAACGACCAGCATGGTCATGTGTTCTTCCGCCAACTGACGCATGCTGCGCAGGACTTCACCGGTCAGTTCCGGGTCGAGGGCCGAAGTAGGTTCGTCAAACAACATGATGTCCGGCTCCATCGCCAGGGCGCGGGCAATCGCGACACGTTGTTTCTGCCCGCCGGAAAGCCGCGAGGGATAGCTGTCGCGCTTGTCGAGCAGGCCCACCTTGCGCAGCAACTCCTCAGCGCGGGGGATAACGGCATCACGCGCCAACCCCTTGACCGTTACCGGTGCCTCGATGATGTTTTGCAACACCGTCAAATGCGGAAAGAGGTTGAATTGCTGAAAAACCATGCCCATTTTTCGGCAGATACGGCGCAAATCCGGCTCTGGCACATAACGGCAGATCCCGGCAGCATCGGTTGTCGCCAGCGTTTCACCTTCGATCACCAGATGTCCGGCATCCAGCGTTTCCAGATGATTGAGGCAGCGCAAGAAAGTACTCTTGCCCGAACCGGAGGGGCCGATCACGGCCACTACATCGCCCTTGGCGATCTCGAGCGAAACGCCCTTGAGGACTTCGACGCCACCAAAATGCTTGCGCAAGTCACGTGCCTCAAGCATCGGGGGGTGACTGGCGAGATCACTCATCATAGACGGCATAGCGTTTTTCCAGATAGAGGAAACCCCAGGTCAAAACCAGAGTCATGATCAGATAAAAAGCCCCCGCAACCACAAACGGCATGGTCGTGAAATCACGCTGGACAATGCCGCGCGCGGCGCGAAGCAGGTCATTCATGGCCAGCACATAGATCAGTGAGGTATCCTTGATCAGTGTGATCGTCTCGTTGCTCATCGGCGGCAAAATACGTTTGACGACCTGCGGCAGGATGATGCGGCGCATGGTCTGGCCGTAGCTCAGCCCCAGCACCCGCGATGCCTCGTATTGCCCCTTGCCAACCGATTGAATGCCGGAGCGGAAAATCTCGGCGAAGTAGGCGGCGTAATTCAGAACAAACGCGACAATCGCTGCCGGAAAATCCGGTAGACGAACGCCAATCACCGGTACAAAAGGCAGGGCAAAGTAGATAAATAGCATCTGCAACATCAGCGGCGTACCGCGCATCAACCAGATATAGCCACTAACGATGCCGCTTGCGATACGAAAGGGCGAGACCCTGATCAGGGCCAGGCCGAGGCCGAGTGGCACGGCCAAAACCAGCGTAATGAGGAAGACCTGCAGCGTGACTGCCGTGCCTTCCAGCAAGGGGCCGAGAATTTCAATTACATAGTTCATGCTGCCAGCCCTGTGGCCGGGCCTGGTGCCCGGTCATGCCTGCAAAGAAATGGGGGAAGCCATTAAAACCACCCCGCCGGAAGTAGCCTTACTTGACGATATCCTTGCCAAACCACTGAGTCGAGATACGCGCTGCCGCACCATCCTTCTTCATTTCATCCATGGCTTTTTGCAGCTTGCCGAGCAGTTCGAGATCATCCTTGCGCACGCCGACACCGTATTCTTCGGTCCCGAAATGTTCATCCAGCACGCTATATTCACCCGGCTTCTTAGCCGTGTAGTAGCGGCCAACCACCTCATCGACCACCAGCGCATCAAGTCGGCCAGTGCTCAGATCCATCAGCGCCGTCACGTTGTCACCAAATTTCTTCAAGCTCTTAATTGACTTGCCAGCTGCATCCTTCTCAACCGCTTCAACTGCGCTGCTACCTTCCTGTAGGCCAACCACCTTGCCGGCCAGATCGGCTTTGACCTTAATTGGGGATTGCGCGGTAACAACAATAATCTGGCGATTTTCCAGATACGGCGTGGTGAAGGCTATCTGTTCCTTGCGCTTCTCGGTAATCGTCAAGCCATTCCACAATACATCAACCCGTTTGCCACCCAGTTCCGCCTCTTTGGCATTCCAGTCGATCGGTTTGAACTCGACTTCGGCGCCCAGACGTTTTGCAGCCTCGCGGGCGAGATCGATGTCAAAACCGACCAGCGTGTTTTTTGCATCCCGAAAGCCCATCGGCGGGAAATTATCATCCAGCCCAACGACAATCTTTGCCAAAACAACCGGTTTCGCAGCGGCTGGCGCTGCCTCTTGTTTGCCGCACGCAGTCAGAAACGCTCCCGTTACCAGCGCAGCGACAAGCCAGGAAATCTGTTTTTTCATGTCCATTCTCCGAAATGCGTCATCTTGTTTTTTCGAAGGCAGGATTATCCTCTAAAACCCAAGCAAGATCAGGCCCGAAAAGGTTTTGACCGCCTGATCCTCCGAGCGGTATAAACACAGTCTTACCCTATGGAGTCACTCATGCCCGACACTGCCTACAACGCCATCATCAGCGCCCCCGGCTTTTCGCTGGGTGTGCAATGCAACGACGACGAGATCACGCGCATCGACTTCCTTGAACCACAAGCCGGCCAACCTGCCAATACTTCCTTGGCAGGCGAAGCGGTGCGCCAGTTACAGGCCTACCTGCTTAATCCCTCGTTTGAATTTGGCTTGCCCTTGCGCCCGTCAGGTACCGCTTTCCAGCGCCGCGTCTGGTCTCGGATTGCTGCTATTCCATCGGGTGAAACCAACAGTTACGGTCAACTCGCCAAAACACTCAATAATGCCCCGCGCGCCGTCGGCCAAGCCTGTGGCGCCAACCCTTTCCCGGTTGTTGTGCCTTGTCACCGCGTTATTGCCAGCGGCGGTGGACTGGGCGGCTTTGCCCGTGAACGCGGCGGTTTTTTGCTTGAGGTCAAACGCTGGCTATTGAAGCATGAAGGCAGCATCAACGGCTGACCTCGCAGAAGTCGACAACTTCTGCGATGCCCTCTGGCTGGAAGACGGGTTAGCCAAGGCGACTCTGGACAGCTATCGCTCTGACCTCGGCCGCCTCTCGCTATGGCTGGCCAACAATGCCGGCGAGCCGCTACTCGACATTCGCGCAACAACACTGACCGCCTTCATCGCCCACCTTTCGCGGCAGACTCGCGCCAGTTCACAATCGCGCTATCTATCAACGTTACGCCGCTTCTATCGCTGGCAACTCGGGCGTGGGCGCATTTTCATCGACCCAACCCTCAAACTCGCCAACCCGGCACGCCCTTCGCGCCTGCCCAAAGTCATGTCTGAAAAGCAGGTCGATGCCCTGCTCAACGCCCCGAATCTCGACACCCCGCTCGGCCTGCGCGACCGAGCCATGCTCGAAACGCTCTACGCCAGTGGCCTGCGGGTGACTGAGCTGGTCAATCTGAAAATCCACGAAATCGGCTTCAACGAAGGCGTCGTACGTGTAATTGGCAAAGGCAGCAAGGAAAGACTGGTGCCGCTCGGTGAGCAAGCCATCGACTGGCTCACCCGCTACCTCAACGAAGCGCGCCCGGAGATCATCAAGGGCCAGCAGAGTGAAGACATGTTCGTCACGGCACGCGGAGGCGCAATGACCCGGCAAGCCTTCTGGCAACTGATCAAACGCTACGCCCCGCAAGCCGGCATCGACACTGCCAAGCTCTCGCCACATGTCATGCGCCACGCCTTCGCCACCCACCTGCTCAACCATGGCGCCGATCTGCGCGTAGTGCAACTGTTGCTCGGCCATGCCGACATTTCGACCACGCAGATCTACACCCACGTCGCCCGTGAACGGCTGAAAAAGCTGCACGCCATGCACCATCCACGCGGATAAAATACGGCCATGATCAAAACTGACCACGCCCCTGAAACTCAGGCGACCAAGTTTCTCAAGTCGCACAAAATCGCTTTTTCCAGCCATCTCTACAATTACGAAGAGCACGGCGGCACCCGCGTTTCTGCCCGCGAACTGAATGTTGACGAACATGCGGTTGTAAAAACCCTGGTCTTTGAGGATGAAAACGCCAAGCCGCTGATCGTCCTGATGCACGGCAATTGCAAGGTTTCAACCAAGGAACTGGCGCGCCAGATAGGCTGTAAGAAAGTTGAACCCTGCAAGCCGGAAGTCGCCAACCGACACACTGGTTATCTGGTCGGTGGCACCAGCCCGTTTGGCACGAAAAAAGTGATGCCAATTTATCTGGAAAAAACCATCCTTGATTTAGCCCTGATTTACATCAATGGCGGTAGGCGCGGCTTTCTCGTCGGCGTCCATCCGCATGACATCCTTAGATCACTAAACCCCAAGGTAGTCGAAGCCGCGTTGAAAGGCTGACATGAACCGTCAGGCGCCAGGGAAAAGTCACCCACTGATTTCTGGAAAAAGACGGTCAAACATCGTTACCATCGGTAACAAACTTTCTTGTGCATGGTGCAGTCAGAGAAATGCACCCACAACCACAAGGAGACAATCATGCCAAGTCGCGCCATCATCAAGGTGATACAGAACCGCAATTTCCTCACCAGCACACCAGAGAAAAGCGTAAAGGCTGTGGCCACCCACATGCAGGCAATGCATGTCGGCGCCACCCTAGTAATTTCCCCGATTGATGGACGTCTGATCGGCATCTGTACCGAGCGTGATCTGGCGTTCAAAGTACTCGTTGCAGGGCTTGATCCATTGACCACGCCGGTGGAAGCCATCATGACACCTAACCCGACCGCAATCGGGCCTGACAAACCCTTCGGTCACGCACTCCACCTGATGCATGAGGGTGGTTTCCGTCATATGCCGGTCATTGCACCGGATGGCCGCCCGATTGGTGTAGTTTCGGCGGCTGATGCGCTGGGGCTGGAAATATTTAATTTCGGCAGCGAGCTTTCACGCCGTGAGCAGATCACGGAAATACTCTAAATCGCTCGCCAACCTGGTTTTCTCGATCGCAAAAAAGTGCTTTTAGATTCGTCCTCGCTCCCTCGCACCGAGGGATGCGAGGAAACGCTTTCCAGGCTTTTCTAGGACGTCACCGAGCGTTCGATAATAATCCCGACACGCTTGACGCCAGGCATCATGCCCAGCTTGGCGACGGAAACGCGCACCCAGTGCACGGCAAAGGTTTCGAGCAGATAACTTGCCACATGCTCGGCCAGCGCTTCCAGCAGATTGAAATGGCTGGTCGCCAGATCGGCACGCAAGCGTTCAACCACCAATGAGTAATCGACGGTATCGCGAATATCATCACTGGCCCCGGCTGTTACGGTCGACACGCCAATTTGCAAAGAAATTTCGACCGTCTGCGGCATGGCCTTTTCACGCGGATAGATGCCTATCCACGTCTCTGCACGCAGTTCTTCGATGAAAATGATGTCCATACCGGGTCAGGATGCCTTGGCAGTGTAAAATTCGCCGCGATTGTACCTCAGCGACTTAAAGCCCCATGCAAACCGCCCTCGCCATTGTTGCCGCCTACCTGCTTGGCTCCGTTCCCTTTGCGATGATCTCATCGAAACTGTTCGGGCTGGCTGATCCTCGGACTTACGGCTCGGGCAACCCCGGCGCGACCAATGTCCTGCGCAGTGGCAACAAAAAAGCCGCTTTATTTACCCTGATCGGTGATGCCGCCAAAGGCGCTGTTGCCGTCATTATCGCGCAGCAAATTGGGCTTTCCGTAACCCAGATCGGCCTGGTTGCTCTGGCCGTTTTTATCGGCCACCTCTACCCGATTTTCCTCAAATTCAAAGGCGGCAAAGGTGTGGCCACTGCCGCTGGTGTTTTGCTTGCCTTTGACCCCTTCCTTGGACTTGCCGTCGCCGGCACCTGGCTTTTTGTTGCTTACGTCTCCCGCTATTCCTCACTCGCAGCCGTTCTTGCTGCCGCCACCGCACCGCTCTATCAGGTGTTGATGCACGGCGGCGATGGCCGTACGCTAGTTGTCGGCATCATTGCCATGGCGCTGATCGGCAAGCATTGGGAAAACATTCAACGCCTGTTGGCGGGAAAAGAATCAAAGATCGGCGGCAAGAAAAAATAGCCGCTTTCAGGCGCTTGACTCAGCCATCCGGCCCGCTTCGTCCAGCAGCCAATCGCGAAAAGCGCGCACCACCTGGTCGGATGAAACTGCCTCGGGAATCACCAGAAAATAGGCCTGCGGCCGGCGGATCACGATATCGAACAAATCCACCAATCGCCCAGCCGCCACTTCGGCCTCGATTAAAGGTCTGGAAGCCAGCGCCACACCAACGCCATCAATGGCTGCCGACAAAACCAGCCCTGAATCGCTAAAGTGCATCCCGGCATTGCTGTCGATATCCTTGACCCCTGCCAGCTCAAGCCACTCCGCCCAGGTCGGTCGAACCATCAACTCCGGCATGGTGTCGTCGTGCAATAGTGCGTGATGCGCCAAATCTGCCGGCACTTTCAGCGGCTGCGTACCGGACAACAAACGCGGGCTGCAAACCGCTGTATAGACTGGTGAAAACAGCCGTTCGACCCGGCAACCAGGATAGCTGCCACGACCAAAGCGAATGAACACCTCGGACTCTTTAACCGAACTGATTTCTTCTATTGCTGCAGCGCCCGCCGCGTCTGGCAGATCGATCATGGCCAGGGAAGCCGTCATGTGCAGCTGAATTTCCGGATGGCGCGCGGTAAAACCCGGCAAATGCCGAATCAGCCAGCGCGACAGGAAAGTCGGTGCTGACGAAACCAGCAGGCGCCCGCCTTCATCATGGCCACGTGTGTTTTCAATAGCTGCCGCAAACGCATCCAGACCTTCCCGTACTTTGGGCAGCATGGCTCGGCCTCTAGCGCTGAGCTCAATGGCACGCGTCAGCCGGTGGAACAAGGGAAAGCCGAGATAAGTCTCAAGGCTGCGAATCTGGTGGCTGATCGCAGTTGGCGTGACCGAAAGCTCCTCACCGGCCATTTTGAAACTCAAGTGGCGGGCAGCGGCTTCAAAAGCACGCAAGGCATTTAGCGGGGGGAGTCGGAAAGGCATATGGCTGAAATTTTCTCACGTATCGACTGACAAATCATCGCTTGTTGCGGCGCAGCATTTTTCATACATTACCACTCGCCTCAACCCCAATCAGATGGATAAAAAAATGAACAGCGATCTCAACTTTTACATTTCGGCTTTTGTCCTTGGACTTGTACTTGTCCAGACACTCTTTCACTTCCGCAAGTCGACCCGCCATGTCATCGTTTCCAGCACTGGCAAGGCAATCGCCTGGACACTCAACCGCTTTAATCGTCTGCTGCACGTCATGCTGATGTCGCCGGTTAAGGCTAGCTCGAATGCTAGTAAAACCCCCAAGGAATAAGCACTCCCGATTACCCGGAGCGCAGGCAAGCACAACGCTATGCTCCAAAAAAATTCAA
>ERZ724525.1202-NODE-1202-length-15184-cov-10.717959_pt1 | contig 15184 bp, 14 predicted proteins | sample MGYA00376058_ERZ724525 | MGnify/ENA primary metagenome ERZ724525 (study PRJEB28724, sample SAMN07190888) | wastewater metagenome | isolation source: influent of sewage treatment plant in Hong Hong | place: USA: Christiansburg, Virginia | collected 2016-03-01 ... | reverse complement strand
TCGTGCTGGTGGTGTTCATCCACAACCTGCTGGCGCTGGCCACGGGCTACGGCCTTTCGACTGCACTGGGGCTGCCCGAGCGCGACCGGCGCGCCATCACCTTCGAGATGGGCATCCAGAACTCCGGCCTGGGGCTGATTTTGATCTTCAACTTCTTTGACGGCCTGGGTGGCATGGCCATCGTCACGGCATGGTGGGGCATCTGGCACATCGTGGCGGGCATGACGCTGGCCCTGTACTGGAAGCGCCGCGACCCTGGCGGCGCCCTGGCCGTCCAAGCCGCAGCGGCCGCGCGATGACGGCCCACCGTGTGCTGGTCACGGGGGCCAGCGGCTACCTGGGCCGCCAAGTCATCGCCCGGCTGGCCGACCCAGCCCTGCCCGACCGCCCGGAGCGGATCGTGGCGCACGACATCCGCGCGCCCGCCGAACGCCTGCCCGGCGTGGTCTACGAGGAGGCCGACATTCGCGACCCCCGCATCGCAGACGCCCTGGCAGAACACGCCATCGACACCGTGGTGCACCTGGCCTCCATCGTGACGCCCGGCAAGGGCAGTCGCCGCGACTTTGAATACGACGTGGACGTGAACGGCACCCGCAACCTGCTGCAGGCCTGCGTGCAGCAGGGCGTGCGGCGCATCGTGGTGTCTTCCAGCGGCGCCGCCTATGGCTACCACGCCGACAACCCGGCCTGGCTGACCGAAGACATGCCGGTGCGCGGCAACGAGGTGTTTGCCTATGCCCACCACAAGCGGCTGGTGGAAGACATGCTGGCCGAGCACCGCCTGAGCCACCCCGCGCTGGAGCAGGTGGTGCTGCGCATCGGCACCATCCTCGGCGCTACGGTGCACAACCAGATCACCGATCTGTTTGAGAAACCCCGCCTGCTCGCCATCCGGGGCAGCGACAGCCCCTTTGTCTTCATCTGGGACCAGGACGTGGTGGGCATCATCGTGCGCGCCGTCTCGGGCGGACCGCCGGGCATCTACAACGTAGCGGGCGACGGCGCCCTCACCATCCACCAGATTGCAGAGCGCCTGGGCAAGCCCACGCTGCAGCTGCCTGCCTGGCTGCTGCAGGCCGCGCTGGCCGTACTCCAACCGCTGGGGCTGACCCAGTACGGCCCGGAACAGCTGGACTTTTTGCGCTACCGGCCGGTGCTGCTGAACACCCGACTCAAAACCGCGTTTGGCTACACCCCCACCTACAGCTCGGCCGAGGTGTTCGAGCTGTACCGGCAGGCGCGCATGCAGGCCAGCAAGGAAGGTGTCTGAGCATGCGCAGTTTTGCAGGGCACTCAGTCGTCATCACCGGCGCTGCGGGCGGCCTGGGGCAGGCGCTGGTGGCGGTTTTCCTGGCGGCCGGCGCGCGGGTGCTGGCGCTCGACTGCAACGCGCAAGCACTGGCTGCCTTGCGCGAGGCAACGCCTGCCCACAGCACGGGCAATGCGCCCACGCTGATGACCAAGGTGTGCGACATCACCCAACCCCAGGACTGCGACGCGGCCATCGCCCAGGCCGTGGCCCTGTGGGGCGGCGTGGATGTGCTGATCAACAACGCCGGCATTTCCCACCGCAGCCTGTTCGCCGATAGCGATCCGGCCGTCCTCCGCAAGGTGATGGACGTGAATTTTTTTGGCGCCGTGCACATGACGCACGCGGCCCTGCCCCAGTTGCTGGCCCGGCGCGGGGTGGTGGCCGCCCTCTCCAGCGTGGCCGGCTACGCCCCGCTGCTGGGCCGCAGCGGCTATTGCGCCAGCAAGCATGCGCTGCATGGCTTTTTTGACACCCTGCGCACCGAGGTACAGGAGCGCGGCGTGCAGGTCACGCTGATATGTCCGTCCTTCATCGCCACCGGCATCGGCGCCGCAGGGCTGGGCGGCTCTGGCACCGCGGCCACGACACCGCGCATCACCACCGGGGGCGAGTCTGCGCCGCAAGACATTGCCCAGCGCATTCTGGCCGCGCTGGCGCACGGCAAGGAGCAGCTTTTGCCCGACCGCACCTCGCGCCTGGCCTGGTGGGTCAGCCGGCTGGCACCCGGCTGGTACGCCCGCACCATGCAGCGCCGCGTGCGCGCGGAATTTGAACCATGAGCACCCCAGGAGAGGACACCATGCACGCATACATCCAACACCACGTGGCAAGAATCTGCTGGGCAAGCCTGGCCTGCGCCGCACTGCTGGCCACACCGGCGGGGGCAGTGCCCATCACCGTGCAGGACCCGAACGGAAAGCCCTTGCCCACGGTGATGGTCAGCCGCCAACCCGTCAAGGCGGCGGCTGTGGACACCTCGGACAACGGCTACCCGGCCAGCGGAAAGCCGCAGCAAGCCTACGTGGAGTTGGCCCGTTTTACCGACGCACAGGGGCAGGCCGACATTCCAGCGGCCGAGCATCCCTGGAAGATTCGTTTGCGCAAACCCGGTTACCGGGACCTGAGCCTGCTGGCGGCTGATTTGGGCAGCAAACCCATCGTCATGGCAGCTGAAAGCGATCCTGCCGCCCTGGCGGAGCAGCAACCGGCCAACGCCTGGTCTTCCACCATCGATTTTGCGAATGCTGCCTTGAAAAAGGAGTTCATGCTGCAGTGCAACTTCTGCCACCAGCAAGGGGGCGCCCTGCTGCGCCGGGAGCGCCCTGCCGACGAGTGGAACACGGCCATCAAGCGCATGGTGCGCTACGGCGCTCGGCTCTCCAGCGAGGGGCAAAAGGAAATTCCCGCCATGCTGGAGACGCACTGGAAGAAGATCCACGCCAATCCCTTGCTGGTGCCGGCTGGCACGCCCTGGAATGCCTCCCTGGCCACTGCAACGATTCGGGAAATACCCATTGGCGACAGCATGTCTCAAATGCACGACCTGCTGCTGCATACCAACGGCATGGTGTACGTGGGGGACAACCTGCAGGACCGGGTCTACGAAGTGGACCCTGCGACAGGCAAATACACCGTCTACAAGATTCCGCCACAGCCGGGCGACAAGCTCGGCGGCCTGCTAGCTGGCCGCCTGCGCGACTTCCCCAAGCACGAGACCTACCAGGGCATCCACTCGCTGGCCGAGTCACCCAAAGACGGCCATATCTTTATCACGCCCTCGTACCAGCGGCGCCTGATCGAGTTCGACCCCCAAACCAAGGCCTTCAGCTACCACGAGATGGACAGCGGCTTTTACCCACACACCGTGCGTTTCGACGCCAAGGACCGCGTGTGGTTCACGCTGGCACTGAGCAACCAGGTCGGCATGTACGACCGAGCCTCCAATCGATTCACGCTCTACGATCTGCCGTTTCGCAGCCTGATGGAACGCATCACGGTCAAGCTCACGCCGTTCATCTTCAAGCTGCTCGGATGGGGGATTCCGATAGCCAACTACGTCAAGGTAGACCACGTTTCCACTGGCGTGCCGCTTCCCTACGGCATTGATGTCACCCCCGACGGCAAGGCCTGGATTGCGCGCCTGCACACCGACGAGATCGCGTCGGTGGACCCCGATAGCGGCAAAGTGACCATGATCAAAACGCCGTTCAGCGCGCCCCGGCGCCTGCGCAGCGATCGCGACGGCAATTTGTGGATCGTGGCCTTCAACGAGTCGCAAATTGCGCGCTATACGCCAAGCACCGGCGAATTCCTGCGCCTGGACCTGCCCGTCGTGCCCAAGGGCAGCGACACGCCGTATTCGCTCAACGTGGACCGTGCGCGCCACCAGGTGTGGGTCAACGGCACCAACTCCGACTCGATCTATCGCTATGACATTGCCACCCAGGTCTGGAGCATGTTCCCCATGCAGCGCCACGTCACCTTTACCCGGGACGTGGAGATTTCGCCGGCAGGAAAAATCTATGTCACAAGCGCCTCCTTTCCCAGTTGGCACATCGAGGACGGACAGCCCACGCTCATCGAGATTACCCCCCGTTAAACAGCCCCCACCATGCTGCGCTTTTACCTCTCGTGTCTACTGGCGTTCACCGGTGGGCACATGGTCAACTACACCGTCATCCTGTATCTGCAGGAGAAGGTGGGCTCGGACTGGTTGTCCGGCGTGGGGTTTGGCCTGTCGTTCGGCAGTTCGCTGGTGTTTGGCTGGTTTGCCGGGGTGCTTTGCGACCGGATTGCGCCGGCGCGGGTGATCCACAGCGCCCAGGCCCTGTTTGTTCTTTGCCTTGCCGGCCTGTGGTGGACCGACGCAGCGAGCACCGGCCAGAGCCGCGTGGTCTGGACCCTGTTTTCGGCCTTTCTGGGCGGTCTGGCCTGGTCGTTTGTCGGCCCGGCCCGGCTGGTGACCCTGGGGCAGATTGCCCCTGCGGCCAAGCTCAAGCCCGCCACCATCGTCTTCAACCTGCAGGTACTGCTGGGGTTTGGCCTGGCGCCCGTGGTCATTGGCGTGGTGCGCAGCCACGCGGGCTGGCCCGCCGTGTTTGCCACTGGCATGGGTCTGTTTGCCCTGTCGTCCTTGTTGCTGTTAGGTACCCGCACGCACGGCAGCGATAAGCCCCGCCAGGGTGTGGTCCGTGAGCTGCGCGAAGGTTTTGTCGCCGTGGGCACCAACCCCTTGCTGGCCCAACTCATCGTGGCCGCCATCGTGGCCTATGCCATGACCGGCCCCATGCAGATCCTTTTACCGAAGCTGGCGCGCGAAGTGCTCGGCCTGACTGAACTGCAGCGCGGCGGCTACCTGGGCCTGATGGCGCTGGCGCTGATTGCCGGGGGCGTCACCGCCTTGCTTCTCGGCAAGCACCTGCACCACGGCGCTGCCATTTTCATGGGCACCATCGCGGCCAGCCTGCTCTTTGCATCGCTCGGCTATTGGAGCAGCGCCGCCGCATCGGCCACAGCGCTGGGCGGCATGGGTCTGCTGGGCGGCATGGTGATCAGCTTCGTCATCGCCGGCATCCAGGGCCAGGCACCCGATGCCCTGCGCGGGCGCATCATGGGCATTTATTCCATCATCTCGCAGGTGGTTCCTGCCGCCTCGGGCGTGGCCGCTGGCGCGCTGGTGCGCAGTACCGGAGTCACCAGCGCCATCGCCATGGCGGGGGTGGGCCTGGCGGGCGTGGCACTGCTGGCTGCGCTGGCAATGCCCCAACTGCGCCGCATGCGGGCCTGACGCTGTTGCATTCGCATAAAATTGCCCGCACCTCCCCCACACTGCCACGCCTTGTGGCCCAGCGGCATCCCGAGGGATGCCGTTGTGTTTTTCTGAAGACCGCCCCAGCCATGACCGACCCCGCCAGCCAACCCGGCCTGCAATCCCTGTCCAAATCCTTCGAGCCCGCCGCGCTGGAAGCGCACTGGGGCCCCGAATGGGAAAAGCGCGGCTACGGCATGGCCGGCGTGCGAGGCACCGGCGTGCCGCAGGCCGACGCGCCCTCGTTCGCCATCCAGCTGCCGCCGCCCAACGTGACCGGCACGCTGCACATGGGGCACGCGTTCAACCAGACCATCATGGACAGCCTGACCCGCTACCACCGCATGCGGGGCTTCAACACCGTGTGGGTGCCGGGCACCGACCACGCGGGCATTGCCACGCAGATCGTCGTCGAGCGCCAGTTGCAAGAACAGGGCATCAGCCGCCACGACATGGGCCCTACCCCGCCCGAAGCACGCAAGAACTTCGTCGCCAAGGTCTGGGAGTGGAAGGAGCACAGCGGCAACACCATCACCACGCAGATGCGCCGCATGGGCGACAGCGTGGACTGGAGCCGCGAGTACTTCACCATGGACCCCAAGCTGTCGGTGGTGGTCACCGACACCTTTGTGCGCCTGTACGAGCAGGGCCTGATCTACCGCGGCAAGCGCCTGGTGAACTGGGACCCCAAGCTCCAGTCCGCCGTGTCGGACCTGGAAGTCGAGAGCGAAGAGAAAGACGGGTCGCTGTGGCACATCGCCTATCCGCTCTCCGATGGCTCCGGCCAGTTGGTGGTGGCGACCACACGGCCCGAAACCATGCTGGGCGACGTGGCGGTCATGGTGCACCCCGAGGATGAGCGCTACCAGCACCTGATTGGCAAGATGGTGACGCTGCCCTTGGTGGGCCGCGAGATTCCCGTGATTGCCGACGAGTACGTGGACAAGGCCTTCGGTACCGGCGTGGTCAAGGTCACGCCCGCGCACGACCAAAACGACTATGCGGTGGGCCAGCGCCACAAGCTGCCGATGATTTGCGTGCTGACGCTGGCTGCCACCATCAACGACAACGCGCCGGAGAAGTACCGCGGCATGGACCGCTTCGTGGCCCGCAAAGCCGTGGTGGCCGACCTGGAAGCCATTGGCGCGCTGGTGGAAACCAAGAAGCACAAGCTCATGGTGCCGATTTGCACCCGCACCGGCCAGGTCGTTGAGCCGATGCTGACGGACCAGTGGTTCGTGGCAATGTGCAAAGTGGGCGAGAACGACGCCACCGGCAAATCCATTGCGCAAAAGGCCATCGACGCCGTGGCATCGGGCAAGGTGCAATTCGTGCCCGAGAACTGGGTCAACACCTACAACCAGTGGATGAACAACATCCAGGACTGGTGCATCAGCCGCCAGCTCTGGTGGGGCCACCAGATTCCGGCCTGGTACGACGAGGACGGCAACGTGATCGTGGCGCGCAATGAGGCCGAGGCGCAAGCCAAAGCCCCAGGCAAAACCCTGCGCCGCGACGAAGACGTGCTCGACACCTGGTATTCGTCCGCCCTGGTGCCGTTTTCCACCATGGGCTGGCCAGACGCCGTTCCCGAGCCGAGCCAGACCAAGGACTACGACCTGTACCTTCCCAGCAGCGTGCTGGTCACCGGCTACGACATCATCTTCTTCTGGGTCGCCAGGATGATCATGATGACCACGCACTTCACCGGCCGCGTGCCGTTCAAACACGTGTACATCCACGGCCTGGTGCGCGACGCGCAGGGCAAGAAGATGAGTAAGAGCGAGGGCAACGTGCTCGACCCGGTGGACCTGATTGACGGCATTGAGCTTGAGCCATTGCTGGGCAAACGCACCACCGGTCTGCGCAAGCCCGAGACCGCACCCACCGTGCGCAAGAACACGCAAAAGGAATTCCCCGAGGGCATCCCGGCCTACGGCGCCGACGCGCTGCGCTTTACCTTCGCAGCACTGGCCTCGCTCGGCCGCAGCATCAACTTCGACAGCAAGCGCTGCGAGGGCTACCGCAACTTCTGCAACAAGCTATGGAACGCCAGCCGCTTCGTGCTGATGAACTGCGAAGGCCAGGACTGCGGGCTGGACACCAACCACGGCTGCACCGAGGACTATCTGCACTTCAGCCAGTGCGACCGCTGGATCGTCTCGGCGCTGCAAAAGGCCGAGAGCGACGTCGCCAAGGGCTTTGCCGAATACCGCCTGGACAACGTTGCCAACACGATTTACGACTTCGTCTGGAACGAGTTCTGCGACTGGTACCTCGAAATCGCCAAGGTGCAGATCCAGACGGGGGATGCAGCGCAGCAACGCGCCACCCGCCGCACGCTCATTCGCGTGCTGGAAGCCATCCTGCGGCTTGCCCACCCCATCGTTCCCTTCATCACCGAGGAACTCTGGCAGAAGGTAGCGCCTGTCGCCGGTCTGGCGGGCGAATCGGTGGCCATCGCCCGTTACCCCGAGAGCCAAAGCGAAAAAATTGACGACGAAGCCGATGCCCATGTCGCACGCCTGAAGGCCTTGGTGGACGCTTGCCGCACGCTGCGCGGCGAGATGAATGTCTCGCCCGCCACGCGCCTGCCGCTGTATGCGCTGGGCGACGCCGAGTTCCTGCGCACATCCAGCCCGGTGCTGCAAGCGCTGGCAAAACTCTCCGAAGTGCGCGTGTTCGACGACGAGACCGCCTGGCAAGAGGCCGCTCAAGCAGCGCCCGTCGCTGTAGTCGGCAACGCTCGTCTGTGCCTGCACATGGAAATTGATGTCACGGCCGAGCGCGCGCGTCTGACAAAAGAAGCCGCTCGCATCGAAGGCGAGCTGGGCAAGGCGCGTGCCAAACTGGCCAACGAAGCCTTCGTCGCCAAGGCGCCCGCTGCCGTGCTCGACCAGGAAAGGCGCCGCATGACCGACTTCACCAGCACGCTGGATCGCCTGCAGGAGCAGTTGCAGCGACTAGGCTAGGCTCGCATCACATTGAAGAACCCGCAAAGGATTGTCATGGCCTCCACAGCACACGCCACCGTTCGCAAAGCCGTCTTCCCCGTGGCCGGACTGGGCACGCGTTTTCTTCCCGCCACCAAGGCCAGTCCCAAGGAAATGCTGCCGGTGGTGGACAAGCCGCTGATCCAGTACGCCGTGGAAGAAGCCTACGCCGCCGGCATCCGCCACATGATCTTCGTCACCGGCCGCAGCAAGCGCGCCATTGAAGACCATTTCGACACCGCCTACGAGCTGGAAAACGAGCTGGAGACGGCCGGCAAGACCGACCTGCTGGAACTCGTGCGCTCGGTGCAGCCCCATGACATGGACTGCGCCTTTGTGCGCCAGCCGCGCTCGCTCGGCCTGGGCCACGCCGTGCTGTGCGCCGAGCCCCTCATCGGCAATGAACCGTTCGCCGTGCTGCTGGCCGACGACCTGATGCGCGGCCCGGTGGGCGGCATGCCCGTGCTGGCGCAAATGGCGCAGGCCTTTCGCCAACAGGGCCGCTCAGTGATTGCGGTGCAGGAAGTGCCCGAAGAGCAGGTCAACCGCTACGGCATCGTGGCCGGCGAGCCGGCAGGCGGCCCACTGATCCGCATCGACCGCATCGTGGAAAAGCCGGCCCCCAAAGACGCGCCGTCCCGCATGGGCATTGCCGGCCGCTACATTCTCACGCCCGCCATCTTCGAGCAGATTCGCAACCAGCCCACCGGCGCCGGCGGCGAGATCCAGCTCACCGACGCCATCGGGCGCTTGATGGAGCACGAGGCGGTGTACGCCTTCCTGTACGAAGGCAAGCGCTACGACTGCGGCAGCAAGGAAGGCTTCTTGCAGGCCACGGTGGAACTGGCGCTGGAGCACCCAGAAGTGGGGGCCTCATTTCGCAGCTACCTCAAGACGCTCACGCTTTGAGGTCAGGCGGTTTGCTGCTTATTTGATAGCTTCTCGCGCATGTGCAGAAAGCGCTGGAAGCCCATTTGGCTTGAAATTTTCTTCAGCGAAACCAAAAAAATCTACCGCCGCCGCAGCAGGTGGATGTATTCGTCGCCCACAGTCTCCTGCCCCACCAGCTCGTTGCTGGTCTGCTTGGCAAAGGCTTGAAAGTCGCGCACCGAGCCGATGTCGGTGGCCACCACCTTGAGCACTTGGCCGCTGTCCATATCGGCCAAAGCCTTTTTGGCCTTGAGAATGGGCAGCGGGCAGTTCAGCCCGCGGGTGTCGATTTCCTTGTCGATGTTCATGGCGTTGCGTCCTTTGGCGGCAGATCGAGCCCACGGCGTCGCTCTGCATTTTCTTCGTCTGTGAAAAATACCGGTTCATGCCCGCGGGTGCGCAGCCAGTCGGCCAGCGCGTACCCCGTGCCGGCGGGCCAGCATTTGAGATCCTGCAGATCGTACAGCCGGTAGTCCACCAGTTCGGGCGACAGCCGCACCTGCCCTGTGGCGACCACATGGTAGGCAATGATGACCTGATTCATGCGCAGGAATTCATAGGAGCCAACCAAGGTGCTGCTCTGCACGTCGAGGTTGGTTTCTTCCTTGACCTCGCGCGCGATACCGGCCTGGGGCGATTCACCCGCCTCCATGAAGCCGGTGATCAGCGCGAACATCTTTCCCGGCCAGGCGGCGTTGCGTGCCAGCAGCACCTTGCCGTCGATCTCGACGATAGCGGCGAGCACCGGCGTCGGGTTGTTCCAGTGCGTCCAGCCGCAGGCCGGGCAGCGCAGGCGCTCGACGTCGCCGCTGTCCTCCGCCTGAACGATCATTGCCAGCGGCGTGGCGCAGTGGGTGCAAAAGCGCGTTTCGTACTGCATCGCTTCCTTTTTGATAGCTGTCAGTGCTTTTGTATTAAGCGCTAGAGGCCAATTTTACTTATATTTCAGATGGGAAAGACACCGGTGGAGAGGTAGCGATCGCCCCGATCGCACACCACAAAGGCAATCGTCGCGTCATGCTCGCGCAGCGCAATCTGCTGCGCCACCCAGCAAGCGCCTGCCGCCGAGATGCCAGCAAAAATACCCTCTTCGCGCGCCATCCGGCGGCACATGTCTTCGGCGTCGTCCTGGCTGACCAGCACCAGCTCGTCAATGGCCTTGGCGTCATAGATGGCAGGCATGTAGGCCTCGGGCCATTTGCGGATGCCGGGAATGCGCGAGCCTTCTTGCGGCTGCGCGCCGATCACCAGAATGTTCGGGTTCTTTTCCTTCAGAAAGCGCGAGACACCGGTGATGGTGCCCGTCGTCCCCATGGCGCTGACGAAGTGCGTGATGCGGCCTTCGGTCTGCTCCCACAGCTCGGGCCCGGTGGTCTCATAGTGGATACGCGGGTTGTCGAGGTTGGCAAACTGGTCCAGCACGCGTCCTTTGCCTTGCTTTTGCATGCCAATGGCCAGATCGCGCGCGTATTCCATGCCGCCGCTCTTGGGCGTGAGGATCAACTCGGCGCCAAACGCCTTCATGACCTGGGCGCGCTCGATGGACAGGTCTTCTGGCATGACCAACACCATGCGGTAACCGCGAATGGCCGCTGCCATGGCCAGAGCAATGCCGGTGTTGCCCGAGGTGGCCTCAATCAAGGTGTCGCCAGGTCGAATATCGCCACGCTCTTCGGCGCGCCGGATCATGGAGAGCGCTGGCCGGTCCTTGACCGAACCGGCGGGGTTATTGCCTTCGAGCTTGGCCAAAACCACATTGCCGCGCTCGGCGTTGTCTTTGGCAGCAATGCGTTGCAGCGCCACCAGCGGCGTGCGCCCAACAGTGTCCTCAATCGTGGGGTAATTCATGCGCCCTACTGTGCCATAATTTGCGGCTGCACCTAGCTGCCCGGGTGGTGAAATTGGTAGACGCAGGGGACTCAAAATCCCCCGGAGAAATCCGTGCCGGTTCGATTCCGGCCCCGGGCACCACAATTAGGGCCGTAAGCTTCCAAGAGCTTCCGGCCTTTTTCTTTTTCCCTCTGTAGCTGACTCTGACTTCGTGCAAGAGCGTCTGCATGAGTGTGCCTGCATCCGGGTGAAGTTGGGGGTACAAATGGGGGTACATCTCCTGAATACTGGTGAACACAGCACCAATAGCCCGAAGGCGCCCATCCTCCGGGCTTTGCACAATCCCAGGCATGCGGGTCGTTCGCGGCCCGGCCATCGCGCCAACACCTTGGCAGCACCAAGAGCTAGGTTTTTCAAAAAATGTGGTCGCTGGCGGGACGGGCCTTGTGGTGGTTGCGCCTTGTGCTGGCGCTGGTGGGCAGGCTATTGATAGTGGTGCCTACAGGCGATGACGGTCAAATCGGTATCGTCAACCGCATACACCAAGCGATGGGTGTCATCAATGCGGCGAGACCAAAAGCCGCTCAGGTTGCCCACCAGCGGCTCAAGTTTGCCGATACCTTGGAACGGGTCACGCCGGGCGGCGTCGATAAGGGCATGGATGCGCTTGAGGGTCTTTTTGTCCTGCCCGTGCCAATACTGGTAGTCGGCCCATGCCAGAGGTGTAAAGGCTACGCCCCGGCTCACGCTGGCACCAGTTCCCGCCGCTGGGCTTTGCCAGCCCTGTACTGCGCCATGGACTCTGCCAAGTGCGCCGCATTGGCAGGGCTGGACAACAGATGCAGGGTTTCGGCCATACTCTGGTATTGGGCAAGGGACATGACCACGGCATCCCCGCCATCACGGCGGGTAATGATGGTGACGTCCGCATCCCCTTCGACGGTATCGAGCACCGATTTAAGCGAGTTGCGGGCTTCGGTGTAGCTGACGATGCGCATGTTGTCTCCTAATTCAATTTCCAGATCAGGTGTGAACGCGAAGGCGAAAAGCAGCCAGTACGGGCATAGTGGCTAAGCAAAGCCGACGACGTGCATGTTTGATCTAGAGATGGATAACTTGTCCAATTTTCTGTACAAGTATTATATGGCCCAGAATAACGGGAAGCAAGGCAATTGCTGGCGCTGGTGGCCATCGGGGGCTTCAAGACGTCAAACCCGCATGTCCCAACGGCATAGCGGGTTTTTCTTTGCCTTCAGCGGGCACAAGCCAGCGCAGTGGCCCGCGCCAAATCGGCCTCAGCCATCCTGGCGCTTGATCAGTGTCCGGCCCTTCGGCGTGATGACGAATTCGTTGCGGGCGTCGTGCTCCACGTAGCCGTATTCCAGCAAACGCCCCGAGAGGTGCTGGTGCAGGGCCTGCGGCAAGGTCAGCACGTCGCCCATCTCCAGGCGCTTGAGGGCTTCGAGCTCGTCCACGGTGGGGGCGTCGTGCACGGGGGTGGGGGAATGGTTCATGGTGCTTCTCCTTCCAGACACGGGGTTCAAAAACGGGGCAGGTCCTGCAGACCGGGGGCGTTGGACTCTTCAGGGAACGCAATGCTCTCTTCCCAGCCACCGTGCAAGCTGTCTTGCACTTGCAGGTGTGCGCGTCCACTGTGCACCAATTTGCCGCTGGCTTCCTCTCGCACCGCCACAATGGCATCGCCTTCAAGCAGGCGGTCGATTACTTCAATGAGGGGCACGGGAGCCGGAGGCAGGTCCCAACCGCGCGCTTCGGGTGTGAGCAGGCCCATCAACACTTCATGGATGCGCGGAGCCCCTGAGGCCTCAAACCGCACCGCCGTAATTCCGTACATTCGCGTCCTTTTTCTAAGCAGATTGCTGCCGCGGGCCGGAAACAAGGTGCCCACGTTCCCGCGCATCAGTCCACCGCAGCGTAAGCGGACGCTTGGCGTGGCGCTGTAGGAAGACTTGCCGTCTGGAGCGCTGCCAAGGCGAGTCATGGCGCAGCCTGGGCCTGCAGCCAGGGCAAAAAGGCGTCCAGCACCTGGGCATGGTCTTGCGAGGGGCTGACCAGGTAGTAGCCGCGCTCGCCACGCAGCGGCTGCTGGCAGGCGACCACCAGTTCGCCGCGCGCCAGCTCGGCCTCGATCAGCAGGGGAGGCATGAGCGCCACGCCCAGGCCATGGGCTGCGGCAACGGCCAACATGGAAAACAGCTCGTAGCGCGGGCCTTCGAGTGCCCTTGCTGCGCTCGTTCCCTGGGCCTCGAACCACTGGCGCCAACCATACGGGCGCGTGCTTTGCTGGAGCAGCGGCATCTCGGCCAGCACCTGCGGCGATACGCCCGCGTGCGCCCGCCCGCGCCCGCGCTGGGTGGCGGCCTCCAGCAGATGGGGGCTGCACACCGGCAGCACGTCTTCGTGCAACAGCAGATGGGCCTGGGTGCCGGGCCACTGCGCCACCTGCTCGGACGTGCCGGCGTACAAGGCGGCGTCAAAACCGGTGTCGGCAAACAAAAAGGGGCGGGTGCGCGTGTCGATGTGCACCACGATGTCGGGGTGCAGAGCGGCAAACTGAGGCAAGCGCGGAATCAGCCAGCGCGTGGCAAAGGTGGGCACCGCCGCCAAACAGAGCGCGCCGCCGTGGCCCCGGTGCGCCATGGCGTCCAGGGTGTCGCGTTCCAGCGCCTGCAGGCGCGGGCCGATCTGGCGGGCGTAGCTGCGGCCGGCGGGCGTCAAGGCCACGCCGTGGCGGGTGCGGCGAAACAGCGCTACGCCCAGAAAAGCCTCCAGGCCGAGAATCTGGCGCGACACCGCGCTTTGCGTGAGCGCAAGCTCATCGGCGGCGCGGGTGTAGCTTTCGTGGCGCGCAGCGGCGTCGAAACAGGCCAGGGCTTGGGTAGAAGGAAGGGTACGGCGCATGGGCGAAGAGCAAGAGGGTTTGGCTTCCCGCATTCTGGAGCAAATGGCGTCTTGTATGACACAACCGCATAACTGCGTTCCATCTTCTCGCTTGCGGCGTATGGCGCAAGGCCTCTACCATGGCGCACCATTCGCATTCAATGCGTTTTTTGCACATCAACCCTCCCACCCAACACGCACCGGAGATCGCCATGGCCCACGCTACTTTTCCTTGGGACGACCCCTTTTTGCTCGACCAGCAGTTGAGCGACGACGAGCGCATGGTGCGCGATGCTGCTGCGGCCTATTGCCAAGACAAGCTGGCGCCCCGCGTGCTGGAAGCCTTCCGTCACGAGCGCATGGATACCAGCATCTTTCGCGAGATGGGCGAAGTCGGCCTGCTCGGCCCCACCATCCCCGAGCAGTACGGTGGCCCGGGGTTGAATTACGTGGCCTACGGACTAATTGCGCGCGAGGTCGAGCGCGTCGATTCGGGCTACCGCTCCATGGCCAGCGTGCAAAGTTCGCTGGTGATGGTGCCGATCCATGAATTTGGCACCGAGGCGCAACGCCAGAAATACCTGCCCAGACTGGCGACGGGCGAGTGGATTGGCTGCTTTGGCCTGACCGAGCCCGACCATGGATCGGACCCCGGCAGCATGGCCAGCCGCGCCAAGAAGGTAGCGGGCGGCTACGAGCTTTCAGGCAGCAAGATGTGGATCACCAACAGCCCGGTGGCGGACGTGTTCGTGGTGTGGGCCAAGGAAGTGAGCGAGGGCGGTGCCGTCGGCCCGATTCGCGGCTTCATTCTCGACAAAGGCATGAAGGGCCTGTCCGCCCCCGCGATCCACGGCAAGGTGGGCCTGCGCGCCAGCGTGACGGGCGAGATCGTGATGGACAAGGTGTTTGTGCCCGAAGAGAACGCTTTCCCCGAAGTGCAGGGTTTGAAAGGTCCGTTCACCTGCTTGAACAGCGCGCGCTACGGCATCGCCTGGGGGGCCCTGGGCGCAGCCGAGTTTTGCATGCACACGGCGCGCCAGTACACGCTGGACCGCAAGCAATTCGGCCGGCCCCTGGCTGCCAACCAGTTGATCCAGAAAAAGCTGGCCGACATGCAGACCGAGATTGCGCTGGGCCTGCAAGGCTGCCTCCGCCTCGGTCGCATGAAGGACGAAGGCACGGCCGCTGTCGAAGCCACTTCGATCATCAAGCGCAACAGCTGCGGCAAGGCGCTCGACATCGCCCGCATGGCGCGCGACATGATGGGCGGCAACGGCATCAGCGACGAATTCGGCGTGGCGCGGCATCTGGTGAACCTGGAGGTGGTGAACACCTACGAGGGCACGCACGACGTGCACGCGCTGATCCTGGGCCGCGCCATCACAGGGATTGCGGCCTTTGCGAACT
>ERZ724525.1198-NODE-1198-length-15208-cov-6.395499_pt1 | contig 15208 bp, 13 predicted proteins | sample MGYA00376058_ERZ724525 | MGnify/ENA primary metagenome ERZ724525 (study PRJEB28724, sample SAMN07190888) | wastewater metagenome | isolation source: influent of sewage treatment plant in Hong Hong | place: USA: Christiansburg, Virginia | collected 2016-03-01 ... | reverse complement strand
TTTTCACTCTCAATATGAAATGATAGATATTTTGGTTTTAATGGAGCAAATAGATCTACAAAGAAGTTGTTATTCTCAACCATCAAATGAATATCAAGTGGTTTTGAGCTAACCTTACTAACAGGTTCTACAACAACTGGACCAATAGTTAAATTTGGTACAAAATGCCCATCCATAACATCTACATGCACCAAATCACAACCAGCTTCACAAATACTTTTTATCTCTTTTTCTAAGTTTCCAAAATCAGCTGATAATATTGAGGGAGCTACAAGCATTTTTTACCTTTTTTTATAAAAATTGAGAAAAATTATACACTATTATCGCTTTTAGATAGTATAAATAAATTTTAGAGTAAAATGTAATTTATTTTAAGGAAAAAATTGAATAAAAAACTAATAATCTTATTTATATCGACATTGTCTTTATGTTTTGCCCAAGATTTTAACTCTATTTATAAAGAAGCAAAAGAGCTAGAAGATAGTGGAGATTACAAATCTGCAATGCTTTTATATAAAAAAATAGCAAATGAGAGTTTAAAAAATCCTTCTTTAGATAAGAGTGAAGATTTAGTAATCAAAGAGATTAAAAAAGAGCCAAAAAAAGAGTTTTTTGAACATAATATAGATAAATCTAAAGATAAAGAGACAAATGATAATTTAGAGCAACTAGTTACAAAAGATTTTGGTATATATCCTTATAAAAAGAACTATTTTTTACCAGCAACATATACTTTTAACAATATTTCAAATAGAGATAATTTTGAAACTTCTTTTCAAATTAGTTTAGAAAAACCAATTTCTAATGATTTTTTTGGTTTAAACGAGACAATAAGTATTGCATATACTCAAAAATCATTTTGGCAAACTGCTTCTAGTTCTGCTCCATTTCGTGAAACAAACTATGAACCAGAAATTTTTATGCAAATTCCTAATGATGATAAATACTTAAAGCTTTATAAAACATCATTTTTACACACTTCAAATGGAAAAGGTGGCGATGATTCAAGATCTTTAAATAGATTATATTTACAAACATTTTTTCAATTTGATAATCTTTTTGTATCTCCAAAAATTTGGTATAAAATTCCCCAAAATAGTAAAGATGATGATATGAAAGATTTTTATAAATATTATGGATATGGTGATATTTCATTTTTGTATGCTTATGGTAAACAAACTTTTGAACTACTTTTAAGAGATAATTTGAGATTAAATAGTTCAAACAAGGGGGCAGCTCTTTTTAACTACACTTTTCCTCTTCCAGATTTTATATCTTCAAAAAATAGTTATGGTATTTTTCAAGTTTTCCATGGATATGGTCAAAGTTTGATAGATTATGATAGAGAAGTGACAAATATTGGTATTGGAGTTACTTTTTCTAGATAAAACTTATTTGATACTTTCTTATGGCGAGAGAGTAGAGGAATCGAACCTCTCACGGCGTTTACACAAAAACCGTCAATCAGGGTTGAAGCCTGTGGTGCTCACCAGATACACAAACTCTCCATAAGATTAAAATAGTATAATAATACTCTTTAAAAATATATAAAAGGTAAAAACAGTGTTACTAAAATCCATTCCAAAGGTTGATAAGTTTATCACAAACAAAGCTTTTGAAGGATTATCAAAAACTTTAATAACAAAAATCACAAAAGAAGTTTTAGAAAATCTGAGAGTTGAAATATTAAATAAAAAGATAGATAGTTTTGATGAACAAACTCTTATTTCAAATGTTTTAAGAAAGTACGAAAATCTTACACAATCTTCACTAAAACCAGTTATAAACGCAACTGGAATTATTGTGCATACAAACTTAGGAAGAAGTTTGCTTGATGAGAGCCTATTTAAAAATGCAATAACAATAGCAACATCTTATAACAATCTTGAATATAGTTTAGAAGAGGGAAAAAGAGGAGAGAGATACGAACATATAACAAAATCTCTACAAGCACTCACTTCTTGTGAAGATGCTTTAGTTGTAAACAACAATGCAAGTGCTGTTTTTCTAATCCTTAATACATTTTGCAAAAATAAAGAGGCAGTTCTTAGCCGTGGAGAGCTTGTTGAAATTGGTGGAAGTTTTAGAGTTCCTGAAGTTATGACTCAAAGTGGAGCTATATTAAAAGAGATTGGAACTACAAATAAAACTCACCTAAGAGATTATGAAAATGCCATAAATGAAAATACAGCTATGCTTATGAAGGTTCATAAATCAAACTATAGTATTGAAGGGTTTTTTAGTGAAGTTAGCTTTGAAGATATATCAAAACTAGCACAAAAAAATGGCTTAATAGACTATTTTGATATGGGAAGTGGACATATTTTTGATTTACCTTTTAATTTAAGCAAAGATGAGCCTTCTATTCTTGAACTTATGAAATCAAATCCAAGTTTGCTTAGTTTCTCAGGAGATAAACTTCTAGGAAGTGTTCAAGCTGGAATTATAGTTGGGAAAAAAGAGTTAATAGCAAAATTGAAAAAAAATCAACTTTTAAGAATGCTAAGAGTTGATAAAATTACTTTGGCACTTTTAGAAGAGAGTTTAAATATCTATTTAAAAAATGATTTAGATAAAATTCCAACTTTAAAAATGCTAAATACAAAGCTTCAAGTTTTAGAACAAAGAGCAAAGATTTTAAAAAATAGTATAGATAACTTTATAAAATGTGAAGTAATCAAAAGCTTTACAATGGTTGGTGGTGGTACAACTCCAAATAAAAAAATCCCTACATTTGCTTTAAGCCTTGAGTATAAAAACCTAAAAGCAAATGAGATAGAAAAAATTTTAAGAAAAAATCTAATCATAAGTAGAATTGAAAATGACAAAGTACTGCTTGATTTTAGAACAATATTAGAAAAAGATATAGCTAATATTGAAGAGATACTAAAAAAAGAGTTTAAAAATGTCTAATATTATAATAGGAACGGCTGGTCATATTGACCATGGAAAAACTGCACTAATTCGTGCTTTAAATGGTTTTGAAGGTGATAGCACAAATGAAGAGAAACAAAGAGGAATAACAATAGATTTAAGCTTCTCAAATCTAAATAGAGCTGAGAGAAATATTGCATTTATTGATGTTCCAGGTCATGAAAAACTTATTAAAAATATGATTGCTGGAGCTTTTGGATTTGATTATGTGATGCTTGTTGTTAGTGCTAAAGAGTCCCTTATGCCCCAAACTATTGAGCATATTGAGATTTTATCACTTTTGGGAATAAAAAATCTTATTTTAGTAATTACAAAAAAAGATTTAGTAGATGAAAAAATATTAAAAGAGCAAGAAGATAAAATTGTAGAGTTTTTAAATGAGTTTGAATTTAATATCAAATTTATAAAAGCTGTATCTATTTATGATGAAAAATCTATTGAAGATTTAAAAAACACTCTATTTACAATATCAAATAGCACAAAAAATGAAGAGAACTTTTTTAGATTTTATGTTGATAGAGTTTTTAGTGTAAAAGGTAGTGGAACAGTTGTAACAGGAACTGTTTTAGGTAAAAAAATTGAGCTTGAAGAGAAGGTTTTTATTCCTCATTTGCAAAAAGAGACAAAAATAAAAAATATTCAAGTACATAATCAAAACGCAATAGAAGCAAATATCTCTTCTAGAGCTGCACTAAATCTATCTTCAGTTGATATAAACTCACTTCAAAGAGGAGATATTATTACAAAAAAGGGGTTTTTAAGAGGTTTTGATACAATTGATATCTCTTTTAAGTGTTTAAAAAACAAAAAACTAAACCATAATCAAACATATACTTTGTTTATTGGAGCTAAAAAAATAGATGTAAAAGTTCTACTTTTTGACTCTTTAACATCACTTGAAGATGGTTTTGCAACACTAAAAATGGATGAAAAGATATTTACTGTTTTTGGAGAAAAAGTTATTTTAAGAAGTGCAAATGATACTATTTGTGGTGGAGTTATTTTAAATCCAATATATGATCCAATGAATAAAAATCAAAAAAGAGATCTTTTGAAAAATCTTTACAAAAAAGATTTTAAAAATGCTTTTAAAATACTTTTAGAAGCTCACAAAAGAGGTTTAGGAGTAGTATCTTCAACTCAAAGATTTGCTCTAAGTCATGATGAGTCTTTAGAGTTTGCAAACTCTTTAGAAGATGTTTTTGTAGATAAAAAAGAGTTAGTTATCTATCCTATGAAAACAAAAGATGAGATAGTTGAATTTATAAAAAATATCTATATAAAAAACTCTTATGCCCTACTTTCAAGCTCATCTATAAATTTAAGAGTTCCTTGGGCTAGTATTGAGTTTATAAATAGTGCTTTAGATGATTTGGTACAAAATGGCTTTTTAGTAAAAGAGGGGCAACTTTATAAAAATGCAAATATAAAAGAGGATATTACAAAAGAGCTTGAAAATATATTTTTAGAACGATTAAAAAGTGAAGATATAACTCCAACAGCACCTTATAATATCTATGATGATTTAGATATTGATAGAAAACTTGGAGATGATATTTTAAAATCACTTACAGCAAAAAAAGATGTAATAAGGCTTCAACACAATCTTTTTATTCATAGCCAAAGTTTAAATAAGATTATAAAATCTATGAGAGAGATTATAAAAGAAGATGGTTTTATAGAGATTTTTAACTTTAAACAGAGATTTGATTTAAGTAGAAAATATCTTGTTTGTTATTTGGACTATTTAGATAATTTTAGTGATATCAAAAAAGTTGAAAATAGAAGAGTTTTTTCTTAAAGACAAAATAGACTACTCTTTTTCCATAAGATTTGTTTTTTTACATCTTGGACATGGATTTCCAGGATTTGAGTAGCAAGAGTAGCAAAACATTGTAGTACAAGTTTCACATGTAAGTTTACAATGTTTGCAAACATAAGTTTTTTCTCTTTTTCTTTTCTCTTTTTTTCTAAATAACCAATTAAACATAGCTATCCTTTTTAAATAAAAAGGATTATATTTAACATTTTTTACTTATAAGATGATATATATCAAAGCTTATAATATTTCATGTAAACTATTTGCTTTTTTCATCCAATTTTCTAAATCTTCATATCTCTCTTCTTCAATCATTTTTTTAGCTTCATTCATTTGATCTTCAAAAGATTTAATACTTTCTAGCATATTTTCTCTATTTTGCTTAAAAATATCTCCCCACATTCTTGGGCTTGATTTTGCAATTCTACTCATATCTTTAAATCCTCCAGCAGCAAGTGCAATAATCTCTTTTGGATTTTGATGACTCATAACAGTATTTGCTAAGGAAAATGATATTAAATGAGGTAAATGTGATATATAACAAGCATTTACATCGTGTTCATGACTATTCATAACCACAATTCTCATACCTATTTCTTGAAAAATCTTAAAAGCTTTATTAACATGCATATTTTCATTATCTTCCAAATCACATAAAACTACTGTTTTACCTTCATATAGATTATCAATTGCAGCTTTTGGTCCATTTTTCTCTGTTCCAGTCATTGGGTGTGCTGCTACAAAATTCTTTCTAATTTTTGTGGGAATATTTTTTACAATATACTCTTTAGTTGAACCCATATCTATAATAGTTGTTTTCTCATTTATATCCAAAAAATTAGGAAACATAGAAATAATAGCATCAACAGGAATAGACAAGATAATAACATCTGAAACTTTTTTTAAAGTTTCCAAATCAACAAGCTCATCAACAAGTCCTAACTCTTCTATCTCTTTTTTGTTTTTTTCACTATTTGTAAATCCATAAACCTTTTTTGAAATACCATATCTTTTAACAGCCTTTGCCAAAGAACCACCCATAAGTCCTAAACCAATAATTCCAATGTTCAAATTTAACCTTTTTTTAGTAATTTTGCCAAAATTATAGCTTACTTTAGATTTATATAAACTATATTTCGGTATATTATTGCTTTATTTTGACAACAAGGACATTTGTGAAAAATCGAATAACTTTTTTATCTTTAGCTTGTGCTACTGTTTTGAGTGCAAGTAGCATCAAATCTATTGAATACTTAAATGTAAGTAAAGTATCGCCACAAGTTTTAGAAGAGACTTTGGGAATGAGAGCTGGTGATAGCTTAGATAGTAACAAGCTAAATGAAGCATTAATTAAATTTTATAGCTATGGTTACTTTGATGATATAGTAATAGATAATGATAATGGAAATATCAAAATTATCTTTAAAGAGAAACCTTCAATTGCAAATGTTGATATAAAAGGTTATAAAACTAGAAGTGAAGATACTGATGCTATTAAAAAAGTCTTAAAACTAAACAAAGGTTCTATGTATAGTGAAAAAAGAGTTAAAGAAGCAAAAGAACAACTTTTAGGAATGTTATCTAGTGAAGGGTTTATAAACTCTGTTGTTGAAGTTGAAACAGAGAAATTAAATGATTCTTCTATAAAACTTACTTTTAATGTAAATAAAGGTGATGAGATTATCATAAGAGAAGCAAAATATCACGGTGCTAACGAACTAGATGGAAGTGACTTTAAAAAAGTTACTGCAAATAAAGAGAAAGAGTTTGCTTCTTGGTGGTTTGGTCAAAGTGATGGTGAAATGAAAATTGATCAACTAAAATATGATGCAAGAAGAATAAATGACCTATATTTTGAAAAAGGTTACTTAGATGCAGATGTAAAAGAGCCATTTTTAGATATAGATTTTGCTTCAAATCAAGCAAAACTAGACTTCTTTGTTAAAGAGGGTGAAAAATATACTACAAATGATATAAAAATATTTTTGGACTCTTCAATCGTAGATCCAGAAGAGATTTATTCAGAGTTAAAACTAAAAGTTGATAGAACATTTAATATTAAAAAATTAAGAGATGATCAAGAGTATATTAGAACTTTGGTTGCTGATAAGGGTTATGCCTATGCAGAAGTTAAATTTGATTTAAAGAAAAATGAAGCTGAGCATAGAGTTGATGTTATTTTTAGTGTTGTTCCAGGGCAACAAGTATATATAAATGATGTAAAAATATCTGGAAATGCAAGAACTCTTGATAGAGTTGTAAGAAGAGATGTATATTTAGCACCTGGTGATATGTATAATCTTACAGATTTAAAAGATGCAAAAAGTAAGTTAAAAAGATCTAGCTTCTTTGAAGATGTTCAAATTGAAGAGAAAAGAATAAGTGAAGATAAAATGGATTTATCTGTAAAAGTAACAGAAGCACCAACTGGAAGTATTATGCTAGGTGGGGGATATGGTTCTTATGATAAATTAATGATAAACGGATCTGTAAGTGATACAAATATATTTGGAAGTGGTCTAACTTTATCTTTAAGTGGTGATTTATCAAAAAGATCAAATAGATACGAAGTAGCTCTTAAAAATCCTGCTATAAACGATAGCGACTATAATGGTGAAGTTGAAGCTCACTCAACAAAAATTGAGTATAGAAGAAGTCAATATGATTCAGATGTAAAAACAAAAGGTTTCTCTGTAGCAGCGGGGAAAGAGGTAGTAAGAAATACTTATGTTGGAGCTAGATATGGACTTGATTTTATAAATGAAACTTATGATTATAGTGATCCTGCAGATAGATTAAGTATCGATAGTACTGGAAAACTTCCAAATGGGAAAGAGCCATTTACATCTCAAGACTATACAAATAGCTCTATTACTCCATATATAAACTATGATAGTACAAATGATTTCTATTTTCCAACAGCTGGTATAAAAGCTGGGGCTTCTGTTGAATATGCAGGAGTTGGTGGAGATTCAAAATATATTAAACCAGGGGTAAATTTTAGATATTTCTACTCTTTGGAAGATTTAACAGAGCTTGACTGGATTTTAAGATTTAAAACTCAAGCAAAAATGTTAATAGATGAAGGTCAAATAAATCAAGGAGACTCTTTATATCTTGGAGGTCCAAAAACTTTAAGAGGGTATAAATCTTATGCATTCCCAAATAATGATAATGGATATAAAGATGATCCTTATGAAAAAATGTGGTCAAATCAAGCAGAAATTAGTTTCCCTCTAGTTCCATCTGCAAAAATGAGATGGGGACTATTTTATGATTATGGTATGATAGGTCAAAATAGCTTTAGTGAGATAAAAAGATCAGGAACAGGAGCTTTACTAGAGTGGATTTCTCCAATGGGTCCTTTACAATTAATATTTGCTAAACCAATTGGTGATAAACCAGGTGATGACACATCAAGTTTTGAGTTCTCTTTTGGAACAAGTTTCTAATGACAAAAAAAGTATCGCTTGATTTAAAAAAAAGATTAAGTAAAGAAGATGCACTTGATTTAATAAAAAATGCATCTTTGTTAGATTTAGCGAAGATGGCAAGTGCAAAAAAAGATGAGCTTCATAAAGAAAAACTAACTACTTTTATAGTAGATAGAAATATAAACTATACAAATGTATGTTGGGTTGATTGTAAGTTTTGTGCTTTTTTTAGACACAAAAAAGATAATGATAGTTATGTTTTAAAATTTGATGAAATTGATGAAAAAATAGAAGAACTTTTAGCAATTGGTGGAACTCAAATACTTTTTCAAGGTGGAGTTCATCCAAATTTGAAAATTGATTATTATGAAGAGTTAGTAAACCACATTCATACAAAATATCCACAAATTACAATTCACGGTTTTTCATCTATTGAAATTGATTTTATAGCAAAAGTTTCAAAAATCTCAATACTAGAAGTTTTAAAAAGACTTCAAGCAAAAGGTTTAAGCTCAATTCCAGGAGCTGGAGCTGAGATTTTAAGCGATAGAGTAAGAGATATAATTGCTCCAAAAAAAATGGACACACAAGAGTGGTTAGAGGTTCATAGGCTTGCACACTCTATTGGAATGAAAACAACTGCAACAATGATGTTTGGAACTGTTGAAACAGATGAAGAGATTATTGAACATTGGGATTTGATTAGAAAATTACAAGATGAGACTGGTGGATTTAGAGCATTTATTATGTGGAGTTTTCAAGGTGAAAATACAAAATTAATGGAAGAACATCCTCTTATAAAACCACAATCTTCAAATAGATATTTAAGACTCTTAGCAGTTTCAAGATTATATTTAGACAATTTTAAAAATCTTCAAAGCTCTTGGGTTACTCAAGGCTCATACATTGGGCAAATGGCTCTTAAGTTTGGAGCAAATGATTTAGGTAGCACTATGATGGAAGAGAATGTTGTAAAAGCAGCTGGTGCAGCAAATAGAATGAATCAAGATGAAATGATAAGATTAATAAAAGATATAGGCGAAATTCCTGCAAAAAGAGATACTGCTTATAATATATTAGAGAGATTCTAACAAAATGAAAACAAGATATATTTTATATATTTTTTTACTATTACAAGGAAGTTTAATGAGTGCAACAATAAAACATATAAATATAAACAATGTTGATATTCCAGTGATTTTTGAAGAACAAAAATCGCTTCCAATTTTAAATTTACAACTGATTTTTAAAAATTCTGGATATATAAAAGATAATCAAAATTTAGGACTTGCTAGCTTATCAGCTAGAGTTTTAAATGAAGGAACAAAAAAATTAGGAAGTGTTAAATTTTCAGAGATTTTAGATGACAATGCTATTACTATTCATAGTGCTGTTGGTTTTGAAACTCTTACAATAGAACTTTCAAGCTTAAAAGAGAAATCAAATCTTGCAATTAAATCATTAAATGAACTTTTACAATCTCCAAATTTATCAGAAAATTCATTAGAAAAAGTAAAAACTTTGGCTATTGGTAGTTTAAAAAGAAAAGAGAACGACTTTGATGATGTAGCAAGTAAGGGTTTAAATGCTCTTCTTTATAGTGGAACTGCTTTGGCAAATCCTGCTGGTGGAACAATAGAATCTATTTCAAAAATTGAACTAAAAAATATAGAACAATTTTTAAAAAACTCTTTAACTTTAAATAATTTAACTATTGTTGCAGGTGGAGATATTAGTTTCATTGAGCTAGAAAATGCTTTAAAACCTCTTTTAAAAGAGCTAAAAGTTGGAGAAAAAGAAGATATTCAAAAAATAGAGTTTGTATCTAAAAAAGAGGAAAAAGAAGTTTTAAAACAGACAGAACAAGCATATATCTATTTTGGTTCAAATTTTAATGCAAAAGCTAAAGATGAAGATAATTACAAGGCAAAAGTTGCTTCATTTATTTTAGGTGGTTCTGGATTTGGATCAAGATTAATGGAAGAGATAAGAGTAAAAAGAGGTTTAGCATATAGTGCTTATGCAAATATTGGAATTAATAGGCTTTACTCAAGTTTTAGTGGATATTTACAAACAAAAAATGAGAGTGCTTCTCAAGCTATTAATATTGTAAAAAGTTTAGTTGATGATTTTGTAAAAAGTGGAGTAACTCAAGAAGAGCTTGATGCTGCAAAAAATTTCCTATTAGGAAGTGAACCACTAAGAACTGAAACTTTAGCACAAAGATTAAATAGAGCATTTATGCTAGATTTTAAAGGTTTAAGTCTTGATTATCCAAAACTTGAACTAGAAAAAATACAAAATTTAAGTTTAGAAGATTTAAACAACTATATAAAAACTCATACTGAGTTAAATAATTTAACATTTTTTATTGTAAGGAAATAGTTTATGCTAAGATTTGCACCAAGCCCAACGGGAGATATGCATATAGGAAATTTGCGAGTTGCAATTTTTAACTATATTGTATCAAAACAGTTAAATGAAGGGCTTATTATAAGAATTGAAGATACTGATAAAGAGAGAAATATTGAAGGAAAAGATAAAGAGATTTTAGAAATTTTAAATCTATTTTCAATAGAGTATAAATCTGTTTTTTATCAAAGTGAAAATCTAAAGTATCATCAAAAAATGGCTCTTCAACTTATGACTCAAAAGAAGGCTTTTGCTTGTTTTTGTAGTGATAGCAAACTTGAAGAGTTAAAAGAAGAGTCTATAAAAAAAGGTATCGCTTTTAGATATGATGGATTTTGTGAAACTCTAAGTGATGAAACTGTTTTAAATACAAATGCACCTTTTACAGTAAGGCTTAAAAAACCAGATCATAATATAAAATTTACTGACCTTTTAAAAGGTGATTTTGAATATGCTCCTTTTGATGTTGATAGTTTTATTATTTTAAGACAAGATAAAACTCCTACATATAACTATGCTTGTAGTGTTGATGATATGCTAATGGATATATCTATGGTAATCAGAGGAGAAGATCATGTTTCAAATACTCCAAAACAGATACATATTAGAGAGAGTTTAGGTTATACAAAAGAGATAAAATATGTTCATTTACCAATCATTTTAAATGCAAGTACAGGTAAAAAAATGAGTAAAAGAGATGATGCAAGTAGTGTAAAGTGGCTAATTGATGAAGGATTCCTACCAAGTGCAATTGCAAACTACCTTGTACTTATGGGAAATAAAACTCCAACAGAGATTTTTACTTTAGAAGAGGCAATTTCATGGTTTAAAATAGAAAATGTCTCAAAAAGTGGAGCAAAGTTTGATATTGATAAATTAAGATTTATAAATAGAAAACATATAGAACTATTAGACGATATGAGACTATCAAAAATTTTAGGTTTTGCAGATAATGATATTGGAAAATTAGCAAAACTATATTTAGAAGAAGCAAGTACAATAAAAGAGATAAAATCAAAACTAAATAATATTTTTTCTCAAAAATCTACTCTTGAAGGTTTTGAACAAGAGAGTCAAGCTATCAAAGAAGCGTTAAAAAATGCACCATATTTTGAGAATTATGATGATTTAAAAGATTATGTTGTTCAAAAAACAGAACTTAAAGGTAAGAATCTATTTAAACCATTAAGATATATTCTAACAGGTGTTGAAAATGGACCAAATTTAACAGATATTTATCCATTTATTAAAAACTATATTGGGGAGATTACAAAATGATAGATGCACTTATTAGCTCATTTTTAACTATTTTTTTTAGTGTTATTTTTCTTTACAAGTGGATTGTTATTATTTCAGCACTTTTAACTTGGGTTAGACCAGATCCATACAATCCAATAGTTCAAATGCTTTATAGATTAACAGAGCCTGTTTATGCAAAAATGAGACAATATATTCCAACAACTTTTGGAGGAATGGATTTGGCTCCACTTATTTTGATTTTTGCTCTTATATTTTTAGAGACATTTTTACAAAAAGTTCTTCTATAGATTTATGTTAAAAATATTTAAAGTATCTCTTTTATTTACGCTTAGTCTAAATCTTTTTGCAAATAGTATAAGTACTGATTTTATGCAAAAAGATTTCAAAATAACTTATGAATGGCTTGCAGAAAAACCAAAGTCAAGTGCTAAAGATTTTTTTATATTACAATATCTTGAAAATGAAGATTTAAGTTATGAAAATGCAAAAAAAGCTTATGATATGAGAAATGGAAGAAATGCTCTTCTTGATAAAGCCTTTAAACAAAAATTCAATGAAAAAATATCTCCAGAAGATAGGTTTTGCTACAATGCTTCTATTTTAGAACTTAAAAATAGCGATTCAAGATGTATTGCTCTTGGTTTAGCTTCACTTAAAAAAGCATCTGACTTATCAAAAGAGGATCTTGCTTTTTTTATATCAAAGCTTGATACTTACCCTACTTTAAAAAATAATCTTATACTTATATCATCAAATGATATTTATAAAAAACTTATAAATGGCTCTACTGATAAATTTTTAGAAATTTTTTTTGAAGTTAGTGATGCATATAGATATAAATATTTAAATCAATCTATAAATCCAACTTTTTTACATAAAATTGCTATGCATAAAGATTTTGAAAAATTTTTACGAACAGCTGTTTATGATAAAAAATTAAATAATATACAAAAATCTCTTGACAATCTAAAAACTGAAAAAATGCTAACAACAAATCTTCAATTTTTATTAGGTATAAATGCTGTAAATAATCGTAAATTAGAGAGTGCAAAGCAGTTTTTTCAAAACTCTTATGATATAGCACTTTTAAGAGGTGATAAAGATAGAGCAATCTTTTGGCTATATTTACTATCAAAAAACACTATTTATCTTGAAGAATTAGCAAAAAGCTTTGAGGCAAATATCTACTCTTTATATGCAAAAGAGCTTTTAAATATAACTCCAGATAATCTAGTTTTCAAAATTGATATGCAAATAAAACCTAGTTCTTATGATATTTATGATGCTTTTAGCTGGTTAGAAGTTACAGAAGATAGCAAAAAAAATTTAGATGATGCAAAGATGGAAAAATATTCAAATCTTTTTACTCAAAAAAGTATGGAACCACATTTAGCTTTTATTCTTGAAAGATATAATAGATTTAAAAATCAATATTTTATAACTCCTTATGAGGATTTATTAAACAATTATGGAATATATAAAAAAGTTTTAATCTACTCTATTGCAAAACAAGAAAGTAGATTTATTCCATCTTCAATCTCATTTTCAAGTGCCATGGGAATAATGCAAATTATGCCATTTTTATCAAAAGATATAGCAAGTAAGTTAGGTGATGATTACAATATTTATGATCAATTTTTACCTGAAAAAAATATACAATATGCAAGTTTTCATCTTGACTCATTAATTAAACAATTTGATAGTAATCCTCTTTTTATCGCCTATGCTTACAATGGTGGAGCTGGATATGCTAGAAGTCAATTACAAAAAGGTTTGTTTAAAGATAAATCAGAGTTTGAACCATTTTTAAGTATGGAGATGATTTCATATAATGAAACAAGAGAGTATGGAAAAAAAGTTTTAGCTAATTTTTATATATACAACAACTATTTAAATAGTGAGAATAAAATCTCACTATCTTCTATTTTTCAAAATTTAGTGTGGCATCACTAGATTTTGGTTTTAGAGTTATATTTAAATTCTGTACTAACTCTTGATTACTAAATTTTACTAAATAGTAGCTACCCCAAAAGTTTCTAAGCATCATATCTTCATACTTTTTATCATCTCTATCTAATTTTTCAATAGATATTGGAGTTTTTCCATTTAAAAGAAGTTCATATCCATTTTTAGTAAAATCTATCTGTTCTTCTAAATTTGGGAAATAGATATAAATCAAAAAATTCTCTTCTTTTGGGCTTATTTTTGGATCAAATTTATTTAAATATGTTGCCATAAATGTAACTTCTATTGCATCATTTTTTATAATATCAGCTTTTTTTGTATTTCTAACTGCATTTGTTTCAATATCACCTTTATCAAAATATCTAAATGCACTATTTTTTGGTGTACAAGCTACAAATAAAATTGAAATTGCAACTAAGAATAAACCTTTTTTCATTAAAACTCCTCATATATAAGGTAGCGATTATACAAAAACTACACTTTAAAATATATTTTTATATAAATAGAGTTTAACAATTCTTTGGATAAAATCCTAACCATGAATAAAAAAAGATTAGTAGTGGCATTTTCAGGGCCATCAAATAGTGGTAAAACAACAGCTATTGTTAAAGTTGCAAGTATTTTGCAGGATAGTGATTTTAAAGTGTGCATAATAAAGCACGACCCAAAAGATAAAGCTATGTTTGATAGAGAGGGAAAAGACTCTTTTAAGTTCTCACAAACAGGAGCAGATGTTGCAGTTGTAAGCCCTAATAAAACAACTATATTTAAAAAAGATAGTTCAACTATTGATGAATTAATATCTATTTTTAATGATTTTGATTATCTGCTAGTTGAAGGACTTAAAACTTTAGAACTTCCTAGAATCTCTATTTTTAGAAATAAGCTAGATGATAGCTATTTTGAGGTTTCAAATGCTTTGGCTATTGATGATAGTATAAATAAAAAAGATATTCCAAAAAGTCTTGATATTTTAGATTTAAATGACCCACTTGAAATTATAAAGTGGATAGATAAAAATGCAAAAAGGGTATAGATGCAAGAGATAATAAAAGCAATAGAAGAAGCAAGTATAAAAATAAAACATCTAATAGAGACAGGCGATACTGGAAAATCTCAAAGCGAAAATAGTACAGGAGATACTCAACTTAAACTAGATATTCAAAGTGATGAGATAATTGAAGAGATTTTTTCAAAACTTTCAAGTGTAAAAGCAATAGTTAGTGAAGAGCAAGATAGTATAAAAAATATAAATGAAACTGGTGAATATTTAATAGCTTACGATCCACTAGATGGTTCATCTTTAGTTGATGTAAACTTAAGTGTTGGTTCAATTTATGGAATATATAAAAATGAGTTCAATGCAAAAAATATAATAGCTTCT
>ERZ724525.1196-NODE-1196-length-15219-cov-6.957201_pt1 | contig 15219 bp, 15 predicted proteins | sample MGYA00376058_ERZ724525 | MGnify/ENA primary metagenome ERZ724525 (study PRJEB28724, sample SAMN07190888) | wastewater metagenome | isolation source: influent of sewage treatment plant in Hong Hong | place: USA: Christiansburg, Virginia | collected 2016-03-01 ... | reverse complement strand
GATCGCACCACACCCGAAGTGTTCAATGATTTCAAACGCAGCGCGCAAAAAATCCCCGAAATCATGGAATGCCACATGGTGGCGGGTGGGTTTGATTATTTATTGAAAATTCGTGTGAAAGACATGAATGCTTACCGTGACTTTCACGGTAAGACACTGACGCAACTCAAAGGCTTGCGTGAAACACGCACGTACGCAGTGATGGACGAGGTCAAAAGTGGGACGAAGTTGCCCATCAATTGAACAGCGAAGTTTATGGCTTGATTGGCTTCACCCACTGGGCTGTTGATGAGGTTATCGAACGCCTTGGCGCCACGATAAAAATCGATGAGAATGTGCGTCCATTTTTATTGAGCACAACAGAAAAGATTCTTCTGAAAGAAGAGTAGCGTTTTTTGACCGAGGGGGATCTATTTTTAGGCAACGCATACAGCAGAACGCTGATGATTGTGATGGCATTTGAAGCAACAAGGTGGAGACCCGCCTCAAATCCACATGAAGGGCGAGCTGAAATTTTGGTAAAGGCTGAATCCACATGGGTCAAACCCAATATGAACACCACTTTCCACACACAACTCAACCCATCAAAAACAGGCAAACGTGTCAGACCTGTCCACACAAGCCATGGTTTAACCGCAGCCGCAACCTGCAGCAGTCGGTTTTGATTCCCCCTCTTTTGGCTCAACACCTTGGCTCAAATCGGCATGGGTGGACTCAATGAAATAGGTCAAAGCGTAGTCCATCGTCGTCGCATGAATGCGCAGCCACGCAGACAACTCGGTCGCCAACACATAAGCAAAATGAGTTTCACCTGCGGCCACGCGCTCACGCACCATGCGCATGACCCCGATCACTTGGGTGTGCTCACTCACATGGCAACCCGAGGCTGGAAAGTTCAAACGCGCCATCCAACCCTCTTCAAGGTCAAAATGGGCTTGTGTGTGGGCAATGGCCTCATCCAAAACCGGCAACAAATCCGTCTCGGGTGTTTTTGCCAAATGATTCAAAATATCAACAAACTCTTGATGGGTTTGATCCAAAACCGTGTTGCCCAAGACCATTTCATCATCCCAGACCATCACATCACCCGCGACTTCAAGCATTGCCTCAGTTTCAGCAGTCACTTCACTCATGTTATTTTCCTTCATTTGAACCGACAATGGCTCGTTTTAATCGATCACGCACCGCATCCCACGCAGAATCCGCAGGCAAATCTTCAACCACAATCTGCGCATGCGCCGCCCGATCCAACTCACGCAAGGCATGGTACAAACCGCGTGCGTAGCCCTTGGGCTGATTCTCCAATTGAATCACTTGCTTAAAAGGGGTGGCATCGAATTCGTTTGAAAAGCACAAACAACCCGCATCCGCCAACACCGAGTCAGCACTTGATGACCACACCACGGGTGTGGCAGGGGCATAATGCGCCAACAGCGTGCCCGAAGCACGAGGCGCATGGGCATCATTTGGCAAGGGTTGCAAGCCCGTGACATCAAAAATATCATCGGGTGTGATGTGACCATGACGCAACAGCACGGGTGTGCCGCGAGTCAGGTCAATGATGGTGGATTCAATGCCAATCACCGACGCATCGCCATCGAGCACCCAGACCTGATCATTGAATTCCTCACGCACATGCTGTGCATGGGTCGGACTGACGCGACCAAAACGGTTCGCAGAAGGCGCGGCAATACCGACATGTGGCGTATTGCGCAATTGAGACAAAACACGCAGCACAGATTGTGCAAGCGCATGATCGGGACAACGCAAGGCAATGGTGTGTTGCCCACCCGTGACCACATCATTGATGGCGGGCGATTTAGGCAAAACCAAAGTCAATGGGCCCGGCCAAAAGGCGTCAATGAGTGCATTCATGATGTCGGTCATGTCCGCCGTCATACGTGCTTCGTCCAGCCAATAATGAACATCGGCCCCTGCGGCAATGTGTGTGATCAAAGGGTGGCTGGTGGGGCGGTGTTTCAAAGCAAAAATACGTGCAACCGCTTGCGGATTCTGTGCATCGGCGGCCAAACCATACACGGTTTCAGTGGGTAAACCAATCACCTCCCCCGCAGCTATTTTTTGTGCGGCCAGTACCACATCTGCCGAAGCAACAGCATCACTCATTCACGCCACCACTTAAATCCAAAGTGGCCATTGCAGCTTCGCAGCGCAACGCCGCTTTTTCCAAATGCTTACCAACAAAATTCACATGCCCCATTTTGCGCGCCATGCGCGGCTCTGCTTTGCCATACAAATGTAAAAAGCTGTCCACCTGTGACAACACGCCAGCCCAATCAGGGTCTCGTTGCACGCCATCAGCGGCAAACCACACATCACCTAAAATATTCAACATCACCGCAGGGCTGGTTTGGTGTGTGGCTCCTAAAGGAAGCCCTGCGAGCGCACGAACTTGCTGCTCAAATTGACTGGTGAGACAAGCATTTTGTGTGTAGTGACCCGAGTTATGCGGGCGCGGCGCCATTTCGTTGGCGACCAAGGATCCATCCTCAAGGATGAAAAATTCGACGCACAACACACCGACATAGCCCATGGCCTCGGCGATTTTCGCAGCGGCCGCTTGCGCGCGTGCTGTTAAAGCCTCATCCGCACTGGGTGCAGGCGCACTGGACGTGTGTAAAATGCCATCGCGGTGCACATTTTGTGCCAAGGCATAATGCGCCACAGTGCCATCCCAAGCACGAGCCAACAAAGCCGATACTTCGAACTTGAGCGGCAAACGCCGCTCCAGCACACATTCAACCTGACCAAGTGCTTCCCACGCCGCAACCAAATCATGTGCTGTTTTCACAGAGGCTTGGCCTTTACCATCGTAACCCATGCGTGCTGTTTTCAAAATCGCAGGAAACAACTCAACGCGCGCCACTGCCGCATCAAGCTCCGCTTGAGTGCGAATCACCGCATACGGTGCAACGGCCACACCGCCCTGCTCAATAAAGGTTTTTTCAACAATGCGGTTTTGTGCAATCGCCACCGCATCGCCAGAAGGCGCAACGGCAATGCGCTCGCCAAGCCAGCGCAAAACATCAGCAGGCACATTTTCAAACTCCGTGGTCACTGCTGCGCAGTGATTCGCCATCTGCTGCAATGCAACAGGATCGTCATACGCTGCACAAATGTGGTGGTTGGCAATCTGCCCGGCGGGGCAATGGGCATCAGGTTCGAGCACCCACACGGCGTAGCCCATCGCTTGAGCGGACTGGGCAAACATACGCCCCAATTGACCGCCTCCAATCACACCGAGTGTGGCAGGAGGCAAAATGGGCATTGAAAGCTGCTGTAAAGACATGTTGATAATTTCTATGATTTAAGGGATGTGGAAAAAAATAAACCCTCACTTTTCCCGATTAAAACGAGACACGGACAAGTGAAAGTTATTTTTGTAAACGTCATTTTTCCACGTTTCTTTAAAAGGGTCGATAAGCGCCCCATGATCCATTCGGATTTTGCCATTTAAACATATGATTCACCAAGGTGAATTCTGCATGTTTATAAAACTGACCATTGTCAAGGTGCAGCGGCAGTGCTTGTGCTTTGATGTGTTCATTCATTGAGCCCATGTCGGGCAGCTCAGGGCGAAGCAAACCACGCATAAGGAACAACTGCATCACGCCCACACGCTCATAACCAAAATTATCATGCCACATGAAATCCCGCTCAGTCCAGTTGGAAATATGACCGAGATAATACGGGTCTTTGTTCATCACCATGCCATCCGGGGTGATGATGAACACATAGGCAGACCGATAGTTTAAATAGTTGAGCAAATCAATGCCAACGCTTTTCGGCATGTGCTCGATGCAATCACCAATGATGACCAAGTCAAAATTTTCGTTGGGGTTGTTCATCAAAAACTCGGCGGCCTGCACCGTCACCACCTGATCGTAGGTTTGATCAAGTTTGTGCCGAATGGTGCCTTCCACATCAATTTCCACAGCAGTGATTTTGGCATCTGGTGCGATTTTACGCGTCAATTTACCGTATTTACCACTGCCTGCGCCGATGTCCATCACCGTTTTGGGATTCAATGCGGCAACGACAGTTCTGAACACGTCGTCATACGTATTCCATGAATAACCGTCTTCAACTTGATCTGCGGGTGTGGGGATGTGACTTGATTCCATTACGTTTTCCTTTATCATTATTCACAACAATCAGGGTTCACAACAAACAGATGAAACTGTCTTTAACAATGGATTTTTCTGTGCCTCAACCCAAAGTCATGCCAACGGCATGTTCATATTGCTTGACACGGAAAGCTTTTAATTTCTCAGCCAAAGCAGCATCGGTCATCGCCATATTGGCAATCACATGCAAGGCGGCATTGGCTGCGCCTGCTTCACCAATTGCAAACGTCGCAACAGGAACGCCTTTGGGCATTTGCACAATCGAATACAAAGAATCTTCACCACGCAGGTATTTGGAAGGCACAGGCACGCCAAACACAGGCACGATGGTTTTCGCAGCCAACATGCCTGGCAAATGGGCCGCGCCACCCGCACCGGCAATAATCGCACGAATGCCGCGACCATGTGCGGACTCGGCGTAGTCAAACATGTCATCGGGCATGCGATGTGCTGAAACCACACGCGCTTCATGTGGGATCTCAAACAAAGTCAACATGTCGACCGCATTTTTCATGACGTCCCAATCCGAAGACGAACCCATCAAGATACCCACTACGGGTTGTTTTGTGCTCATGATTGTTCCTGTAAAGTTTGACCCGTGATGCGCTGTAAGGCTTCACGATATTTAGCTGCGGTGGCTTCGACCACCTCTTGTGGCAATGCAGGTGCAGGCGGCGTTTTGGCCCAATCCAAGCTTTCGAGGTAATCTCGTACATATTGCTTGTCAAAGCTTGGTGGGCTGATGCCAACTTGATATTCATCAGCAGGCCAGTAACGTGATGAATCAGCCGTCAACACTTCATCCATCACATGCAGCACGCCGTCGTCGTCCAAGCCAAATTCAAACTTCGTGTCGGCAATGATGATGCCACGCTCAGCCGCATAATCGGCCGCACGTTGATACAATTTGAAACTGATGTCACGCATTTGTTCGGCAAGCTCCACGCCAATGCGTTGTTTCACTTCTTCAAATGAAATATTTTCATCATGCATGCCCACATCGGCTTTCGCAGCGGGTGTGAACAGCAATTCTGGGAGCTTTTCAGCGAGCTGCATGTTTTCTGGCAATCGAATGCCACACACTTCGCCCGTCGCCAAGTAATCTTTCCAACCCGTGCCAATGATGTAGCCGCGCACAACGGCCTCAACCAAAATCGGCTTTAAACGTTTGACCACAACGCTTCGCCCTCTCACCTGTTCAACTTCATCTGCTGCCACAACAGTGGTTGGATCAATACCCGTCAAGTGATTGGGCACGATGCCGTCCAGTTGCTCAAACCAAAAATTCGACATTTGATTCAGCACGCGACCTTTGTCAGGAATCGGCTCACCCATGACCACGTCAAATGCCGATAAACGATCGGTTGTGATCATCAACAGGTGCTTGTCATCAATGATGTAAGTGTCGCGGACTTTGCCTTTGGCCAGCAGTGGCAAAGAATGGATGGAAGTCGCATAAAGGGCGGATGCAGGGGCTGACATAAATAAACGTGCTTTCATTGCATGAAATATAAAACGCCCAATGAGTAGTGTGCTCATTGGGCGAACCAATTGATCGATATTTTACCGCGAATCGTGTGGATTGGGGCTTTTATTCAAAGACTTGTGGACAAAAAACCCGCAGGCAACGCATGCATGCAACACGATAAACGCAATTGACTACATATGGACTACAGCACGTCCAAAGCATTCAACTCTGTGAACGCCTGAATCAAACGTTTAACCATTGATTCTTCGGCCTTACGCAACCACACGCGTGGATCATAATGCTTTTTATTTGGAGCATCTGGACCATCGGGATTGCCAAGCTGACCTTGCAAATAATCTTTTTTATCATTGTAGTAATTCAACACGCCTTCCCAATTGGCCCATTGCGTGTCGGTGTCGATGTTCATTTTCACCACACCATAACCCACAGATTCTTTGATTTCAGCATCGCTTGAACCTGAACCACCATGAAACACGAAATTCAATGATTTTGCTGGCAAACCAAATTTTTCAGACACGTATTTTTGTGAGTTGTCCAAAATTTGTGGCGTCAATTTCACATTACCGGGTTTGTACACACCGTGCACATTGCCAAATGAGGCGGCGATGGTGAAACGTGGGCTGATTTTACTCAACACTTCATAAGCGTACGCCACATCTTCAGGCTGAGTGTACAAGGCTGAAGCGTCCATGCCCGTGTTGTCCACGCCATCTTCTTCCCCGCCCGTGCAGCCCAATTCGATTTCAAGGGTCATGCCGATTTTGTCCATGCGTTTGAGGTACTCGGCACAAATTTCGATATTTTCATGCAAAGGCTCTTCGGACAAATCGAGCATGTGTGATGAGAACAGCGGTTTACCCGTTTCAGCAAAAAACTTTTCGCCCTCATCCAACAACGCATCAATCCACGGCAATAGTTTTTTTGCCGCATGATCCGTGTGCAACATCACAGGCACGCCATAAGCGGCAGCCACTTGGTGGACATAACGTGCACCCGCCACCGCGCCCAACACTGCCGCGCCTTGGCCTTCTAATTTCAAACCTTTACCCACCATAAATGCGGCGCCACCATTTGAAAACTGAATGATGATTGGTGCTTTGGCTTTCGCTGCAGCTTCAAGGCTGGCATTGATGGTGTCGCTATTGACGACATTCACTGCGGGCAAAGCAAAGTTTCCCGCTTTCGCCAACTCAAATACCGTTTGAACATCATCACCTGTTAATACGCCCGCTTGGACGTGGTCAAAAATTTTAGTCATGAACGACTCCTAAAGATTAAAAAAAGTACATGTGTGAGCTCATTCATGCGCACATGAATAAGCCCACCCATTTACATTCTCAAGCACCTCAATCGATCGTCAGCCGACGACTTGCCAACTTGATCGTGGGAAGCATGGGATCAATCTGTTAAATAAATACGTTAAAAAACAGGCTTGCCCCACACTTTTCAATCCCACGCTTTCTTAACCCTGTGCACGCGCTTCCAAAATCGCAACGGCGGGCAACTCTTTGCCTTCCAAGAATTCCAAAAATGCGCCACCACCGGTCGAAATGTAGCTGACTTCATCGGCGATGTTGTATTTTGCAATCGCGGCCAATGTATCGCCACCGCCCGCAATCGAAAAAGCCGAAGAGCGGGCAATTGCTTGCGCCAATACGCGTGTGCCATTGCCAAATTGATCAAATTCGAACACACCCATCGGACCATTCCATACAATCGTACCAGCCGTTAACAGTTGACCTGCAATCGCGGCAGCCGTGTCGGGACCGATGTCGAGAATCATGTCATCGGCTTCCACTTCAGTGGCTTTTTTCACTGTCGCCACAGCATCCTTTGAGAATTCTTTGGCACAAACCACATCCGTTGGGATTGGCACACTCGCACCGCGCGCCGCCATTTTATCGATGATGGCTTTCGCTTCACTGACCAAATCAGCTTCGGCCAATGATTTACCAATCGGCAAGCCCATGGCCGCCATAAAAGTGTTGGCGATGCCGCCACCGACGATGAGTTGATCAACCTTATCGGCCAAACTTTTCAAAATGGTCAATTTGGTCGATACTTTTGAGCCCGCGACAATGGCAGCCATCGGCGCTTTAGGCGCAAGCAAGGCTTTACCGAGCGCATCCAATTCCGCCTCAAGCAAAGGCCCTGCAACAGCAACAGGAGCAAATTGGGCGATGCCGTAGGTGGTCGCTTCCGCTCGGTGTGCGGTGCCAAAAGCATCGTTCACATAGACATCGCACAATGCGGCCATTTTACGAGACAGCTCTTCGTTGTTCTTTTTTTCACCTGGATTCACACGGCAATTTTCGAGCACGGTGACTTCACCAACCTGAGCATCCACACCATCCACCCAGTTCTGAACCAAGCTGACTTTCACGTCTTTGCCAAGCAATTCGGCAATGCGTGCAGCAACGGGCGCCAGCGAATCACGTGTTTCGAGCGTGCCTTCGGTTGGGCGCCCCAAATGTGATGTGACCATGACAGCGGCACCTGCGCCGAGTGCCATTTGAATCGCAGGAATCGATGCGCGAATGCGCGTGTCATCAGTGATGTGATTGCTGTCATCAAGCGGTACGTTCAAATCAGAGCGGATAAAAACACGCTTGCCTTTGAGTTCGTCTGCTGCGACGAGCTGACTTAAAGTTTTAACATTCATTCTGGTCTTCCTTTTTGACTCGATGGGTAATGTGGACGGGGATCAAACGGTGACGACAAAACCGCTGAAACAACCCTTTGATTTTACTATATTTAGCATCCACCAACATGGCTTTCGCATGGTTCAATGGATGCATAAGTGGTCTTTTAAGTGACGCTGAATCGCCTGAATAAGGGATGGAAAAAAGCCAAGCACATGCGCTTGACTCAATCAGCGAACCAAAAACAAGCGACATTCTAAAGCCCTTTGTGCTCTCAATCAATTGATTGTATTTGATTTTCATCGGCAGTGAAATATCCCTTATGCGGCATGTTTAATAGCTGCCCACGCCGTTTTCCACCTCGACGCTAGGTTGATCGGCTTTTTGTGCTTGCCCTGCATTTTCCCCTTCTTTTTTGTTGGCGAACAATTGGGGTTTGAGCATGATGTTTTTCACCCCTTGAGCTGCCAATGCATTGATTTCCTGCACCGCAGCATCGAACTCCCTCAAATCACTGCGCACAAACCAGTCGTATCGCTGGCCTTGGGCACGGTAACTCTCCTTGAGCACAGCCAACTTTTCTAAGCTGGCGCGCATGTCATCGGGTGACAAACCAAGGTAATGGCCGTAAGATGCGGCGGGGCGCAATGCCCCCTCCCCATCCTCTTTCATGCCAATCGCGGCTGAACTTGACGTGGTGACTTCGGTGATGGGGATGCCTGTGGTGAAGGTGACAATGGTGCCAAAAATTTGCCCAAAAATCATGCCTGTTTTCCCGCGCTTTATTTTTAACCCGTGTCGGTATTGCTCACCCGCAGCCACGGCGGCCAAAGTCAAACGATCCACAGGGCTGAGTTCGGTCAAAAAACCCGCATCGACAAATGCAGTGGTTTCTGCGGTCACCGAATAGCCACTGCCTTTGGTTTCTTGGTTCAAGCGCAGAATATTGTGCTCAGATTCAATCGCTAAATTTGACAAGCAATAATCGCCTTTCGTCAATTGAATGTCCTGTTGGGTGTCGTTTTGCAATACAGTCAGTTGAATGTTAGGAATCAAATGATCGGCTGTTGCTGTTTTGCCATCATAAATTAAAGCATTGAATTCGTGCTGCGAACGCACAGATTGACCGTTTACGGCCATCAGTTGCGCATTTTTTTGCAAGCCTGCGGCATAAGCGCGACCATACACTCGGGTCACAATCGGTGCAGAAAAAGTCATGGCCACATCATTGATGGCATTAACGCCATTGACGCCATTACCCACATTGGCACCATTCGTTGAGGGGTAACGCATTTCAAAACCATACCCATTGGATGTGCGTGGACAATATTTCACCGGAACCGCTGAGAAACGCTGATTGATGTCATTGATGGCATCATAAGCAGTTGGAGGGGCTGCAACAAACGCCTCTGGTGAAGCGAGCGTGGATGGTGGGTTCACCGCTGCAACTGGAGTGGTTTTGGGCACTGCATGTTTGATGTCTGCTGCGAATATGGGTGCAGGCTTGACCCGTTGGGCGATGTCCGTGCTTGGTATTTTGACGGACTGAGTCACGCGCAATGCAGTGTTTAATGGTTGTTTTACTGCTTGTTTTATTACTTGTTGCGTTGCCGGCTTAACTGTTTTTTTGATGTCGCTGTTTTTTAGGAGCACACTTGTTTGAATGGTTTTGGTGTGCTGAGTTGCGTGTGTATGAGGGGCAATGATTGCTTTTTTTTCTGTGCGATGAGCTTGTGTCATTTGATGGGTTTGAACCCCATTCACGGTTTGAACTTGTGAATGGGACGGTGATGATTCAACCTTTGATTCAAGAATCACATGTGTTTTAGCACACACCGAAAGAGAAGCGAACAAGGCAAATGGCACCACACTCAAGGCTGTACAGCGCCACACATTCATTTGACACCCCCCTGTTAAGCGACGTGCTGCCATTTAATTCTCCTGTGACCCATCTCGGTGACACATGCTTAAATCAACTCAAATGCTGCCATTGATTCGACGTGCGCCGTGTGCGGGAACATATTGACCACCCCCGCAGACACAATGCGATAACCCGCTTGGTGCACAAGGGTATTCGCGTCACGCGCCAAGGTCGAAGGGTTGCATGACACATACACAATTTTAGATGGCTTTTCGTGCCGCTCCAATTGCGCCAATGCTTTGCACAAGGCATCCGCACCATCACGCGGAGGGTCAATCAAATATTTATCCAATCGACCCAAGCCACGCAACTCATCCGCGGTGACTTCAAACAAATTACGACAATAGAATTCTGTTTTGTCTTCAACGCCATTCGCTTTGGCATTTTGCAAGGCACGTTCGGTCAACTGGGTTGAACCTTCAATGCCAACCACATGGGTCGCCTGCGTGGCCAATGGCAAGGTGAAATTACCCAAGCCGCAGAAAAAATCCGCCACACGCTCTTCAGGCTTGATCTCCAACATGCGCACAGCGCGTGTGACCAACACACGGTTGATGTGGAAATTCACCTGAGTGAAATCGGTCGGGCGATACGGCATGCGAATGCCAAATTCGGGCAAATCATAAAACAGCGTGCTGTCTTTTGGGTGAAAAGCTTGCACACTGTCTAAACCTTGCGGCTGCAACCACATGTCCACGCCATGTGCATCGCCAAATGCACGGAACAAATGTTCATCGTGCGGCGTCAACGGCAACAGGTTACGGAACACCAACACACTGTTCGCCTGTCCCACAGCCACTTCAATTTGAGGGATGTGGTCAGCAATGCTGGTCAAACCAATCAGTTCGCGCAATTTGGGCAATAAGTCAGAAATGTGTTTGGGCAACACTTCACATGCGGTCATATTGGCCACATAGCTGCCATTTTTCTCACGGAAACCAACCAGCACTTCGCCTTTTTTATGCACATTGCGCACCGACAAGCGTGCACGGTAACGATAACCCCAAGTTGGACCCGCAATCGGGCGCAAAATGACTTCAGGCTTGACCTGACCGATGCGCTGTAAATTGTCCTCCAGCACACGCTGCTTCGCCGCAATTTGTGCACGCGGATTGATGTGCTGCATCGCGCAACCACCACACATGCCAAATGCAGCACACTTTGGCTCCACCCGCTCACTCGAAGCTGTCAACACCTCAGTGGTGCGTGCTTGATTGTAATTCGACTTCTCTCGGATCACATCTGCCCGCACCTCTTCGAAAGGCAAAGCACCTTCGACAAACACCACTTTGCCATCATGGTGCGCAATGCCGCGCCCTTCCATGTCCAGTGACTCAATCGTTAATTGAACCACAGGAAACACCCTTGGAACTCGCTGCTCTTTTCTACGTCTACCCATCGGGGAATTCTACTTTCTTTACATTTACTGCTGCTGCGCAGCCACTATACACACACATTTCACCGCACATGCGGATTCAATGCTTACCAAAAAGCCACTACGGCGCACGTGCAGGCAACACTTTGAGCGGATCAATCTGTTTCGCATTCCAACGCACTTCAAAATACAGCTGCACACGCGGCGCATCGGTGCTGCCCATGCGTGCAATGGTTTGCCCAGCCACCACTTGATCGCCTTGCTGTACCGACAACGTGCTGTTGTTGGCATAAACCGTGCTCCACACATCGTTGTGCTTGATCACCACCATATTGCCATAACCACGCAAGCTGTTGCCCGCATAAATCACCTCACCGCCCGAAGCGGCCAACACGGGATCACTCACATTACCCGCCAGCACAATCCCTTTGTTGCTTGTCCCATCAAAACGCTTCAACACAGAACCCGGCACAGGCCACATCCAACGTAAATTATTGGTGATCTCAGGACTGTTGGCCAACTCACTGTTGGCCGCAGCAGGTGGATTGGTTCGCGTCACCGACACACCATTGCTGATCACAGGCGGTAATGTATTGGCAGAAGGATAGACCACCGCAGCGCCCGATGCATTCGAACGCACACGCAATTTCCAACCAATCTCAAGCTGATTCGGGTTGGTCAAACCATTCCAACGCATGATGTCTTGATAATTCACACCATTTGCACGTGCAATCAACACCAAGGTATCGCCCGACTTCACGCGGTACATGCCATTGCTGTCGGCACGGCGACTGTGACCACTCGCACCACCACCGCTGCTCGTGCCGCACGCAACCAAAGTCAAACCAAGTCCCACCACAGTCAACGCCCGGATTAAACCCCTTCGCCAATTTTTCATATCGTCCCTAGCCTTTATATCGCGCAAAACATCCGCGCATCAATCTTGAACACCACCCAAAAGCGGCACAAACCGCACAGGATCAAACACCTCTCGTTGCCACTCATTCACAGCAGTTCGGGTGATCCGCACCAAATGCTGCTGTGTACTGGCATCAACCACCACAGGCGCCACCAACACGCCGCCAATGCGCAACTGCTCCAACACCACCTGCGGGATCATCAAACCTGCAGCGGTCAACATGATCCCATCAAATGGTGCCGCATCGGGCCAACCCAGCATGCCATCACCAAAACGCAAATGCGGCACACTCGGCAACACCGCTTTCACTTGATTCAAATTAAATGCCGCCAAATTATACAACGGCGCAATGCGCTCAATCGAGTACACATCACACGCGCTCAATGCCAACACCGCCGCCTGATAACCGCAGCCCGTGCCAATCTCCAACACCTTACTCACACCACCGCCTGCCCGCAACAACGCCGTCATGCGCGCCACCGTGGAAGGATGAGAAATCGTCTGACCATGACCAATCGGCAAAGCATCGTCATGATAAGCCCTCAAATAAAAAGCCTCATCAACAAACACATGGCGTGGCAAGCGCCCCATCGCCATCAACACAAGCTCATCCGTCACACCCGCAGCGCGCAAAGCATCCACCATCAATACGCGCGCCTTGGTCAACACCTCAGGATGCTCACGCCAATCGCTCGACGTGTTGCGCAAAGTATGCTCTTGCATGATCGAATACAACGACGATGCGGGTGTCGGTGCAAACGATTTGGACACCATCGGTTTCGCCTCACGCTCCACCTGAGCACGCAACCAAGCCCGTTGAACTTCAGTCAACGGTTCAAACTTTGGTTTTTTAGGAGGCGAATGTGCCATATTTTTTCTAATGATTCCAATGATTCATCACAACAAACCGTTGACCAAAGACACCGTATCCGCCATCGACGCATACCCCGTCAAGTCGACCTGCAACGGTGTCACCGACACGCGTCCCTGCGCCGTTGCATGAAAATCAGTGCCCTCCGCCCCATCTTTCACCTCGCCCGCAGCACCAATCCAATAATGCGCCTCACCCCGGTGATTGCTCATCACATGCACATTTTGTGCAGTATGGCGACGCCCCAAACGTGTCACCTCAAAGCCTTTCAACTCAGCCAACGGCACATTCGGAATATTGATGTTCCACAACAAAGCAGTGCGAATATTTTTCTCTAAAAACATCTGCACAAACTGACGCGCCACCTGCGCAGCCGCCTCAATTTCGCCCCAACCTCGATTCACTTGAGAAAAAGCCAACGACGGCACGCCCGACAAAAAACCCTCCATTGCCGCCGCCACCGTCCCAGAATACAAAGTGTCATCACCCATATTTTGACCGTTGTTGATGCCCGACACCACAATATCAGGACGGTGCTCAAAAAACCCCGTACTCGCCAAATGCACGCAATCCGTCGGCGTACCATTCACCGTATAAAAACCATTGTCCGTCTGACGCACATTCAACGGACGATCCAACGTCAATGAGTTTGACGCACCACTGCGATTCTGATCTGGTGCCATCACCGTCACATCGCCCAAATCTTTTAGCGCGTGATACAACGCCTCAATCCCAGGGGCATGATAGCCATCATCGTTACTGATTAAAATTCTTGCCATTACCAATTTGCCTCATTTGTTTCAAAGTTATGCCCATGATCTAAGGCACGGACTTGATTAGACCACATTATAATGAGTTTGAGCATTATTGGACTTGCTTTAAGTCAAAAAAACGCTATAATGTGCGCTCTCGGGGCGTAGCGCAGCCTGGTAGCGCACTTGCATGGGGTGCAAGGGGTCGTGAGTTCGAATCCCACCGTTCCGACCAATAAAATTAAGGGCTTGCCGTTTTTAAACGACAAGCCTTTTTTCATCTTATTTTTCCTATTTCATCTCCTCCCTGAAAAAAGCTTAGCTTAATACAGCATCACATGGCTGCTTGTAACGTCGCACGACCACTTATTGCATTGCAATTTAAAAAAACCAATGCAATAAAATCTACGCAATCTGCTCACCTATCAACACATCACAAAAACAGACATAAAGTTACCCAAAGCCGTGTAGCTTGCCGATTTTAACCACCTTGTGATTTTTCAATAAAAAACACAGCGGTTAAGCTGCATTTACATGTATTTTATTTCAAATTTGTTTCAATCTACCGCCCCGCGTGGGGAGCGACGGACGGGATTGGACGGGTGTGTAGGTTGATAAAATGTTTCAATCCACGCTCCCGAGTGGGGAGCGACTCAAACTGGATCGACTCAGCGACTCGGCTGAGTCGTTTCAATCCACGCTCCCGCGTGGGGAGCGACCTTGTAACCTTTGCGCTGTGCAAAGGCATAACGTGTGTTTCAATCCACGCTCCCGCGTGGGGAGCGACTTTTGCCACCGCGTTGAGCGAATCGATCGCCAGTGTTTCAATCCACGCTCCCGCGTGGGGAGCGACTATGACCCAATAGCAATCGACAACAGTCACATCAGTTTCAATCCACGCTCCCGCGTGGGGAGCGACCAAGACGGCTACGCGCTGAAATACGTGCCTGACGTTTCAATCCACGCTCCCGCGTGGGGAGCGACCGGCAACCGCTTCTATGCGCTGCCTGATGAGGGTGTTTCAATCCACGCTCCCGCGTGGGGAGCGACGACTTATCGAAAAACAGCGGCTAGATCGTATTATGTTTCAATCCACGCTCCC
>ERZ724525.1193-NODE-1193-length-15228-cov-5.051341_pt1 | contig 15228 bp, 11 predicted proteins | sample MGYA00376058_ERZ724525 | MGnify/ENA primary metagenome ERZ724525 (study PRJEB28724, sample SAMN07190888) | wastewater metagenome | isolation source: influent of sewage treatment plant in Hong Hong | place: USA: Christiansburg, Virginia | collected 2016-03-01 ... | reverse complement strand
GCCTCCTGTAAAAATCATCTTACAGATGGCGTCCACTTTTCTCAGCCTACCTCAAGCTTCCACATATTGCTGTTGCTGAATATAGCTATTTGAGCCTGGATTCGGTCGCTTCAAGAAATGGGTCAAGGCGTCGCATGTTGTCTTCGGTCACGCTGGTCATGGCGTCATACCCCAGTTTTTCCAGAAATAGTTTGGCTTCAGGAGTATTGCCGAAAGCCAACAGTTGAGCACGCATTTTCTGTAACTGCTGCCTAGCTGTATTTGGGGAGGCAATCATGACATAGCCAGGCAGGACACCTGCTTCGAAAATAACCTTGAAATGTTCGCGCATGCTGGCATCAATAAATCCCTGGCTGCGGAAGATCATGGCTTGCGCTACACCTTGCTTGACAGCAATCTGACTGCTTTCATAACTTCGCGTCTCAATAATCTTGAAATCACGGTTTACCTGCAAACCCTTTTTGGACAAAGCCTCCATCATCACCATGACAACGAGAGCGCTGCTATCGTGCAGCGCAATCGTGCCACCGCGTAGCGCCTCAAGACTGCTTGGGCCATTGGACATTTGAACGAGAAGGACAGACTGGTGCTCTGGCTGAAACATGACCAAGGGATGCCAACCCAGTCGTTTCTGCGCCAATCGTGCAATGTGCGGCGGACTAATCAGGAGGTCAAACCCATCTTCCCGAATGCGTTGGTACATGCTTTTAAAATTGGGCGGCGTTTCCAGCTGAATGGCGGAAAGCTCCAAGCCGGTTTTCAGATACTCGATCAGGGGACCGTAGATTTCATAGGCGGTACGCGTCGAAACGACTGGCACGGTTCCCAGACGAATTGGCTTGCCCGCTGCAAAGGCATGAGTTCGAACAGCAAGCGTACCCATGACCAGTGAAAATTCGATGAAGCGACGTCGGTTGAGCATGAGCATCCTCCTCCCATCTCATTTCTATCCCCTTCGTGATGCGGCCATATTGACCTGCATCAATCACTGCAGTGTTTCTATTTGATTGATGGCTAATATTTAGTCTCAAGCAGTTAATTCAACGGGACGCCCCATTCCGCAAAACGTGCGCCGAACCTAGTGGCCGGGATCTAATGAGTACGCTGACGCTCGCGTGACTCGACTCTTCAGAGCTGTTTAGCGGTTTTCAGCCCTTCAACCAGGGCCGTAAAATTTGCCGCAACTCACCCTCGCTATAGCCTTTGATCACCTTGTCGCCAACAACGATGACCGGTATGCCATTGCCACCCAGCTTTTGACGTTCAGCGAGGGCTGCTGAACTCTTCTCGATATCCTGTTCGGTGTAACGAATCCCGTTGGCGTGGAAAAACTCGCGGGTCAATTTGCAGTAGCCGCACCAGTCCGTCGCATACAGGATGACTTCCGGCTGATTGGCAGAAACGGCGGCTACGTGGACATCCCGCGCTTGCATGAGCGGCCGGCCAAACCAGAATGCTGCGCCAAGCATGAGCAAAACCAGCAGATATTTGCCGATGCCGCCGCTGCGTTCCGAGGCAACTGCCGGGCCATAAATACGCAGACTGTCCGGCGGTAATGGGTTGCTGGCTTTGCTGTAGGCTTTTTCACAGGCGGGACATTGCCAGTCCGGCACGCTATCGCTGGCTTTACGAACGTAATTGCAATGGGGGCAGATATGGCTCATGGCGAATTTCTGGCGTTTTAAATACTCTTGACGATGGCCTTGGCGGGCACCCATTGCCGGCGGCTGACCGGCAGCTTTTCCGGCACGCCGCGCAGCAGTGCCCAGCCATAGGCATCAGCATCTTCCGCCAACCCTTTCTCAAAGCCGGCGAGCGCCGGTTTGGCGACCAGTACGGCACGATGCAGGCGAATGAAGCGCTCGGCGAACTCGGTTTCAAGATGGGTCAGCGCTTCATCGAGCAGGTATTCGCGTTCAACTGTGCGGGCAGTGACGTATTTGAGGTCGGCCTTGAAGTAGAGCACTTCGCTGACCGGCACCAGCAACAGGCGCCCGCGTTCGTGGCAGGAGAGATGAGTGCGCCCGGCGCCACGAATTTCCTGACCGATGCCGGCCAGCAAAGCGGGATCCGGATGTTGGGCCGGCACTTTCTGCAAGGCGGCCAGCAGGCGCTGGGCGCGTACCGGCTTGAGCAGGTAATCGACGGCATTGAGGTCAAACGCCTGCACCGCATAGTTGTCATAGGCGGTGGTGAAAATGACGGCTGGCGGGCTAGTCATGCGTCCGAGATGGCTGGCGAGTTCGATGCCATCCATGCCCGGCATGCGAATGTCGGCCAGCACGACATCAACCGCTTGTTCACGCAAAACTTCGAGTGCAAGCAGGCCATTACCAGCTTCAGCGACAACCTGATTTGGCATCTGCGCCTCAATATCACCCAGGAGTTCGCGCAGCCGAGAGCGGGCCAGCGGCTCGTCGTCAACAATCAGAATTTTCAGGGGCGCAGGGCTTGACATGGCAGGGTGATGCGAACCTCGTAACGATCAGCGCCGGCCAGAATATCCAGCCGCGCTTCGAGATCGTAATACAAAGCTAATCGTTCACGTATATTGGCCAATGCCATATGGTTACCAACGGCATGCTGTGACTGACCGGCGGTTGGGTTGGTGATGATAATGATCAGCTCTTCGCCATGCCTTTCGACATTCACCCCCAGCAACCCGCCCTCCGGCGCCGGCTCGATGCCGTGGTAAACGGCATTTTCAAGCAGCGGTTGCAGCATTAAGGGGGGAATGGGGATGTTGCTGAAATTTCCGTCAATTTTCCAGTCGACCGTAAGCCTTTCGCCCAGGCGCAGTTTTTCGAGTTCCAGATACTGTTGACCAAGCGCAATCTCATCGGCGAGGCTGACCAGTTCACTCGGATCGCGCATGGCGGCTCGAAACAGGTCGGATAGCGATTCCAGCGCCGCCTCGGCCTGTTGCGGGCGAGCCCGGATCAGTGAAAGCACGGCATTGAGTGAATTGAACAGGAAGTGCGGGCGGATGCGCGCATTGAGGGCAGCCAGCCGCGCCTCGGCCTGAGCCGGCGAAAAGGCTCTGGCCCGCAACTCAAAATAAAGCAGCAGCAAACCACAGGTGACACAGGCCAGCAGCACCACGCGCAACATACTGCCACCTTCTGGAAAACCGAGGGATTGCCAGTAAATCTGCTGCCCAATCGCCAAAGTCATGACCAGCAACAGCACGGCCAGTTGCCCCAGACGCAGGGGAAGACGCCGTAACTCATCGCGCAAGCCGGCCAGCAGGCCGAGCAAGAGCAGTAACAAGGGCTCGACCAGCGCCGTCATTTCGATAAAGCGTGGCAGCCACTGATCGATGCCAGGAGCCTGGACCAGCGCGCCGATCAGGGTCAGGACATTGACGCCAAGCAGCACGCGCAGGATGACGCCAAAATTGCGCCAGTCTGGCAAAGGGTAAGTCGCGGGAAAGTGCCGTATACTTGTCATTCTTCGTGCGATTTTTCGCTTAACTGCTCCATTTTAGACCTTAGTCATGACTTCCAACGCCAATCAATATACTTGGGCCGGACGCTTCTCCGAGCCGGTTTCCGATCTCGTCAAACGTTACACCGCGTCGGTCGATTTTGACCAGCGCATGTGGCGGCAGGATATTCGCGGTTCGCTGGCGCATGCCAGAATGCTGGCCAAGCAGGCGATTATCAGCGGCGACGATTTGGCGCACATTGAACGCGGCATGGAAATCGTCCAGCGTGAAATCGAAAGCGGCCATTTTGTCTGGTCGCTTGACCTTGAAGACGTGCACCTCAATATTGAAAAGCGCCTCACCACACTGGTTGGCGACGCCGGCAAACGTCTGCATACCGGCCGTTCGCGCAATGACCAGGTGGCGACCGACATCCGCCTTTACCTGCGCGATGCCATCGACGACATTCTCGAATTGATCAAGGCCTTCCGCTCCGCGCTAGTTGATCTGGCGGAAAAGGAAGCGGCCACGCCGATGCCCGGCTTCACGCACATGCAGGTTGCCCAACCGGTGACTTTTGGCCACCACATGCTGGCTTATTTTGAAATGTTCGGGCGCGATGCCGAGCGCTTCGCTGACTGCCGCAAGCGCACCAACCGCCTGCCACTCGGCGCCGCCGCGCTGGCCGGAACGACCTACCCGATTGACCGCGAATTCGTCGCCGAACAACTCGGCTTTGACGGTGTTTGCGAGAACTCGCTGGATGCGGTTTCCGACCGTGATTTCGCCATCGAATTCACCGCCGCCTGTTCCGTGCTGATGATGCACATCAGCCGCCTCTCTGAAGAACTGGTGCTATGGATGAGCCCGCGTGTCGGCTTCATCCAGATCGCTGACCGCTTCTGCACCGGCTCCTCGATCATGCCGCAGAAGAAGAACCCGGACGTGCCGGAACTGGCACGGGGCAAGACTGGCCGCGTTTATGGCCAGCTGATGAGCCTGCTGACCCTGATGAAATCGCAGCCGCTGGCCTACAACAAGGACAATCAGGAAGATAAAGAGCCACTGTTCGACGCGGTCGACACCGTCACCGACACGCTGCGCATTTTTGCCGACATGGCCGGCGGCATCACGGTCAAGCCGGAGGCGATGAAAGCTGCGCTGACCCAGGGCTTCGCCACCGCCACCGACCTCGCAGATTACCTGACCAAGAAGGGCCTGCCCTTCCGCGATGCACATGAAGCGGTTGGCCACGCGGTCAAGGCCGCCGAAGCCAAGGGGGTTGATCTGCCGCAACTGACACTCGATGAACTCAAAGCCTTCTGCCCGCAGGTGGAAAATGACGTGTTTGCGGTGTTGACCGTAGAAGGCTCGCTAGCCAGCCGCAATCACATTGGCGGCACGGCACCGGCGCAGGTCAAGGCAGCCATCGCCCGCGCCCGCCAGCGCCTTTAAGTCAAACCAGGCCGATGCTCAAAAAACTCGGCAAATATGAGCTGATCAGAAAGATCGGCGAAGGGGCCAGCAGCACGGTTTATCTCGGCTGCGACCCCTTCACCCAGCGCGAGGTGGCAATCAAGGTTGCCACCCCCGAGGTGCTGCAGGACCCGGAAAAAGGCAAACTCTACACCCGCCTGTTTCTCACCGAAGCCTCGCTGGTCGGCAAGCTGAACCATCCGCACATCGTCCAGATTTTTGATGCCGTAGTCACCGACAAGCTATGCTATATCGTCATGGAGTACGTTGCTGGCGGCACCCTCGAAGCTTACGCCCGCCCCGGCAAATTGCTGCCGGTCGACCATGTTGTCGAACTGGTCTTCAAGTGCACACGCGCCCTCGATTTCGCGCAACGGATGGGCATTACTCATCGCGACATCAAGCCCGCCAACATCCTGCTCTCAGGCCGTTCCGACATCAAGATTTCCGATTTCGGCACCGCCATCACCAGCGTGCACAGTGATCGCACCCAGGTTGCCGCCATTGGTTCGCCGGCTTACATGTCGCCACAGCAAATCCATGAAGACACGCTAGACCACCGGACCGACATCTATTCTCTGGGCGTTGTGTTGTTCCAGTTATTGACGGGGGCACTTCCCTACCAAGCCACCAGTAACTGGAACATGGTCTACCAGATCGTGCATGACGAAGCCCCCAAGCCCTCAAGCCTGCGCCCCGGACTGCCGACAGTTCTGGATGAAATTGTCGCGCGTGCCATGGCCAAGACGCTGGCTGACCGTTATCCAAATTGGGAAGAATTTGCCCAGGATCTGGCGCAAGCGGTGCGCACGCGGCAACTAAAAATTGCCCAGCCGGAGTTTGCCGAAACCGAAAAATTCGCCACCCTGCGCGCCATGCCGTTTTTTGCCGATTTCAGCGATGTCGAAATATGGGAGGTTTTGCGCTTTGCCACATGGGAACGCATCATGCCCGGCACCAACATCATGCGCGATGGCGAAGCAGGTGATTTCTTCTGCTTTGTGGCGGATGGCGAATTGAATGTCAGCAAAAGCGGCAAAATACTCAACTTGCTGACCAACGGTGACTGCTTCGGCGAAATGGCCGTCATCAACCATAAACATAACCCGACACGCGGTGCCGACGTCAGCGCCCTGACCCGCGCCGACATCATTACCGTCCGTGGCGAAGCATTGGAGCAGGCCTCCGCAGCCTGCCGCATGCACTTTTACCAGAGCTTTCTCGAAGTGCTGTCCACCCGCCTGGCCTTCGCCAACCAGCGGATGTCAGCCAACTGACTCAGCTTTTGGCGAGATTCGCCTCAGCCTCGTCGGCACTTTCATAAAGGTGAGGCGCCAGCGCCCGCTTCTCCAACGCCTCACCCAGTTTCATGCGCAGGAAAGTGCTTGAGGTGTAGCGCGTCACATCATGATAATGACGCTCCATGATGCCCTTGACCATGCCGATGTAATCATCGACCAACTCCGGCACAATTGAAAAACGATCATAGTTAACGATGGCGTTGACCTTGTGTCCAACGGGCGCCAACTGCGTTTCAACGGCGTCGAGAATCCGCGCAATATCCGATTCACTACGCACATTCATCCCGGCGAAATTAACGAAAAACAGATTTTTAGCCGGATCGTAGGTGAGGCGTTCTTCGAGCGGCATTTCAAGCATTTCAGAACGGATGCCCATTGGTTCATCACTGAAAATACGGGCATCCATCAAAACCGGCTCTTTGTGCATGATGGGCCTGAAATCCATCTTGTCGAGAATGTCCTTTTGCAGATCGACGCCCGGAGCAATTTCAATCAACTCCAGGCCTTCTGTCGTCAAGTTGAAGACGCAGCGCTCAGTAACGTAGAGCACGGTCTTACCCCACTTGGCAGCTTGCGAGCCACTGAACGTGCGGTGTTCGACCTCCTGAACAAACTTCTTGGCCTTGCCATCCTCAAGAATTTGCAGCTTACCTTCGTTGACCGCAACCTCCAGATTACCGGCGGTAAAAGTGCCGACAAAAACAACTTTTTTGGCGTTCTGCGAGATATCGATAAAACCACCGGCACCAGCCAGACGCGGGCCAAATTTGGAGACATTCAGATTGCCTTGCTGATCAGCCTGCGCCAGGCCGAGGAAGGTAATGTCGAGGCCACCGCCTTGATAAAAGTCGAACTGGCTGGGTTGATCGATAATCGCCTGGGCATTGGTCGCCGCGCCAAAACTGAGGCCGCCCGCCGGCACGCCACCGATCACCCCCGGTTCGGCGGTCAGCGTCAGCAAATTGATGACGTTTTCTTCCGTCGCCACATTAGCGACACCTTCCGGCATGCCGATACCAAGATTGACCACGGCATTGGCCTTCAATTCCAATGCCGCACGCCGTGCAATGATTTTGCGCTCGCTCATCGGCATCGCGGCAATCGCCGACATCGGTACCTTGATCTCGCCGGCAAAAGCCGGGCTGTATTGCTCGACGAACGTCTGCATGTGGTATTCCGGCTTCTCGGCCACCACGACGCAGTCAACCAGAATGCCGGGGATTTTCACCTGGCGTGGGTTAAGTGTGCCGCGTTCGGCAATCCGCTCAACTTGCACAATGACGATACCGCCGGAATTGCGTGCGGCCATCGCAATCGCCTGCGCCTCCAGCGTCAGCGCCTCGCGCTCCATCGTGATGTTGCCGTCCGGATCGGCCGTCGTGCCGCGAATGATGCCGACGTTGATCGGGAAGGCTTTATAAAACAAGTACTCCTCGCCATCGATCTCCATGATGCGGACGATATCCTTGGTCGTCATTTCATTGAGCTTGCCGCCACCAAAACGCGGATCGACAAAGGTGCCGAGGCCAACGCGAGTAATCGTCCCCGGTTTGCCCGCCGCAATGTCACGGAACAAATGCGTAATGACACCTTGCGGCAAGTTGTACGACTCAATACGGTTAGCCACTGCCAGTTGCTGCAGCTTGGGCACCAGCCCCCAATGACCGCCAATCACCTTGGCCACCAGACCATCGTGACCAAGGTGATTGAGACCTCTATCCTTGCCGTCACCCTGCCCGGCAGCGTAAACCAGCGTCAGATTGCGCGGGCTGCCGAGGCCGTTGATATCTGATTCCTCACCTTCAAGAAAGCGCTGTTCGAGGGCAACCGCAATATTTTCAGCAAAACCGATGCCGACGAAGCCACCGGTAGCAACCGTGTCGCCATCGCTGATCAGACGGACGGCATCGCGGGCCGAAACAACTTTACCGGTATCTGAAGCACGTAACGATGCAATAACCGGGTGACGGGAAAGGGCCATTTTTGTCTCCTTTATATTTTTTACTGATGCCTTTTTACACGATGCCAGTCGCGTAATAAACCGCGATCACGACAAACACAGCAGCAGTCTTGATGCAAGTGATGGCGAAAATATCCTTGTAGGACTGGCGATGGGTCAGGCCAGTCACTGCTAGCAGCGTAATCACCGCGCCGTTATGCGGCAGGGTGTCCATACCGCCGGAAGCCATCGACGCAACGCGGTGAAATACCTCAAGCGGGATGCCGGCAGCGTTGGCGTTGGCGATAAACGTTTCGGCCATTGCCGCCAGCGCGATACCCATGCCGCCGGATGCAGAACCGGTGATACCGGCCAGCGCCGTAACGGTAATTGCTTCATTGATCAACGGATTGGGAATCGAGCTTAGCGCATTGGCCACCACCAAGAAGCCGGGCAGCGCAGCAATCACAGCACCAAAACCGTATTCGGATGCGGTATTCATTGTCGCCAGCAAAGCACCGCCAATGGCGCTTTTACTACCTTCGGCAAATTTGTCGATGACGGTTTTCCCGGCAAAAACGAATACCGTCGCAATACCGACCAGCAAGGCACCTTCAACCGCCCAGATCGCCGCAACCGCTTTGGTTTGCTGAACCACCGGCGCAACTTTTCCGATCACCGCCGGAATGAAGGAAACCTTCTCACCGTAAAGTAAGGGAATGGCGTTGGTGAAAACTTTGTTCATCACGCCGACCATGATCAGCGGCAGGATGGCGATCAGCGGATGCGCCAGTTTTTCGGCAGCAAAGGCTTCCGGTTCATTGGTATGGCCTTCACCGTAACCTTCACCGGCAGCAGCAGCGCGACGACGGCACCATTCAAGGTAACTGAGGCCACAGATCAGGATGAATATGGCGCCAATCACGCCCAGCCAGGGAGCAGCGTAAATATCTGTCTTGAAAAAAGTAGTCGGGATAATATTTTGAATCTGCGGCGTGCCAGGCAGGGAGTCCATAGTGAAGGTGAAGGCGCCAAGGGCGATAGTGCCGGGAATCAGGCGCTTTGGAATGCCACCCTGACGGAACATTTCAGCAGCAAATGGATAGACCGCAAAGACAACGACGAAGAGCGAAACACCACCGTAAGTCAGCACGGCACAAACGACGATGATCGCCAGCATGGCCCGCTCGCGACCGATGATCTTGATCACCGAGGCAACAATCGCCTTGGAGAAACCGGAGAGTTCAATCACCTTGCCGAACACCGCGCCAAGCAAAAATACGGGAAAAAAGTTTTTGACGAAGCCGACCATCTTGTCCATGAAGAGGCCGGTAAACATCGGCGCCACCATGTTGGGGTCAATGAAAAGAACGGCGCCCATTGCAGCAACAGGCGCAAAGAGTATGACGCTGTAGCCGCGATAGGCTACGAACATCAGAAAGACCAATGAGGCCAGAACAATCAGGAAGTCCACGGTTTTGTCTCCTTAAAATTAGAATAGCGGAGCATCTACAGCACATACCGGGCCAACAACGACAACTCATTGACTCGATTAAAAAAACAGCGGTTTTTTGCCGTCGACCGTAAGACTTGAGTGTCAAGCCGGACAGACACCTGTCCAGCCAGCCTGACAGTTCAGGCCAGCGTCGCGCTGACCCCCAATACTGCAATTTTTTCATACAGCGCCGCCCGGGAAATCCCCAGCAGTTTTGCTGCCTGCGCCTTGTTCCCGCGCGTTGAACGCAAGGCCGCCGAAATGGCATCGTGCTCGGCTTGCGCCACAACATTGGCAATTTCCAGGCTGCTACTGACCGAAACCGCGCAGGGAGCTGGCATGACAGCTTCAAGGTCAGGCGCCTCCAGACAATCGTTGTCGGAAATCAACAAGGCGCGTTCGAGCACATTCGCCAATTCACGGACGTTACCAGGCCAGTCATGGCAACGTAGCCGTTCAATGGCCCCGGCACTGATCCCGCGTACGGGAACTCCTTGCTGGCGGCAGATATTTTCAACCTGGTATTCGGCCAGCATCGGCATATCTTCCAGCCGGGCGCGTAACGTCGGTGTTTTAAGCGTGATGACATTAATCCGGTAATAGAGGTCAGCACGAAATTCGCCAGCGCTGACCATTTTTTCGAGGTTACGACTGGTCGCCGCAATGATCCGCACATCGACGCTCATCAAATGATTCGATCCGACCGGTTCAATCTCCCTTTCCTGCAGGGTACGCAACAATTTGGCCTGGAGCGCCAGCGACATGTCGCCGATTTCATCGAGAAACAGCGTGCCGCCATCGGCCAGCTTGAACTTGCCTTCACGCCCGCGTTTGTCCGCCCCCGTGTAGGCTCCCGGTGCGACACCAAAGAACTCGGCTTCGAGCAAATTTTCCGGCACTGCGGCGATGTTGACCGCAACAAAAGGCGCATTTGCACGCGGGCTAGCCGCATGGATGGCTTGAGCCAGCAATTCCTTGCCGGTCCCGGTTTCGCCGAGAATCAGGACAGACGCCGCCGTGCGCGCCGCGCGCCGGGCGAGCTGCTTGACCTCACTACATGCGGCGCTTGCCCCGACAAAACTGGAAATACTGTATTTTGTACGCCGCGCCTCGGCTAGCTTGCGCTTGGTCTCAGCCAGATCGGCGCGTAAGCGCTGATAGCGCGAAAACACCGGAGCCAGATGTCGCGGATCGTCATACAGCATGAATCCGACGGCACCGATAATTACCCCAGCCTCGTCACGCAAGGGCAAACGGTTAACGACAAAGGCCTGATCGCCAAAATCCATAATATCCAACATGATCGGCCGCCCGCTTTCAACCACCTGGCGCATCAAGCTATTGGGTATTACCTTCTCGATTGGCTGACCAATCGCTGACGTCGGGTTGCTAATTCCCAGCCGCTCCGGGTAACGATCATTCATCCAGACCACCCGCGCCTGTTCATCAACGATCACTGCACCTTCACACATATCGGCAAAGTGCGCGAGCAGCGAACGCGTTGCCAGTTCACGGAGTTGGTCGGGCGTCATCAGTTGGCCAGCGCGGCCTCGATTTCGCCGAAAGTACGGGCCAGATCGAAAGCTTGAACCGGCACGCCAAGCAGGCGACCAATCTGCGTCGCCGAGAAAATACCGCGCACCCGCGGCGTACCGGTTGCCGGATCGATATCTTCGACCAGGATATGCTGCCGGCCAAGTGACTTGAGCGCATCGAGAATATCAACAACTCGTGCATTCATCACATCCTTGAGAGTCAACATGTCGATATCGCTCAACTGACACATCAAATTCGAAACCGCCAGTTCTCCCGGCTTCACCCCCCGCGCCTGCGCCAACTGCATGGGTTTTTCACCAAGCGTATCGCGCGCCGTCACCAGCCCCTCCAGCCGGCCACCTTCGCCAGTCACCAACAAGAGCCGAACGCCGCGTGCAATCATGGTCGAATTAGCCTCGACCAGTGAAGCACTAGCGCTGATGGTGGCGGCACTGACCCGCCCCAAATCGGTCATCGCCTCAATCGCCGGCGACTCTGCACCGATCAGGTTATAACTCCCGGAAACACAGAGAACCGCCTTGGGGGAAATTTTATGCGTACGAACTTTGGCCACTAGCGTCATGACAGGCTCCTCAATGAGAACATCTGTTCAAAAAAACGACTTGGGAATGGGAAGGCATCGATAAATCAAATGCTTTCCCCTAACTACCTAGTATTGGGCAGAGCAGCATGCTTCGTGAGTAGGGAAAACCCTATGCTCCGCCAGTGTCTGCGACTAGCGCGGGGCTCGAAACGAAACGAGCTCCATCGATCCATTTACGCCCTTGGTATTTGGCGAGCCACTATAAACTTCCTGTTTGATAACGCGCTGGTATTCGTTTGAGTACCAGACAGTCAATTCAACGGAGCCAGACCTGGCGGGTGCGACATTAAATGTAACAAAATCAATGTCGATCACATATTTCATGGTCTCAAATTTGCCAGCCTTAACCTGCAAACTTTCTTCGCCTCGTGACTTCATTTTTGCACGACAAGTCAGATCTCGATTACAACGCTCCCAGACAAGTTCAAGCGCATCAAGATTCTTGCCTGACCAATACGGCGCAAACAAAAGTGCACCGTTTGGTGAAGCGAACACTACCAGTTTGCCTTCAAAAACGATTTGTCCGGCGGGATTTCCATTTACAAAGAATTCTTCAAGAACCCCCGTTCCAGGAACTACTGCCTTAACTCGTTGGCGGATCGTTCGTTTTCCGTCGTAAAGGTAATCAGCCTGATATTCCCATTCGTCACCAGGCACAGGCAGCTTATCGTTCAAAAGCGTTTGAGCATTTTGCTGCGCTGATTTTTGCTGATTTGGGTTCGTCAGCATGGCAAATTGAGCGGGCCGATCTGAGCTTGCCGTCTCAACAAACTGGTTCGCCGGCCCCGACGGTAAACGTTGAGTAGTCTGGGCAAGAGTCGAAACAGGTGGCGGCGGGAGCGGAGCGGGTACAGCCTTAAGTTCTGGCGCGGCTGGCTTTGAACTCCCTGACAGTGCGCTCTGGCGAGCCGCCCGATCTGCCTCAAGCGCGGCATTTTGCTTGGCAAGCGCCTCTTTCAGCATTTTATCCATAGCCTGCTGGAGTTCTGACTTCTCCTTTGCCGACTGTTCGTTCGCTTTGCGCAAAGCCTCTTGCAGCGCACGATCAGAAGCCTCCTGCTGCATCTTGATCGATTTCTGCAACTCCGCCCGCTCCTTGGCTGCCTGTTAGTTGGCGCGACGCAAGGCCTCATCCTGCTCAGCCTTGATGGTGCGTTGCAGTTCAGCCCGCTCCAAAGCAGACTTCTCATTTGAACGTTTGATGCTCTCCTGCACCGCACGCTCAACAAGCTCCTGTTGCGCTTTTGAGTTATCGACAGGATTTGCCGCCTTGAAATAAAAGTCACCGTCCAGCGAACCGTAGCGCCAGGGCTCTTGCTGTCCGTTGGTTGCCTTGCGAACACCCTGCTGAACCCGTCGCAACATCTGCTCGATTTCAATCCCTTCAGAACCGTTCAATTCGGAAAGCAAAGCCTGTGTGTAAGGACTGTGCTGCCCCTCACCATCCAGCGCCGTGTTGCCATGTTTGGTCGAAAATGAAATCAGCGTCCCCGTTGCTTCAACCGGCGGCGCCATACCACGCGTTCCACCACGGCTGAAACTGCGCGTGATCGGGTTATCCCGACAGGCGTCAAAGAAGACCAGTCTGACCTTGGCATTGCCCATATCCTCGATGACATCTTCCATTTTGACCATCTGCCGTTTGAGGTCACGCTCTGACTGAGGCGCAGCATCAATCGGAACGATGTAATTGATGCCCCCGACCTGAATCCCATGCCCCGCATAGAAAACCATGGCCACCCCCGCTTTGTCTGCCTTGAGGCTAAAGCGGGACAACATTGAATCGATGTCAGTTTTGCTGGCATTTAGCTTCAGCTCGACATCGAAACCCATTTTTTTGAGCGCTGAGGCGACGGCAGTTGCATCATTTTTGGGATTCGCCAGCGCGCCAGATGGGTAAGCCGTATTGCCAATAACGAGCGCCGCTCGACTTTCACCACCAGCGCCTTTTGCATCAGCCAACTTGTCTGCAGATAACGCCAACGGCCCCAAAAAAATGAGGGCAAAAATAATCATCACCTGCCGTGCAAACTTGATCACGGCTAATTAAACGCTGTTGGCAAAAGGAGAAGTCCCCAATCGTGGGAATAAACAAAATTTCGAAAAAGCCAAATGGTGGGACGAGGGCTATCGAACAAATCATTGAAACCACTGCGCTGCAATGATCTTGCTTTTCAATAAATACAATATGCCCCCAATAATGCCCCCACATCCATACGGCTGCCCCGTTTTTGAGGACAAAACTTGTCCTTTTTCCACCAGATAAAAAACAATCCGATTTTAGACAGAAAAACAACAGAGCCTGAAAGCAGTAACTAGCGCCCAAAAATATGAAAACTTGGGGTGACATCGCTTGAGAGGGGGTAACTTTGGGGGTAACTCTTATTCTGAAAAAAGCCAGAACGCCTATTGGCAAGCATTTCGGACTGTTGTTCGATTGCCGGCATGGCAATCGAACAACAATTTTCGTGAATTTATTGCCTTCAACCAACCATCCACGCTAGGCGCTCGGGCTGCCAGCTCGGGCGGCGCTAGCTCTGGATAACTGGCCAGCCGGCAAGATCAATCGATGCCGACGGCGATCCGCTCCAGGTGCTCAGGCAATCAGCCAGGGCAATCGGATCAGGCTACCGGCTCGGGCTGCCAGCTCGGGCGGCGCTAGCTCTGGATAACTGGCCAGCCGGCAAGATCAATCGATGCCGACGGCGATCCGCTCCAGATGCTCAGGCAATCAGCCAGGGCAATCGGCTCAGGCTACCGGCTCGGGCTGCCAGCTCAGGCGGCGCTAGCTCTGGATAACTGGCCAGCCGGCAAGATCAATCGATGCCGGCGATGATCCGCACCAGGTGCCCGAGCTGCGTCAGCCCCGGCAATGCACATAAGATGGGGGCGGTGCATTCGTCTGTACTCATTCGACAGGTTAAAAGACAGGCGGCAAACGCCGCAACATTTCGGGCGGGAAGAGGGCCGCAGTAGATCAAACGCGCGCCAAAAACAGCCCCAAATGCATGCGTAGTGTGTCCAGGTTGAACGATTGGGGGCAGGCCGGTGCCCGCGTGTGCGTAGGCTCTGTTTATTGCATAGTTCGCCACTGCACCCAGCTCCGCCAGTGGCGTTGATCGGCTTGATAACCTTGATCCGGTGGGCTTCTGGCCGGATTAATGGTGCTTACCCGGGGGCGAAGCCAGACACAGCAGACACAATGGAAATAGGGCTATTGTGACCGACACAAACCAGCCGAAATCATTGTGCCACAAGGCATTAAGTGCCATAGACACAGCAGACACACCGGACACAGTAGATTTTGAAGGGGTGGAAGGTAAAAGGGTACTTACTTACATTCACACGCATCAATTTGGGCATTCAATGAGGTACTTACTTACCCAGAGGAACTTCACTGAGGTAGGCTGAGAAAAGTGGACGCCATCTGTAAGATGATTTTTACAGGAG
>ERZ724525.1191-NODE-1191-length-15231-cov-9.483263_pt1 | contig 15231 bp, 15 predicted proteins | sample MGYA00376058_ERZ724525 | MGnify/ENA primary metagenome ERZ724525 (study PRJEB28724, sample SAMN07190888) | wastewater metagenome | isolation source: influent of sewage treatment plant in Hong Hong | place: USA: Christiansburg, Virginia | collected 2016-03-01 ... | reverse complement strand
CCACCCAGGTGATGGCGGCTTTCACCTTCACGCTGTCGGCGCCGGGGGTGCCGCTTTTGGTGTCCCCCACCACGGTGGCCAGCACTTCGGTGATCTGGCCGTTGGCATCTTTCGTGCAGCCGGTGCATTCAATGACGTAGCCGCCCTTGAGGCGCACCTTGTTGCCGGGGAACAGGCGCTTGTAGCCCTTGGGCGGCACTTCTTCAAAGTCTTCGCGCTCGATCCAGACTTCCTTGCCGATGGTGAAGTGGCGGGTGGGCGACTCCACGCCTTCGGGCGGGTGGGGCAGGGCGGGCAGTTGGCAGGGCTCCAGGTAGCCTGCGGCAAAAACCTCGTCCCAGTTGGTCAGTACCAGCTTGACAGGGTTGAGTACGGCCATGCCCCGGTGGGCGGTCAGTTCGAGGGTTTCGCGCAGGCAGCCTTCGAGGGTGCTGTAGTCGATCCAGCTGTCGCTTTTGGTCACGCCGATGCGTTCGGCAAACAGTTGCAGCGCTTGGGGCGTGTAACCCCGGCGGCGCAGCCCGACTATTGTTGGCATGCGCGGATCGTCCCAGCCACTCACTTTGTGTTCGTTGACCAACTGGGCCAGTTTGCGTTTGCTGGTCACCACGTAGGTCAGGTTCAGGCGCGCAAATTCGTACTGGTGCGGCGGCGGGCTGGCCAGCAGGCCGCCTTCTATCAGGCGTTGCAGCAGCCAGTCGTAGAACGGGCGCTGGTCTTCAAATTCGAGCGTGCAAATGCTGTGGGTGATTTGCTCCAGCGCGTCCTCAATCGGGTGCGCGAAGGTGTACATGGGGTAGATGCACCATTGGTCGCCCGTGTGGTGGTGCGTGGCGCGGCGGATGCGGTAGATGGCCGGGTCGCGCAGGTTGATGTTGGGGCTGGCCATGTCGATTTTTGCTCGCAAAACCATAGCGCCATCCGCATGCTGGCCGTCCCTCATCTCCCGAAAACGCATCAAATTCTCGGCGGGGGTGCGGCTGCGGTAGGGGCTGTCGATGCCGGGCTTGCCGAAGTCGCCCCGGTTGGCGCGCATGTCCTCGGCGCTTTGTTCATCGACGTAGGCGTGGCCCGCTTCAATCAGGTATTCGGCAGCGCGGTACATGAAGTCGAAGTAGTCGCTGGCCTGGTAGGGGGCGGCGCCCGCGCTGCCGTTCCAGTCAAAGCCCAGCCATTTCACGGCGTCGATGATGCTGTTGACGTATTCGGTGTCTTCTTTTTCCGGGTTGGTGTCGTCAAAGCGCAGGTGGCAGATGCCGCCGTAGTCGCGCGCCAGGCCAAAGTTGATGCAGATGCTTTTGGCGTGGCCGATGTGCAGGTAGCCGTTGGGCTCGGGCGGGAAGCGGGTGCGGATTTTGGCGGGGTCGGGTTCGCCCTGGGCGTGGTGGGCGGCGTCGCCGGGGCTGCCAGCCCAGCGGCGGCTGGCGTAGGTGCCTTTGTCGAGGTCGTGCTCGATGATTTGGCGCAAAAAGTTGCTGGGCTTGGCAGCGTCTGTGGGGGTGTGGGTGGTGGGAAGGCTCATGGGGCCATTTTAGGTGGCTGCCCGGGGTGGGGGTTACGCACAGAAACAGGCGTGCGTACGTCCGGAAACACAGAAGATGCGCTTTCGTGCCATCCTTGCGGCTGTCTGGTGCGTTATGTACCAGCGGGGGCACGGTAGGTGCTCTGGCATCTATCCAACCAGGAGATTTTTATGACAAAAAACCGTTCTTTCCATGCCATGGCTGCTTCGGCAGGGCTGGCTTTGGCTTTGCTGGTGGGGGCAGGTGCAGCACAGGCCCGCAGTGATGTGAACTGGGCCGTGGGCATTGCCGCTCCCGGTGTGGCAGTGGGCGTGGGCAATGGCTACCCGGCGGTGGTGGCGCCCGCGCCGGTGTATTACGCACCCCCGCCACCGGTGTATTACGCACCGCCACCCCGGCCTGTGTACTACGCACCACCGCAGCCGGTGTATTACGCACCGCCTGCCTACGTGGCACCGCCTCCTGGTTATTACTACCGTGATGGTGGTCGCCACCACCGCCACCGTGGTCACGGCCATGGCCATGGCCACCGCGATGACCGGGGTGGTCGGGGCGACCGCTGGGATCGCCGCTGACACCAGTGCGTCCAGCAGCTGTGGTGTGCGCAGGCGGCCTTTGGGGGCCGCCTTTTGCATGGGGAGCCGCATAATCGCGCGTTTGTGCCCACCAGCGGCCTGTGCTGGTCGGGCGCTTGGTACAGGGAGCAGTGCTTGTGAAAACCGTTTTTGTCCTCAATGGCCCCAACCTCAACCTGCTGGGCACGCGCGAGCCCGCCGTGTATGGCGCACACACGCTGGCCGATGTGGGGCAGATGTGTGCCGCCGCCTGCGCGCGCCATGGCCTGGCGCTGCGTTTTCACCAAAGCAACCACGAGGGCGTGCTGCTGGACTGGATTCACGAGGCCGGTCGTCTGCACGCCGCAGGTGATCTGGCCGGGGTGGTGCTCAACGCGGGTGCCTATACGCACACCAGCATCGCACTGGCCGATGCCATCAAGGGCACGGGCGTGACTTTGGTGGAGCTGCACATCAGCAATGTGTTTGCGCGTGAGAGCTTTCGCCACCACTCGTACCTGTCGGCGGTAGCGCGCGCCGTGATGTGCGGCTTTGGCGTGCAGGGCTATGGCCTTGCCATAGACGCGCTGGCCCAGATGCAAGCCGCCGCCTGAGTGCGCCCGCATTCTTCGGCCACCGTGCGAGCACGCACCGCACCCCACGCCGGACTTGTTGTCTGGAGCGCACCATGACCCCGCCCCTGCTGCACGTACCGGAAGAGGAAGTCGAGTTCACGGCCATGCGCGCCCAGGGCGCTGGTGGGCAAAACGTCAACAAGGTTTCCAGTGCGGTGCATTTGCGCTTTGACGTGGGCGCCTCATCGCTGCCCATCGACGTGAAAGCGCGCCTGCTGGCGCTGCGCGACAGCCGCATCACGCAAGACGGCGTGGTCGTCATCAAGGCCCAGCAATACCGCAGCCAGGAGCAAAACCGTGCCGATGCGCTGGCACGGCTCAACGCCCTGGTGCAAAGCGTGGCGCAGGCGCCGCTGGTGCGCCGTGCCACCAAGCCCACCTATGGCTCCAAACAGCGCCGCCTCGAAGGCAAAACCCAGCGTGGCGCCACCAAGGCCCTGCGCGCCCGGGTGCGCGACGGCACCTGACCGATTGGTGCTGCTGGTGCAACAGTGTGTAGGGGCGGCGGGGCTTGGTCGCAGCGGCGCGGCGTTTTACAGTGGGCCATTCTTCTGAAAGTACGCCATGTCCACTGCCACCCCTGTTTCTGTCGCCCCATCCACCGGTGATGCGGCCCGCGTTCCGGCCCTGTTTGTCTCGCACGGCGCCCCCTTGTTTGCCATGGAGGCGGGCAGCACCGGCCCGGCACTGGCCCGCTGGGGGCAGACACTGCGCAAAAATTTTGCCAGCCTGCGCGGCGTGGTGGTCATGTCGCCGCACTGGATGGCGCCCACGCCCCGGGTCATGACCAGCGCGCAGCCCGCCACCTGGCACGACTTTGGCGGCTTTCCGCCCGCGCTGTACGCGCTGCAATACCCCGCACCGGGATCGCCCGCGCTGGCACACGAGGTGATTGCCCTGTTGCAGAGCGCAGGCATGGCCGCGCAAGGCGATGCCGAGCGGCCTTTTGACCACGGTGCCTGGGTGCCGCTGATGCACCTGTTTGCCCAGGCTGATCTGCCCGTGGTGCAGGTGGCGCTGCCCTCGCAGGCAGGCCCTGCCGAGGTCTATGCCATGGGCGTGGCCCTGCGCAGCCTGCGCCAGTCGGGGGTGCTGGTGATGGGCTCGGGCAGCATGACGCACAACCTGCGCGAGTTTTTTGGCGGCGAGCGTGAACCCGCGCCCTATGTGCTGGAGTTCAGCCGCTGGATTGAAGATACGCTGCTGCGCGGTGACTTGGCCGCGTTGCTGGACTACCGCCGCCGCGCCCCCCATGCTGCGCGTGCCCACCCCACGGACGATCATTTTCTGCCGCTGTTTTTTGCCCTGGGCGCGGCGGGCGACGACCTGCACCCCGACTACCTCAGCCGCGAGGTGATGTACGGCGTGCTGGCCATGGATGCTTTTGCTTTGCAACCACCGGTTTGAATTTGTAAAAAATGATAGCTGCTCGCGCTTGATGGGCGGGCGTTAGAGGCTGATTTGGCTCTTTTTTTGTAGGTCAATGTGCTCACGCCGGACGCTGAAAAAAAGCGTCCAGCAGCGGCGCCAGGCTGGGGAACTCGTGGGCGAACTGCATCCGGTTGACCCAATACGCCTCGCAGGCCACGGCAAAAAACTCGGCGGGGGCGGTGGCGCCGTAGGCATCCAGCCAGGGCCAGGCGCCGCCAAAGCGCTCGGCGATGGTGACGCGCTCTTTGAACTGGGCGTAGGCGCTTTCCCAGGCTTGCCACCACAGGGCGTGGGCCGCGCGCGCGCCCTCGGTGCCCATGAAGCCTGCGGGCAGGGGCGGGCAGCCGTCGGCGCTGCCGTTGCGCATATCGAGCTTGTGGGCAAATTCGTGGATGACCACGTTGGTGCCGTGGTGCGTGCTGTGTGCGCCCGCCCGCACGTCTTGCCAGCTCAGCATGATGGGGCCGCGCTCCATGGCCTCGCCCGCCAGCACTTCGGTGTAGTGGTGCACCACACCGGCATCGTCCACGGCCTTGCGCCGGGCCAGCGCTTGCCCCGGGTGCAGCACGATGCCGACAAAATCGTCGTACCAGCCCAGTGCCTCGGTGCCGTCGCCCCAGTACAGCAGCGGCAGGCAGGCCTGGGCGGCAATGTCCACGGCCATGGCGTCGGTCACGACCAGGCCATGGCTACCGTGGAATTCTTTGTGCGCCAGAAAAGCGGCGCTCAGGCGGCGCAGGTGCTGCGCCTCGGCGGCGTTCAGGCAGGTCAGAAACGGGTAGTGCGCCAGCGTGGCCTGCCACAGCGCATCGGGAATGTCGCGCTCGGTCACCAACGCGGCCAGCGGGGTGCGGCGGGCCAGGCGTTGGAGGGCCTGCCATAGGCGCCGCAGAACCTGCGCTGCGCCCTGCAATGCGCTCATATTCTCAAGGGGCCGGATCGGCCAGCGTGTTGATCCGCGCAAAGCCTGCGCCGGCTTGCCAGCGCAGCACCTGGGCGCGTGGCGGTGTGGCGGTGCAGTCCCAGTCGCTCAACACCACGCGGGTCAGGCCATCGGCCCATGTGTGTTCGGCGGGGCGGTGGGTGTGGCCGTGCAGCAGGGTGCGGGCACCGGCGGCTTGTAGCCAGGCGATGGCGGTGGGGCCGTCCACATCGGCATACGCCTCGCCGGACTGCTTGCGCGCCTCGCTCTCGCTGCGGATGCTGCGCGCCTGGGCACGGCGTGCGGCCAGGGGCTGGGCCAGCACCTGCTGCTGCCAGACGGGGTTGCGCACTTGCTGGCGAAAACGCTGGTAATCCACATCGTCCACGCACAGCAGGTCGCCGTGGCTGAGCACGATGCGTTCTTCGCCCAGCGCCAGCACCGTGGGGTCGGCCAGGCCGGTGATGCCGCAGTGGCGCAAAAACGCCTCGCCCGCCAGAAAGTCGCGGTTGCCGTGCATGAAAAAAACAGGCTGGCGCCGGGCGCTGGCTTGCAGCACGGCGCAGCAATGGGCCTCAAAGCTGCCGGGCTCTTGCAGGGCATCGTCGCCCACCCACACTTCAAACAGATCGCCCAGAATGAACAGGGCGTCGGCGGGCGTGGTGTGGAGCAGCTGCTGCCAAGCGGCCAAGGTGGCCGGGTCGCTGGCCTGCAAGTGCAGGTCGGAAATGAAATCGACCGTGCGCCAGTGCGAAGGAGCCACAAGCTCTTCGAACCGGGGCACGGTCGGCGTCATGGTGGCAGGGCAGGGGCTGCGAACCAGGTGGCTGCCTTACAGCGCCACAGCCTTTTCGATGACCACGTCTTCCTTGGGCACGTCGTCATGGAAGCCGCTGCGACCGGTCTTGACGGCCTTGATTTTGTCCACCACTTCGGTGCCCGAAATCACCTTGCCAAATACGGCATAGCCCCAGCCCTGCGGTGTGGGAGAGGTGTGGTTGAGGAAGCTGTTGTCCGTCACGTTGATGAAGAACTGCGCTGTGGCCGAGTGCGGGTCGCTGGTGCGGGCCATGGCCACGGTGTAGTTGGCGTTTTTCAGGCCGTTCTGTGCTTCGTTCTGGATGGGAGCGACCAGCGTCGATTCCTTTTGCTTCATGCCGGGTTCAAAGCCGCCGCCTTGCACCATGAAGCCAGGGATCACGCGGTGAAAAATGGTGTTGTTGTAGTGGCCGTTGTTGACGTAGGCCAGGAAGTTCTCGACCGACTTGGGCGCTTTGGCCGCATCGAGTTCGAGGGTGATGACGCCGTAGTTGGCGATGTGCAGTTCGACTTGGGGGTTGCTCATGGCAAGGTCTTTCAAAAAAGAAGGGTTTTACTTCACCAACGTGGCGGAAGTGATGGTGATGGGGGTGGTGGGCACGTTCTGGTGGCCGCCCTTGTTGCCGGTGGCCACGGCCTTGATTTTGTCCACCACGTCGGTGCCCTTGACCACTTTGCCGAACACGGCATAGCCGTGGCCGTCAGGCTGCGGGGCGTTGAGCATGGCGTTGTCTTTGACGTTGATGAAGAACTGCGCCGTGGCCGAGTTCGGGTTGCCGGTGCGCGCCATGGCGATGGTGTAGGTGTCGTTCTTCAGGCCATTGCCCGCTTCCAGGGGAATGGGTGCCTTGGTGGGCTTTTGCACCATGTCGGCGGTAAAACCACCGCCTTGCACCATGAAACCGTCGATGACACGGTGGAAGATGGTGCCGTCGTAGTGCTTGTCTTTCACGTAGGACAGAAAGTTCTCGACCGTCTTGGGTGCCTTGGCCGGGTCGAGCTGCACCACGATGTCGCCCATGGAGGTGGCCAGTTTGACCTGGGGCGCGTCTTGCGCCTGGGCCATGGGTGCTACTGAAAACATAGCTGCTAGCGCAATACCAGCAAGCGTTAGAGTCGATTTTCTCTTGGAAATCATCCGGTCACTCCTTCGTAGAATATTTGCCACTGCGTGCCCTTGCGCGTCCAGTATTGGCGCCGCGTGGTGCCAGTGCGCGCGCCTTCGGGGACTTCGCCAAACGTCACCACCATGGTGTCCTGGCTGTCTGTCCAGCGCAGATAGGATTTGTCTTTGATTTCGATGCTGCGCCCGCGCTGGTCGGGGGGCGGGGTCAGCGTGGTCAGCCACTGCGCCAGCGGTTGCTCTGAGGCGCTTTTGAAGTCAGGGGCGTAAAAGCGTTGCAGGCTGGCCAGGTCACCCTGGGATTTGGCGGCGCGCCAGGCGTTGAGCACGGCGTCAAACTGTTGGCGCTCGGTTTGCACGCTGTCGGGGGCCACCCAGCGCAGTTGCTGTGCGATCACCACGGGGGTGGAGCGTTCGACGGTGCGCAGCAGGCGCTCCAGGTCGGGGTTGGCAATGGCCACACAGCCATCGGTGGCCAACGGCGCGCGCGCAAACTGCTCGGGCGGTGTGCCGTGCAGCCAGATGCCGCTGCCGGTTTTGCCACGGCTTTGGTCGAGCGGATTGGGGTAGTTCAGGGGCAGGGCGCCGGCGCCGTAGAAGTCGCGCAGCGTTGCCGGATCCAGGCGGCTGGTGATGAAGTACACGCCCAGCGGCGTGCGCTGGTCGCCTTCGACGTATTTGTCGATGCCCAGCTTGCCCACCGAGGCGTAGTAATCGGCCACCAGGCGCATGCCCTGGGCCGAGTTCTCAAACAAATACAACCGTGAGCGCGAGGCATCGACCGCCACCGCATGGCGTTGGCGTGGCGACAGGGCCAGGAATTGCGCCGGAATGGTGTTGGCCGGGGGGCGGGCGTGCTGTGCTTGCAGCCGCTGGCGGGATTCTTCGCGCAGCACGCTCAGGGTGTCGGTGGTGCCCACAATGCCTGCCACATGGGCACCTGGCACAGCGCCCACCTGGCGCAGCGGGCGTGCGCGTGCCGCCAGCAAATCGCCCAGTACCAGTTGTGCCAATTGGAAGTTGGGGTGGTCGCGCACCAGGTTTTCGGCATCGGTCAGCGCCTGGCGTTGTTGTCCCTGGCCGATGAGCTGGTAGATGGCCAGCAGCCGCGTTTCAGCCTGCCCGTCGATCAGTGCTGCCCGTGGAACGGTTTTCTTGGGGGCGCTGGCCGTGGGCTTGGTAGGGCGTTTGCTGGGCTTGTTGTCTTGCGCCCAAGCGGTGCCCGGCATGCCCAGTGCGCATACCAAGGCGCTGGCCAGCACCCAGTGGCCCCGCGCAGGGTGTGAGAAAAAGATGTCGGGGTTCAAATCGCTGTCTGTATATCTATCCAGGCCGCCCGCGCCGGGCAGCTGGCGTCAGTTGCCCACAGATTCGCGCACGATGAGCCATTGGTTTTGCACTTTGACCATCTCCAGCGTCTTGCGGCTTTGGGTGTTGAGTGCGCCTGCGCTGTAGCTTTGGCGAAACCGTGCCGTGGCCTTGGCGCCTGCCACTTTGACTTGCAGGTCATCAATTTTGACGCTGATACGCGATTTGCCCACGATGCGATCGCGGCGCTCGGTCTCCCAGGCTTTGCGGCTTTGTTTGCCCGCAGGCACGAAGTCTTTGCCGTAAGCGCTCAGGTAAGAGGGCATGTCTTTGGCGGCCCAGGCCTTGGCCCAGTCTTGCACTGCGCTGGTGATGTCGCGCACTGCGGCCGCATCGGGTGCGGGTGCTGCCGGGGCGGGCGCTGGCGTTGGAGGGGCTGGCTTGGCTGCGGGTGCAGCCGCCGGGGCAGGCTGTGCAGGGGCTGCGACCGCCGGTGCGGCAGCAGGAGAAGGTGCCGTCGATGCCTGTGCCGGGGCTGCCACGGGTGCCGCAGGCACTGGGGGAGCCGCCGGGGCGGGGGCCGGTGTTGCTGCAACTTTGGTGGCGTCTTTGCCGCCAGCGCCTGCCACAGGCGAGACCAGATCGCGGATCAGCCCCAGCTTGGGCTGCACCGTTGCGGCCTGGGTGGCGTCCAGTTGCAGTGCCTTGTTGTAGGCCTGGCTGGCCAGGCGGGCATAGACATCGCCCAGGTTTTCGTGGGCCGTGGCGTAGCTGGGATTGGTACGGATGGCCATCTCCAGCGCGGCACGGGCCTTGTCAAACTGATTTTGGCTGGCGTACAGCACGGCCAGGTTGTTGTAGGGCTCAGGCAGCTCGGGATAGTCTTGCGTGAGTTTGGAAAAAGCGGCGATGGCCTCGGTGGGCTTGCCCGCCTCGGTCAGTGCCACGCCGCGCAGGAAACGCAGCTGTGGATCGCGCGGTTTGGCCACCAGGAGCTGGTCTGCCTTGGCCAGTGCTTCGGCGGCTTTGCCGGTGCGCAGCAACTGGGCAATGTCGCCATATTCGTTGGCGTGGGCAGCGCTGGCACCCAGCAGTGCAGTCAGTGCCAGCAGGCGCAGAACATCGGAAAAATTGCGGCGAACTTGCTTCATGGAGGGTGGATTGGGGGAGGAATGCGACAAGCCCCGAGGGGGCTTATACTGCGGCGAATTGTAGCTGAGGGGGGTGCCAGACCGGGGTAGCACCCCCACGGGCCGCACCACAGGCGTGTACCAGCCCAGTGGCCTGTCCCCCCGCAGCGGGCAAATTTCCCACGCCCCCGGTGAATCTGCTTCACCCTTGAATCTCCAACATTGACACCCCATGAGTTTGCGTATCTACAACACGCTGTCGCGTGCATTGGAAGCGTTTTCCCCGCTCGAACCCGGCCATGTGCGCATGTACGTCTGCGGCATGACCGTGTACGACCTGTGCCACCTGGGCCATGCCCGCTCCATGGTGGCGTTTGATGTGGTGCAGCGCTGGCTGCGCACCAGCGGCTACCGCGTGACCTACGTGCGCAACATCACCGACATCGACGACAAAATCATCCAGCGCGCCGTGCACAACGGCGAAACCATCCGCAGCCTGACCGACCGCATGATCGATGCCCTGCACCAGGATGCCGACGCGCTGGGCATAGAGCGCCCCACCCACGAGCCGCGCGCCACCGACTACGTGCCGCAGATGCTGTCGCTGATTGGCCAGCTGGCCGACAAGGGCCTGGCCTACCAGGCCGGCAATGGCGACATGAACTACGCCGTGCGCAAGTTTGCGGGCTACGGCAAGCTCTCGGGCAAGTCGCTGGATGAGTTGAATGCGGGCGAGCGCGTGGCCGTGCAAGACGGCAAGCACGATCCGCTGGACTTTGTGCTCTGGAAATCGGCCAAACCCACCGAACCGACCGAGGTGCAGTGGGACAGCCCGTTCGGCAAAGGCCGCCCCGGCTGGCACATCGAATGCTCGGCCATGGGCTGCGCACTGCTGGGCGAGAGCTTTGACATCCACGGCGGCGGCGCCGACTTGCAGTTTCCGCACCACGAAAACGAAATCGCCCAAAGCGAAGGTGCCCACGGCCAGATGCTGGCACGCACCTGGATGCACAACGGTTTCATCAACATCGACAACGAGAAGATGTCCAAATCCCTGGGCAACTTCTTCACCATCCGCGACGTGCTGCAACAGTACGACGCCGAAACGGTGCGCTTTTTTGTCGTGCGCAGCCACTACCGCAGCCCGCTCAACTACAGCGATGTGCATTTGAACGACGCCCGCGCTGCCCTCAAACGCTTGTACACCGCCCTGAGCCTGGTCGCGCCCGCCGAGGTGGACGTGGACTGGGCCGAGCCACACGCCGCCCGCTTCAAGGCGGCCATGGACGAAGACTTTGGCACGCCCGACGCCGTGGCCGTGCTGTTTGACCTGGCCAGCGAAGTCAACCGCAGCCAGTCGGCGCAGGCTGCCGGGTTGCTCAAGCGCCTGGGCGCCTGCCTGGGGTTGCTGCAAGCCGATCCGCAGGCATTTTTGCAAGCGGGCACGGCGCTGGATGGCGCCGCCATCGAGGCGCAGATTGCCGCGCGCACCGCCGCCAAAGCCGCCAAAAACTGGGCCGAAGCCGACCGCATTCGCCAAGAGCTGCTGGCCGCTGGCATCGTGCTCAAAGACTCTGCCGCAGGCACCACCTGGGAAGCTGCCCAGTGAAAAATTTAATGGTCAAAATGGCTTCCAAAGCAGACGGGGCGTGCGGTGGTAGCTACTAAAATCATAGTTCAAGAGGGTGCAAATCTGGTCTCGCCCGCCTACTGGTCAGAGGCGCGCAAGCACCTCATGAAAAAAGACCGGGTCATGAAGCGCCTGATCCCGCAGTTGGGCGAGGCCACCTTGCAATCGCGCGGCGATGCCTTCACCACGCTGGCGCGCAGCATCGTCGGCCAGCAAATCTCGGTCAAGGCAGCGCAGACCGTGTGGGATCGCTTTGCCGCGCTGGCGCCAGCGACCATCACGCCCGCCAGTGTGCTGCGGCTCAAGGTGGACGACATGCGCGCTGCGGGCCTGTCGGCGCGCAAGGTGGACTATCTTGTGGATCTGGCGCTGCACTTTGACGCGGGCAAGCTGCACGTCGATGCCTGGCGCAGCATGGACGACGAGGCCATCATTGCCGAGCTGGTGGCCATCCGCGGCGTGGGCCGCTGGACGGCAGAAATGTTCCTGATTTTCCACCTGCTGCGGCCCAACGTGCTGCCGCTGGACGACGTGGGGCTGATCAAGGGCATCAGCCTCGGTTACTTTTCTGGCGACCCGGTCAGCCGCAGCGACGCCCGCGAGGTGGCCGAGGCCTGGAAGCCCTGGTGCAGCGTAGCCACTTGGTATATTTGGCGCTCGCTGGACCCGCAGCCGGTCGCGTACTGAACGGCACCGCGCCTGCGCCACCATCGGCCGCAGGGCGCCCTAGGAGAACCCATCTTGGCGAAAAAAACATTCCTCGACTTTGAGCAACCCATCGCAGAACTCGAAAGCAAAATTGAAGAGCTGCGCTACGTGCAAAACGAAAGTGCTGTCGATATTTCGGAAGAAATCGACCAGCTCAGCAAAAAAAGCCAGCAGCTCACCAAAGACATCTATGCGGACTTGTCGCCCTGGCAGGTCACGAAGATTGCGCGCCACCCCGAGCGCCCCTACACGCTGGACTACGTGCGCGATCTGTTCACCGACTTTGTCGAGCTGCATGGCGACCGGCATTTTGCCGACGACAAATCCATCGTCGGTGGCCTGGCGCGCTTCAATGGCCACGCCTGCATGGTGCTGGGCCAGCAAAAGGGCCGCGACACCAAAGAGCGCGCACTGCGCAACTTTGGCATGACGCGCCCCGAGGGCTACCGCAAGGCGCTGCGCCTGATGAAGACGGCAGAAAAGTTCAGCCTGCCAGTGTTCACTTTTGTCGATACACCCGGTGCCTTTCCGGGCATCGACGCTGAGGAGCGTGGCCAGTCCGAGGCCATTGGCCGCAACATCTACGAGATGGCGCAACTGGAAGTGCCCATCATCACCACCATCATTGGCGAGGGCGGCTCGGGTGGTGCGCTGGCGCTGTCGGTGTGCGACCAGCTGCTGATGTTGCAGTACTCGATCTACTCCGTCATCAGCCCTGAGGGTTGCGCCTCCATCCTCTGGAAAACCAGCGACAAGGCCCAAGAGGCTGCCGAGGCCCTGGGCATCACGGCGCACCGCCTGAAGGCGCTGGGCCTGGTGGACAAAATCGTCAGCGAGCCCGTGGGCGGCGCCCACCGCGATCCCAAGCACATGGCGGCCTTGCTCAAGCGCGCACTGGGCGACGCCTTCCGCCAGGTGGCCGACCTCAAGACCAAAGAGCTGATCGAGCGCCGCTACGCGCGTTTGCAAAGCTACGGTCGTTTTACCGACACCAAGGCCGATAGCCGCTGAGCTGGCACTGCCCGGGGCGGGTTGCGCCTTGGGACTAGCCCGCTGCACTGCCATGTCCACCACCTTCGATGCTGCAATCGGCGCGTTTGCCCCGGCGCTGCCGTTGGCCGTGGGCCTGAGTGGTGGCGCGGATTCGACGGCGCTGCTGCTGGCCTGTGCGCAGCGCTGGCCGGGGCAGGTGCAGGCCATCCATGTTCATCATGGTTTGCAAGCGGCGGCAGATACCTTTGTGCAGCACTGCACTGCGTTGTGCCAGCGCCTGCGGGTGCCCTTGCTGGTGCAGCATGTGGACGCCCGCCATGCGCCTGGGCAAAGTCCTGAAGATGCCGCCCGCATCGTGCGTTACAAGGCTTTTGAGGCTGCAGCCCGCTCCCAGAAAGCGCAAGCAGCTATCAAATCAATAGCTTTGGCGCAGCACGCGGATGACCAAGTAGAGACGCTGTTGCTGGCGCTGTCGCGCGGCGCGGGGGTGGCAGGGCTGGCGTCCATGCCGGCACAGTGGCAACGCGCGGGGTTGGACTGGCATCGGCCACTGCTCCAGGTGAGTGCGGCCGAAGTGCGTGCCTGGCTGCGCGCACGTGGCGAGGTCTGGGTAGAAGACCCCACGAATGCCGATGAGCGCTATACCCGCAACCGCATCCGTGCGCGCCTGTTGCCGGTGCTGGAGGCGGTGTTCCCAGCGTTTCGCGACACTTTTGCGCGCAGTGCGGCGCACGCGGGCCAAGCCAAAGCGCTGTTGCAGGAACTGGCGCAGCAAGACCTGGCCGCAGTGGGCGTGCCGCCGCAGCTGGCTGTGCTGCAGGCGCTCAGCCCGGAGCGCCAGGCCAATGTGCTGCGCCACTGGCTGCTCAGTAGCCACCAGACCACGCCCGCCGCAGCGCAACTGGCAGAATTGATGCGCCAGATCGCTGCCTGCACCACCCGTGGGCACCGGATTCACATCAAGGTGGGCAGGGGGTTCATCGAGCGCCGGGGCGCAGGGCTCGATTGGTACAATCCGCCGGTTTTGGATTAACAACTGCACGAAAAACGGCGGCGCGCCAAAACACTGTGCAACCTGCGCCGTGCTCCAGGATTTCGTCACCACACACCTCCAATGGCATTGATCGTTCACAAATATGGCGGCACGTCGATGGGTTCGCCCGAGCGTATCCGCAACGTTGCCAAGCGCGTAGCCAAATGGGCGCGCGCTGGCCACCAAATCGTGGTGGTGCCCAGCGCCATGAGCGGCGAAACCAACCGCCTTCTGGGCCTGGCGGGCGAACTGGCCCCGGCCAAAGCCACTGCTGAATACCACCGCGAGCTGGATATGCTGGCCGCCACGGGCGAGCAGGCATCGTCGGCACTGCTGGCCATTGCGCTGCAAGCCGAGGGCATGCCCGCCGTCAGCTACACCGGCTGGCAGGTGCCCGTGCGCACCGACAGCAGCTACACCAAGGCGCGCATTGAGTCGATTGACGACCAACGCGTGCGCGCTGACCTGGATGCCGGTCGTGTGGTTATCGTCACCGGTTTTCAGGGTATTGATGGGGACGGCAACATCACCACGCTGGGTCGTGGCGGCTCGGACACATCTGCTGTGGCCATCGCTGCCGCCATGAAGGCCGACGAGTGCCTGATCTACACCGATGTCGATGGTGTCTACACCACCGATCCGCGCGTGGTGCCTGCGGCCCGGCGCCTGCACACCGTCAGCTTTGAAGAAATGCTGGAAATGGCCAGCCTGGGCAGCAAAGTGCTGCAAATTCGCTCGGTGGAGTTTGCTGGCAAGTACAAAGTGCCCATGCGCGTGCTGTCCAGCTTCACACCTTGGGACATCGACCTGGCCGAAGAAGCCCAATCGGGCACGCTCATCACTTTTGAGGAAGACGAAAAAATGGAAAAAGCCGTTGTATCCGGCATCGCATTCAACCGCGGCGAAGCCAAGATCTCGGTGCTCGGCGTGCCCGACACCCCCGGCATTGCCTACCGCATCCTCGGCCCCGTGGCAGATGCCAACATTGAAGTCGATGTGATCATCCAGAACATCAGCAAAGACGGTAAGGCCGACTTTAGCTTCACGGTCAACCACAGCGATTTCAATCGCGCGCTTGATCTGTTGCGCACGACAGTGGTGCCCGAGCTCGGTGCCAAAGAAGTGGTGGGCGACCCTAATATCTGCAAGGTGAGCATTGTGGGTATCGGCATGCGCAGCCACGTGGGTGTGGCCAGCACCATGTTCCGTGTCCTGAGCCAAGAGGGCATCAACATCCAGATGATCTCTACCTCCGAGATCAAGACCTCAGTCATCATTGATGAGAAGTATCTGGAGCTTGCCGTGCGTTCGTTGCACACAGCTTTCGGTCTGGATAAGACGGCTGAATGATTGAGTTGCCCAAAATTTGAGGCATAATAGCGGGATTGGAAACGTGACCGAGTGGCCGAAGGTGCTCCCCTG
>ERZ724525.1181-NODE-1181-length-15309-cov-6.806149_pt1 | contig 15309 bp, 13 predicted proteins | sample MGYA00376058_ERZ724525 | MGnify/ENA primary metagenome ERZ724525 (study PRJEB28724, sample SAMN07190888) | wastewater metagenome | isolation source: influent of sewage treatment plant in Hong Hong | place: USA: Christiansburg, Virginia | collected 2016-03-01 ... | reverse complement strand
CTGCGCCTGGCCGACATCGCCGCCGCCATCAAGCCCGACGACCCGCACTTTGCGCGCACCCGCCTCGTGGTGCTGGAGAACACCACCGGCGGCCAGGTGCTACCGCCTGAGTACGTGGCCGAGGTGGCCCAACTGGCGCGCCAGCGCGGGCTGGCACTGCACCTGGATGGCGCGCGCCTGTTCAATGCAGCCACGGCCAACGCAGCACGCCGCGGCACCGATGTGTACCAGGAAGCGCGCGAGCTGTGCAGCCACTTTGATTCGGTCTCGGTGTGCCTGAGCAAGGGTCTGGGCGCCCCCGTGGGCTCACTGGTGCTGGGCAGCGCGGCCTTTATTCGCCAGGCACGCCGCACGCGCAAGATTTTGGGCGGTGGCATGCGCCAGGCTGGCGTGCTGGCAGCGGCGGGCCACTACGCGCTGCAGCACCACGTCAGGCGTCTGGCAGAAGACCACGCCAATTTGCACACGCTGGCGTCAGGCCTGCGTGCCGTGGGTGAAAACCACCCGGTTCTGCGCGGGCGCATCACCGTACACCCCTGGCAAACCAACATCCTGTTCACCGATGTGCAGGCCGATGTGGCACCGGCATTCACTGCCTGGCTGGCGCAGCACCAGATCCGTGTGACCAGCAGTTTGTACGGCGGCCAGTCGCGTCTGCGCTGGGTCACGCATCTGGATGTGAACGCTGCCGACGTACAGGCTGCGCTCGACTGCGTGGCGCGCTTTACGCTGCCGGGCTGACCGGCCGGGGTCTCTTTCAAGCAGCCGGGTAGGTGCGCGCACCGAAGACGCCCGTGCCCACGCGCACCATGGTGCTGCCCGCCTGGATGGCGGCATCCAGGTCGGCGGTCATGCCCATCGACAGGGTGTCCCACGGAGCGCTGTGCGCATCTGCATGCGCCGCGAGAGCCACCCGGATTCTCTCGAACAGCGCATGCGCTGCTTCATGCACTGCCTTTTGCGCGGCAAATTCGGGATAAGGCTCGGGAATGCTCATCACCCCGCGCAGCTGCAACCGTGGCAGTTTTGCCACGGCCAGGGCCAACTCCAAAGCTTCTTCGGGGGGCACACCGGCTTTGTTGTCGCCGCCATCCACATTGACCTGGATGCAAACGTTCAGCGGCGGCAGATGCGCGGGCCGCTGGTCTGACAAGCGCTGGGCGATTTTGAGACGATCCACCGTGTGCACCCAGTCGAAGTGCTCGGCCACCAGGCGCGTCTTGTTGCTCTGAATGGGGCCAATGCAGTGCCACTGCAACGCATACGGCACCATCTCACGCAGCGCCAGGATCTTGTCCACGCCTTCCTGGATGTAGTTCTCTCCAAACGCCCGCTGGCCGGCAGCGGCGGCTTCGGCCACTGCGGCGGCCCCAAATGTCTTGGAAACGGCCAGCAAAGACACCTCTTCGCGCGCCCGCCCAGCGGCCTGGCACGCCTGGGAAATGCGGTCGTTCACTTGTTGGAGGTTGTTGGCAATCGTGGTCATAATGGCCGCCAAGCGTACCAAACGATAGAGGGAACCCCGTGGACATCACCCAATTGCTGGCGTTCAGCGTCAAGAACAAGGCCTCCGACTTGCACTTGTCGGCGGGATTGCCACCCATGATTCGAGTCCACGGCGACGTGCGACGCATCAACGTGGAAGCACTGGACCACAAGACCGTGCACGCGATGGTGTACGACATCATGAACGACGCTCAGCGCAAGCAGTACGAGGAGTTTCTGGAGGTTGACTTCTCGTTTGAAATCGAAGGCCTGGCCCGTTTCCGCGTCAACGCGTTCAACCAGAACCGCGGCTCGGCTGCCGTGTTCCGGACCATTCCCTCCAAGATCCTGACGCTGGAGCAGCTCAACGCGCCCAAGATCTTCGGCGACCTGGCCCTCAAGCCCCGTGGCCTGGTCTTGGTGACCGGCCCCACGGGCTCGGGCAAATCCACCACGCTGGCCGCCATGGTCAACTACCTGAACGAAACCGAGTACGGCCACATCCTCACGGTGGAAGACCCGATCGAGTTCGTGCACGAATCCAAGAAGTGCCTGATCAACCAGCGCGAAGTGGGGCCGATGACGCTGTCGTTTGCGGCAGCGCTGAAGTCTGCGCTGCGTGAAGACCCGGACGCGATTCTGGTGGGCGAAATGCGCGACCTGGAAACCATTCGCCTGGCCATGACGGCTGCCGAAACCGGCCACTTGGTGTTCGGCACGCTGCACACCTCCAGCGCGGCCAAGACCATCGACCGGATCATTGACGTGTTCCCGGCTGAAGAAAAGGAAATGGTGCGCGCGATGCTGTCGGAATCGCTGCAGGCCGTGATCTCCCAAACCCTGTGCAAAACCAAGGACGGCTCTGGCCGTGTGGCTGCGCACGAAATCATGCTGGGCACCAGCGCCATCCGCAATCTGATCCGCGAGGCCAAGGTGGCGCAGATGTATTCGACCATCCAGACCAGCAACAGCGTGGGCATGCAGACGCTGGACCAGAACCTCACAGACCTGGTGCGCCGCAACATCATCAGCCCTGCTGAAGCGCGCAGCAAAGCCAAGATCCCAGAAAACTTCCCAGGCTGACAGGCACCCACGCCAGCCCACCCGAACACACTTGGCGGCACATCCTGCCGCAGACCGGAGCAACTTATGAAAGGCATTCTTGGCCTTCTGCGTTCTAAAACATTGGTGAACAAACCCAAGGACGAGAGCACGGACTCCATGCTCTTCTCCACCGCGTTCGCCGGCCAGGGCGTGGACGATTCCATGCTGGTGCCCTGGGAAGCCCGTGCGGTAGAAGTGGGCGCCAAGCGGCTACCCGCCAGCCGGGGCGGCAAGCTGCTGCAAGGCTTGTGGGCCAAAGACAAGTACATGGCACACCTGGACAAGGACGCCGTGGAGCGCATGGAGCGCTTCTTTGAGTTTGCGTCGGTGCCATCGAACCGCGACCTGATTCGCCAAGACGAATATGGCAATTTCATGGTGGTGTTGCTGACGGGCACCATTGCGGTGGACCGCGTTCAGCCTTGGGGTGAGCAGCTGCGCCTGGCAGAAACCCGCCCGGGGGACATCCTCGGGGAAATGTCCCTGCTGGACAGCGGCATCCGCTTTTCGGCCTGCACCACATTGACCGACTGCGAAATTGCAGTGCTCAGCGCTGAAGCCATGGACGAAATGATGTCAAAGGACCCCCAACTGGCGGCCAGCCTGGTAGCCCTGCTGGCGCGTAAACTGTCGCTGCGCCTGCGCGTGGTCAGCGCCCGCTTGAGCGAGAACCAAAAGTAACGGCACGTAAGAAGTACAAATCACATCCGCACCAGCGGGTGACAATGACGCCAGAGAGGATTTCGGATGGAACGCGATCAGGCCAGTAAATTCATCAATGACCTGCTCAAGTTGATGGTGAGCCGCAACGGCAGCGACTTGTTCATCACAGCGGAGTTCCCGCCCGCCATCAAGGTCGATGGCAAGGTGACCAAGGTATCGCCGCAGCCATTGACCCCCACCCACACGCTCACACTGGCGCGCGCCATCATGAGCGACAAGCAGGTGGCTGACTTCGAGCGCACCAAGGAATGCAATTTCGCCATTTCGCCCGCAGGCATCGGCCGCTTTCGGGTCAATGCGTTCGTGCAGCAAGGCCGAGTGGGCATGGTGCTGCGTACGATTCCATTGACGCTGCCCACCATTGACGGCCTGGGCGTGCCCCAGGTGCTCAAGGAAATCACCATGACCAAGCGCGGCTTGTGCATCATGGTGGGTGCCACAGGCTCGGGCAAATCGACCACCCTGGCGGCCATGGTGGACTGGCGCAACGAAAACTCGTTCGGCCACATCATCACCGTGGAAGACCCTGTCGAATTTGTGCACCCGCACAAGAACTGCGTGGTCACGCAGCGCGAAGTGGGGCTTGATACCGACAGCTGGGAAGCGGCCCTGAAGAACACCCTGCGCCAAGCCCCGGACGTGATCCTGATGGGCGAAATCCGCGACCGCGAAACCATGGAACACGCCGTGGCGTTTGCCGAAACCGGGCACCTGTGCATGGCCACGCTGCACGCCAACAGTGCCAACCAGGCACTGGACCGGATCATCAACTTCTTTCCTGAAGAGCGCCGCGCTCAGCTGCTGATGGACCTGTCACTGAACCTGCGCGCCATGGTGTCGCAACGCCTGGTGGCAAAGCAGGACGGCAAAGGCCGTGCGGCGGCCGTGGAGATCATGATCAACACGCCCCTGATTTCCGACCTCATCTTCAAGGGTGAAGTCTCGGAAATCAAAGAAATCATGAAGAAGAGCCGCAACCTGGGCATGCAGACGTTTGACCAGTCGCTCTTTGACTTGTACGAAGCCAATGTGATCAGTTACGAAGACGCCCTGCGCAACGCCGATTCGCTGAACGACCTGCGCCTGCAGATCAAGCTCAACAGCCAGCGCGCCAGGTCACCTGACCTGGCTTCGGGCACCGAGCATTTCGCCATCGTCTGAGCCCCTGCGCTGCGGCGCGCCCCACTCCCACCCCGGCGCCTGCCCTTGGAATCCGTTCGCAAGGCAGGCGTTTTTTCTTTGACCTCCCGAGCCATACCATGCCCAGCACCAACCCACGCTCTTACGAATCCATTGCCAGCCGCAAAGTCGCTTTCCTAGGCCTCGGGGTGATGGGTTACCCCATGGCTGGGCACCTGGCCCTGGCCGGCCATGAAGTGACCGTGTACAACCGAACTGCCGCCAAGGCCGTGGCATGGTGCGAGGAATTTGCCGCCACCCCGGCGCCGCGCAGTGCGGCTACGCCGCGAGAAGCAGCCACAGGCGCTGATATCGTTTTTTGCTGCGTCGGCAACGACGACGACCTGCGCTCGGTCACGCTGGGCAGTGACGGCGCAATTGCAGGCATGAAGCCCGGAGCCATCTTCGTGGACCACACCACGGCCTCGGCCGAGGTGGCGCGCGAGCTGTATGCCGCCGCGAAGGCTCAGGGCTTGCAGTTTGTGGATGCCCCCGTCTCGGGCGGCCAGGCCGGTGCACAAAACGGCATGCTGACGGTGATGTGCGGAGGTGATGCCGACGCATTTGCCGCAGTACAACCTGTCGGCATGGCGTTTTCGCGCGCCTTCACCTTGCTGGGATCCAGCGGCGCCGGTCAACTGGCCAAAATGGTCAACCAGATCTGCATTGCAGGCCTGGTGCAAGGGCTTTCCGAAGCCATTGCGTTCGGGCAGAACGCAGGGCTCGACATGAAGCAGGTGCTGGATGTGATTGGCAAAGGTGCCGCCCAGAGCTGGCAGATGGACAACCGTGGCAAGACCATGGTGGACGACAAGTTCGATTTCGGCTTTGCCGTTGACTGGATGCGCAAGGACCTGGGGCTGGTGCTGGATGAAGCCAAGCGCAACGGCTCGCGTCTGCCTGTGACTGCGCTGGTGGACCAGTTTTACGCGGACGTTCAGAAAATGGGCGGCAACCGCTGGGACACGTCCAGCCTGATCAAGCGGCTCAAGTAAAGATCAGCCCCAAGGCCCGCGCTGAACTTCCGCAAGCGCGGAGCCTGCAGGCACACCACCCCGGAGGATGTGTGCCTCCCCCAAAGATGAAATTACGCTCGCCGCCCTGCCGCCCTCAGGGGCCGGCGAACGCTTCTCTCCAGCGATCAGTTGCGGGGAGTCGACGCAGGGGGCGCGTCTTGCACCACTGGGGCTGGAGTGATGTTGCGCAGTTCTTCTTCGGTCAGCATTTCAAACACGCGCACCACCTTGCTCACACCGCTCACGCCGCGGGCAATCTCGGTCGCACGCTGCGCTTCGCGCGGGGTCACACGCCCCATCAGATAGACGACGTTGCGCTCAGTCACCACCTTGAAGGCGCTGGCAGACAGGTCTTTGGCATCCACCAGGCTGGCGCGCACCTTGCCGGTGATGAAAGTATCGTTGGAACGCTGCCCCAGGCTGGTGGGCGGCATCACCGCCAAGTCATTCACCACCGAGCGGACGTTCTCAACCCCCAGCACCACTTGCTCGACCCGTTGGCGGTCTTGAGCACTGGGCACTTCACCGGTCAGCAGCACCTGGCGGTTGAAGCTGGTCACGTTGACGTGACCACGGTCGCCCAGCAGCTCACTCAGGCGGTTGGCCGAGCGCAGCTCGATGCCCTCGTCTTCCACCTGCGTGCCGGTGGTGCGGCGGTCCACCGCCATCATGGTGCCCACCACGGCGCCGCCCACCACCAAGGGAGCGCAAGCCGACAGGCCTGCAGCCAGCGCAGCGGCGGCCAGCAAAGAACAAAGGGTGCGGTTCAAGGTCTGCTTCATCAAGAAATCTCCTGGTCACCAAGTAATTGGGCGTCCACGCCATCGCTGATGCAATGCAGCACCAGGGCATGCACCTCGCGCACGCGCGCAGCGCGGTCATGGGGTACGTTGATCAACACATCTGTCTCGCGCAACACGGCTGCCAAACGGCCTCCGGTGCGGCCCGACAACACGATCACGGTCATGTCGCGCTCATGGGCGGCCTCTGTGGCGGCCAGCAAGTTGGCGTCGTTGCCCGACACCGACAGCGCTAGCAGCACATCGCCCGCCTGGCCCAGGGCCCGCACCTGCCGGGCAAACTGCTGGGAAGACATGTCCAGCCCGCTGCTCGAAGCCGTCAACAGCGTGCTGTCTGCCGTCAGCGCCATCGCCGCAAGCTCGGGCCGGTCGCGTTCAAACCCCGCCACACAAAACGCAGCAAACTGCTGCGCTTCGGCGGCAGAGGGGCCGTTGCCGCACGCCAGCACTTTGCCACCGCTGGTCACACAGGCCAGGATGGCATGGACGGCGGCGGCGATGGGTTGGCTCAAGACCTGCGCCGCTTGGTATTTCAGATCGGCGCTGTCGATGAAGTGTTGTTGGATGCGTTGCTCAAGCATGAGGGCCCGATGATACCCGCCGCTTGTTATCGCTTTTGTAGCAAAGGGTTGCCTCGCAGCAAGCCCCAGAGCCGGCAGCCCGGCGCGAGAGCCAGCCACCGCCTGTGATTTGCTCCGGCATGGGCTGCGAGCGTTACCGCCCGCCTGAACCTTGCAACAGCACAGAGATGCACGGTGCGCGCCACAGCATCTGCCACGCGAGATTACTGCGCATCAAACGCCGCCTTGATCCACTGAATCTGCCCCTCGATCAGAACCGCATCGAAGCGGCATGGCGGAGGAGATGCGTAGCGCAGCAGGTAGTAGCGCGCCGCAAACACCACCCGCTGCTGCTTGATTGCACCGATGCTGGAGCCCGCACCGCCAAAGGCATTGCTGCTGCGGCTGCGCACTTCCACAAACACCACCGTACCGTCACGTTCGCGCAGGATGAGGTCGATCTCGCCCCCTCCGCGCCCTGGCGTTCGATAATTGCGCTCCAGCAACTGCAAGCCTTGCGCCTGCAGATACGCCAGCGCCTGGTCTTCGGCAGCATTGCCGCGTTGGCGGGTGGTGGCGTTTGCCACAGCGCCCGTGGGGGCGGGCCTTTTTCCAAGGAATTTCATTGAGCGCATCTTTCGCAACAGCACTGGCCGCCGCACGCGATGCGGCCGCCGCGCAGCATTATCCGCAGGGCGCCCTGTACGTCGTCGCCACGCCCATCGGCAACCTGGCCGACATCACCCTGCGCGCGCTGCACGTACTGCAACTCGCAGACACGGTGGCCTGCGAGGACACGCGCCACACCCAGGCGCTGCTGCGGGCCTATGGCATCGATAAAAGCACGCACCAGTTGCTGGCCGTGCACCAGCACAACGAAGCCGAGGCAGCCCAGCAGGTGGTGCAGCGGCTGCAGCAAGGGCAACGCGTGGCGTATGTGAGCGACGCAGGCACGCCCGGCGTGAGCGACCCCGGCGCCCGGCTGGCCCAGGCCGTGCGCGAGGCAGGGCTGCGCTCGGTGCCGCTGCCAGGAGCCAGCAGCATCACCACGGCCCTCAGTGCCGCAGGGGCCGTGGCCCACAGCGCCGAACAGGGGGGTTTTGTGTTTGCAGGGTTCCTGCCCGTCAAGCAAGCCGAACGCGCCGCTGCGGTGCAGGTGCTGGCGGGCGAGCCGCGCTGCGTGGTGCTGCTGGAAGCCCCGCACCGCATCCAGGAACTGGCGCAGGCGCTGGCCCCGCTGGGCGAACGCCCGGTGACCTTGGCCCGTGAACTGACCAAGCAGTTTGAAGAAATCACCACCCAGCCCGCCCACGCTTTGACGGCCTGGCTGGAAGGGGGGGCGCAACGCGCGCGGGGCGAATTTGTGGTGCTGCTGCACCCGGTGGCGGTGGCCAGCGATGGCAACGGCGAAAGCCTGCGCGTGCTGCGCCTGCTGCTCAAAGAGCTGCCCCTGAAAACCGCCGTGCGGCTGGCGGCCGAAGTGACCGGTGCATCGCGCAACGCCCTGTACGACACCGCGCTGGAATGGAAGCGCGAAGGCGATGGCGAAGGCGAAGACAACGCTTGAGGGAGACAAGCGCACGGGCCGAGCCCCATCGGCAGGCGCGCGCCGGTCAGCCCAATGGCCGATGAGATTTTAAGCAAAAAGCGGCTCTAACGCTTATCCAGCAAGCGCAAGCAGCTTCTCTTTTGATAGCAAATCAAGGGGCCACAGCCAACCCCATGGCCACGCCCCCGAACAAGTCTCCCTCCACCTGGGCGGTGTCGGGAAACGCTTTGCGCAACGCGTCGCGCAAAGGCCGTAAAGCCGACGAGCCCCCGGTGAGATAAATCGCATGCAGGTCTGCCGCCTGCAGACCTGCCCGCTGCAGGCACTGCTGGGCACAAGCCACAACCTGCGCCAGCGGGCCGTCCAGGTGCTGCTCCAGCCCCTCGGGCGTGACGCAGGACGCCAGCGCAGGTTCGATCCAGTCCAGTGGGATGGGCGCATCCGCATGGCTCACCGATGCGGCGATCTTGGCCTGCTCCATGGCGTTGGCCAGCTTGTGACCCAAGCGCTCGTTCAGCACCGTCATCAGACGCGTATGCAATCGCTGGTCGGCGTAGTCGGTGCGCAAAGCCTGGGCGTCGCGCAGCGCCTTGGGTGAGTAAAGCCACTGGATCAGATGCCAGGTGGACAAGTCAAAAAACACCCGGCTGGGTACCTCGCGCCCGCTGGGCCCCAGGTGCCGAAAACCCAGCAGCGGCATCAGCAGCTCCAGGCTCAGGCGGCGGTCAAAGTCCGTACCACCCACATGCACGCCGGTGGTGGCCAGCACATCGCCCAGGCGGTCAGCGCGCCCCATGCGGCCGGGGCCCAGGCGCACCACGGTGAAGTCCGAGGTGCCCCCGCCAATGTCCACCACCAGCACCACTGCCTCGTGGTCAATGCGCTGTTCGTAGTCCAGCGCCGCCGCAATCGGCTCGGGCTGGAAGGAGATGTTTTCAAAGCCTGCATCCACAGCGGCCTGGCGCAGCGCATCTTCGGCCTGCTGATCGCGCACGGGGTCATCATCCACAAAATGCACCGGGCGGCCCATCACCACACGCCCCGGCATACCGCCCAGATCGGCCTGCGCCTTCTGGGCCAGCATGCGCAGGAACAGGCTGATGACGTCCTGGTAGCTGATCAACTGCTGGTGCACCGCCGTCTTGTCCTGCAGCAACGCGCTGCCCAGCAGGCTTTTGAGCGAACGCATCAGCCGGCCTTCGGTGCCTTCCAGGTACTGCGCAATCGCATCCCGCCCAAAGTGCGTGCGGTGCTGTTCCGCGTTGAAGAACAGGGCGGTGGGCAAAGTGCGTGCATCGCCTTCGAGCGAAATCATGCGCGCTGCGCCTTGCCCCTGGCGCACGGACATGGCCGAGTTGGAGGTACCGAAGTCGATGCCGAGGGTGACGTCTTGCAGGAGAGCCATCTTGAAGCGGGGGAATGCAGACCAGCGCGCCAATTGCGCCGACCTGAAGCAGTTTGAAAACGGAAACGTGCGCGGCAAGCGCCACGATTGCGAGCGCTTTGACAGGGTGGCTTGGAGCGAGTGCCCAGCCGAAGGCGCAATGCAAAAAGCCCCTGACCAGAGATCAAGGGCTTTTTTAGTTTGGTGGCCTGGGACGGAATCGAACCGCCGACACAAGGATTTTCAATCCTCTGCTCTACCGACTGAGCTACCGGGCCTGAGCCTCAAATTATAACCAGAGAATTTCCAGCAAAACGGAATTTTGGAAAATTAATTGCGCTTGCCGCGCCCCAAGTCCACGCCGAGCTGGCGCAGCTTGCGGTACAGGTGGGTGCGTTCCAGGCCTGTTTTCTCGGCCACACGGGTCATGGAGCCGCCTTCACGCGCGAGATGGAACTCGAAGTACGCCTTTTCAAAACCATCACGCGCTTCTCGCAACGGGCGGTCCAGATCAAAGCCCTGGTGTGCGTGCGGGCCGGGGTCCACACCCACGGGCACGGTAATGGCGGCGAATGTGGCCACGTTCGGATCCACCGACGCCTGCATGACGGCGGGGGCTGCCGCAGCAGGAGCGGCCGGGCGCGCGTGGTTGCGTGCCAGCCCCTGCTCCACCGCCTTGAGCAGCTTTTGCATGGTGATGGGCTTTTCCAGGAAGGAGAAAGCGCCGATGCGCGTGGCTTCCACCGCGGTGTCGATGGTGGCATGGCCACTCATCATGATCACGGGCATGGTCAACACACTGGCGGCGGCCCACTCCTTGAGCAGGGACACGCCATCGGTGTCGGGCATCCAGATATCCAGCAGCACCAGGTCGTACTGGTTGGCGAGGCGGGCCGCGCGGGCCTGCGTGGCGTTTTCCGCCAGGTCCACACTGTGGCCCTCGTCGTTCAGGATTTCAGACAACAGGTCGCGAATGCCAAGTTCATCGTCGACCACCAGAATATTTGCCATGTGTATAGAAGCGCCTAGGAATGCTGCCGTGCGGTAACGATGAGACTCTCTGCACAGCTTCTTTTGGGCGGGAGTCTGGACTGCAGCCCGGGTGAGCTGTGCCGAGGCCACGATCCGTTGGCGCCATGCGCAAGTACCGGTGCCAACTTCCCGACCACCCGAGGTGTGCACTAACACAGTCCGCAGGAGTTGTGCGGAGGGTGACTAAGACACCACCGCGGTTTCTGGGGCAAATGATAGCGACACTTGCGCGCCGCGCAACTCGCCGTTTTCGATGCGGTTGGACAGATCAATGCGGGCGCCATGCTCGTCTGCGATCTTTTTCACCACCGCCAAACCCAAGCCTGTGCCCCGGGCCTTGGTGGTCACATAGGGCTCGAAGGCACGCTGCAGGATGTGGGCAGGAAAGCCCGTGCCGCTGTCTGAAATGCTGAGCCGCACCCGCCCCGAGGACTCGCTCAACCGGGTCGAGATGCGAACGAATGGCTCTGTTTCCTTGCCCTCTGCCCGCGCCTGCATGGTGGCGTCCTGGGCGTTTTGCAGCAGGTTGTGCACGACCTGGCGCAGCTGTTGCGCATCGCCTGCGATGCGAGGACAACGCGGGTCCAGCTCGGCTTTCACGGGGACTGACGCGTTTTCTTCGCCGTACAGATGCAGCACATCGGCGATCAAGGCATTGAGGTCCAGGGGCTGCAGCTCTGCCGCTGGCAGCCGCGCGTAATCGCGGAACTCGTTGACCAGGCGCTTCATCGCATCGACCTGGTCCACGATGGTCTTGACCGACTTGGCCAGGATGGCCTGTTCTGCAGGCGGCACCTTGCCCGACAGCTTCATTTCCAGGCGTTCGGCAGACAGCTGGATGGGGGTCAACGGGTTCTTGATTTCGTGCGCAAGGCGGCGCGCGACCTCGCCCCAGGCCTGTGCGCGCTGGGCGGAAACAATCTCTGAAATGTCGTCAAAAACCAACAATTGCGCGCCATCGGGCAGCTCTGCGCCCCGCGCCACCAGGCTAGTCGCGTGCTGACCCGCACCAGCAGACGATGCATGCAACTCGAAAGGCTGCTGCCAGTGGTCCAGCCCGTGGCGGTCGCGGTCACCAAAAAACGCCAGGAAATGCCGCTCCACGGCTGCCGCAAAATCAGCCAGCCCAGGCACTTCAGACAATGGTCGGCCCTCGTACGCCGCCATGGGTGCCCGAAGAATGCGGGTGGCGCCGGGGTTGGAAGAGCGGATGATCCCGCCCTCCCCCAGCACGATCACCCCGGCGGTGAGGTTGTCCAGAATGGTTTGCAGGTTCGAACGGGCAGCATCGACCTTGACCATGCTTTGCTCCACCGCCGCCCGCGCATCGGCCAGCTGCTGCGTCATCATGGCAAATGACCGGGTCAGACCACCAAGTTCATCCTTGCCCGGCAAGGCAGCTTTCGGGCTGAGGTTGCCTGCGGCCACCTCCCGAACGCCCTCGGCCAGTACCAGCAACGGGCGCGCCAGCTGGTTGCCCAGCAACACCGCCAGCAGCACCGCGCCAAACACCGCCAGGAAGAGGCTGAGCGTGAGCGTGCCCACATACATGCGGCGCAGGCCGCCGCGCGCCAGCGCACGCTCTTGATACTCGCGGTTGGCCTCCTGGACCTCGATGGCGTTGGACACCAGCGCGGGGGGCAACGGCAAGGTGGCTTGCAAAAACCGGGGTTCGGTCAACAGGCCCAGCCCCGGGTTGGTGACCAGCACCAGCACTTTCACGCGGGCCATCTGCACGGCGTTGGGGTCGGCAATATCGTCCAGCCCCTCGATCTGGGTGACAGCGCGCTGCTCACGCACCGAGCGCAGCAAGGCGGTGCTGGGCCGCTCGGGATTGAGGCTGAAGCGGGACTGCCCCGCGCTGCCAATCGGCTGGCCGGCGGCATTCCACAGCACCACATCGGTGGCGCCCAGCTGGTCCCGGATTCGCTCCAGCGCCAGCCCCACGGTGGCCGATGAGCCCTGGGCCACCTGGGCACTGGCCGTGCGCGTCTTGGCGGCCATGTCGGCGGCCTGTGACTCCAGCGACACCCGAGCCAGGTTGACCCCCGCCACCAGCGCGCCTTCCACCTTCACGTCAAACCAGCTTTCAATCGACCGCGTGACGAACTGGTACGACACCACATAGATCAGCACCCCCGGCATGAGCCCCACCAGCGCAAAGATGGCCGCCAGCTTGACCAGCAGACGGCTGCCAAAGCGCCCCTTGCGCAATCGCAAGACCAGCCGGGCGCCAATCCACACCAGCACCCCCAGCAGCAGTGCCGCCACCAGCACGTTGACGCCAAACAGCCAGGCGTAGTTGCGCTCGTACAGCGCCCGGTTGTTGGTGGCGAGTGTGAGCAGGAACAGCAGCACCAGGCCAATGGCCGTCATGATGGCGGCGCCCACGCCCACAGCCCAGCGCACGGCGACCGAGGCGCGGCTGGCGGCTTCGGCGGAGGCGGATCGGGGGGCGGAGGAAGCGTCCGGCACAGCAGGCATCTCAGAAAAAAGCGGGATTAAGGCTTCGCGCGCGAAGGTAGCCGCTGGCTGCGGAACACCAGCAGGCTCCAGTCCGAGCGACCCACGGCACCAATCTGCAAGGGCCGCGGCAGCTGGGACATGTCCAGCCGGAAGCGCAACTGAACCGTGTGCGCGGCGTCAGGCTCCAGCACATCGGCATCCCCAATGCGCCAGCGAATCACCCGCCGCATGGCGGACAGGGCTTCGTCCAGCTCGTCAAAATTCTGCCCCAGCACCACGCCCAGCCCGCTGTTGGTGAACGGCACCGAAGAGGTGCTGAGTCGCCAGCGGCGCGTGAGCGGCTGGTAGCTCAGGCGCAGGTAGCGCGTGGCTTCGGCCACCACCCGGTCTGACCAATACCAGCGGTCGCGCCGAACCTGGGCCTCCATCACGAAAAACATGGGAATGCCTTTGTGCAAGGCATCCTCGGCCAGATCGGGCAAGGTGAAATCAAACGACGCGCCCAGGTAGAGGCCGTCTTCTGTACGCTCTATGCGCAAACCCTGCGCCTCGCCAGCGTCCTGCTGCGCAAAAACAGCTGCGCCGGGGGCCCACCACAGGGCCCAGCAGCACACGACAAAGCGCAGCCAGCGAATCACCAGGGACTCAATGGGCCGATTTTTGCAACAGGGCGTAAAAGAAACCGTCGTGGTCACCTGCCGGATTGTCCCGGACAGGCCCGGATTTTTCCCCCACTCCTGGAATTAAATGGCCTGGTGAGGGCAGCAACTGGGCGTTGGTGTTGTGTGCAAGAAACGTTTGGATCTGCAAGTCGCCCTCGGCCTTGAAGACCGAGCAGGTGCAGTACAGCAGGCGCCCGCCCGGCTTGAGCAACGGCCACAGCGCTTCCAGAATCTGACGCTGCAGTTGCGCCAGCTGCGCCACATCCGATTCGCGCCGCAACCAGCGCACGTCAGGATGGCGGCGCACGATGCCCGAGGCGGTGCAAGGCGCGTCCAGCAAGATGGCGTCAAAGGGGGTTCCGCCGCACTGCGACTGCCACCAGTCCTGGGGGCGCGACGCATCGGCCACCAGCACCTGCGCCGACAAGCCCAGCCGCGCCAGCGTGTCATGGATGCGCGCACTGCGCTTTTCATCCACCTCCAGCGCCGTGACCTGCAGCGGCGAGCCCGCGGGCGCATGTTCCAGCAGATGCGCTGTCTTGCCACCCGGCGCAGCGCAGGCATCCAGCACGCGCAAGGGCTGCGTCAAATCCAGCCCTTGCAGCACCAGGGGCGCCGCCTGCTGGGCAGCAGCGTCTTGCACCGACACCCAGCCGTCAGCAAACCCAGGCAGCACTTGCACCGGCACGGGCTGTGCCAGCTCCAGGCCCTGCGGCCCCACCACCTTTGCTTCTAAATTGATAGCTGCTAGCGCTTGCTGGTATTGCGCCAGAGTGCATTTTTGTTGATTGACCCGCAACGCCATGGGCGCGTGTGCGTTGTTGGCCTGCAGGATGCGTTCCCAATCCGCCGGATAGTCTTGCTGCAACCGGCGAATCCACCAGGCGGGGTGGTTCCAGCGCGCAACGGGGTCGCCGTCGGTGGAGGCCACCAGTGCATCACGCTCACGCAAAAAGCGGCGCAGGCAGGCGTTGATGAAGGAGGCCTGCCCCCGCGTGGCCTGGCCGCGCTTGGCGGCTTCTACCGCCTGGTTGACCAAGGTGAAGGGCTCATAGGGCGCGGCCTGCGGGTCCCACGCCAGCGCCAGCGCCGTGCACAGCAGCGCGTCTGCCGCCGGGGGCGGCTTGCGGGCGACGAGCTGGCTGCGCAGTGCATCGGCCCGACCCAGGTTGCGCAGCACCTGGAACAACAGCGCCTGCACACCGGGGCGCAGACGCGGTTCCACGCCCTCGATCACCGCCGTACCCGACTGCCCTCCGCGAATGCCCTGCAACGCCTGGCACACCAGCATCAGCTGCTGCCACAAGGGCACGCCGGTGCCCGCAGGCGCTGCAGACGCTGGCGCACCG
>ERZ724525.1180-NODE-1180-length-15310-cov-5.951164_pt1 | contig 15310 bp, 13 predicted proteins | sample MGYA00376058_ERZ724525 | MGnify/ENA primary metagenome ERZ724525 (study PRJEB28724, sample SAMN07190888) | wastewater metagenome | isolation source: influent of sewage treatment plant in Hong Hong | place: USA: Christiansburg, Virginia | collected 2016-03-01 ... | reverse complement strand
TTTTCCTGCTATCTGCAGCTGTAAGTGTTATTTTAATTTTTACCAGCAACAAACTGGACATAATCATATTGACTTAGAACGATTTCAATTAGGACTCATTATGCAAAATCAAACTCATTCACCCTTAACGGCTACCAGCCAAACATCCTCTAGCTTTACAACCAAAAAAATTGCCGTATTTTTTTATGGTAGTTTCATGCGCCGCGAAGTCTTGGCACGCGGCGGATTTGAACCAGATTATATTGATGTAGCCAAACTCAATGGCTTTGATATTAACATTGACCCGCATGCCAACATTCATCGCTCTGATCAGCACGCAATTTACGGCATTTTGGTACGTGCTACGCACGAGGAATTAAAGCGGTTGTATTCAATGGAAGGGGTGGGCGTTTTCTTACCTGAAGCGGTCATTGTAGAAATGCAGGATGGAAGGCTATGCCCAGCGCTGTGCTACATTCCACCAGAACCAGGAAATAAACCAGCTGATCGCGACTATTTGGAGTGCTTGATTAAGGTGGCTTGCGAATATAATTTTCCAGACTGGTATATAGAACGATTAGCGCAGATTCGATAATTCACCCACCTCACACTAACCGCTACACTGAAAAATTTGAATTAGATCGACGTTGTCTGTAATAGCTAAAAAACACTCTTAATTCAATCTGAGAGTGTTTTTTTAGTATAAACGTAGCTCACAACAATGTAATTGAGTGGTTTACATTCGAAGATCAAAGAGGCTTTAAGTGGATCAATAGAGTGGTTTTAGGAACGATAATATTTAAAATCCAAGGCTTGATTCAGGGCATGCATATAAGGCATGCACATGAACTCTATGCCATTGAGGTTATGGTTTCTTCGATTGACTGACGTCAACGATTTTCATGGCACTGCTGATGAGGGTTGATATGTCTCCCATGTTGGCAGGCACAATCAAGGTGTTATTTTTACTGGCCATGTTTTCAAATGCTTTCACATATTGTTCAGCGACTTTTAAATTCATCGCGGTGACACCGCCATTTGACTGGGTGGCTTCACCGATTTGACGCAGAGCCGATGCATTGGCTTCAGCAACCGCGAGAATGGCGGCGGCTTCACCTTGGGCTTTGTTGATCGCGGCTTGTTTTTCACCTTCAGAACGTTGGATGAAAGCCTCTCGTTCACCTGTCGCAATGTTGATTTGTTCTTGTTTGCGACCTTCAGAGGCTGCAATTAAGGCGCGCTTTTCACGTTCGGCGGTGATTTGTGCTTGCATGGAACGCAAAATTTCAGCGGGTGGCACCAAATCTTTGATTTCATAACGCAGCACTTTCACACCCCAGTTGGTCGCTGCTTCGTCGAGGGCGTTGACCACTTGCGTGTTGATGACATCGCGCTCCTCAAATGTTTTATCCAATTCCAGCTTGCCGATCACGCTGCGTAAGCTGGTTTGAGCAAGCTGAGTGATGGCAAAAATGAAGTTGGATGAGCCATAAGAGGCTTTCATTGGGTCGGTGACTTGGAAGTAAATCACACCATCCACTTGCAATTGTGTGTTGTCTTTGGTGATGCACACTTGGCTCGGCACATCCATTGGGATTTCTTTGAGCGAATGTTTATAAGCGACGCGATCCATGAAAGGAATGACAATGTTTAAACCCGGCAGCAAGGTGCGGTTGTATTTACCGAAACGTTCAAGCACCCATGCGTTTTGTTGAGGCACGACTTTAACGGCTTGCAGGACAAAGATAACGGCAAGTGCAAGTAAAATCAGGGGGAAGGTCAAAAGTTCCATGGTTAAAGCTCCTAATGGGTTGTGCGGGATTGTGCGATGTGAGTGTGAAACTGAACAGATGCGAGGGCGGATTAAGCTGCAAAGTATATTTTTAAAGTGGCGTCACCATCAATCGCGTGCCTTCAAAGCGCACAATGCGGTATTCCCCCGCTTGTGGGTGCGCGTTGGGTGTTTGTAATACCGTTTGCCACACACTGCCTCGATAGTGGGTATGACCTATGCCATTGTGCCACTCGCTCACGCTGACAATTTCACCCGCATCGAGTATGTCATCGGTATTGTTGGATGATGCGCTGTTTTTTTGTTTGCGATAGCGGTACACCCATGTGACCAAAATGGCCGAGGTGACCAAAAAAACCGAAGCCTGTGAGAGGAAAGAAGCCCCAGTCAATTGTGCGAACCAAGCCGCTGTGGCGGCTATGGCCAACATCAATAAATAAAATGTGCCAGATGCCAACTCTGTGGCCAGCAAAACAGCAGCAACAATCAGCCATGTGTAACTGGGCATGATGATCTCCTTATGTAAGTGGCTTTAATGTCTGTGCATTCAGCCTGTGTGTTCATTATACGCCTGAACAGATTTGTACATATTTATACGTTTTGATTGCATGGTTGTCATGTCGAATGTCTGACTCGATGATATGATGACGTTGTTTACTTTTGATTCAATTTGGTTGATATATGCCCCCACAAGCGCCTGCTGTCCCTGACGCACTCCCCACCATTGAAGCCGCACGCACCGCTGCGCACATTCATTATGCAGATCGTTGCTTACCTTCGGGTGAGCCCATGTTTGACCATGCCACTGGCATGAGTGATATTTTGACCCGTCTGGACGTGGCCGATGACATGCATGTGTCGGCGTATTTGTTTGGTTGGTTGCATGGCGAACACACAGCGCGTGAACGTGAAGCACAGCTTGAGTTGTTGGGGCAAGCATGGGGTGGAGAGCAATCGCATCGCGTCAGCAATTTGTACGCTTTGATGCACCTTGGTGAGCGCACCAAAGTCAAGAACAACAGCGATAAAAGTACCAATCCCGACATGTTGGCGCAAATTGAACGTGTGCGCAAAATGCTGTTGGCGATGGCCAATGATATTCGTGTGGTGATTTTGCGCTTGGTCTCGCGCTTACAAACCTTGCGTTATTACGCAAAAAATAAAGTGGTGTGCCCTGTGGGTGTGGCGCAAGAAACGTTGTTGCTGTATTCTCCGCTCGCCAATCGTTTGGGGGTGTGGCAAATCAAATGGGAGCTGGAGGATCTGGCTTTTCGGTTTGCCGAACCCGTGACTTACAAAGAAATTTCCAAATGGCTGGATGAAAAGCGCATCGAGCGCGAAGATTTTGTCGTCAGTTCCATTGCGGCTTTGGATCATGCACTTAAAATTCAAAACATCAGTGCGCAGATTTCGGGGCGCCCCAAGCACATTTACAGCATTTTTAACAAAATGCGTGGCAAACAATTGCAGTTCGCTGATTTGTATGACATCCGCGCCTTTCGCATCATTGTGGATGATGTGAAGGATTGCTACGGCGTGCTGGGTGTGCTGCATCACTTGTGGCAGCCAATTCCCAAAGAGTTTGACGACTACATCGCACGCCCAAAACCCAATGGCTATAAATCATTGCACACCGTCGTCGTCGGTGATGATGGGCGGCCGATTGAAGTGCAAATTCGCACCAGTGACATGCACCAGTTCGCTGAATATGGTGTGGCGGCGCACTGGCGCTATAAAGAAGGTGGATTTAAAAACAGTGCTGTTGCCACAACCGAGCAATCTGCCTACGATGAGCAAATCGCATGGGTGCGCCAGCTCATCAGCTGGCAAACCGATTTGACGCACACATTGGCAGGGCAGGACAAAGCATTCAAACTGCAAGACCCGCACATTTACGTGCTCACACCCGATGCACGGGTGATTGAATTGCCGCGTGACTCCACACCAATTGATTTTGCATATCACGTTCATACGAACCTCGGTCATTTGTGCCGTGGCGCGAAAGTCAATGGTCAGATGGTGCCTTTGACAACCAAATTACAAACAGGGCAGACGGTGAGCATCATTGCCGCCAAGCAAGGTGGCCCTTCACGCGACTGGTTGCGCGAAGGTTTCACCAACAGCCCACGTGCAAAGAGCAAAGTGCGGGCATGGTTTAATGCACAAGCCACTGTTGAATACATTGCGCAAGGTCGCGCCGTATTTGAAAAAGAACTGCAACGTTTGAGTAAAACCGCTGTCAAACACGACGACATTGCACAGAATCTGGGCTTTTCCAAAACCGAAGAACTGTATTTGGCTTTCGGTCGTGAAGACATGACGGCACATAACTTAGAAGAATTGTTCAAAAGCCAAGCCCCTGCTGAACCTGCCAAACCCGCAACCGATGCGAACTGGATCAGTGCACAAGCCAATAAAGGTGCAGTGGGCAAAGGTGGGGTGCTCGTGGTCGGCTTGGATGATTTGATGACCCAGCTCGCCAAATGTTGCAAACCTGCGCCCCCTGATGAAATCATGGGTTTTGTCACGCGCGGTAAAGGCATCTCGATCCACCGCAGTGCTTGTGATAATTTCCTCAACATGCAACACCAACACCCCGAGCGTGTGCTGGCATGCACATGGGCGACTCGAGCAGGCACACGCTATGCGGTGGACGTGCTGGTGCATGCCCAAGAATCAGTTGACTTGATGAAAGACATCACCGACATCCTCGCCCGCGAAAAAATCCTGATCAGCGGCTTACGCACCGTTCGTCAAGGTGGCACAGAGTCGCGTTGTCAGTTGAGTTTCAGTTTGGAAGTGGAAAACACCACGCAACTGCAAAAAGCCATGTCAGCATTGATGCAGGTGACGGGTGTGCTGCAAGTTGAACGAAGCTAGATTTGAAAAGAATGCATAGTAAAGACATGCAAAAAAATTTTACTTTGAGCCAAAATATAAAATAGACCGAAAAAATAGTTGCTGATTAAGCTGTCAATTAACATTAGAAACATTAGACTGCTTTCGAAACCAAGTTTTTACCTCGTCTATTCCCGCGTAGGCGGGAATCCAGTGGGGCGCATAGCGCACCGTTGATGCTCAATGCAAAAAACCACTGAGGCGGGCGAATATTGTAATTTGAATGCTGCGACAGAAGGCTTTTTGTAACATGCAATGAGGTGCTTTTGTTTCTTAGCAGTTGAGTTTTAATTTAGGTAAATCGTCCAAGCGTAATATAAAGTCAATGCCGTACCTGTCAGAATCACAATGCGCTTCATCAGTAATGCGGGCAACTGTTGAGCCATGCGCGTGCCGACGACACCGCCGACGACGCCAGCCACACATGCGGGCAGTGTATATGACCAAGCCACCAATCCCATGCTGATAAATGTCACCACAGCAACGGTTGAGATGACGCTGGCGATTGCATTCTTATACGCATTGTTGCGCTGCATGTCATGCATGCCAAACAGCATCAGCATCGCCATCAACATCACGCCCAAACCTGCACTAAAGAACCCGCCGTAAATCGCCAAAGCCAACTGAATCAACACCCCCCATAAATTGGGTTGATCCAAGCTGAAACTGCGCGAGGGTGTTGTTTGATGGGCATTGAAAAAATGATGGATGCGTGTCCCACTGGCGAACAAGGCGGTGGCAATAAAAATCAAGACAGGAATCAGGACGCGAAATCGAGCATTGCCAATGACCATCAAAGCATAAGCACCCACCAATGCACCGAACAAACCAATGATGCAGGCTGTGATTAAAGTTTTTCGCTCTTTCAGCAATATTTTTCGATAACCGATGCTGGCCAAGATGTGTCCAGGCCAGACTGCAACAGCATTCGAAGCATTTGCCAGCACAGGCGGTAAGCCCGCCGCCAAAAAAATGGGTAAAGTGAAAAACGTGCCGCCGCCTGCCACCGCATTGCAAACACCCGCGATGAATCCAGTGACGATGAGTAAAAAGAGGGTAAAAAAATCAGGAGCGTTCATGATGTGCCATTAAGAGTCAGGCGTAATTATAACGGCTTCTGCCATTGATTCATGTTCATTATGATGGTTAAGCGATGACTTCATCTGCTGTGGTTCATTTGGCCGCAGTGTTTTTATGGCACGTGTGCCAATCTTGGCTCCAGTCACTTCATCAATCGCCACGGCTTTAATTTCTGTGCCCATTTCAGTATCAAAAAAGCGCGTCAAGCGATCTGTTCCACCGTGTTTTCGCCCCCATTCGCCCAGCATGAATAGGACGGGCAACAGATCCTGTCCCGCCGCTGTGAGGAGGTATTCTTCACGAGGTGGCCGCTCTGAATATAATTTTTTTTCCAATAAACCGTGTTCCGTTAAGGCCAATAATCGACGGGTCAATATGGTGGGTGCAATGCCTAAACTTTTACGAAACTGATCAAAACGGGTCATGCCCGCATGTGCATCACGCAGAATCAAAAGGCTCCAAGCATCACCAATCTGCTCAACGGTGCGGGCGATGGGGCAAGACTCATCATCAAAAGTGTTGTTTTTCATCTTTGTCTCATGTCAAAATTAAATAAGTATCGTTTTGATAGTGACTTAATATCAAAATGGTAGTAATATACTTTCAATTCGATAGTAACATCATTTCAATGAATAATCCATTCAAATACTCAAGGACAAATCATGCAAATCAAAGGGAAAACCATTCTGATCACAGGGGGTGCTTCGGGCATAGGGTTGGAAGCGGCGAAGCAGTTTTTGGCGAATGGTGCACAGGTCATCATCACAGGGCGCAATCAAGACAAGCTGGATGCAGTCAAAAAACAACACCCCAGCATCACAATCATTCGCAGTGATGTGACAGAAGCAGAGGATGCGCAAGCTTTATTCAATCAAGTCAAAGCCATGGGGGGCATTGATGTGCTGTATAACAATGCGGGTGTTGTGAGTCCACCCAAAAACTTGGGCATGCCGAACGATGCGCATGCCGAGGCCGCGAAATATGAGATGGACATCAATTATTTGGGCGTCATTCGCTTGAATAATTTATTCATGGACATGCTTAAAAGTAAACCCGAGGCCGCGATCATCAATACGTCATCGATTTTGAGTTATCAATCCTTTAACCTTGCGCCCACCTATTCCGCTTCTAAAGTCGCCGTGCGTTTTTATACCGAATCGTTGCGCAACCATTTGCAGATCATCAACAGCACTGTAAAAGTTTTTGAGATCTTGCCACCTTTGGTGGCGACAGACATGGCCGATGGCCTTCCAGCCAAAGCCATCAGCCCCACAACGTTGGTCAATCATTTGATTGCAGGTGTAAAAAGAAACCAATACACCATTCGAGTGGGAGACACCAAGGTCATTTATTTTTTTAGCCGATTTTTTCCGAAAATAGCGCATAAAATATTAAATTCAGCTCAAACGACGCAAATGCTCCGAACCTAAAACAACACACACACGGTCAATTTACATTTCAAAAGGAAAAAACAATGAAAGCCTTTGTTGTTCACCGCTATGGTAAAAAACATGATTTACAGTTGCTTGATGTGCCTGAACCTTTGGTGCAAGAGCATGAGGTCTTGGTTCAAATTCACGCAGCAGCGATCAATTTATTGGACGCTAAAATTAAAAGCGGAGAATTTAAACTGCTGTTGCCCTATAAAACACCATTTATTCTTGGGCACGATGTGGCGGGTGTCGTGACGAAAGTGGGTTCAAAGGTCAGCCAATTCAAGGTCGGTGATGAGGTGTACGCACGCCCATCCGACCACCATGTGGGCACATTTGCTGAGTTGATCGCAATCAACGAAAGGGATGTGGCGATAAAACCCCGAAACCTGACCATGGAAGAGGCCGCATCGATCCCATTGGTTGGTTTGACGGCTTGGCAAGCATTGGTTGAGCAAGCGCAGCTTAAAAAAGGAGAAAAAGTATTCATTCAAGCGGGCTCAGGTGGGGTAGGCACGTTTGCCATTCAACTGGCCAAGCACTTGGGTGCAACTGTAGCAACCACCACAAGCACCTCGAATGTGGCATGGGTTAAAAGTCTGGGTGCAGACGTGGTGATTGACTACAAAAAAGAAGATTTTGAGCACCTTCTCAAAGGATATGATGTGGTGCTGAACAGTCAAGATGAACCCACGCTCAAAAAATCATTGCGTGTACTCAAATCAGGCGGTAAGCTCCTGTCCATTTCAGGGCCTCCTGATCCCGCATTTGGACAATCCACTCAAGCGCCGTGGTTTCTGAAATTTGCATTTAAACTGATTAGTGCACGTGTTCGTCAGCAAGCCAAACAGTTGAAGGTGAACTATTCGTTTCTATTCATGCGAGCCAATGGGGAGCAACTGAAACAAATCACCCATCTCATCGAAGCGGGTGTCATTCGTCCCGTGGTGGATAAAGTGTTTGCATTTGAAGACACAAATGAGGCGATGGCTTATGTGGAAACGGGGCGAGCAAAAGGCAAAGTGGTCATCAAGATGAAGTGATTTGCGATTCGTTTGAGGGGTTTAAAAGTTTCACCGACACCACTTTTTGTATGGGCACATGTTTTTTTGTTTTTCGAATTTTAACATGTCAATCCCACCTTTCTTGTCAATTAAAACAGGGTTCATTTGTTCTTCAATCAAGTGCCGCTGATCACAATGCAAGTGTGGGTTGTTGATGTGGTTTAATCTGTTTGGTATTAAAACGGTTTAAAATTCATTATCATCTTTCATTTTTAATGAAAAGTTAAAATCAAGGCTGTTTTAATATTCTTCTTTTTGGGTTCTAACTGCGCTAAGATGTCGCATATTAAAAACACGAGGAATAACCCAAATGGGACACAACGAACATCTGATTCACGAACACGCTCAAACCATGCGCCACGATTGGGCGCAAGATGAAATCGCTGCACTGTATGAGTTGCCATTTATGGATTTGGTGTATCAAGCGCAGACCACGCACCGTCAATTCATTGGCACGCACACCGTTGAAAAAGCAGTTTTATTGAACATCAAAACGGGCGCATGCCCTGAAGATTGCGGCTATTGTTCACAATCAGCACATTACGACACGGGGTTGGAACGCGAAAAACTCATGCCGGTGAGCGAGGTGTTGACCGCTGCAAAAAATGCCAAAGACGCAGGCGCGCAACGCTTTTGCATGGGTGCGGCATGGCGCAGTCCACCTGCATCGGCGATGCCCGCGTTGATTGAAATGATTGAAGGTGTGAACGCACTGGGATTGGAAACCTGTATGACTTTGGGCATGCTCAAACAAGAACAAGCGGCAACGCTTGCAGAAGCGGGCTTGGATTTCTACAACCACAACATCGACACTTCGCCTGAATATTACGACAAAGTGGTGACCACTCGAACATTCAATGACCGCATCGACACATTGAATCAAGCACGTTCTGCGGGTTTGAAACTGTGTACGGGCGGCATCTTGGGCATGGGCGAATCGCGAGCGGATCGCATCAGCATGTTGCACATATTGGCGCACATGTCACCGCACCCAGAGTCGGTGCCGATCAATCGCCTCGTTCCGATTGAAGGCACACCTTTGGCGGACGTGGATCGCATTGATGATGAGGAATGGATTCGCACCATTGCTGTGGCACGCATCATCATGCCTTCAACGACTTTACGCCTTGCGGCGGGGCGTCATGAGCTGGATTGGGCGGCGCAAAACTTGTGTTTCATGGCAGGTGCAAATTCGGTGTTTTATGGTGAAAAGTTATTGACCACGCCGAATGTCACGGTGGATGAAGACAATCGTAAAGTCTTTCAATTGAAACAAGTGAGTTAATTGAGTGGACTGAGTTGATTGAGTTGATTGAGTTGACTAAATTCGATGTGCGTGTGCTTTAAAAAATCCCTTGTTTTTGGCAAGGGATTTTTTATTGAATCAATGATGCTACAGCATATGCGACGGTATTTACATTGCTTTATAAGCAATCCGACGGTTTTTTAAACGCCCAGATTCTGTCGTGTTGTCGGCGACAGGCATGGTGTCGCCATAACCTTTTGCCGTCATCATGGCGACGGGTACACCGTTGGCAATGAGAAAGTTGCGTACGGCGGCAGCGCGTTTGTCGGACAAACTGAGGTTGCCGGCGGCATTGCCTTTGTTGTCGGCATGACCGCCGATTTCAAATTTAAAGTCTTGTTTGGCTTTCAAAAATTCAGCCGCTTTTTTCAAGACCGCTTGGTTGTCTGCTGGGATGGCCGTGGAACCACTGGCAAAATTAATGATTTGTAGGCTGAGTGCGTCTAAGACTTGTTGACCCGATGCATCGGCTTTGAGTGCATTTAAAGCATCCATTGCGCTGCCCGTGGCTGTTTTGGCGGCTTCAGCGATGTCCAAGGCATTGACTTTCATCGTGTCACCAAAGTAATTTTGCAGCTTATCTTTGAGACTGGCAGCGGTGCCTGACAAGGTCATGGTGTCACCATCAACGTTCATTTCTGCGCCTGGAAGCTTGAACAGGTCAAACATGCCCGTGATTTTGCTTGTCCATGCCGATGGTTTGACATCTGCGCTGACCGTGAGGTTGTTGATGTAATTGCCTTCACCGAATACTTTTTTCAGTTCAGCATCAATGCTGGCTTTGATGTCTTCACTGGGCACAATGCCTGAGAGTTCAAATTTACCATTTTTGTTCACGCCCATGAGTTGTATGGGTTTGGTGGCCACAGCTTGTTCGGCGGATTTGGCGAGTGCGGCGGAAGCTGCTGGTGCGACGGCTTTGGGTGTTTCAACGGTTTTGTCCCATACGCCGCAACCACGGAATAAAAGGGCGACCAATAGGGCAGCGACGCCAGCGCCGACCCATTTGCTTATGCTGCTGGATCCAGAGTGAGGTGCTGCGGTTTTGTATTCGGTTGAAGTTTTATTTGAGTCGTTTGTCATTGCTGTGTGTATCACCTTATGTTCGTCATGCCGTTCATGACTTAACGCTGCGCCCGCCGCAGCCACGCCCGCACTTGCTGCCGTGCCGCCCGCGATTTTACCACTGTTATCGAGCAATTGGCGCAGGACAAAAGGTAAAATCCCTCCGTGACGGTAGTAATCGACTTCAATGGGTGTGTCAATGCGGTTTTGAACTTGAACATGTGCGCTGGTCCCATCTTTCTTATGAATCACCAAGGTCATGTTTTGTTGTGGCGTGATGTCATCATTCACGCCGATGATGTCGAAGGTCTCATCGCCTGTGATGCCAAGGCTTTCTGCGGACTCACCGTTTTTAAACTGTAGAGGCAAAACGCCCATGCCGACCAGATTGGCGCGGTGAATGCGTTCGAAAGATTTGGCAATTACGGCTTTGACACCAAGCAGTCGCGTACCTTTGGCGGCCCAGTCGCGTGATGAACCTGTGCCGTATTCGTCACCCGCAAAGACGATGGTGGGTGTGTCGCTGGCGAGGTATGTCATTGCTGCGTCGTAAGCGGTGGTGTATTCGCCATTGCACAGGGTGTATCCACCTTCGATGCGTGAGCCGTCGGCATTGGCTGGCAGCATGAGGTTTTTCACACGGACGTTGGCAAATGTGCCGCGCACCATGACATCATGGTTGCCGCGCCGTGAACCGTAGCTGTTAAAGTCTTGTGGCCGCACGCCTTGTGACTCCAACCATTGACCCGCAGGTGTGCTGGCTTTGAATGAGCCTGCTGGCGAAATGTGATCGGTGGTGACCGAGTCACCGAGCACGAGCAGGGCTTTCATACCCGCCAACCCTTTGATGGGGTCTGTGGACATTTTAAAATGGTTGAAAAAAGGCGGTTGAGCGATGTAGGTGGATTTTGGCCATGAGTACACTTGTCCTGTGGGTGCGGGCACTTTTTCCCAGAGGTCAAGGTCTTTGGCAAGGTTGCTGTACAGTGATTTAAACACTTCGGGGTCAAATGCAAATTTGAGCACATCGTTGATTTCATCTGAGCTCGGCCAAATGTCACGCAGGTAAACAGGTTGGCCATCGCTGCCGATGCCCAAGGGGTCACTGCTCAAATCTTTGTTCATGTGACCAGCAATCGCGAACGCGACCACCAACGGTGGGCTGGCGAGAAAGTTGGCTTTGATGTTTGGGTGAATCCGGGCTTCAAAGTTACGATTGCCTGACAAGACCGCCGATGCAATCACATCGTTGCTGAGAATGGCCTCATTGATTTCAGGGGCAAGGTCTCCTGAATTGCCGATGCAGGTTGTACAGCCAAAGGCGACCACATTGAAGCCGAGTTGGTCGAGGTAAACTTGTAAACCTGACTTGTTCAAATATTCAGCGACCACACGTGAGCCTGGGGCCAGCGAAGTTTTGATGTGTGGCGCGACTTTCAAGCCTTTTTCCACAGCTTTTTTGGCCAGTAAACCCGCTGCGAGCATGACATTAGGATTGGACGTGTTGGTGCACGAAGTGATTGCTGCCAACACCACGTCGCCGTGACCCAGTGTGGTTTCGCTGCCTTCGATGGCAAAGCGTTCATTTTCTGCACCTGCCGTTTTATTGAAACCATTGTCCGCTGTTGATGCGCTGAGTAGATGGTTGAATGTGGTTCGCATGTCAGTTAAAGCAATGCGGTCTTGTGGGCGTTTGGGGCCGGCAAGCGAAGGCACGATGCTGTGCAAATCAAGTTTGAGGTGTGTTGAGTAATCAATTTCACCGGCACGTGGCACACCGTATAAGTTTTGTGCTTGGAAATAGGCCTTAAAGGTGGCAATTTCGGTCGCATCGCGCCCCGTTTTACTCATGTAGTCAACTGTTTTGTCATCGACTGGAAAAAAGCCCATGGTCGCACCATATTCGGGAGCCATGTTGGCGATGGTGGCGCGGTCGGTCACGGACAGACTGGCTGTACCCTCACCGAAAAACTCGACAAACTTACCCACAACTTTTTCACGGCGCAGCATTTCAGTGATGGTCAACACCAAATCGGTTGCGGTCACACCTTCAAGTAAACTGTTTGATAATTCGACACCCACCACATCTGGGGTCAGGAAATAGACAGGCTGACCGAGCATCGCAGCCTCGGCCTCGATGCCGCCGACTCCCCAGCCCACGACGCCGACGCCATTGATCATGGTGGTGTGCGAATCCGTGCCAACCAAAGTGTCGGGGTAATACACACCATTTTTCGCATGCACACCGCGGAACAGGTATTCGAGGTTGACCTGATGCACGATGCCGATCCCTGGAGGTACCACTTTGAACGTATCAAACGCCTGCATGCCCCATTTCATGAACTGATAACGTTCATTGTTGCGCTCAAATTCCAGTTCCATGTTATGGCGCAAAGCAGTGGGTGACGCGTACTGATCCACCATCACCGAGTGGTCAACCACCAAATCCACAGGCACGAGCGGCTCAATGATTTTTGGGTTGTGATTCATTGCCTCCGCTTCATTGCGCATCGCAGCGAGATCCGCCAATAACGGCACTCCCGTGAAATCTTGCAATACCACACGCGACACCACGAATGGAATTTCATCCGTGCGTGCGGCATTGGGTTGCCAATGGGCAAGTTGTTGAATGTGTTCGGCCGTGATCTTTTTGTCATCGTAATTGCGCAGTATCGATTCGAGGACAATTCGAATCGATATGGGCAAGCGAGAAATTTTTGCGATGCCAGCGCTTTCGAGAGCGGGCAGGCTGTAATATTGTGCCGTTGCGCCGTTGCCAGCAATGAATGTTTTGAGGGTGTGGTGGAGATTGTGTGGCATGACGAATCCTCTTAATGTGTGGTTGGGTTTTGCAACTGAGCATATAAGAAAAAGCAATCTTCATTGTACACCCTACGGACTTTAGGCGGGCTGTGTTGATGAGGTCGTCATGCCAACTCAGTTTCAACGGCTGTGAAATCAATGGTTGTGAACAGCATGTGTTGTTTAAAAATGGGCGCACTTTCTGTATCAGGTGCTTTTAATAAAAGGGGCATGGCGGCTCTCCTTCGGTGGTTTCTATCAGAACATTGGATGCGGGTTGGCAGAGGCGGCAGGGGCATCTTGAATCACATCTCAATTTGGGTGATGCTGCCGCTGGTTTTGGCTTGACGATGCCGTACATCCAATTCGACGCGCCAGTTGTCGTCGAGACGATAACCAGCGCCCGCGCAAAACACAGCGGCATTACCCAAATCAAATGCGGGTGAGCCGTCAGAGTTGGTACCGACCCTGTCGACGACTGTCTGACCGTGATGCACCAACATTCACGCTGCCATAAAAACCTGCAGCATGTGTCGATGCTGCGCCGAGCGACAATACCAAAGCGCTGATGAGTGATAATTGTCTTGATGGCATAAAATCTCTATGTGAAACTTTAAAGATTAAACCAGTGCTCGGTTGACCACTGCTGTATCCACGTACTGCTTCATGCTCTGGATTTGACCATTTTGCACCACATAAAAATGTGCAAAATCAGCTTGCATGGCTTTGCCTGTGGCCTTGTACGTCCCTGAGTACACACCAAATGCAGCAACTTTATCGCCGTCTTCCATATAGGTGTGTACCTGTGCGCGGTAGTCTATCCATTCCGTACCAAGGCGGTGAAAAACACCTGCGATGATCGCGTCTGCGCCGATGTACGTGCCCGCGTACGGAAAACCTTCAGCTTCTGTCCACGAAGCATCAGGGGCGAGGGCGGCGAGTAAATTGCGCCCGTTCTCCTCTGATTTGCCTTCGTAAGTGGCGCGGATGAGTTCGAGATTGGCACCCATGTTAGCCCCACTTCATTTCACCAAGCGCGACTTTCGAGCCGATGTCGAGCGCAACGCCAAGGCCCAGATTCGGGAAACGTGCTTCCATGGCCGCTTTGAGTGCCGCTGAATCGCTCGCTTTGACGCGTTCTTCATCAAAGGCAAGCAAATACGCTTTGGTGTGGGCAATCGCAGATGCATCAGTCGCCGCATCAACCGTCATGTGACCTGCCACGACGGTGGTGGGGTTGCGTGCGGCGATTTTATCGAGGTTGGCAATCCACGCGCTGCGCAATTCTGGTGTGGCGGTGTCTGCCGTCCAAACGTGCGCATTCGCAAAAATCATCACGCCGCCAAACACCGCATTGAGCGAGGGCACAAACACATAACGGCGGTTGGCCAAACCTTCGGCGTTGATAATCTCAATTGCTTCGCCGTCAACTGCCAACGATGCGCCGTCAAACGCCTCGGGCATCACGATGTCGGCCAAAGTTTGTGGGCCGTTGTCGTTCAATTGTGGGCCCCACACGGCGAGTTTTTTCTCAATATTACCCTTGATGCTGGCAATGGTGTCCGAGGCCGCGAGTACGCGCACATTGGGAAATGCATCCTTGATGGGCTTGATGCTGAAATAAAAGTCAGGGTCTGATTGACTGATGTAAATCGTGGTCAATGTTTTGCCCGTCGCTTGAATCGCCTCAACCACCGCACGACCATCAGAAAATGTAAAACCACCGTCGATTAAAACCGCTTCAGTGTCACCATAAACCAGTACAGGTGCGCGAAAAAAACCGTTTTGCCCAGCAGGCAAGTGTTTCCATGAGAGTGGCTTGTTCATACAATATTCCTTTTATAAAAGGTGAATTAAACTACGAAAGGCAATTTTCAAAAAGATTCGAGCT
>ERZ724525.1177-NODE-1177-length-15327-cov-6.523442_pt1 | contig 15327 bp, 11 predicted proteins | sample MGYA00376058_ERZ724525 | MGnify/ENA primary metagenome ERZ724525 (study PRJEB28724, sample SAMN07190888) | wastewater metagenome | isolation source: influent of sewage treatment plant in Hong Hong | place: USA: Christiansburg, Virginia | collected 2016-03-01 ... | reverse complement strand
CAAGCGCTTAGCTCGAATCTTTTTGAAAATTGCCTTTCGTAGTTTAATTCACCTGGTTTTTTACGTGCTTTTTACTATGATGTTACCGCTGTCGGGAAAGGCTCAAACAATCCCAGTCGAGTTTCACGGAAAATGGAAAATTGTCACAGCAACTGATTGCAGTACATTTGCGATTATTGATGCGCAAGAATATACGACAGACAATGACTGGGGAATGTCGAAAGTAAAAACGGTTGAACCAATGCCAGATAATAGTTTTGAGATTAAAGGAGTTGAGACTTATCATGATGATGGCGTTTATAAAATGCCAAATAAAATTAAGTTAAAACTCGAAAAAGACATTTTATCAATCAGCGGCGAATACCATAAAAACAACCTCAACGAAACTTACATCAAATGCGTCAAGGAAGATGAGGACAGGCAAGCTGAGGCATCAAAAATCCGCGCTGAAAACTACGAAGCGCCGAAAGACAGATGGGTTATGTTTTCGAACAACGATAAAGCAGTACAATCATTTGATAGCGAAAGCATCACAAGAGGCTCAATTTGGGTTAGAACTATTGCAAAATCTAAGAAGTACTACTTTAAAAATGCGAGAACAACGCTTTTCAATTATGAATTTTTGTGTAGCATGCATTCAGGGGGAATCTCAACAGTAATTGGATTTTCTGAGGGCGGAAGTAAAATTTTCTCGGATCGTTACCCTACTCAAATTGCTCGCAGCATTGAGCCACAATCATTAGCCGAAAGTCTTTACATGATAGCTTGCAAATAATCAACAGCCAACATGATAGCTTGCAAATAATCAACAGCCATTCAAAGCCCCGCCCGCAAGCGGTGCTTCTCCTCTGAATGTGTCCCAGCAGCAGGCTGAAGACACAGCCGATACAGAAGCAAAAAAACGAGGACGGCCAACAGGATCAACCAAATACTTGCCACACTATGCGTCAAAGATCGTGCCCTACGCCCTAAAGCATGGCAAGACAGTGCAAGGGTGGCAAGGTGGCAAACGCGTGCGGTGGCTATATTGGCAAAATACGCACCAAAAGGTTGACCTTCAGCCAAAGCCGCCAAATCAACCCAGTGCGCTTAAATTCCGCATCCAACATATCAAAGCCCATGCGCTCATAAACTTTCCGCGCATTTGAGAAGCCCTTGGCGATTCGATTTAGGTGGCCTTAGCCCACTCCCTATTGATCTTGAATGTCACGAAAAGATTTTCACATCGGGGTGCACTGTGTGCGTGGAGGTTCACAATCAACTTTTTTGACAGTGCCTGACTCATCCCGTTTCATCTGATTTTTTATGATAATTGACAATTCGCGCTCTTAAGCGTAAATTAATACACACACTGGTCGGTTTTTTTAAATAAAAAACCTTCATGCCTTTAATCAAATCTCAGTGTTTTTTATTTTCCAATTGTTCACACATTACAACAATAAAAAATTCTTTTTGTGTGGTTTTGGTCATATTGAGCGGGTGTTGGAAGCAAGTTCAACCTGCACATATGGTCTTCAAATTTCTATCTCGCTACTTTTTAAGCGAATCCTCTTTACTTTATAAACAAGGCGTTTGTTGTGTGTTTAATCAGGCTCTGTTCTGGTTTTGCCCATGCGTAAACCCAACATCATGTTTGACAATGATTTTTCTTGTTGTCAATGCGTGATTGTTTTTTGATGGTTTACTCGGGGGGAATCGGCAGCCATTGAAGTCAAACCATTCACATCATGTTGTATGTTGGGTTGTCTGATCATCAGATCAATCAGATATCAATCAGATCAATCAGATATCAATCAGATCAATCAGATGAATGAAAATCGAATGAAACAAGTGGATGTGAAACATCAGGAGAACCATCATGGGATCACCAAATGTTGTCAACTTGACCGTTGATTTAAGTCAAGGTTTTGAAAAGTTGGATGTTGAAAGCAATCAACTCCATGCATACACCACTTCAGGAAAGTATTTGGGCACAAGCTCAATGGCTGGGGGGAAGGCTACTTTTGACATTCCGAGCAGTTTGGATGGACAAAAGTTGCAGTTTTTCGTTGGGCCGCGCTTAGATGGTGCGCCACCGCCTTCAGTGGAATCTTTCATTCGAGCGGGTGCACCTCCACTCAGTGAGCGACTGTTGATTGACAACCCTTTCATCAAGTTTGTTGAACCGCTCATTCCTTTTCCGCTGTGGTGCATTTGCCATGTGACGGGACGTTTAATCAAGTATGTGACTTTGCCCGATGGCACCGTCCAAGAGTTACCCATTTGCAATGCACGTGTGCATGTGTGTGAAGTGGATCGTATTCAGTGGTTGTTGCCTAAAATTCCAGATGTTCACATCATCAAGTTGCGTGAGGACATTTTAGATCGCTTGAACATCATTAAAACACCATTTCCGCCCATCCCAATCCCTGATCCTGGGCCATTCTTTCGACCTCAGAAATTGTTGGTGGGGGGCATCACACCACGGGGGGCTTCTGTTGTGAACCCTTCAATTCATGTGCCGTCTTCAGTGGTCACTCGGAAAATGAAGCTAAATACGGATTTTGTAGATAAAGTGGCTTCTCATTCATGGGACACGCTGAACCCTGTCGAGCAAAAAATAAGCTTGGATTTGGTGAACCTAGAGTCGGTTGATCTGATTCGAAACCGATTATTGGACTTGTCTGCGTACATTCAATTGAATTTATGCCATTTTCCTTATTTGTGGCCTTTCTTGAAATGCACTGAAGTCTCGACAATGATGGTAGACCATCAGGGGCATTTTCAAGCCACGATTTTCCATCGTTGCAGTGATCAACCTGATTTGTATTTCTGGGTTGAGCAGCTGCAAGACAACAGTTGGGTGACGGTGTACCGCCCCAACATTTGGTGCAATGTCCATTGGAATTATCAATGTGACAGCGAGGTGGTCATCAACATTCCAAATGCCGTGGGTTGCGAGCATCCAAGTTACGATGTGCCAGATGGGGTGGTTTTATTTGTATTGCCCTATAAAGTTGGCAATACACCGATTTTTGGTGAGCCGACGGCAGGTGCGGTGGCTCCTGTGGGTTGGGTGCGCACGGATGGACTCACCAATTACCTGTATTCAGGTTTGGGTTTAATTGAAAATGCGCCATTTGGTGGCCTGTTGGATTTTTATCACGACGACTCTTACTATATTCCTTCGGACAGTGGTTTCATTAAATATTATCGGTATTCATACCGACGTCTGGGGGCGGTGGATTGGGTTGAAATCAACACGCCTCTTGCAAGGGGGTATCGCAGCGAATATTCGGATCGCTTACCGACGTATGAATCGTATCAAGTGGGGCCCAATACAGTTAATGGGCAATCCAGCTTGTTTGAGTTCAGACCCCGTGTTCCGCCCGCTGCAACGCCGGGCTCTACGGTTGTTGCACGCGAATGGCTGAACGGTAACTTCAGCGAAGTGGCTGCGAGCTGGGACACAACGGTCACTGCACCCGCGATGGCTGGCAGTACACCTGACCACGCAGGGACTTTTGAGGTGAAAATTGAGGTGTTTGGTGCGGACGGCGTGAAAGTGTTTCCAAACGCCGCCACATTTGCTTTCTTGATGCTCAATCACCTTGACACCAGCCAAACACGTTTGGCATCGCCATTTGAAGTTGTTGATGGTGCTTTTGTGATGAAAGTGCACGTGGACAACAATGCTGTTGTGGCCGATTTACCGCAACCCACGATAGGTTCAGGCATCACGGATGACGATTGTGGTTTCTTACGCTATACCGCAGGGCAAAAAGTGAACGTCAGCTATACGGCCGCACATCCGCATGATCAAGCCGTATTCATCTTTTCGATCACGCGCGGCTCTCATACACTGGGTTTGGCTTCAACTGTACCCACTTACATTGAAACGGCTGCATTGACAGCGCCCACAGGCAGCGCGAGTTACAGTTATAACTTGATCAGTGGCACATACCAAGCAAAATTTTTGGCTTCAGATTTGGTCGGCACATGCGGTAATGCGGCATTCGCAGCCCATCTTTCCGTGTATGGCAAAGTGACCAATGGCTATTGGCCGTTGGCAAACAATGCATCACGTTTGATTGCTTTTGCTTTGGCCACTTGATGTGCCGTGGATGTGTGGATGCGTGCATTGCTTCCAATAAATAGATGTAAAAAAGACGACCTCCTGTGCATCAGGAGGTCGTTTTTATTTGCTGATTAAATTTTTACCCATTTTTTCTGCACGGTGAAATTCAAGCAGGCATCATGGGTGTAGCGTACCACCCTCTACAATCAATCAAATCCCTGCAAGTCCTGCGTATTTACACTTTTACACTTGAATTTGTCATTTTTTTAATGTCTCGAAATGGTGGGTTGCCAAACAGTCGACCGTATTCACGATTAAATTGCGACACGCTCTCATAGCCCACTTGAATCGCTGTGCTGCCCACATCGATTTTTTGGTTAAGCATCAATTGACGTGCCTCTTGTAGGCGCAATTGTTTTTGGTATTGTACGGGGCTCATGCCCGTAATGTTTTTAAAATGACGGCGAAAAACGGATGGACTCATGCATGCATTCGCAGCAAGGTCGTTCACCCTCATGATTTGAGTGAAGTTGACTTTAAGCCAAGCAATGGCCTGAACGATTTTTTGGCTGGGCGATTCTTTGGTGACGAAATGCCGTAGTTTTGAACCATGCGCACCCGCCAACAAACGCATGATGATTTCTTCCTGAATGAGTGGAGAGAGATGAGGGATTAACGTGGGCTCGTCGAGCAACTTTAGCAGTCGAACCAGTGCATCGTGTAAACCATCATCCAATGTTTCAATCGACATCGCATGAAAAGGATCTTCTTTTTTGGTGATCGGTGAATTCATTTTCGCGGCCAGTCGAACCACAGATTCCGCCTCGATTAACAATAACATCCCAATGTATGGCTCTGCGATGCTGGCGCGGGTGATGTGTGAGACCACGGGCACATCGACTGTGGTCAGCAAGGCTTTCCCCGGACTGTAATCAAGTACTTTGTCGCCCAGTGTCACACTCTTGCCCCCTTGAATGGTAATCGCCAAGCCAAAGCCATGCAAGCAGTGCATGGGCTCACTGGTTCTGCTTCTACGATACAGGAACAGCTCTGAAATGGTGGTTGGATAATCACCGTCGGTTTGGGTTATTTTATTCGCGAGTTCAATAAGGTTGGTGTTTATCGTGTTCATATGAAATCTTTTTTTATCGTGCTTGAGTTTAACATGCATGGTTTTTCTATGTGCATGGCATTTGCACAACTCATCAAATTAGGCAATTTATCCATCATTTTAGGCTGCCGTCTCAAGAGGTCCTTGTGCCACAATTCAGCCATTAAATCAAACCCACAGAAGTAAAAGCATGGTGCTTTTGCGGAAAGAATGATGAGGGTTTAACTGGAGTTCGTATGAAAAAAGCACTGATTATCAATGCACACCAATTTTATGAAGGCCTTTCTTCGGGTGGCTTGAACCAAATAATGGTTGAAACCATCACAAAAGAGTTACAGGCCAGCGGCTATGAGGTTGAGCAGACAGAAATTGAACGAGGGTATGACATAGAGGCGGAGGTGCGCAAACATATTGAGAGTGATGTGATTATTTTGCAATCACCTGTGTTTTGGTTTGGCATGCCGTGGATTTATAAAAAGTATGTGGATGAAGTGTTCACCAGTGCCATGATGCAAGGTGAATTTATCACCAGTGATGGACGGTCTCGCGAAAACCCAAATTTGCAATATGGTACAGGCGGCAAACTGCAAGGCAAGCAATACATGCTGTCTCTTACGTGGAATGCGCCGCGCGAGGCATTCGATGATGAAAACCAATTTTTATTTGAAGGCAAGTCGGTTGATGATGTGTTTATCTCCAATACCGCCAACTATAAGTTTTGTGGTGCCAACATTGTGCCCGCATTTTCCAGTCATGATGTGATGAAACAACCTGATATCGAAAATGACCTTGTGCGACTTCGTGAACATCTCAAACAGCTATCCGTTAGTCATGCACTCAAGGAACATATTGCATGAAAAAAGCATGATCAGCTTCACCTTGGCCGCTGTGCTTATATTGATTACAACTCATAAAGCACAGGAGCAAAACCCATATTTGCTTTGACCACTTAATGTGTACTGTGGTCATTGTCCATAATAAATGGGTGTTAAACAATAAAAAACGACCTCCAGTACATCAGGAGGTCGTTTTTTATGGTTCTTTCTGTGGCGTTGGGTTAAACCAAGTCATGAACATGCAAACGGCGTAATTTCGGTGCAACTGTGGCGGTCACCAGCACAACGGTCAAGGTGACGAGGCCACCAGCGACCACCGATGGCACAAGACCCAACCAGCTGGCGGCGAGACCTGATTCAAAAGCACCGAGTTCATTCGATGAGCCGATGAATAAACCATTGATGGCCGATACCCGCCCACGCATGTCATCGGGGGTGGTGAGTTGTAAAATGGTGGAGCGCAAGACGACCGACACACTGTCAAACATGCCCGATAGGGCGAGTGCGGCGAGAGACAGCCACAGCCATTCAGACAGTGCAAACACAATCATGCACAGCCCAAAAGCGGCGACGCACGCGAGCAAAATTTTGCCTGCGTGTCGGTTGATGGGGCGACGGGTCAAATACAGCCCCATGCTGATGGCGCCAATTGCGGGAGCCGCGCGCAGCAAGCCTAAAGTTTCTGGGCCTTTGTGCAACACATCGCTGACAAAAGCAGGCAAAAGCGCCATTGCCCCACCAAACAACACCGCAAACATGTCCAATGCCAAAGCACTGAGCAGCACTTGATTTTTGAAAACAAATTGCAAACCTTGATTGATGCTTGAAAAAATGGCTTTGACATCGCCTGCTTGAGGTGGCGTTTGCGCACTTTTCGGGGTGTAATGAAGTGTAAATAAAGACAGCATGCCTATGCTTGCACAGACAGCAGTAACGGCGTAGGCCCATGTTGGATTGCCAAAAGCCACCAAGCCACCACCGATGGCGGGGCCTAAAATTTGTGCCAGTTGAAAAATGGACGTGCCAATGCCCGCCGCTTTGGCATAATTTTCGCGTTCGACCAATTGCACCAACAAGGTGTTGTAGACGGGACTTAGAAAAGCGCGGGCAAAACCGGACAATGCAATGGCCGCATAAATGGGGGTCGTGCCGTAAAGTGATAAAAAGTGACCCATGCCGCTTGATAATGCCGTCAAAGTGACGGCCATGATCAACAACAGCAAACAGGCGAAAATGCCCAAGCCGCGGCGAGAGTAGTGATCCACCGCATAACCTGCAAACAAAGCACTGGAGAAATAGGGAATCAACTCTGCCAAGCCGATTAAGCCCAATGCCAATTTGTCATGCGTTAAATCGTACACTTGCCAACCGACCACAACCCCTATGATTTGATAACATAAAATGACGGATAAGCGATAACTGAGCAGGGCAACGAATGGTTTTGTGATGAATGCGGCGTTATTCAGGTTGGGCGAAGTGGACATAAGGCAATCAAGATAAAAAAGGTTGAGCTTCATTATAGCGGCTTTGCACTGTGCCCGCAGGAGCGGGGTTGGTGCGCAAATGAAGGACAGCTCATTAAATCGAACCGCACCCCGTCGTTTTCACGTAAAATTGAGCCCATTTTAAAGAACATGTCAGGGCGGGTTTATGGCGCAAACAAAAGTCAAATACAAAGAACCGACGAGCTTCGAAGAAGCCATGCGTGAGCTGGACGCTTTGACTGCGAACATGGAAAGTGGTGATTTCGCATTGGAGCAATCATTGGCGGCCTATCAACGCGGTGCTTATTTGGTGAAATATTGCCAAGCACAACTGCAAGCCATTGAGCAGCAAGTGAAAATTGTCGAAAATGACATGGCAAAGCCCTTTGACTTAAACACAGGGGCAGCGGTGTGATCATTGATTCAGCAGTAAAAAAAGCGACGTTACACGGCGATGCGCAATCTTTTGAGCAATGGGCGCATGTGCAGCGGCCTTTGATTGAAACGTGCTTGGCGCATGCGGTGAACCGTGCCGCAACGGCAGATGTCGCCAGTCAATCCCCTTTGTTGGCGGCGATGTCGCATGGTTTGATGAATGGCGGCAAGCGCGTGCGGGCTTTGGCGGTGCTGGCGGCTGGGCAACTGTTTGGAGCCGACGATGCAACGCTGTTGCGTGTGGCGGTGGCTCTAGAATGCATCCATGCCTATTCATTGATTCACGACGATTTGCCCTGCATGGACGACGATGATTTGCGTCGAGGTCAACCCACCGTACATGTCGTGTATGGCGAAGCCATGGCGTTGTTGGCTGGTGACGCATTGCAAACCTTGGCCTTTTCGATTTTAAGTGCCGCCGATTTGAATCTGGCACCAACGGCACAAATCGCTTTGATCCAGACCTTGTCACATGCTTCAGGTGCTGCGGGCATGGCGGGTGGGCAGGCGATTGATTGCCACCATGTGGGGCAGCCGATGGCGATGATGGACATGCAGCGCATGCACAATCTGAAAACAGGTGCTTTGTTGCGTGCCAGCTTAATCATGGGCGCGGTGTGTGGTCGTGTGGATGAAGCGCAAATGCTGGCTTTAGATGAATACGCACAGCACATGGGCTTGCTGTTCCAAGTGGTCGATGACATTTTAGATGCCACCCAAGACAGTGCAACATTGGGTAAAACGGCAGGTAAGGATGAAATGGCGAATAAGCCCACATACGTGCGTGCTTTGGGGCTGGATGAAGCGAAACGTTATGCCGACAGTTTGTATGAAAGTGCGATCTATGTGTTGAATGCGTTTGAGCCCACACGCGCACAACGGTTGGCGGATTTGGTGGCTTTTTGCGCACAACGGGTGTATTGAATTGATGGTTGAAGGCTTGAAAAGCTAAAACATTAAAATGTTAAAAGGCTGAAGCTGCAAATTGCATTGATCAACTCAAGTCATCAATGTTACCAATGCCACCAATGCCACCAATGCCACCCATTGAAGCATCCGATAAAATTAAATAAATGCAGTTGAATATGACGAATTTCCCTTTACTTGAATGCACCAATGACCCAGCCGATGTCCGCGCGTTATCGCGTGAACAATTGGGTCAACTCACGCAGGAGTTGCGTGGTTTTATTCTTGAATCTGTTGCACAGACTGGTGGGCATTTGTCCAGTAATTTGGGAACGGTTGAGCTGACCGTTGCGCTGCACCATGTGTTCAACACGCCCGATGATAAAATCATTTGGGACGTTGGGCATCAAAGTTACGGTCATAAAATCCTCACGGGACGACGCGAACACATGCACTCTTTGCGTCAACTGGGCGGGCTGTCAGGGTTTCCGAAACGTTCAGAATCCATTTACGACGCTTTTGGTACCGCACATTCATCAACCAGCATCTCCGCTGCGCTCGGCATGGCCGCAGCAGCGCGGCATTTGGGTTTGAAACACCGTCAGCACATTGCCATCATTGGTGATGGCGCGCTCACGGGTGGCATGGCTTTTGAGGCGATGAACAATGCGGGGGTCACCGATGACATCAACTTGTTGGTGATTTTGAATGACAATGACATGTCAATTTCACCCCCTGTGGGCGCGATGAACCGTTATTTGGCGAAATTGTTGAGTGGTGATTTCGTCAACAACACGCGTGATAAATTGAAGAAACTGCTCAAAGGCGCACCCCCTGTGTTGGAATTCGCCAAACGGTTTGAAGAGCACACCAAAGGCATGTTTGTACCCGCGACCATGTTTGAAGAGTTCGGCTTCAATTACATCGGCCCGATCAATGGCCATGACCTTGACTCGCTGTTACCGACTTTGGAAAATTTGAAAAATCGCGGTGGTGTGCAATTCCTGCACATCATCACCAAAAAAGGTCAAGGTTACAAATTGGCCGAGGAGGATCCGATCATGTACCATGGCCCGTCCACATTTAACCCTCAACAAGGCATCGTGACCTCGACGGCACCGAAAAAAATCACTTTCACTCAGGTTTTTGGTCAGTGGGTGTGTGACATGGCTGCTGCCGATTCTCGGTTGGTCGCGATCACACCTGCCATGCGTGAAGGTTCTGGTTTGGTGGAGTTTGAGGCGCAATACCCGCAACGTTATTTTGATGTGGGCATCGCCGAGCAGCATTCAGCCACGTTTGCGGCAGGCTTGGCATGCGATGGTTTGAAACCCGTGCTGGCGATTTACTCGACTTTTTTACAGCGGGCGTATGACCAAGTCATTCATGACATCGCCTTGCAAAACCTCGATGTCACTTTTGCAATTGATCGCGCTGGTTTGGTTGGTGCCGATGGGGCGACCCATGCGGGTGTGTACGACATTGCTTACATGCGTTGCATCCCGAACATCATCATCGCCACGCCATCGGATGAGGCCGAAACGCGGGCGCTGTTGAGCAGTGCATATCAGTTCAATGGCCCTGCTGCTGTGCGTTATCCGCGTGGCTCAGGCACGGGGGCTGTGCCTGCGACGGATTTGCAACCTTTGCCTGTCGGGCAAGCCAAGATGGTGCGTCAAGGTGAACGGGTGGCTATTTTGGCTTTCGGTACCTTGTTGCATGCAACGGCATTGGCGGCTGAACAACAGAATGCCACTGTGGTGGACATGCGTTGGGTTAAACCATTGGATGCGGCATTGCTTGCACAATTGACTCAAACGCACACTCATTTTGTCACCGTCGAAGACTCGGCCAAACAAGGTGGTGCTGGCAGTGCAGTGGGTGAATGGTTGGCGGCACATGCTTGCACCGCCAACATATTGAATTTGGGCTTGCCCGATCAATTCATTGACCAAGGCGATTATACGGCCTTATATGCAGCGCATGGCTTGGATGAAAAATCCATCGCCAGCACGATTGCCACTTTTGTGGCATAGTATCACTTGTAATGGTTGATTGAATTACTCAACTATTTTTTACCATGCTGGAACGATTCAAAACGCATTGCGCTTATATCAATTAAACGCGACATGCACCTTGAACAAAACCACGAATCTTAATTGAAAGCATACCCAATGAATTCTCCAACCGATTTTAAAGCCATTCCCGATGTCCAAAGCACGCTTGATGCACGCAACATGCCGATCAGCCGCGTGGGCATCAAAGATGTTCGTTTCCCATTGAGCATCGATCTTGGTGCTGGTGCGCAAGCCACCGTGGCGAGATATACCATGTGCGTGTATTTGCCTGCCGATCAAAAAGGCACACACATGTCACGTTTTGTGGCTTTGCTTGAAGAAAATAAGGCGGTGTTCAGTTTGTCATCATTCAAAACTTTGATTGATGACATGATGGTGCGTTTAGAGTCCAAAAAAGGGGATATTCAAGCGCATTTCCCTTATTTTGTTGAAAAAATTGCACCCGTGTCAGGCATCAAAAGTTTAATGGATTATGAAATCACATTGAATGGCACGCATGCTAAAGGTCGCAGTCAAGTGACTTTGAGTGTGTTGATTCCAATGACCAGCTTGTGCCCATGTTCAAAGAAAATTTCAGCGTACGGCGCACACAATCAACGTTCTCATGTCACGGCACACATGACATTTGATGATCAGCACATGGCTGAGTTTGATTTGCATGCTTTGATTTCTGCGATTGAAGCACAAGGCTCATGCGAGCTGTATGGTTTGCTCAAACGGCCTGATGAAAAGTATGTGACTGAGCGTGCGTATGACAATCCTAAGTTTGTCGAAGATTTGGTGCGCGATGTGGCGGGTGTATTGAAAGCGCAGACGTATGTGGCACAGTTTTCGGTTGAAGCGGAAAATTTTGAGTCGATTCACAACCATTCGGCATACGCTGTGATTGAGTCAACGGACATTTAATCGGTGTCCATGTTCAGTTGAGTGCAAGTGATGACCAACATGACAAAAAAACCTCGCTGATTCAGCGAGGTTTTTTCATGCTTGACAAACATTTTGTTCTTGTTAAGTGTAAAACAAAATGTGAGTTATGGCTTCAAGAAGTCCATTTTTGGATCGTACAGCTTGGTTTCAATTTTATTTAGACCCAACAAAGTGCTGAACAGGTTGTCATGTGATAACGGCAGATCGGCTTTTTGCTTGAGCTGATCGAATGTCAACGCTTTAAAGCCATCGCCAAGCCAAATGATTGAAGCCGGATGTTTTTGTGCTTCGGGCGCAATTGCATACGGCATGCCGTGCAAATACACACCATTTTCACCCAATGACTCGCCGTGATCGGACATATACACCATGGCAGTTTGAAAGTTTTTCGCATTGGGTTTCAGTAAGGCAATGACTTTGGACAGGAAGTAGTCGGTGGCGACGATGGTGTTGTCAAAAGCATTTGAGATTTCTTCGACACTGCATTTTTCGAGCAAATTGGTTTGGCAAGCGGGCGTGAATTTTTCAAAAGCTTTGGTGTAGCGGCTGTAATATGCAGGGCCGTGACTGCCCATTTGGTGTAGGACGATGGTGATGTCACCTGTTTTGTGCTGATCGATGTAATCCTGTAAGCCGACCAACAGTCCCTCATCGCGGCATTCGGTGTCACAGATGGTGTTGATTGCGGGGTCTTTGTAGTCTTGGTAAGTCAGGCGGGTGGCCACCCCTTTTGAATCAGAGTTGTTGTCGCGCCACAGCACATTGACACCTGCACGGTTGAGCACATCAAGCAGGTTTTCAGAGGCATTGAATTTCTTTTCATTGTAATTTTCGCGCCCCAATCCAGAGAACATGCAGGGCACAGAAACAGCAGTGCTGGTGCCGCATGAACTGAGGTTGCGCAAACTGACCACTTGCTCTTTGGCGAGCAGTGGATTGGTGTCTTTGGCATAACCATTGAGCGAAAAGTGGTCGGCACGAGCGGTTTCACCCACCACAAGGATGGTCAGGTGGCGATCGCTGTCGGCGGCTGATTTTTTTGCATCCTCACCCAACGGTGCGATGATTTTGGGGGCGCTGTCGGTGTTGCTTTTGATGGCAAATTGAACGGCCGAGTATACGGGCGTGATGGGGTTGGCATAGAAGCGCACCAGTTTGTGTTCACGGAAAAAGGAGCTGTAATTTTTGCTGAAACCAAATGCTTGGCTGGCCATCAGGATGAGGAGCAAAGCGATGAGTTTAAATTTATTGGATAAAGCGGCTTTGAATGTGGCTTTGGGTAGCTTGGCACGCGACACAATCCACGCTGGCAGTACGCCAAGTACAAGCGCATAGCCCACCATTTTCCAGGTGAATAAATCTTTGGCTTCGTTGACATTGGTTTGCACAACATTTTGAATCATGGTTTTATCAACGATGATGTCGTAAGTGTTCATGTAGTAGGCACAAAAGGCGCCGATGATGAACAGCAGCATCAAAATTGGTTTGGTGGTGCGACGATAGCAAATCAGACTCAGAACTAAAGCGGTGACTGAGAACAGCATGATGCCAATCGAGATGAAAAAGGGTAGGTTGAAATTGCTATAGGCTTGATTGAAATGGTTGAAAAAAGACCAGTTGTAAAACAGTGTAAAACCTAAGGCAGCGGTCAGCACCGTGGCATTGGTTTTTAAAAATTGTAAAAAACGATTCATGTTGTTCCTAAAGACGATACAACCCTGTGTATCACGGCACGCGCCGTTAAATAGTGGGTTGGTTTAACAGTTTATCAAATAAATAAGGGCATGATGTGTAACGATGTGTTGAGCCAGGTTTTAATTGCGGTCATTCCCGTGCTGGCGGGAATTCAGCGGGGAGAACACACATTGACAGAGAAATGCGCCTCACGATTAACAACAGCTGCGCATTTGCATGGATTTCCTCCGGCGCGGGAAAGACGGCGTTAAGTGCGAAACGCATCAGAAACATTTCACCTTCTAGAAAAAGATGTTATGCATTCTGCATAACATCCGTTGTTTTAATCAAACAGTGCATATCCACGTGCTGCCTTGCTCATGGTTTGCGGGGCGGCGTTTAACTGCGTTTGAGCATCCAGTGCGAGTTGACGCATGATGTCCATATTGCCCGTTTTATACTCAATTTCCAGTTCATGTATGGGGGTGGAAACACCATTCATTTGATGTGTCGAATGGATGAGACCCTCGTCAAAAGCCAATTCAAAGGCATTGTCCGCGTGAATGTATTGGTAAATGGTGCGTGTGAAGTCGGTGTGAAAAGCGGGGCGCAATGCATCAATCATGGGTTCGAGTATGATGCGTGCTTCCTCAGGAAAAGCATCGCATTCCAATGTTGGGATGATGTCGCTTTTAGGGAGGGCATGTTGCAAGATGCTTTCCCATTCCTGTCGGACATGAACGCCGTCGATCAAAGCCCCAGCAGTTTTTAGGGTTTGTATCCAGCATGAGCGTTCCGTATCAAAGCGCAGGCGCAAACCTGCTTTTAAATGTTTGAGATCGTGATGGGGGGTGTCGAGGTACACATTGAGCAGGCGTGTGCTGCGCTCATATTGGGTATGAGGTAAATGGTTCAACCATTGATGCAACGCATCGTGTGCGCTTGAGGGTAGGGCGAGGGCGATTTCATGTTCCATGATGTGGTCGTTTGGATGTTCAAATGTTGAACAACTGACTCAAAGCTTCACCTGCGTGAGGTGCGCGCATAAACGCTTCGCCAACGAGGAACGCATGCACATCATTCTGTTGCATCAACAGAACGTCTGCTGGCGTGAGGATGCCTGACTCAGTGACAATGGTTTTATCTGCTGGAATGTGCTTCATTAGATCCAATGTGGTTTGCAATGTGACTTCAAATGTGCGCAAGTTACGGTTATTGATGCCAAGCAGGGGGGTGTTCAGTTGCAAAGCGGCCTGAAGTTCTGTTTCGTTGTGCACTTCAACCAGCACACCCATGCCCAGTGCGAAAGCGTGCGCCTCAAAGACTTGCATTTGCTCAAGTGTCAACGAGGCGGCGATGAGTAAAATCGCATCTGCACCCCATGCACGGGCTTGATCGATTTGATACGCATCAACGATGAAATCTTTGCGCAACACAGGCAAAGTGCAGGCGGCGCGTGCGGCTTTGAGGTAATCGCTGTGGCCTTGAAAGTATGTTTCATCCGTCAATACGGATAAGCAAGCTGCGCCTGCTGCCTCATATTGGCGGGCAATGTCCGCTGGGGCAAAATGCTCGCGCAGGATGCCTTTGCTTGGCGAGGCTTTTTTGATTTCAGCAATGACTGCGGGTTGCTTGGTCGCGACACGGCGTGTGATCGCAGCCGTGAAGTCACGCGGGGTGTCTGCTTTTAAAGCCAATTCGTGCATTTTTTCGGGTGAAATCAGGGCTTGGGCGGCGGTGATTTCGACGAACTTGGTGGCGTTGATGGTGTTGAGGATGTCGCTCATGAAGAGGCCTTCAATAAATGTAGAAATGCGTC
>ERZ724525.1166-NODE-1166-length-15396-cov-10.283489_pt1 | contig 15396 bp, 19 predicted proteins | sample MGYA00376058_ERZ724525 | MGnify/ENA primary metagenome ERZ724525 (study PRJEB28724, sample SAMN07190888) | wastewater metagenome | isolation source: influent of sewage treatment plant in Hong Hong | place: USA: Christiansburg, Virginia | collected 2016-03-01 ... | reverse complement strand
GACTTCAAGATGGAAAAGTCGCACATCGACCGCCGTGTGGCGCAGATGCAGGCCGAGGGCGTGAGCTTCCGCACCGGCGTGCTGGTGGCGGCCAAGGATGGCCTGGGCGCCAACTCCAAGGTCACCAACTGGGCCAAGGAAACCGTCACGCCCGAGCAGCTCAGCGCCGAGTTCGATGCCGTGCTGCTGTCGGGCGGCGCCGAGCAATCGCGTGACCTGCCCGTGCCGGGGCGCGACCTGGACGGCGTTCACTTTGCGATGGAGTTTCTGCCCCAGCAAAACAAGGTCAACGCAGGCGACAAGCTCAAGAGCCAGCTGCGCGCCGATGGCAAGCACGTCATCGTCATTGGCGGCGGCGACACCGGCAGCGACTGCGTGGGCACCAGCAACCGCCACGGCGCTGCCAGCGTCACGCAGTTTGAGCTGATGCCCCAGCCGCCCGAAGTGGAAGACCGCCCGCTGACCTGGCCGTACTGGCCCATCAAGCTGCGCACCAGCTCCAGCCACGACGAGGGCTGCACCCGCGAGTTCGCCATTGCCACCAAAGAGTTCATCGCGGGCACGGGCAAGAACAAGGGCCGCGTGGTGGGCGTCAAAACCGTGCGCCTGCAATGGGAAGGCGGCAAGATGACCGAGGTGCCCGGCTCCGAGCAAACCTTGCAAGCCGACCTGGTGCTGCTGGCCATGGGCTTTGTCAGCCCCGTAGCGCCGGTGCTGGATGCGTTTGGTGTGGACAAAGACGCCCGGGGCAACGCCCGCGCCAGCACCGACGAGGGCGGCTACGCCACCAACGTGGCCAAGGTGTTTGCCGCTGGTGACATGCGCCGGGGCCAGTCGCTGGTGGTGTGGGCCATTCGCGAAGGCCGCCAGGCCGCGCGCGCCATCGACCAGTTCTTGATGGGCAGTTCCGAACTGCCGCGTTAAAGCCTGCGCCGGGCACGGCCATGGGTGCCGGCCTGGGTTAATGGTCAAAATAGCTGCTAACGCCCGCCAGGTGGGCGCAAGCAGCTATTTTTTTAGTAGCATTTTGGCCGGGCGCAGGGTGGCGCTGTCGCCACTGGCGCGCGGTCGGGGACAATACGCCCCTTCTTTGTGATTCTGGAAACTTCCCCATGAAAAAACGCACCGTTGTTTTGCTCTTGTCCTTGGGCGCTGTGCTGGCGGGCTGCGGCAAGCAAGAGCCTGCACCCCAGGCGGCGGCACCTGCACCCGCACCTGTCGCCATCACCAAAATCGTGGTGGGCCTGGACGACAACTTCCCGCCCATGGGCTTTCGGGACGAGAAGAACGAGCTGATCGGCTTTGACATCGACATGGCCCGCGAAGCCAGCAAGCGGCTGGGCGTGGAGGTGGAGTTCAAGCCCATCGACTGGAGCGCCAAAGAGGCGGAACTGTCTGGCAAGCGCGTCGATGTGCTCTGGAACGGCCTGACCATCACCGAAGAGCGCAAGAAGAACATCGACTTCACCGCGCCCTACATGGAAAACCACCAGATCATCGTGGTGGCCGCCAGCTCCCCCATCAAGACCAAGGCCGATCTGGCAGGCAAAGTGGTGGGCGCCCAAGAGGGCTCCAGCGCCGTGGATGCCGTGAAAAAAGACGCCCCTGTTTTTGGCACCTTCAAGGAATTCAAGACCTTTGGCGACAACGTGACCGCGCTGATGGACTTGTCCACCGGCCGCCTCGAAGCCGTGGTGGTCGATGAAGTGGTGGGCCGCTACTACGTGGCCAAAAAGCCCGCCGATTACATGGTTCTGGACGAGCACTTCGGCACCGAAGACTACGGCGTGGGCGTGCGCTTGGGCGACACCGACCTGCTGGGCAAGCTCGATAAAGCCCTGACCGACATGAAGCAAGACGGCACCGCTGCCAAGATCGCCACGCAGTGGTTTGGCAAGGACATCATCAAATAACCTGCGCAACCTGTTGAGCACACCGGCGTGACCGCTTCGCTGCGGCCAGCCGGTGTTTTGCATTTTTTGATTGCCACTACCCATGGACTACGCGCTTTCCATGCTGGGGCCGCTGTGGCAAGGCGCCACCGTTACCCTCAAGCTTTTCTTCATCACGCTGGCGCTGGCCGTGCCCCTGGGGCTGGTGCTGGCGCTGGCGCGCACCTCGCGCTGGGCGGCGCTGAGCGCGGCCGTGAACGGCTACATCTGGCTCATGCGCGGCACGCCGCTGATGCTGCAAATGCTGTTCATCTACTTTGCGCTGCCGTTTGTGCCGGTGATTGGCGTGCGCCTGCCCGATTTTCCGGCGGCAGTGCTGGCCTTTGCGCTGAACTACGCGGCCTACTTTGCCGAGATTTTTCGCGCGGGCATCCAGTCGATTGACCGGGGCCAGTACGAGGCCGCCAAGGTGCTGGGTATGACCTACGGCCAGACCATGCGCCGCATCGTGCTGCCGCAGATGGTGCGGCGCATTCTGCCGCCCATGAGCAACGAGACCATCACCCTGGTCAAAGACACCTCGCTCATCTACGTGCTGGCCCTGAACGACCTGTTGCGCGCTGCGCGCGGCATCGTGCAGCGCGACTTCACGACCACGCCGTTCATCGTGGCGGCAGCCTTTTACCTGCTGATGACCCTGGTGCTGACCTGGGGCTTCCAGCGCCTGGAGAAACGCTATGCCAAACAAGACCAGTGACGCTGGCGACCATGCCAGCGCGCCCATGATCGAAGCGCAGGGCCTGCACAAGCGCTTTGGCGCCACGCCGGTGCTGAAAAACGTCTCGCTCACGCTGCGCCAGGGTGAGGTGGTGGCGGTGATTGGCCCCTCGGGCTCGGGCAAGAGCACCTTTTTGCGCTGCCTCAACCACCTGGAAACCATCGACAGCGGCCGCATCGCCATCGAGGGCGAGGTGCTGGCGCAGACCGATGCCCAGGGCCGCTGCCACTACGCCAGCGAGCGCGAGGTGCGCCGTATCTGCCGCAAGATGGGCATGGTGTTCCAGCACTTCAATCTGTTCCCGCACCTGACGGTGCTGGAGAACGTGATCGAGGCGCCGATGCGCGTCAAGGGCCTGGCCAGCGCCGACATCACCCCCAAAGCCGAGGCTTTGCTGGCCAAGGTGGGGCTGTTGGACAAGCGCCACAACTACCCGGCGCGCCTGTCGGGCGGGCAAAAGCAGCGCGTGGCCATCGCCCGTGCGCTGGCCATGGAGCCCGACATCATGCTGTTTGATGAGCCCACCTCTGCCCTCGACCCCGAGCTGACGGGCGAGGTGCTGCGCACCATGCGCCAGCTGGCCGACGAGCACATGACCATGCTGGTGGTGACGCACGAAATGGGCTTTGCCCGCGAGGTGGCCAGCAGCGTGGTGTTCATGGACGCGGGCGAGCTGATCGAGGCCCAGCCAGCGCAAGCCTTCTTTGCCAACCCGCAGCACGCGCGCACGCGGGCTTTTTTGCAGCACATGCTTTGATCCGCTGGCAGCGGTGTGCGCCCGGCCTGCGGCCTCAATTTATCAAAATTGATAGCTGCTTGCGCTCGTTGGTAAAGGGCTGGAAGCTGTTTTTATGCTTAATCCAGCTCGCTCAGCAGCGCCTGGGCCATGTGCAGCAACGCGGGCAGTGCATGCTGGGCGATGTTCCACACGGTAGTCACGTTCACAGTGGCATAGCCGTGGATGAGCTGGTTGCGAAACGCCACGATCTGCGCCAAGTCTGGAATGCGCGCGGCCAGCGTGGCATCGAGTTTGGCCAACTGGTTGAGCGCCTCGCCAATGATTTCAAACTTGCGCTCGACGGCGGCTTGCGCCATGGCGTTGTCTGCGTAGGCTGCGGCGTCCATTCCGGCGATAAACGATTGGATCGCGCGTGCCGCTTCTTGCACGTCCCACAAAAAGGCGCGCGGGTCACGCTGCATAGACGGCCTCGCGGTGGCGGTTGATGTGGGCCAGTACGTAGGGGTTGCGGACTGCACCGGGCTCGACCAGGTCTACGCCCCGGCCCAGCAGCGCTTCCAAAGCCGCTTTGGCACCAAAAAACGTGTCCAGACCGGGCTGCACGCCGGGAGAAAACTCGACCAGAAAATCGGCATCGCTGCGCTCGGGGTCAAAGTCATCGGCCCGTGCGGCCGAGCCAAATACCTCCAGGCTGCGAATGCCGAAGCGCTGGCAGATGGCAGCAATGCCTAGGCGGTGTTGTGCGATGGCGGGGTGCATGGTGCAAATTCCAATTCAATATTTAAAAAATGATAGCTACTTGCGCCCGGTGGTAAAGGGCTGGAGCCTGTTTTGATGCCCAATCATCCGCGCTCCACGCGCTGTACCTGCGGCTGGGCTGGGGCAAAGGCGGCTTGCAGCTCGGCAAACAGCTGTTCGGCTTTGGGGCGGTTGTTGGCTGAGTAGTTGCACACGTACACGTCCAGCGTGACGTAGCCCGCCTCGGGCCAGGTGTGGATGCTCAGGTGCGATTCGGCCAGCACCACCACGCCGGTCACACCGCCGCCCTCGCCAAAGCGGTGGAACAGGCTGCCCACGGCGGTCAGGCCCGCTGCGGCCACACGGTCTTGGCAAAAATCTTGCAGATGGGTGGCATCGAGCATCAGGCGCGGGTCGCACCGGCAGCCGTGCAAGTCACCGATCAGGTGCAGGCCTGCCGTCTGGCGTGCTATGCCATAAGCGGACGTAGGGGCGCTGTGGTGCAGGTGGTTCATCGTTATGGTTTACCCCATATCATTGCGGGTTGGCGTTGCGCTCCCCCTTTGCTGGTCGCTGGCAAGCGTTGCCGCCTATTCCACCATGCCCTCATCCTCTCCTGCAACTTCCTCTGGCGCGCTGGTCGAGCTGCGCGACGTCCACTTCAGCTACGGCGACAGGCCCGTGCTGCGTGGGCTGTCGCTGGCGGTGCCGCGTGGCAAGGTCACGGCCATCATGGGCGCTTCGGGCGGGGGCAAAACCACCGTGCTGCGCCTGATTGGTGGCCAGCACAAGGCGCAGCAGGGCCAGGTGCTGTTCGATGGCCAGGACGTGGGCCGCATGGACATGGCGCAGCTGTATGCCGCGCGCCGGCGCATGGGCATGCTGTTCCAGTTTGGCGCGCTGTTTACCGACATGAGCGTGCTCGACAACGTGGCGTTTCCGCTGCGCGAGCACACCGACCTGCCCGAGGCCCTGGTGCGCGACATCGTGCTGATGAAGCTGCACGCCGTGGGCCTGCGCGGTGCGCGCGACCTGATGCCGGGGCAAATCTCGGGCGGCATGGCCCGGCGCGTGGCGCTGGCGCGCTCGATTGCCCTGGACCCCGAGCTGGTGATGTACGACGAGCCCTTTGCCGGGCTGGATCCGATCTCGCTGGGCACGGCGGCGCAATTGATCCGCCAGCTCAACGATGCCATGGGGCTGACCACCATCTTGGTGTCGCACGACGTGGACGCCACGTTTGCGCTGGCCGACCATGTGATCGTTCTGGGGCCCGGCACCATTGCGGCCCAGGGCACGCCCGAGGCCGTGCGCCACAGCACGGACCCGCTGGTGCACCAGTTTGTTAACGCGCTGCCCACGGGGCCGGTGCCCTTCCATTACCCGGGCCCTGACGTGGCACAAGACTTTGGCCCTGTGCCCGGGGGGCGGCCATGAGCTGGTATCGCCCGGCAGACGTGGGTTTTGCGGTGCGTTGCAAGCTGGCCGATGTGGGCCAGGGTGCGCGGCTGTTTGTGCGGCTGCTGTGGCTGTTGGGCGCTGCGCTGCGCCGCCCCGGCCTGGTGCGCGACCAGGTGCATTTTTTGGGCAACTATTCGCTGTCCATCATTGCCGTGTCGGGCCTGTTTGTCGGCTTTGTGCTGGCCTTGCAGGGCTTTTATACGTTGCAGGATTTTGGCTCCACCGAGGCCCTGGGCCAGCTGGTGGCGCTGAGCCTGCTGCGCGAGCTGGGGCCAGTGGTCACGGCGCTGTTGTTTGCCGGGCGCGCGGGCACGGCGCTGACAGCCGAGATCGGCCTGATGCGCGCGGGCGAGCAGCTCAGCGCCATGGAAATGATGGCCGTGGACCCGGTGCGCCGCATTCTGGCGCCGCGCTTCTGGGGTGGCGTGATTGCCATGCCCGTGTTGGCAGCGGTGTTCAATGCGGTGGGTGTGATTGGCGGCTGGATCGTGGCCGTGGGCCTGATCGGCGTCGATGCAGGCTCGTTCTGGAGCCAGATGCAGGGCGGCGTCGATGTGTTCAGCGACGTGGGCAATGGCGTCATCAAGAGCGTGGTGTTTGGCTTTGCGGTGACGTTTGTGGCGCTGCTCCAGGGCTACACCGCCCGGCCCACGCCCGAGGGTGTATCGCGCGCCACCACGCGCACCGTGGTGGTGGCCTCGTTGGCGGTGCTGGGGCTGGACTTTGTCCTCACGGCCCTGATGTTCAGTATCTGACGCTGGCAGCGGCCAGCGCGACACAAGGAAAAATCACAATGCAGCAATCCAAGAACGATGTCTGGGTGGGCCTGTTTGTCTTGATTGGCGCAGCGGCGCTGGTGTTTCTGGCCTTGCAGGCCGCCAATTTGCTGAACCTGAACTTTGAATCGGGCTACCGCATCACGGCCCGCTTTGACAACATTGGCGGCTTGAAGCCCCAGGCGGCAGTGCGCAGCGCCGGGGTGGTGGTGGGCCGCGTCGAATCCATCGAGTTTGATGACAAAACCTACCAGGCCCGCGTGACGCTGGCGTTGCAAGAGCGCTACGTGTTCCCCAAAGACAGCTCGCTCAAAATTCTCACCAGCGGCCTGCTGGGCGAGCAGTACATCGGCATCGAGGCCGGTGCCGACGAAGCCAACCTGGCCAACGGCGATGTGGTCACGGCCACCCAATCTGCCGTGGTGCTGGAAAATCTGATCAGCCAGTTTCTTTTTAGCAAGGCGGCCGAGGCTGAACCGGCTGCCACAGGTAAACCCAAATGACCCACTCCTTACCCGCAGGCCCGGCCTGTAACCGCATGGTGGGCCGCCGCCTGGCGCCCGCGTTGGCGTTGTGCGTCCTGGCCTTGGCAGGCTGTGCCAGTGGCCCCAACGCCGATCCACGCGATCCGCTGGAGCCCTACAACCGCAGCATGACGCGCTTCAACGATGGCGTGGACGCAGCGGTGCTCAAGCCCGTGGCCACCGCTTACCAGCAGGCCGTGCCCGCCATGGCGCGCACTGGCGTGAGCAACTTTTTTGCCAACCTGGGCGATGCCTGGTCGTTTGTCAATAACACCCTGCAACTGCGCGCTGAGGGGGCCTTGGCCAGCTTTTTCCGCTTCAGCACCAACACGTTCTTGGGCCTGGGCGGTGTACTGGACGTGGCCAGCGAGATGGGCATTGAGCGCCACAAACAAGACTTCGGCCTGACCTTGGGGCACTGGGGCGTACCGCCCGGCCCCTACCTGGTGCTGCCCATCCTCGGGCCATCGACGGTGCGCGACACGCTGGCCCTGCCGGTGGACGCCAAGGGCAATTTGCTGCGCGAAGTCACGCCCGACGCCCCGCGCAACGCGTTGTATGTGCTGCGCGCGGTGGATGTGCGCTCGAACCTGCTGCGCGCTGGCGAGGTGCTGGACTCGGCCGCGCTGGACAAATACAGCTTTACCCGCGATGTATTCCTGCAAGTGCGCAGCCAGCGTGCGGCCGGGCCGGGCCGCAGCGGTGACGGCACCGTCCGTGACGACGATGATGCCAGCCGCAGCGACGGCATGCTGCCCCCCGAACCCGCACAGTGACTGGCCCCGCCATCCAAGGACTGAACCGATGAACCGACGTTTTCTGGGCCGCCTGGCGGCCACCCTGGCCGCTGCACTGGCACTGGGCATGGGCACCGTGCTGCCCGCCCACGCTGCCGATGAGGCCCCCGATGCGCTGGTGCAGCGCCTGTCCACCGAAGTGCTGGATGCGCTGCGCGCGGACAAGGCGATCAAGGCGGGCGATATCGACAAAATCATTGTGCTGGTGGACAAAACCATCATGCCCAACGTGAACTTTCGCCGCATGACCGCCGCCGCCGTGGGCCCGGGCTGGCGCCAGGCCAGCACCGAGCAGCAAAAGCGCCTGCAAGACGAGTTCAAAACCCTGCTGGTGCGCACCTACGCGGGCGCGCTGGCCCAGGTCAATGACCAGACCATCATCGTCAAGCCGCTGCGCGCTGCGCCCGAGGACAAAGACGTGCTGGTGCGCACCGAAGTGCGTGGCCGTGGCGACCCCATTCAGCTGGACTACCGCCTGGAGAAAACCCCCGGCGTGGGCGCAGGCTGGAAGATTTACAACCTCAATGTGCTGGGCGTGTGGCTGGTCGAGACCTACCGCAGCCAGTTTGCCCAGGAGATCAACGCCAAAGGCATTGACGGCCTGATCAGCACCCTGGCCGCGCGCAACAAAGCCAATGCAGGCCGGGGCTGACGCGCCCTTGCCGCCCCCCGCCATGTTGGTGCTGCCCGCTGAACTCACCCACCGCCAGGCCCGCGCCGTGCTGCAGGTGCTGCGCCGGGGCGTGCTGGCACTGCCGTCCGGCGCCCGCGCTGTGGTCGATGCGCGTGCGCTGACCCAGTTCGATACCTCCGCGCTGGCCGTGCTGCTGGAGTGCCGTCGCACGGCGCTGGAGCGGGGCCAGACCTTTGCCGTGCAGGGCCTGGCCCCTGCGCTGGCCAGCATGGCCGTGCTGTACGGCGTGCAAGACCTGCTGCCCGCCGCCGACTGACTCTCCCGTGCTCCCCTGGCCCTAAAATGGCCCGCTTCCATGCCCGCTATCTCTTTCCAATCTGTCTGCAAGACCTACCAAACGCCCAACGGCCCATTCCATGCGCTCGACCATGTGAGCCTGGACATCGCGCAGGGCGAATTTTTCGGCCTGCTGGGCCCCAACGGTGCGGGCAAGACCACCCTCATCAGCATTTTGGCGGGCCTGACGCGCGCCACCAGTGGCCGCGTGCTGGTACAGGGCAGCGATGTGCAAATCGACTACGCTGCCGCCCGGCGCAAGCTGGGCATCGTGCCGCAAGAGCTGGTGTTCGACCCGTTCTTCAATGTGCGTGAGGCGCTGCGTTTCCAGTCCGGCTACTTTGGCGTGCAGCACAACGACGACTGGATCGACGAACTGCTCGACAGCCTGGGCCTGGCCGACAAGGCGGGCGCCAACATGCGCCAGCTCTCGGGCGGCATGAAGCGGCGCGTGCTGGTGGCGCAGGCGCTGGTACACAAGCCGCCCATCATCGTGCTGGACGAGCCCACCGCAGGCGTCGATGTGGAGCTGCGCCAGACGCTGTGGCACTTCATCGCCCGCCTGAACAAAGAAGGCCACACGGTGCTGCTGACCACCCATTACCTGGAAGAGGCCGAGGCACTGTGCGGGCGCATCGCCATGCTCAAAAGTGGCCGCGTGGTGGCGCTGGACGCTACCTCCGAGCTGCTCAAGGCCGCTTCAGGCAACGTGCTGGTGTTCAAAACCGACAGCGTATTGCCGCCCGCGCTGGCTGCGCAGGCGCGCGTTACCGGGCGCGTGGTGCAGATGGTGGCCCACGACACGCAGGAAATCGAACAGCACCTGGCCGCGCTGCGCCAGGCCGGTGTAGAGGCGCAGGACGTGGAAATCCGCCGCGCTGACCTGGAAGACGTGTTTTTGGGTGTGATGGCTGCGGCCACAGGAGGGCGCGGCGCATGACCGGCTGGCAAATGCTGTTTTACAAAGAGGTGCTGCGCTTCTGGAAGGTGGGCTTCCAGACCGTTGCCGCTCCCGTGCTCACGGCGGCGCTGTACCTGCTGATTTTTGGCCACGTCATGCAAGACCACGTCAAGGTCTATGACCGCATCGACTACGCCACGTTTCTGGTGCCCGGGCTGGTGATGATGAGCGTGCTGCAAAACGCCTTTGCCAACAGCTCGTCCAGCATGGTGCAGAGCAAGATCATGGGCAACCTGGTGTTTTTGCTGCTCACGCCGCTGTCGCACTGGGCCTGGTTTGTGGCCTATGTGGGCTCCTCGGTGGTGCGCGGGCTGGTGGTGGGGTTGGGCGTGTTTCTGGTTACGCTGGGTTTTTCTACGCCCGAATTTGCCGCGCCGTTGTGGATTGTGGTGTTTGCCCTGCTGGGCGCGGCGCTCTTGGGCGCGCTGGGGCTGATTGCCGGTCTGTGGGCCGACAAGTTTGACCAGATGGCCGCGTTCCAGAACTTCCTCATCATGCCCATGACGTTTTTGTCGGGCGTGTTCTATTCGATCAACTCGCTACCCTCGTTCTGGCAGACGCTGAGCCACCTGAACCCGTTTTTCTACATGATCGACGGTTTTCGCTACGGCTTTTTTGGCCAGAGCGATGTCTCGCCCTGGCTGAGTCTGGCCATCGTCGGCACGGCACTGGTGTGCGTCAGTGCACTGGCGCTGCACCTGCTGCGCACGGGTTACAAGATCCGCTCCTGAACATTGCCAGCGCTTTTGCTGTGTTTTTACCGCCTCCCCTGAGCTTTTGACATGAACGCCGAACAACTCCAGCAACTCATCAGCGCGGGCCTGCCCTGTGACCACCTCACCGTCGAAGGCGATGGCCGCCACTGGTATGCCACCATCGTCTCGCCCGCGTTCGAGGGCCTGCGCGCCATCGCGCGCCACCAGCGCGTGTACGCCACCCTGGGCAGCCGCATGCAGACCGACGAAGTCCATGCCCTGTCGATGAAAACCTTCACCCCAGCCGAGTGGGCCGTGCAAGTGCAGGGCTGAGGCCCGCGCAGGGTGGCTAAATTGCTATTAATTTAATAGCTGTAAGCGCCCATCCCGCAAGCCTTGAAGGCCAATTTCTTTCTTTTTTGATATTTCCGGGTTTTCAGCCATGGACAAACTCCTTATCCGCGGTGGCAGGCCCCTGCACGGCGAAGTGCTCGTCTCGGGCGCCAAAAATGCGGCCCTGCCCGAGCTGTGCGCGGCCCTGCTGACGCCCGAGCCGGTGCTGCTGGCCAACGTGCCGCACCTGCAAGACGTGGCCACCATGCTCAAGCTCATTCGCAACATGGGCGTGTCGGCTGAGCGTGCAGACGACGGCAGCGTGCGCATTGATGCCAGCGCGCTGTCCACCCCCGAGGCCCCCTACGACCTGGTCAAGACCATGCGCGCTTCGGTGCTGGCGCTGGGGCCGCTGCTGGCGCGCTTTGGCGAGGCCACGGTGTCGCTGCCCGGCGGCTGCGCGATTGGCTCGCGCCCGGTAGACCAGCACATCAAGGGCCTGCAAGCCATGGGCGCGCACATCGTGGTCGAGCACGGCTACATGATTGCCCGCCTGCCCGAGGGCTGGACGCGGCTCAAGGGCGCGCGCATCACCACCGACATGGTCACCGTCACCGGCACCGAGAACCTGCTCATGGCCGCCACGCTGGCCGAGGGCGAAACCGTGCTGGAAAACGCCGCCCAGGAGCCCGAAATCACCGACCTGGCCGAGATGCTCATCAAGATGGGCGCGCGCATCGAAGGCCACGGCACCAGCCGCATCCGCATCCAGGGCGTGGAACGCTTGCACGGCTGCCAGCACGCCGTGGTGGCCGACCGCATTGAGGCGGGCACCTTTTTGTGCGCCGTGGCGGCCACGGGCGGCGATGTGTTCCTGCGCCATGCCCGTGCCGACCACCTGGACGCCGTCACGGAAAAGCTGCGCGAAGCGGGCGCCGATGTGCAGGCCGAAGACGGCGGCATCCGCGTGCGCAGCGCAGGCGCCAGCCAGCTCAAGGCGCAGGGCTTTCGCACCACGGAATACCCCGGTTTCCCCACCGACATGCAGGCGCAGTTCATGGCACTGAACTGCGTGGCCCAGGGCACGGCAGCGGTCACTGAAACCATTTTTGAAAACCGCTTCATGCACGTCAACGAGCTGCTGCGGCTGGGCGCGCGCATCCAGGTGGATGGCCGCGTGGCCGTGGTCGAGGGGCTGGGCGGTACGGGCGCAGGCCTGTCGGGCGCCGCCGTGATGGCCACCGATTTGCGCGCATCGGCCAGCCTGGTCATTGCGGCCCTGGTGGCCGATGGCCAAACCGTGGTCGATCGCATCTACCACCTCGACCGGGGCTATGACCGCATGGAAGCCAAGCTGCGCGGCATTGGTGCCGACATTGAAAGAATCTAGATGAGCCACACCCCACCTGCTGCCACCATCACGCTGGCCCTGTCCAAGGGCCGCATCTTCGATGAAATCATGCCGCTGCTGGCCGCCGCTGGCATTGAGGTGCTGGAAGACCCGGAAAAGTCCCGCAAGCTCATCCTGCCCACCAACCGCCCTGAAGTGCGCGTGGTGCTGGTGCGCGCCAGCGATGTGCCCACCTACGTGCAGTACGGCGGCGCCGACATGGGCGTGTGCGGCAAAGACACGCTGATCGAGCACAGCGCCGAGTGGGGCGGGGCGGCCCGCTCGGGCCTGTACCTGCCGCTGGATTTGCAGATTGCCAAATGCCGCGTGAGCGTGGCCGTGCGCACCGATTTTGACTATGCCCAGGCGGTCAAGAAGGGCTCGCGTTTGAAGGTGGCCACCAAATACACCGCCATTGCCCGCGAGTTTTTTGCCAGCAAGGGCGTGCACGTTGATTTGATCAAGCTCTACGGCAGCATGGAGCTGGCGCCCCTGACGGGCATGGCCGACGCCATTGTCGATCTGGTCTCCACGGGCAACACGCTCAAGGCCAACCACCTGATGGAGGTCGAGCGCATCATGGACATCAGCTCGCACCTGGTGGTCAACCAGGCCGCGCTCAAGCTCAAGATGGCCCCCCTGCGTCGCATCATTGATGCGTTTGCTGCCACTGTGGCAGCCAATACCTCTGCCGCATTGCCCTGAATTTACTATGACTTTAATAGCTGCTCCCGCCCGTCTGTCAACGGTTTCAGCCGCTTTTGAGGCTGAATTTGCTGCCCGCCTGCATTGGTCGGCTGACCAAGACGCTGCCATCGAGCAGCGCGTGGCCGACATCCTGGCCGATGTGCGAAAGCAGGGCGATGCTGCTGTGCTGGACTACACCGCCCGTTTTGACAACTTGCAGGTGCCCACCCTGCAAGCCCTGGAGTTGACGCAGGCCGAGCTGAAAGCCGCTTTTGACGCTATCCCCTCTGCCCAGCGCGAGGCACTGCAAGCTGCGGCTGCGCGGGTGCGCAGCTACCACGAGGCACAGAAAAAAGCCTGCGGCGAGAGCTGGAGCTACCGTGACGAAGACGGTAGCCTGCTGGGCCAGAAGGTGACGCCACTCGACCGCGTGGGCATCTATGTACCCGGCGGCAAGGCAGCCTACCCCAGCAGCGTGCTGATGAATGCCATCCCCGCACACGTGGCCGGGGTGCCCGAGATCATCATGGTGGTGCCCACACCGCGCGGCGAGAAGAACCTGCTGGTGCTGGCCGCCGCCTATGTGGCGGGTGTGACGCGCGCCTTCACCATCGGCGGCGCACAGGCCGTGGCCGCGCTGGCCTATGGCACGCAGACGGTGCCGAAGGTGGACAAAATCACCGGCCCTGGCAACGCTTACGTGGCCAGCGCCAAAAAGCATGTGTTTGGCACCGTGGGCATCGACATGATTGCCGGCCCGAGCGAGATTCTGGTGCTGGCCGACGGCACCACGCCCCCCGACTGGGTGGCCATGGATTTGTTCAGCCAGGCCGAGCACGACGAGCTGGCGCAGTCCATCCTCCTGTGCCCCGACGCCGCCTACATCGATGCCGTGCAGGCCGCCATCGACCGCCTGCTGCCCACCATGCCGCGCGCCGAGATCATCGCCAAGAGCCTCACGGGCCGGGGCGCGCTGATCCACACGCGCAGCATGGAAGAGGCCTGTGCCATCAGCAATCGCATCGCCCCCGAGCACCTGGAAGTGTCCAGCCACGAGCCGCACCGCTGGGAGCCGCTGCTGCGCCATGCGGGCGCCATTTTTCTGGGCGCCTACACCAGCGAATCCCTGGGGGATTACTGCGCGGGCCCCAACCACGTGCTGCCCACCAGCGGCACGGCGCGTTTTTCTTCGCCACTGGGCGTGTACGACTTCCAGAAGCGCAGCAGCATCATCGAAGTGAGCGCGCAGGGCGCGCAGAAACTCGGCCCCATCGCCGCCACCCTGGCCTACGGCGAGGGCTTGCAAGCCCACGCACAGGCCGCTGAAATGCGCTTGAAAGACCGTTGACATGACCGCACCGCTGAACCCTCTGAACCGCATCCGCCCCGACGTGCGCGCCATGCACGCCTACACCGTGCAAAGCGCCGACGGCCTGCTGAAGATGGATGCCATGGAAAACCCCTTCGGCCTGCCGCCGCATTTGCAGGCTGCGCTGGGCCAGCGCCTGGGTGCCCTGGAGCTGAACCGCTACCCCGGCCCCCGCAACGACGATTTGCGCGCCGCGCTGGCGCAGTACGTTGGCCTGCCCGAAGGCTGCGCGCTCATCCTGGGCAACGGCTCCGACGAGCTCATCAGCCTGGTGTCGCTGGCCTGCGCGCTGCCGCCCGGCGCCGATGGCCAGCGTCCGGTGGCGCTGGCGCCGGTGCCCGGCTTTGTCATGTACGCCATGAGCGCACAGTTGCAGGGGCTGGATTTTGTCGGCGTGCCGCTCACCCCCGACTTTGCGCTGGATGAGGCCGCCATGCTGGCCGCCATTGCCCAGCACCGCCCGGCCATTACCTACATCGCTTACCCCAACAACCCCACGGCCACGCTGTGGGATGCGGCGGTGGTGCAGCGCATCCTGGATGCCGTGGCGGCAGTGGGTGGCATCGCCGTCATGGACGAGGCCTATCAGCCGTTTGCCAGTCGCACCTGGCTGGACGCCATGCGCGCTGACCCTGCGCGCAACAGCCATGTGCTGCTCATGCGCACGCTCTCCAAATTTGGCCTGGCCGGGGTGCGCCTGGGTTATCTCATCGGCCCGGCTGCGCTGGTGGGCGAGATCGACAAGGTGCGCCCACCCTACAACGTGAGCGTGCTCAATTGCGAGGCCGCTTTGTTCGCCCTGGAGCATGCCGACGTGTTTGCCGCCCAGGCCGCCGAGCTGCGCGTCCAGCGCACGCGCCTGATTGCCGCCCTGCGCGCCATGCCCGGCGTGGAGCACGTCTGGGACAGCGAGGCCAACATGGTGCTGGTGCGCGTGCCCGACGCCGCCCGCGCCTTCGCTGGCATGCGCGAGCGCAAGGTTCTCGTCAAGAACGTTTCTACAATGCACCCCTTGCTGGCCCGCTGCCTGCGCCTGACCGTAGGCAGTGACTCCGAGAATGCGCGCATGCTGGACGCGCTCCAGGCTTCGATATGACCTCTTCTGCCCTGATCCCCTCCACCTCCACCGACCGCATCGCTGAAGTCAGCCGCAATACCGCCGAGACGCGCATCACTGTGCGCATCAACCTCGACGGCACGGGCCAGTCCAGCCTGCACACGGGCATTGGTTTTTTTGACCACATGCTGGAGCAAATCGCCCGCCACGGCCTGATTGACCTCGAAGT
>ERZ724525.1163-NODE-1163-length-15411-cov-3.592146_pt1 | contig 15411 bp, 13 predicted proteins | sample MGYA00376058_ERZ724525 | MGnify/ENA primary metagenome ERZ724525 (study PRJEB28724, sample SAMN07190888) | wastewater metagenome | isolation source: influent of sewage treatment plant in Hong Hong | place: USA: Christiansburg, Virginia | collected 2016-03-01 ... | reverse complement strand
CAATCGAAGCAGGCTGGAATCGGCAAGCTGCCTCATGCTGTCGCGGGTCGAACCCTCCGCATCGCGGAGGGATTCCACGCCTTGCGCGGCAATCGCATACTCGCGTTGGGCCGAGACCAGTTCCGGACTATAGACCTCGAACAACGGCTGCCCCTTGCCGACAGACTGACCGGTAATGTTGACATGCAGGCGTTCAACGTAGCCCTCGAATTTGGGGGAGATGGCATATACCCGGCGTTCGTCGGGCTCGACCCGGCCGGCGGCACGCACCAGCTTGTCGAGCGCGCGTAGCTGCGCCACTTCCGTCCTGACACCGAGTTTTTGAACCTTCTCCGTGCTGACCTTGATTTGCCCCGCTGCGGATTCTTCCTCCTCCTCGCCTTCATAGACCGGGATATAGTCCATCCCCATCGGGTCTTTCTTGGGTACCGGCGAGGTATCAGGCAAACCCATGGGGTTGCGGTAGTAGAGAAGCTTTTTCTCTTTCTTGGCCGATGCCGATGATGCGGCTACTGCGCCGGCAGATGTGCTTCCATGTGCGGTTTCGCCCTTGCTTCCCAGCCAATACCCGCTCCCCGCCGCGACGGCCAGCGCCACGATACCGGCGGTCAGCACGACTCCCTGCTTCATAGATCATCCCCTAGTAAACGTTCGATTTCTGCCAGGCGCATCCGGGCATCGACCTGCGCCTTGATCTGGTTCTGCTTTGCCTGCCGAATCTGGCGCTGCGCATCGAGAAGCGTCGCAAAATCGACCTTCCCCGTTTCGTATCCGGCCAGCGCGGACTGGAACGTCAGCTCCGCCTGCGGCAGGAGGCTGCCGGTCAGCAGGGTTTCGGCACGGCGGGCCGCATCGATCCCGGCCAGCGCCTCCGAAAGCTCGGCGATCACCTGATTGGCCGTCGCATCTTTTCTGGCTTTGGCGGCGGTCAGCATGGCCTCGGATTCGCGCTCCTGCGCGCGCCGCGATGACTGCTGAAGGGGAATGTTGAGCTCGACCATCAGCTCCCATTCCTTGACCGAGTTCTGGTACTGGATCGGCGAAACCCCGAAGGTGAAGTCGGGATAGCGGTTCTTGTAGGCCAGATCGCGGGAGCGCTCAGCCGCCTTGACCTTGGATTCATCGGAAAACAACTGCGGATTGCGCGCCCGGACACGGTCTTCCAGCGCGGCGAAATCAAGTTTCGCGGGTGGCGGCAGCGATCGCAGCTGCGTCGGGGGTGCCAACGGGGCATTGGCCGGCCTGGTGAGCAGCGCATTGAGACGGGCATGAAGATGGTGCCGCTCGGTTTCCAGCGTGATCAACTCGTTGCGCATATTGGTCTGTTCGACTTGCGCACGAATGACGTCCTGTTGTGCCGCCAGTCCTCCCGCATAGCGGACCTGGGCAACTTTCTCCAGGCGAAGCATCAAGTCGAGAATCTCGCGGGTCAGCCGTTCGCTGCCGTTCAGGAAGTAAAGCTGGGAATGAATGACCTTGATGCGCCCGGCGACATCCGCCCAAGCGCCTAGCGCACGCCCTTTGGCACCCTCGGCTTCCAACTCAGCGATCTCGCGCTTGAGGTCGCGCTTGCCGAACCACGGGATATCCTGCATCAGGGTGTATTGCGTGCTACCGACGCGGCTGGGTGACAGGCTTGCATTCTGCGAACCTTCCCGAGTGATATCGCGCAACTCCATCCGCAGCTTCGGATCCGGCAAGGCACCTGCCGGCGTAATACGCTCACTGGAAGCATCCGCTTCCGCCTGCATTGCCGCATATTCCGGGTTGCGGCTCTTGGCGTACCCGAGCAGGCTGTCCACCGAATGACCGATGGCAACCTCCTGTGCCTGTGCCGACAAGCCGATTCCGAAGGCGAGCGCCAACGCTGCAAGCGGCGCAGATCGTAGTCTCCGCATACAAACTCCCTATCCTGATCGCTAAACAGGCGGCACCGTTCCTGGGTCCGGCACAGCCTGATGGAGACTCAACCTTACTTCACCGGCGTGAAATGCGTCACGGTAATCGTGCCGTTGATGCTTTCGGCCATGAATCGGATCTTGTCGCCGGCCTTCATCTGATCGAGCCAGGAGGCCTCCTTGACGCGAAAAACCATCGTCATGGCCGGCATGTTGAGGGATTCGAGCGGGCCGTGCGACAGGGTCAGCTTCCCGGTTTCCTTGTCGACCTTCTTGACCAGACCGTCGACCATTTGTGCGTTTGCCGTGTTTCCCGCCTGCGCGACCATCGTGTGGCCGGCATGATCGCTTGCCGCCTGCACAGGTACGGTTCCAACCACTGCCAAGGCAACAAAAAGGGTATTAGCGAAATTTTTCATGAAAAACCTCCGAAAGATGGATGAAATGTTCAGTGCTTGGCAAACACTTCGGTGCCGCCATCGCGCTTGATCAGAAAGGTATTGAACGGCGTCGCTTTGGTCCCTTCCATTCCGGGAGAGCCGATGGGCATGCCGGGAACGGCCAGACCCCGTGCAGCCGGTTTTTCCTGGATTAAACGAAGGATGTCAGCTACCGGCACATGGCCCTCGATCACGTAGCCAGCCACCTTGGCGGAATGACAGGACGCCATGCTATCGGGAACGCCAAAATGGTTCCGAGCGGCCAGCAGGCTCAGCACGTTATGGGTACGCACGTCGAAACCTGCCTTACGCAAGTGATCGGCCCACTTGCGGCAACACGAACAGTTGGGCGTCTTGTACACGTCGACGATCTCCCCTGCCACGGCGACGGCAGTGGATGTGCCGGCAATCAGTGCTGCAATCAATGTAAGGCCTCGGGTCTTTGGCATGATCATGGATAAGTCCACAAGCGAATGTTGGCAGTATGAAAAAGCCATGCCGACAACTGCCTGACCCGCTGATTACATTTTTGTAATCTTCCGTATGATGAATGCCCGGAACCGGCTTTGCTGCCAGCAGTGCAAAGCACTGGCGCCAACGCAAGCCGCGTCCAGCACGTCAGGGCATTGGGCGGGCAGTCATTTTCCGAGTACCCGTACCTTGCCGACCATCCCGGCCTCGTAGTGTCCCGGCAGCAGGCAGCCGAAATCGAAATCGCCGGCCCGGTTGAAGGTCCAGACGATCTCGGCCTTCTTTCCCGGTGCGACATGGGCCATGTACGGCTCATCGTGCTCCATGTTCGGGAATTTCTTCATCATCTCGGCATGCTCATCAAGATATTGTCTGGTGCCAAGCACATACTCATGCATAGCCTTGCCAGCATTGGCGATCCGCAGGCGAACCGTTTCTCCCTGACGCACATCGATCCGGTCCGGAGCGAAGCGCATCGAATCGAGCATCCGGATGTCGATTGTTCTCTTCACCGAACTCGGGTCGCCGGCAATCCCCCATTCCTTTTGTTCCTTGACCGATTCAGCAGTCGCTCCAGGATGGACTTCGTTTCCATGGGCAAAAACCGTGTTTGCAGAAATAAGCAGTGCGGTAGCGAACATCGGATTGAGATATTTCATTGGTTTCCTTTCCTGACTAGAAGTGATGTTTGCCCGTGCCCGGTTTCCGGACTCGGACTTCCGTGGTTTGCGGCATCTCATGCCCGCTCGACGATGAATGCTCCGGCGATGCTCCAGGTGCGCGCTGGGGAGATTCCATTCACCCGTTCCATTCGAAAGCCTGCGTCCCTCGCGGCTGCCGATACCAGCCGGGGTCGCGATAGTCCCCGGGTTTCTGGTCACGGCGCACCTTGAGTACCGTGAACATGCCCCCCATTTCCAGTGCGCCATAGGGGCCGCGGCCGGTCATCATCGGCAGGGTGTTGTCTGGGATTGCCATTTCCATCTCCCCCATGTCGGCCATGCCCCGCTCCCCCATTACCATGTACTCGGGAATTAGATCGGTAATCTGTTTGACTAGTCCCCGGTGATCGACACCGATCATGGTCGGAACGTCGTGGCCCATCGCGTTCATGGTGTGGTGACTCTTGTGACAATGAATCGCCCAGTCCCCTTCTTCGTCGGCAAGGAATTCGATCTGCCGCATCTGACCGACGGCAACGTCGGTCGTTACCTCCGGCCAGCGCGAGCCGATCGGCGTCGGCCCGCCATCCGTACCGCTGACGACGAACTCGTGTCCGTGCAGGTGAATCGGGTGGTTGGTCATCGTCAGGTTGCCGATCCGGATGCGGACCTTGTCGCCCTTGCGTACGTTGAACGAGTCGATCCCCGGAAAAGCACGGCTGTTCCAAGTCCAGAGATTGAAGTCGAGCATGGTGTTGACCTTTGGCGTATAGCTGCCGGGGTCGATGTCGTAGGCGTTCAGCAGGACGCAGAAATCGCGATCTACCATGTCGATCAGTGGATGTGTCTCACGGGGGTGCGTCACCCAGAATCCCATCATGCCCATCGCCATCTGTGTCATTTCATCGGCATGCGGGTGATACATGAAAGTTCCAGGACGGCGGGCGACGAATTCGTAGACGAAGGTCTTCCCGGGTGGAATCTGCTTCTGGTTAAGGCCGCCGACCCCGTCCATCCCGTTGGGCAGACGCTGTCCGTGCCAGTGGATCGTTGTGTGTTCCGGCAGGCGGTTGGTGACAAAGATGCGCACGCGGTCCCCTTCGACAACCTCAATCGTCGGCCCCGGACTTTGGCCGTTGTAACCCCATAGGTGCGCCTTCATGCCGGGGGCGATTTCGCGCACCACCGGTTCGGCAATCAGATGGAATTCCTTGATTCCGTTCTTCATACGCCACGGCAATGTCCACCCGTTGAGGGTAACAACGGGGTTGTATGGGCGACCGCCAGTGGGACGCAACGGCGGCTGCGTATTCGGCGATCCCATCGTGGGCGCCTCGGGCACAGCTCCCATGGCGACCGAACTGACTGAAGAGGCCAGCACGGCACCACCGGCGACTCCGAGATTGCGAATGAAGTCTCGACGAGAGTTCATGGTGAGAGTCCTCCGTTTTCAGTGGTCGGGGCGACCGGTTGATGCCGCTGCCGCACGCGCACCGGTGTTCAGGGATGGCTTGCCGATCATGGCCATCTGCAGATCGCCCTCGGCAATCCAGAAATCCCGAAGGGCCTCGATATAGCTATTGACGCTCGATATCTGCGAGCGCGCGTCGGCAAGCAGATCGAATACACCGATCAGCATGCCGTTGTATCGGAGCAGGTTTTCATCGGAGATTCGCTTCGTGAGCGGCACGATTTCATCCCGGTAATGGCGTGCGATATCGTAGTTCGTTCGATAGCCGCGATAGGCTTCACGCACCTCCGATCGGGCGCTTACGGCAGCTTCGCCAGCCCGCTCGACGGCCTGCATGTAGATGGCTTCTGCCTTGGCAACCTTGGCACCGCCCCAGTCGAAGATCGGCAACTCGAAACTGATCTCATAGCCGCGTTTGTAGGGGCTGTCACGCGGCCCCTCCAGAACGCGTGCCGGCCCGAGTTCAAGGACATTGATGAAGCGAGTGGCTTTCGTCAGCCCGAGATTTCGTGCTAGGGCCTCGGTTTCGACCCGCAAGGCCTGCAGATCGAGACGCTGATCAAGCGCAGCCTGTTCAATTCCGGGCTGCTCGCTGGCCGATGCCGGTAGATCCGGCAGGCGTTCAGCAAGTTTGAAGATGTCGCGGCTAGCAACGCCAAGCGCCCTTGTCAGTCTTTCCCGTGATGAAATCGCGGCTTGTTCGGCACGAGCGAGGCTGAGTGCTGCATCGGCATAGAATGCCTGCTCACGCGCCTGACGAAGCTTGCTGAAATTACCGATCCTGGCCATCCGCCGCGCAAGCTCGGCACCGGCTTCGGCCGCCGTTTTCACCTTGCGCAGATACCTGACGCTTTCCTCGGCCGCCACGGCAGAAAAGTAGGCCTCCCGCGCCTCCGTCGCGACCCGTACCACTTCGATCGCGGCGAGCCGCTGGGTCTGCTCGAAGCGCCGCTGTTCCACCTGCACAGCCAGCGGCATCGTGATCAATGCGAATACATTGAATGTCAATGCCTGTTCGATCTTGTATTCGCGCCCGCCTTCTTCCGCCTTGCTGGCGCGCAGCATCGAAAAGTGCGGGTTGGGCAGGCGGCCGGCCTGAACCAGCTCTGCCTCGCTGATCCCGAGATCGAAGAACACGGCTCGCAAGCCCCGATTGTTGAACAGGGCAATCTGGACGGCATCGTCTGCGGTCAGCGTTCTGGCCAAGAGTTCATTCACGCGTTGCTGCAGCGCCGACCGTTCTTCGTCGGTGCGCGGCCAGACAACTTCCTTGTTCAGCCGTTCACGCGCCGTTTGCTCGACGCTGCGAAAGCCGCCATCGTCCGAAAAGGTTGCGCATCCCGTCAGGGCAACAGCAGACAAGGCAAGCGCAGCCCATCGTCCGGATCGCGATATATTTTGATTTCCGGTTCGGATGGTCATGATTCACCTCCTCGAACCGCTATCTTGTTTTGAGCCTGCCGACGAACTATCCGGGCGAGGCGGGGAGGGGTTCTCGTGATTCAGATGCCCCATGTGACCCCGCAAACGTCCAACCTCATCGTTTGCATGCTGCCAACCTTCGACCGTAACATCTTCAAAGGCTTTGTATTCCTGAAGCGCTGGATCGTGTTTCTCGAATGCCGCTGCGGGCAGTGGGGCTTCCGCAGAAAATGCAGAATTGACTGCGGCAGCAATGATGCATGCCATCTTTTTCATGATGTCTCCGTTGGGCAAGGATGGGGTCTGCTGCCCCAATGGTTTGACATCATGCGGCTCTCAAACCGACACGGGGCTGACTTGTGGATTACATTTCCGTAATCTATGAAATTCGCGGCATAACCGAAGGAGAATGCGCCATCAATCACTGCTGGTGGTGGAGGTGTCGATGAAAATTCTCATAGTTGAAGACGAACCGAAAACCGGGACCTACCTGAGGCAGGGACTTGTCGAGGCCGGGTTTGTGGTCGATCTGGTCAACGATGGTCTTGATGGCCTGCATCTCGCACTGACCGAAGCCTACGATCTCGCCATCCTCGACGTCATGCTGCCTGGCATCGATGGCTGGCAGGTTCTGCAGGGCATCCGGCGTGCCGGAAAGGAAATGCCTGTGCTGTTCCTGACCGCACGCGACCAGGTCGAGGACCGGGTCAAGGGTCTGGAGTTGGGTGCGGACGACTATCTGGTCAAGCCCTTCGCATTCTCGGAATTGCTGGCACGGGTCAGAACGCTCCTGCGGCGTGGTGGCAAGGCCAAGGAATCGGAAACTCTCCGGGCGTACGATCTCGAGCTGGATCTGCTGCGCAGACGGGTAACACGTGCGGGAAAGCGGATCGACCTGACGGCCAAGGAATTCTCGTTGCTGGAGTTGCTGCTGCGCCGGCAGGGCGAGGTCTTGCCAAGATCGTTGATTGCATCGCAGGTCTGGGACATGAATTTCGACAGCGACACCAACGTGATCGAGGTTGCCGTGAAGCGGCTGCGGAAGAAGATCGATGAGGATTTCGAGCCGAAGCTTATTCGCACTGTCCGCGGCATGGGCTATGTGCTGGAGGTCACCGGTTGAAGCCGCTGTTCGGAAAATCGCTCACTCTTCGCTTGACGCTGCTTTATGCTGCGGCTTCGGCGGCCGTCCTGATTCTGCTCGGAGTCTTTATCGGTCAATCCGTCGAACAGCATTTTGAAGAACAGGACATGGAAGTCCTGTCGGGAAAATTTGCGCTCGCACGTCATCTGCTTGAGCGCATGCCGATCGAACAACTGCAATCATCGGTCACGAAGCAACTCGACGACGCCCTTACCGGCCATCACGGACTGGCAATCGCGGTTTTCTCCCCTGACCGCCAGCGCCTCTATGCCAATACCGACATCGCGATCCCTCCCGATCTCATCTCTCCGCAACTTACGAGTAGGGGCATAAATCCGGTCAAATGGCGAACCAGTGACGGTACGCCGTGGCGTGCGATCTCGGCACCGATTGCCATGGCCGGGCCGCAAAAGGAAACGGTGATCGTTGTCGTTGGCACGGAGATATCCCACCACGAACATTTCATGCAGTCGTTCAGGATCACGCTCTGGATTTTCGTGGCATGTGCGACGGCGGCGATGGGGCTGCTCGGCTGGGTAGTCGTCAGGCGCGGGCTTTCCCCGTTGCGGCATATCCGGGATGAGGCCGCCGCGATCACCGCCAACCGGCTACATACTCGCCTGCCTGTTGATACGGTCCCGGACGAACTGGCAACCGTTGCGGGAGCGCTGAATGGCATGTTCTCCCGCTTGGAAGAATCGTTCCAACGCCTTTCGGATTTCTCCTCGGACCTCGCCCATGAACTCCGGACACCCGTTAGCAACCTGCTCACGCAGACCCAGGTGACGCTCTCGCGCGGAAGGACGGCGGACGAATACCGGGATATCCTGGAATCGAATGCCGAGGAGTTCGAGCGCCTGTCGAGGACGATTTCGGACATGCTGTTCCTTGCCAAGGCGGACAACAATCAGATCATCCCGCACAAAGAAAATGTCGACCTTGGCGCAGAAATTCGCAATCTGCTCGAGTTTTACGAAATCCTCGCCGAAGAGAAAGGTATTGAGCTCTCACAATCAGGGCGCGGCCAGGTACAGGGCGATCGCCTGATGTTGCGCAGGGCAGTCAACAACCTGCTATCGAACGCGCTACGCCACACACCACAGGGAGGAACGGTCTCCGTTTCAGTCACCGACGGGACTGACGGATGCGTCGAGCTGACAGTGGCGAACGCCGGCAGCACGATACCGGCCGAGCATCTCCCGCGCCTGTTCGATCGTTTTTACAGGGCCGATGCATCCCGCCAGAGGGATGGCGAAGGATCCGGGCTAGGGCTGGCAATCACGCAAAGTATTCTTGCCACTCACGGCGGAACGATTTCTGTGACGTCCGCCGATGGTGAAACCCGATTTATGCTTAGGTTGCCATCGCGCGGTGCTTAATACCGGGGATCGTATCGGCGCAACTTGCGCCGCTTTCACGACTGACCAATCAATCGGCTTGAAGCCGAACCACAATCCCTCCCGGTGTTTGGCAAAATCCCGCTGGCGCGTTCCTTGCACCCCAAGCCAGGTAGCACCGCATATTTGCACCTCCATCCGAGTCCAGTTCCGGGGCGGCAAAGTACTCGATGTGATCCTTGTCTTGGCCACTCACGATCTGGTCGTAGTGCTTTCCGGGCCCTAATGTACTGCGCAATTCTGTCAGCGATTGCCGCTTGGATATCTGAAATCCCTTGCTCTGGTATCGATCGCCAGCGATATCCACAATCAGCTCTGGCGGCTGCCCGCCGCCGTGCCGAAACATTCCACTGACAGGGCTTGATGCGTTGTCGGAAGTAAATCGGTGCACATGCCCGGCGCAGCCGGCGAGCGTCAGCACCACACCAACCAATGCCATCCTTGCGGCTGTGCCGGGCATCTGGCGCTTGCGCTACTTCAATGCAAAGCGGACGGTTACCGCAGCTTTACCTGGCTGCGATACCAGAGCCACGACCTTCGCGTTTGCCACCTTGAAATTGCCTTTGGCTTCCAGCAATGCACCAGCCGGCTTCAACTCGACTTCCAGCTTCTCCGTTCCGGAGAGCAGCGTCAGCTTGGCGCCGACCTTCGATACATCAACAGGCTTGCCGTGGTCGCGAAGGTGCAACTGGATCACGTCCGGTTTGGCAACCAGCTCGTAGTCGACATCCTTCACCTCGGTCACAATGCCGCCGTGCAGTGGTTTGTGCGCATGCCCGTGGTCGTGGCCGTCAGCCGCAAACGCAGCACCGGCAAAGCCAATCGAGAGTGCTGCAGCGAAATGAATCAGATTCATGGTCTTTCCTTTCGTTAAGTGAAAATCAAAGCGCGCCAATATCGCTGTCGTTCACCAGCCGCTCGGCATCGTTGCGGCCAAATAGCCAGAACATCGCCGGTGTCAGGAAGGTATCGAGCAACGTCGAGCTGATCAGCCCGGAGAAGATGACCACGGCCACCGGATGCAGGATTTCGGTGCCTGGCCGTTCGGCCTCGAACAGCAGTGGCGCCAGCGCGAAGGCGGTGACCAGCGCCGTCATCAGCACCGGCGCCAGGCGCTCCAGCGAGCCGCGCAGGATCATCTGGTGGTCGAAGCGCTCGCCCTCCATGCGCATCAGGTTGATGTAGTGGCTGACCTTGAGGATGCCGTTGCGCACCGAGATACCGGCGAGCGTGATGAAGCCGATCAGCGCGGCCACCGACAGTGGCTGACCCGAAACCCACAGGCCGATCACCGCGCCGACCAGTGCCAGCGGGATGTTGGCCATGATCAGCACCGACAGCCGCACCGACTTGTAGCGGCTGAAGAGCACGGCGAACATCAGCACCAGTGAGACGATCGACAGCAGCCCGACCAGGCGCGAGGCTTCTTCCTGTGCCTGGAACTGACCACCGAGCGTGACGAAGTAGCCTTCCGGCAGCTTGCTCTCGGCCACCACACGGCGGATATCCTCGACGATCTCCGACAGCGCGCGCCCCTGGGCGTTGGCCGAGATGACGATGCGCCGCTTGCCGTCGTCGCGGCTGATCTGGTTCGGCCCGTCGCCGTCCTCGATGCTCGCGATCCGCGACAGCGGGATACGGCCGCGCGGCGTCTCGATCAGGATATCGCCCAGGCCCTCGATCGAGCGCGACGATTCCGGCAGGCGCACCACCAGCGCAAAGCGCCGGCTGCCCTCGACGATCTGTGCCACCTTCTCGCCCTCGACCAGGCTCTGCAGCGTGGCCAGCACCTGCGGCGTCGGCACACCGTATTGCGCCGCCGCCGCGTAATCGACGCGGACCTTGATCTGCGGCGCCAGCACCTGCTTCTCGATTTCCAGATCGGCGATGCCGGGAATGCCGGCAAGCTTGCCGCGCAGCGCATCGGCCTGCCCGCGCAGGGTATCCAGATCGTCGCCGAAGATCTTGATGGCGATTTGCGAGCGCACGCCGGACAGCATGTGGTCGATGCGGTGCGAGATCGGCTGGCCGACGGCAATCGCCGCTGGCAGGTTGACCAGGCGGGCGCGGATGTCGGCGGCGATCTCGCCCATCGGGCGGGTCAGCTCGCCGGCCGGTTTCAGGCCGACGTCGAGCTCGCTGACATGGACGCCCTCGGCATGCTCGTCGAGTTCGGCGCGACCACTGCGGCGGCCGACGTGGGTCACCTCGGGTACGCCCTTGACCAGCACCTCGGCCTGCCGGGCAAGGTCCGAGGATTCAGCCAGCGTCACCCCCGGATTCAGGCGCAGGCCGACCAGCAAGGTGCCTTCGTTGAATGGCGGCAGGAAAGTCTTCGGGAAGAAGGGCACGGCAACTGCGGCCAGCAGCACCGCGACCGCGCCGACTGCCAGCGCCATGCGCGGCCGGTCGAGCACCGTCTGCAGCGCCTTGCGGTAGGCCGACTTGAGCCAGGCCAGCAGCTTGGTATCCCCATGGTCGAGCGACTTCATGCGCGGCAGCAGGTAGAAGGAGAGCACCGGTGTCACCGTCACCGACACCACCAGTGAGGCCAGTGTGGACACGATGAAGGCGATGCCGAGCGGCACGAACAGGCGCCCCTCCATGCCGGGTAGCGCGAACAACGGCAGGAAAACGAGGACGATGATGATCGTCGCGTAGAGGATCGCCGACCGTACTTCCATCGTTGCGTGCCCGACCAGTTCGATCGGATGCATGCGATGGTCGTGATGTTTGGCTCTATCCTCCTTCAGCCGCCGCAGCACGTTCTCAACGCCGACCACCGCATCGTCGACCAGTCCACCGATGGCGATGGCCAGACCGCCCAGCGTCATGGTGTTGATCGACAGGCCGAAATACTTGAAGACCAGAGCCGTCGCGAAGATCGACACCGGGATGGCGGTCAGCGCGATCACGGTCGGCCGCAGCGTGCCGAGGGACAAGAACAGGATCGCCGCGACGAAGATCGACGCCCCGATCAGCTTGCCCTGCAGCGTGCCGATCGACGCCTCGATGAAGCTCGCCTGGCGGAAGGTCACCTGCGGCGCCTCCATGCCCGCCGGCAGCGACTTGCCGAGGTCTTGCAGCGCCGCCTCGATGCTGCGGGTGAGATGGATGGTGTCCGCCGTCGGCTGCTTCTGGATGCCGAGGATGACCGCCGGCTTGCCTTCAAAACCGGCATCGCCGCGGCGAAGCGCCGGTGCGAAGGTGACCTCGGCAATCTGCCGCATCAGGATCGGCTGGCCGTTCTTCGCGGTCAGTGCCAGATGCTGCAGGTCTTCCAGACGCGACGTGCGGCCGAGGTTGCGGATCAGGTACTCGCGGCCATTCAGCTCAAGGAAACCGCCCGAGGTATTCGACGAATATCCCTTGAGCGCACCTTCCAGCTGCTCGTGCGAAATACCGAGTTCGGCCATGCGTACGGTGTTCGGCTGCACCTGGAACTGGCGCACCTCGCCGCCGATCGGGATCACTTGCGCAACGCCGGCAATGGCCATCAGGCGCGGACGCAGCACCCAGTCGGCGTATTCGCGCACCTGCATTGGCGAGATTTTGGCCGTGTCGATCGGAATGGCGATCTGCATGATCTCGCCCATGATCGAACTGACCGGCCCCATGCGCGGAATGACGCCCGACGGCAAGCCTTCCTCCATGCCGGAAAGACGCTCCGACACCATCTGCCGCGCACGGAAGATTTCGGTCGCCCAATCGAAGGTGACATAGACGAACGAGAGGCCGGCGCTGGAAACGGAGCGCACGCTTTCGACACCGGGCAGGCCGTTCATCGTCGATTCGAGCGGGAAGGTGATCAGTTGCTCCACCTCCTCCGCCGCCATGCCGCCGGCTTCCGTCATGATCGTCACGGTCGGCTTGTTGAGGTCGGGGAAGACGTCTACTGGCATCCGCGTCAGCGTGTAGGCGCCATAGGCCGTCAGCACGACGCTGGCGATGATCACCAGCAGCCGGTTGACCAGGCTGTTTTCGAGTAACCACTTGAACATGCCGTGTTCCTCTTAACGAACCTGATTGACCAGCGTGGCAGCACGCACGACGACGCGATCGCCCGGCTGCAAGCCATTGGTCACGGCGACATGGGTGCCATCGAGCGGCATGGTCGTCACGACACGCGGCTCGAAGCGCTCCGGAGCTTCCTTGACCCAGACGACGGTCTGATTCGCCGGATTCTTCATCAGTGCCGCCACCGGGATGCGAACCCCTTCGATCACATCGCGGGTCTGCACATAGACCTTGACCGGCTGCCCGACGGCCAGCGCTGCCAAGGCACCGCCCTCACCCCGGAAGGTGAGCGGCAGCGCCTGCTCGCGCAGGCTGCGGGCAACGCCGACCAGCTGCAGGGACAGCTTCTGCTCACCGACGGCGATCGATGCGCCGGCGATGTTGCCGGCGAGCGCCATGTCGAAGGCCAGCGCCTCGATCAGCATGCGTTGCGGATCGACGATCTCGAACAGGATCTCCCTCGCCTCGACGACCTGGCCGGAAACGGCATTGGCCGACGCGATGACGCCGCTCACCGGTGCCCGCAACTGCTCGTTGGCAACGGCGGCCTCGGCTTCCTCGATCACCTTGCGCGGCACGGTGTCAGAGAGTTCGCGCAGGCGCTGCAGACGGCTTTCGGCCAGCGAGCGGCGGTTGCCGCCAGCTTCCGGTGTGACGTAGGCCAGCACCTCGCCCTTCTTCACCGTCTGGCCAGGCAAGGGCAGACCGCGTGGCCCCGGTGTCAGGCGCCCGGCCACCATGGGCTGCACCCGGCCGCCGGCGTTCGGGTCCATCACCGCACGTCCGCTCAACTCGAAGGCACGCGGGTGCGAACCGGCTTCGACCGGCAAGGTGCGCAGGCCGATCTGGTGTTGTGCCGGCATGGGCAGGAAAACGCTGCCATCGGGCAGGCGGCGTGGCCCGTTACCACTCGCGGCTGGCGGCGCGTCGCCATGGTCGTGGCCCTCGCCCGCCGCTACCGGCAAGGCAAGGGTGCTGAGCAGGAGCGCGATCAGAAGTGTCAGGCGCGGCTTCATGCGGCACCTCCCAGGCGAGCATTGCGGGCTACTGCGAAACGACGAATGCCAATAGTGGCCAACAGCAAGGCCAGTGCCGCGGCAAGGCCCCAAGTCGCGTAATCGCGCCAGCTCCTGGAATGCGCTGCGCCGGCAAGCGCAGTTTCGTCGTGAACGTCCAGCTCGCCGGCCAGCAGGTCGGTTTCATCGCCGGCGTAGATCGTTGCGGCGACGGGAACGACCCCGGCCTTCGGCGCAGCGGCGAGCATGGCCTCGAATTGCCCTTCGCCATGCACCTCGACGGGAATTTTCACGCCGCCGAGTTCGATTTCGAGCCGCGCATCCTTGACCGGGCTGCTGTCGCCGTAGCGACTGAGGTAGAGCACGAGGCGCTTGCCTTCGACGACGCCGACCAGTTCAAAGAGATCGGAGGCGGAGGTAAAACGTGGCGCAGCGGGGCCGGTAGCCGATGCCGACGCTTCGCCGTGATCGTGGCCATCGCCGGCAAACGCCGGCATCGTCGCCGCCAGCAGAGCGGCGGCCAATATTGCTGTGAATTTCATGGTTTTGGTGGTTCCTGTCATTTCTGTTCGGGGAGCAGTCCAAGCGCCTGGCGCAACGCAGAGATCGCAGCAGCCAGGTCGATGCGGGCGCGGCTCGCCTGTTTTTCGGCCTCGACGGCCTCCAGTTCGATGCGCAGACGGGTGGGCAAGTCGGTTTCGCCCATGCGGAAGGACTTCTCGAAAAAGCCGCGCGATTCGCCCGCCAGTCGTGCCCGCTTCTCGGCAGCGGCAAATTGCTTGCGTGCGGCCTGCACGCGCGCGTCGGCGGCCTCAAGATCGGCCAGCAGACGCTCGCGCTCCAGCCGCAGCTGCTCCTCGGCCTCCAGCGCCTCGGCGCGCGCCAGCCCGACCTTGGCGCGATTGCGACTCTCCGAGCCGAAGGGGATACGCACACCGATGGTCACGGTCTGCGCGTAGGAATCGCCGAAGCTATCGCGCTCGCGCGTGGTGGCGAGCAGCAGTTCTGGATTGCTGCGCGTCTGCACGCTCGCCAATTCGGCACTGCGCCGCGCGATCTCGGCGCGATCGAGGAGTTCGGCAAGCCCCGGATGCGTCGCTTCGGTCGTCGCTTCCGGCGCACCGAGATCGCTCGGCAGTTTCGGCAGAATTTCCGGGGTGTCGGTTGCCGTTTCGCCCGGCATCATGCCGGCCAAGGCGCGCACCTGACGCGCGGCAGCCAGCACCGCGCTGTCCGCTTCAGCCTGCGCCGCTTCGGCCCCAGCCAGGGCGCCCTCGGCCTGATGCTGGTCGGCACGGGCCAGATCGCCGGCCCTGACCCGGCGGCGCACGTCCTCCGCGATCCGGCGGGCATTGGTCAGCCGTTCCTGAGCCAGCAATTGCTCCCCGCGCGCGCGGTGCCAGCCCCACCAGGCGTCGCGCACGGCTGCGGCGGTACGCAGTTGTGCCGACAGCACACGACTGGCGACCGCCC
>ERZ724525.1160-NODE-1160-length-15432-cov-5.187813_pt1 | contig 15432 bp, 11 predicted proteins | sample MGYA00376058_ERZ724525 | MGnify/ENA primary metagenome ERZ724525 (study PRJEB28724, sample SAMN07190888) | wastewater metagenome | isolation source: influent of sewage treatment plant in Hong Hong | place: USA: Christiansburg, Virginia | collected 2016-03-01 ... | reverse complement strand
CAAAATTCTGCATGAGCACCATATAAAGTATGTAGGTTTACACCCACGCACTTTTGTAACACTTCAATTCATGACAGATACCTGCGCAATTGCGAAAGCATCTGCTGCGCCTGAGCAAGTTCCAGATCATCGAATGCATCCAGCGCAGCCTGCGCTTGATCTTGCCACGAAGCCCCGCCTGAAGACTGAATCAATTGCTCAAGCAGCGCCCGGGCACCAAAGTCGCCACGATCAACCAACGGAATCAAACGTTCAAGCAGCGCCAGAGAGTCAGCACCCACCACTACGCCATCCGCAACCTTTTCAGTATCCTCAAGCTGGTGCAGCACCCCGCGAACCTGAGCAAGACATTCGCGCACAAGCAGCAGGAACTGATCAGCCAGATTTCGCACTACATCCGCATTGCCATCATGCCCCGCACGCTCTATGACATTGGCCACCGCGCACAATTGCACAGCATCCAGATAACCGGCACTGCCTTTGATTTGATGGACCAGCTCCGCAAGCTCTTGCCAGCGATGCCCTGAAAGTAATTGCTCAAATTGCCGAGGTAAAGGGTCAAAGTCACTCAAAAAGCCACGCAGCAACCCTGCTTTGCGTTGCGGCGAAGATGGCAAGCGTGGAAACATTTGCGTGCCAGCAACACCCCTCGCCTGCACCACCGAGCTTTCCTGCACAACCTCTTTGCGAGCACTACAAAGCTTCAGCAAAGTCCTGTAGAGCGCAACCTCATCGATTGGCTTGGTCAAATGTTCATTCATACCAGCTTCACGACTAAGCTGCTGATCTTCGCCACGAGTTTGAGCCGTCAAGGCAATGATGGGGAGTTGAGCCCAGCGCGCATGGCTTCGAATTTGCTTCGTCGCCTCAAACCCATTCATCTCCGGCATGTGAATGTCCATGAGAACAGCATCGACCTCATGCCTTTCAAGCTGAACGATGGCATCGCGTCCATTCACCGCCGTCAGCACCTGAACACCTACACACCCCAGAAAATCAGTCGCCACCTCGCGATTCAGTGCATTGTCATCCGCCACCAGCACTCGCTTGCCGCGCAAACCGGCATAGGCAGATACGTCACTGGGAACATAGGTCGAGCGAGACTCATAAATGCCCTCCGCACCCGAAAATATCCCCAGCAAAGTGTTGAACATAATCGACGGAGTCACGGGTTTGAACAGCACACCTTGCAAACCCAGTCCTGCACTCGCCTGCATCATGGCCTCTTGCCCATAGGCCGTGACCATCAGCACCACAGGCACCTGCCCCAGATACATATCCTCTTTGATATGGCGCGCAGCCTCCACCCCATCCATACCAAGCATCCGCCAGTCAAGCAGAACAATGTCAAAGGCGTTGCTGCCACCCACATCTGCACGCAGCATTTCAAGCGCAGCCATACCACTATCGGCATCAGTAACCTCCATGCCAAAGCCTCGCACCATCTCAACCAATGCTCCACGCGCGCTGGAGTTGTCATCGACTACGAGAATTCGGCGCCCTTTCAGATTGAGAGCCAACTCATTACGAACATGCAAGTCGGTCGGCTCTTGCTCCGCATCCACCAAGCCAATCGTAAAGAAGAACGTACTACCCTGACCCAACTCACTCTCCACCCAAATCTCGCCCCCCATCATCGTCACGAGACGCTTGGAAATTGCCAACCCTAGACCCGTACCACCGTAACGGCGAGAAATATCCGATTGAGCCTGCGCAAACGGGTTGAAGAGATTTTTTATCTGATCGGCACTCATGCCGATCCCCGAATCACGCACAGAAAACAGCAGCTTGCGGCTCAAGCGCGCCTCATCCCAGATGGGGCTCACGGATACAACCACATCCCCGTACTCCGTAAACTTGATGGCGTTACTCATCAAGTTAGCAACCACCTGCCCCAGCCTCAGCGCATCGCCCTTAAACACCACAGGCGTTTCGGGTGCTACGTCATAGACGACTTCCAGTCCCTTTTCCTCAGCCCGCAAGGTTGTGACGGAAGAAACCGTCTCCAGCACGGATTCCAGCCGCACTGGAACACTTTCCAATTCCAAACCACCCGCCTCGATTTTCGAAAAATCCAGAATGTCATTGATGATGCCCATCAACACATTGGCGGATTCGTTGATCTTTTCCAGGTAATTGCGCTGCTTGGGATTCGGATCCGTACGCATGGCCAAACGAGCCATGCCAATGACGGAGTTCATGGGCGTGCGAATTTCATGGCTCATGGTTGCCAGAAAATCACTCTTGGCACGCTCCGCCGCCTCTGCCGCCTCTTTCGCGGCACGTAAGGCATCTGCCGCCTCACGCTCCGCAGTTACATCACGGGCAATGCCGTCCCACACCGCAGACGCCACACCCGTCATCCGCAACGCAGCCCGCAGATGGATCCAAATACGCCGTCCATATGCTGTTTGCAGTGGGAAAATTTCATCGATAACCTTGCCTGCGCTATTTGAATGGCGCATCACTTTATTCAAGTGCTTCAACGCGGATGCCGGCACAGCAGCTAACAATCTGCGCGGATTCTGTAGCACCTCGCTGGCTGGCAAGCCCGTCAAAGTTTCAAGCCCAGCGCTCAAAAATGCGAGTTTCAAATACTGGCGCGCATCACGCTCAATGCGAAAAATCACTCCGGATGGCAAGTTATCAGCCAAAGCAGTCAAGCGATCGCGCTGCTCCTTACGCTCACTGATGTCCTGCATGATTCCGGAAATCTTGACAACACGGCCATCGATATCTCTCACCGCAGAGCCTTGAACATAGGCTGCAAACGTGCTGCCATCAGACCGGCGATGCTCAACTTCAAGGGCATAGGACTCCCCTGTTTCAATACACCGTTTCATTGCAGCACTGATTCGCCGCGCACTTTCTGGCACAAGCCGCTCATCCAGCGCCCCAACCGGCAAATCACTAGACTCAGATTCATCGCCATACAGCACGGAAAGCATTTCGGACAAGGTAAAAATGCCTGTTTCCACATCCAAAGACCAGTGCCCCAGTTTCGCCTGCCGCTCGGCCGCGCGCAGCACCTCGTTATTTTCCTGCGCCTGCTTCTCCGCCCTGCGACTCTCCTCAAGACTGCTGTTGAGCACTTTTTCTGCTTGATCCAGACTCAACCTCAAGGTTTCAAACTCCGCCACAAACGAGGGCGGAATATCGTCACTGATGCTCTGCGATTTAGTGGATTGGCCGCTGGCAATACGCCGAGCACGCGCTGCCAGATGACGGATAGGCCTGACTGCACGTTGCGCAACCATCAGCGCAAGCACCAAAGCCAGCAGCACCGCAGCGACGGAAGCGAACAGCATGGTTTTGATGGGCCTCTGCCAGCGCTCTTCAAAGGTGGATGCCGCCTCACCGACCACAGCAACCCAGCCTGGCGTTCCGCTGATGCACTGAAAGGCAAACATGATTTGACGCCCCTCTAGAGTTTGCGCCTTGAAAAAACCACTCTCTGAACCGCTCGCCTTCAGCAAATGCCAGTCGGGCGTCCTCTTACCCAGAAACTGCTGACCATTGACCGAGCGCCCCAGAATGCGCCCCGTGCTATCGGTAATTGCCAAGATGACAGAAAGATTGCTCTCGTTATTTTTATAAAGTGAGTGAATTAAATCAGTGGGAGTCGTGACAAGCGTGGTCACCCGCGTTTGCGACGCTCCACTGATTTCAGGCACAGCAAACGCCAGCTTGAACGGCCCGCTCTTGTCGTCTGAATCCACGATATCAGAGACGTGGGGACGGCCGGTTTGAGCGGCCTCCAGCGTCAGCTGCTGTATCTCAGGCTGCTCAGGCTTTGCCCCTTGAAACTGCCAGCGACCTTCTTTGCCACTGACCTGATAGATCGCATAAGAGCCGCCGGCAAAGCTGGCGGCACCTCGCTGGCTCAGCGACTCTCGATCACCATGAAGTTCTGCCAGACTCCGCAAAACACTGGAGGTCAGCTCCAGTTCATTGGCAGTAGAGCGCGCTACCGTTCTGGCAGTTTCCTGCAGCTGGCGCGTTGTCGCTTCTTGCAAGGACTTGCCGGCATTGAACAATGTGAACAGCACCACTCCAAGCGTTGGCACCAGAACCAAAAAAACAATACCGATGATGGTGAGCCGCAGTGAAGGCTGTTTCAGCGAATCAAGCATGCGCCTGAACATTTGGGGGAGCCCTCTTGTCGTGAGCGGCACGAAGGCCGTCTGTTTACTGGCCGATTAAAGCAAGAATAACCTTTCTCACGACAAATGCATTCTCAAAAATTAATGCAACGTCCCTGTTGCCCAAACACCTCTACAAAATTACTTGTCTTGCAGGTACTTCACAACACCATTGGCAATATGCACACCCGATGACATGCATGCGGTCAGCAGATAACCACCTGTAGGTGCCTCCCAGTCCAGCATTTCCCCGGCGCAGAACACTCCAGGAAGCGCCGTGCACATGCCATGCTCATCCAGCGCTTCAAGGCGCACGCCACCCGCAGTACTAATGGCCTCATCAATAGGGCGCGGCGCAATCACCATCAAAGGAACTGCCTTGATCGTTGCAGCCAAGCGTGCCGAATCTGCCATGCCATCTTTACCAAGAACTTCGTACAGAAGACCGGCCTTGATACCATCCAGACCCAAGCGGCCTTTGAGGTGACTGCTGAGACTGCGCGAACCGCGTGGGTGCATGACTTCTTGCAGCACACGCTCGGCGCTAAATTGCGGCAGCAGATCCAACTCGAACGTCGCATGACCCTGCCGAACAATACAGTCCCGCAACATGGACGAAACGGCATAAATCAGGCTTCCTTCTACCCCCGTTTGCGTCGCGACAAACTCGCCCTGGCGCGCAAAGCTGGCACCTTGGTCATCGGTGAATCGCAGAACCACAGGTTTGAAAGGCTGACCGGCAAAGCGCTGGGCAAATACGTCGCTCCAGCCTGCTGCCCGCCCCTGCGCTCCACCCACATCAAAGCCACAGTTGGCTGCTTGCAGTGGCGCAAGATCTACTCCTTTGCCTTCAAGCAAGGGAGCCCATGCACCATCAGACCCCAAACGAGCCCAGCTTGCACCGCCGGTTGCCAGTACGACGGCCTTGCAGTCGACCTTGACCTTTGCATCTTCCATCTGCAGCACGGGCTTTCCATCAGCATCCCAGCCCAGCCAGCGGTGCCGCATATGAAACTTCACCCCTTGGGCTTTCATGCGCACCAACCAGGCGCGCAGCAGTGGCGCCGCCTTCATATCTGCAGGAAAGACTCGGCCCGACGTACCCACAAAGGTATCAAAGCCCAGGCTTTTAGCCCAGGCCTTCAGTTCTTCTGCACCCCAATGCTGCAACCAGGGCGTCAACTCCGCAGTACGAGAACCATAACGGGTGACAAAACTCGCAAATTCCTCCGAATGCGTGAGGTTGAGCCCCCCCTTGCCAGCCATGAGGAACTTACGCGCGGCCGAGGCCTTGGTCTCAAACACTCGCACAGACAAACCAGCCTGTGCCAGCTGCTCAGCCACCATCAGCCCAGCGGGGCCTGCCCCCACTACAGCCACATCACAGACCACTTCAGAATCGGCCACCAACGGCTCCGAGAGACTCATACTTCTATTACCTAATTCAACAGGCAGTCAACGGACTGCCAAAGGCTGCGCAGAATACCACCGCAGGCATTTCTGCGATAAGACAGGCACTATTAACGTCATAGCTGTAAACAACCGCCACACAATGCAGCGGGAGATGAGTTTCTGTCACAATCAAGTCACTAGGCGGCTACACCGTCGATCTTTTTTTGATTCAAGAAAATCCAGGACTACAAATGGCTAGCGAATTGATCAAGCACATCACTGATGCAAGCTTTGAATCTGACGTACTGCAACCCGGCACTACAGTGCTGGTGGATTACTGGGCTGAATGGTGCGGCCCCTGCAAGATGATTGCCCCCATCCTGGACGATGTGGCAGAAAGCTACAAAGGCAAGGTACTGATCGCCAAGATGAACGTGGACGAAAACCGTGAAATCCCTGCCAAGTTTGGCATTCGCGGCATCCCCACACTGATGCTGTTCAAAGATGGCCAACTGGCCGCCACCAAAGTGGGCGCTTTGAACAAGACTCAGCTGTCGGCTTTCCTCGATCAGCACATCTAATGTATTTAGCAAACAGGGCTTCATTTGAGGCCCTGTTTGTTTTTGGGCTTAGTCCCTTACATCTGCAGATAGCCCAACGCAGGCAGCAGATGACAAGCCCTGAATAAATAGCTTGCAAGCTGCGCCGCTTTTACTGTCATAATGGTTAAACCGCCGGCCACCGCATGGGACCGCGCTGGATTTTTTCTTCAGGCAAGCCTGCCCACTGTCACAGTGTTTCGTTAGGCTCTACGCCTCCCCCCTGGTTATTCTCACTCCACGCTTGGAGTCATTTCATGCACCTTAATGAACTCAAGGCACTGCACGTGTCTGAAGTCTTGAAGCAGGCCGAAGCGCTTGAGATCGAAAACGTCGGTCGCATGCGCAAGCAAGAACTGATGTTCGCCATCATCAAAAAACGCGCAAAAGCGGGCGAACAAGTGTTTGCCGACGGCGTTTTGGAAATTCTGCCCGACGGCTTTGGCTTCCTGCGCAGCCCCGATACCAGCTACACGGCCAGCACGGACGATATTTATATCTCCCCCAGCCAGGTTCGTCGCTTCAATCTGCACACCGGTGACATGATTGAAGGCGAAGTGCGCATCCCCAAAGATGGCGAGCGCTACTTTGCCCTGACCAAGCTGGACAAGGTCAATGGAGGCTCTCCTGAGGCGAACAAACACAAAATGATGTTTGAGAACCTGACGCCTTTGTTCCCACGGGAACACATGCGCTTGGAACGCGACATCAAGGGCGAAGAAAACATCACCGGCCGCATCATTGACATCATTGCCCCCATCGGCCGCGGCCAGCGCGCCCTGATCGTGGCACCGCCTAAAAGCGGGAAGACCATGATGATGCAAAACATTGCGCACGCCATCACGGCCAATCACCCTGACGTGCACATGATGGTTCTGCTGGTAGACGAGCGCCCGGAAGAAGTGACAGAAATGCAGCGCTCGGTCAAGGGCGAAATCATTGCATCCACCTTCGACGAACCTGCCACACGCCACGTTCACGTGGCCGAAATGGTCGTCGAGCGCGCCAAACGCCTGGTGGAACTGGGCAAGGATGTGGTCATTTTGCTGGACTCCATCACCCGCCTGGCCCGCGCCTATAACAACATCGTACCCTCGTCGGGCAAGGTGTTGTCGGGTGGTGTGGACTCCAATGCTCTGCAGCGCCCCAAGCGCTTCTTTGGAGCAGCCCGCAAGATCGAAGAAGGTGGCTCGTTGACCATCATCGCCACCGCGCTGGTCGATACCGGCAGCCGCATGGACGAAGTGATTTTTGAAGAATTCAAGGGCACAGGTAACAGCGAACTGCACCTGAACCGCCGCCTGTACGAAAAGCGCGTATTCCCTGCCATCGAACTCAATAAGAGCGGCACACGCCGCGAAGAGTTGCTGTTGGCTCCCGAGATTCTGCAAAAGACGCGCATCTTGCGTCAGTTCATGTACAACATGGACGAGATCGAATCTATGGAGCTGATGATCAAGAACATGAAGGCGACGAAAAACAACGTCGAATTCTTCGACATGATGCGTCGCGGCGGCTAATCAATTGCCGCATACGGGCTTTAGCCTGTATTAAACTCATCAGGCCCGCCACGTTATAATGGTGGGCTTTTTCTATTGCGGAAAGTACGCTTGATTAACTACTGCTACAAGGGTTGTAGCAGGTCTAGCACGGCTACCGCACTTGACCAAAGGAAGATCATGAAAGAAGGCATTCACCCCAACTACCGCGAAGTTCTGTTCGTGGACCTGTCCAACGGCTTCAAGTTCGTGACCCGTTCCTGCGTGAACACCAAGGAAACCGAAACCTTCGAAGGCAAGGAATATCCTCTGTTCAAGCTGGATACCTCCTCTGAATCGCACCCCTTCTACACTGGCACACAAAAGTCGGTGGACAACATGGGTGGCCGCGTGGAGAAGTTCCGCAACCGCTTCGGCAAGAAGTAATTTTTACTTTTTCGCTGACAAAGGCAGCTCGGGCAACCGTGCTGCCTTTTCTTTTGAGGTCTGCTCCGCAGCGTCCTCAACACTCCTATCATCGCAGCACCCTGCGCTTTATCTTCAAGCGCTACCGCCTGATCTGGCCGTGCAACTTTGCACCGCCGCTACCGGATTGATTGTGTGAACCAGCCCACACCCGCCATCGTTGCCCAAAGCGCTGTGCGCCGCCTGCCGCGCTGGGCATTGCTTTTGCTGTGCCTGGCCTACGTCATTCCCGGCTTTGTCATGCGCGGCCCCTGGCGCTCCAATGATATGGAGGCCTTTGGCTTCATGCGAGAGCTGGCTCTGGGCCACACCAGCTGGCTGGCACCCAAGCTCTCCGGCCTTTCCCCCAGCATGGATGGCCTGCTGCCCTACTGGCTGGGTGCCCTGTCGTTGCAAGGCTTTGGGTGGCTGATGGGCCCCGAGATGGCCGCACGCCTGCCCTTCATTGCGCTACTGATTCTCACGTTGGGCGCTACCTGGTGGGGTGCCTACTACTTGGCCCGCACCCCCGGCGCTCAGCCCGTGGCCTTTGCCTTTGGCGGCGAAGCGCAGCTGATTGACTATTCCCGTGCCATGGCCGATGCGGCCTTACTGGCACTAGTCGCCACACTGGGGCTGGCCCAGCCATCCCATGAAACGACCAGCTACGTCACCCAGCTGGGCTGCACGGCGCTGGTATTTTTTGCAGCGGCCGCCATGGCCTACCACCCCAACAAATCTGCCGTTGCACTTCTCGTCGGCCTGCTGGGCCTGGCCCTGAGCGGCGCGCCCACAATCGCCGTACTGTTTGGCCTGGGCGGCAGTCTGATTGCCTTCACGCAACACAGCTGGGGCGATAACCCCGGCCGCGCCCATCGTCAGGCCCGCATCTGGGCTGCGGCATGGCTGGCAGCTACGGTACTGGCCGCCATGCTGACCACCTCACTTGACCAGTGGGTCTGGCATCTGGTGGATTCCGTCAGTGACCTGAGTGGGCTGCTACAGCTGCTGCTGTGGTTCTGCTGGCCCGCGTGGCCGCTGGCTTTGTGGACACTGTGGGTCTGGCGCCGTCAGATTGCATCTCCTCGCAAAAACTCTCATCTGTCCATTGCACTGTTGTTTGCAGCAGTACCCGTAGCCGCCTGCCTGAGCAGCACACCCGCAGACCGCGCCTTGCTGCTGGGCCTGCCTGCCATTGCCACTCTGGCCGCCTTTGCACTGCCCACCTTCCGCCGCAGCATTAGCGCGTTGATTGACTGGTTTACGCTGCTGTTCTTCACCGTCTCGGCCATTGCCATCTGGGTGGTCTGGCTGGCATTTCAGACAGGCTATCCGCCAAAAATCGCCGCCAATATTGCGCGGCTAGCTCCTCAATTTGAAGCAAGCATTTCCTGGGTTCCGGTTCTGATTGCACTGATCGCTACAGCAAGCTGGTTTGCTCTGGTGGTCTGGCGCACCTCGCGCAATCGAGCCGCCATCTGGAAGAGTCTGGTTCTGCCTGCAGGCGGTGCCACGCTGAGCTGGGTGCTGCTGTCCACACTCTGGATCGCGCCACTGGACCATGCGCGCAGCTATGAATTTCAGATGACCCAGCTGGCCGGTGAGATGCAAAAAGCACAAGCGACCGGCTGCGTGCTGACTTATGGTCTGGGTCGCTCGCAAATAGCTGCCGTGCGTTACTACACCCATGTAGATACCGCCCTGCTGCGCCACAACCCAACCGCTCCATGCAACTGGGCACTGGTCGATGCCGACCGCTGGGCTGGCGACCACAATATCAAGCTGCGCCAGGGGTGGAATGAAGTGAGCCGTATCACCCGCCTGAGCGGCCGCAAGGAAGTGCTGATTCTGCTCAAGCGCACAGATTCCGCGGCTGCACCATGAAGAGAGAGCTGCAACATATAGGCCGCCACGCCGGCACGGTGCTGGCAGGCCAGCTGGCCGTCATGGCCTTTGGCACCACCGACACCATTGTCGCTAGCCGCTATTCCGACGATGCGCTGGCCGCACTGTCCGTAGGCTCAGCCATTTTCGTCAGCGTCTATGCCTCGCTCATGGGCATTTTTCAGGCCCTGCTACCGCTGTGGGCAGAGCAACGCGGTGCGGGCCAGCCACTGGCTATTGGCCGGTCGCTGCGGCAGTCCATGTATCTGTGCGTGCTGGCCTGCATGCTTGGCATGGCCGTGCTGCTCATGCCCGATGCGCTGCTGCGCTGGACCGATGTGCCAGACGCGCTTCAGCACGAAGTCAAGCGCTATCTGGCCGTGCTGGCTTGGGGCTTGCCACCTGCGTTGCTGTTTCGCATTTACAGCGCACTGAATCAGGCCTTGGGCCACCCAAAGCTGGTCACCTGGCTGCAACTGCTTTCGCTGCTGATCAAGATACCGCTGTCCATCTGGTTCACGTTTGGTGGTCTGGGCCTGCAGCCCATGGGCGCTGTAGGCTGCGCACTGGCAACGCTGCTGGTCAACTACACCATGTTTGCCATTGCCCTGTGGCTGGTGCGCGTGCAGGATTTTTATGAACCACTGGCGCTCTGGGCCAAGCTGGAGCCGCCGGACTGGAAGCAGCTCGGGTATTTCTGCCGTCTGGGCGTGCCTGCCGGGCTGGCCATTCTGGTGGAAGTGACCTCCTTCACGCTGATGGCCCTGTATGTGGCGCGCCAGGGCTCGCTCTCATCAGCCAGCCACCAGATTGCAGCCAATCTGGCCGCAATCCTCTACATGGTGCCGCTGTCGCTGGCCATTGCCACCAGTGCCCGCGTCAGCTTCTGGCGCGGCGCGGGTGATGAAGCGCAGGCGCGCAGCCTGATTCAACAGTGTTTCAAGCTCTCCGCCCTTATTGGAATTACGCTAGCAGCTACACTTTTAATAGCTCGTGGCTTGATTGTGGACATTTACACAGACTCCCCCAAGGTGATGGCTCTCGCCTCGTGGTTGCTGCTCTCTGTGGCTGCCTACCATGTAGCCGACTGTGTGCAGACCTACTGCATCTTTGTGCTGCGCTGCTACCGCGTGACCGTGGCCCCGCTGCTCATTTACTGCGTGCTGCTCTGGGGTGGCGGCCTGGGTATGGGCTACTGGCTAACCTACGAATGGCAAGCCAGCCCCGCCTGGCAAGACTGGCAGGCCACGCCCATGCTGTTCTGGGCGTGCAGCGCGGCGGCGTTGTTTGTGACCGCCATTGCCTTCAGCAGCATTTTGTTCAAAGTGATTCGCACCCCTGAATCAGTCCAGCCCGCCCAGTAAACTTGGGCACTGGACCTGAGCACTGAACCTGACCTCACTGCTCTTATCGTGAGAGCAGCGAGGCCGTCGAATCCACACTACTGGCACGCACCCGCGTCACCGGGAAGGTCACAGAAAACTCCGAGCCCTTGCCCATTGCGCTTGAAATGTGAAGCTTGGCGCCATGACGCTGCAGCACATGCTTGACGATGGCCAGCCCCAGCCCCGTGCCCCCGGTATCACGGGAGCGGCTACGGTCTACGCGGTAAAAGCGCTCTGTCAGGCGTGAGACATGCTTCTCATCAATGCCCGGGCCTGAATCCTTGACGGAAAAACGAGCCGTTCCATCACCCAGAACCTGCCAGCTCACATCAATCTGCCCACCCGCCGGGGTATAGCGCATGGCATTGGCCAGCAAATTGGAAAACGCGCTGTGCAGCTCTGCGCTGGCACCGGCAATTTCACCCGCATGCTTGAGCGCTTCTTCATCGGGAAAATTCAGTACATGAGGCTTGACCTGCTTGCGCGTCAGGGCGTTAGACAGGCCGCGCGCCTCATTCTCACAGCGGGTGAGCAAGTTCGCCACCGACACCCAGTCGTTATTGCTGGGCAGCGGGCTACCCTCCAGACGCGAGAGCGTGAGCAAATCTTCGACCAGATGCCGCATACGCTCAGCTTGCTGGGCCATCAGTTCCAGATAGCGGTTGCGCTCATCCTCTTCTAGTGGCAGGTTTTGCAGCGTTTCGACAAAACCAGCCAGCACCGTGAGCGGCGTGCGAATTTCATGCGAGACATTGGCCACAAAGTCGCGGCGCATGGCCTCGGCCTGCTCTAGCGCCGTGACATCGCGCGCCAGCAGCAGCTTGCGGCCTTCGCCATAGCCATACAGCTGCACAGAAAGGCGCACAGGGCGCGAAGGCGTACTTTCTCGCCCCTGCATGACCAAGTCATGCGTGAAGTCATGCGCAGCAAAGTAAGCGCTGAACTGCGGGTCTCGCACCAAATTGCCAATGCTTTGCAGCACATCGCGCTTGGCATCAAAGCCAAATTGCTTGGCCGATATCTGGTTGCACCACTCAATACGGCCCTGCTCATCCAGCAACACCACGCCGTTGGGACTGGCCTGCAGAGCAGACAAAATATCATTCAAGCGCTGATCGCCCTGATGCACCTGCTGCTCGCCCTGGCGAATCCAGCGGCGCATACGCACACCGGCCTCGCCCCAGATACCAGACAGATCAGGTGCAGCGCCCAGCTCTGACTGACGCAGCCAGCGCAGCAGCCGCGCACCATTCCAGCTATCAACCAGCCACCAGACCCAGCCGCCCAGCAAGAAGCCAGCCAGCACCACAATCACCTGCTGGACCGGTGTCGCTTCCGGGTGGATGAGATAGACCCAAACCAGCCAGAGCACAAGGCCTGCGGCGATCTGAGAGGCTAAGAATCGGAAAGCACGCCAGCCCATATTTGCTCTTTATTGTGATGTTTAGCCAAGGTTCGCAAAAACGCCGTCAGCCCAGAGCCTGCGCGCTGAAGCGGTAGCCTGCACCGCGCACGGTTTCAATCAGCGCACCAGCCACGCCCAGCGATTCACGCAGGCGCTTGACGTGGACATCCACCGTTCGCTCTTCAATAAAGACATGGTCGCCCCAGACCTTGTCCAGCAGTTGAGCACGGCTGTGCACGCGCTCGGGGTGCTTCATCAGGTAGTTGAGCAGCTTGAACTCTGTGGGGCCGATTTTGAGCAAATCACCCTGCCAGCTCACGCGGTGGGCCGCTGCATCCAGCATCAGCTCACCCATACTGACCTTGTCCTGCACCTGCTCGGGCGCGCGGCGGCGCAGCACGGCACGAATGCGGGCCAGTAGCTCCTGCGTGGAAAAAGGCTTGGTGATGTAGTCATCCGCACCCGCATCCAGACCGGCCACCTTGTCGGGCTCATCGCCACGCGCAGTCAGCATCAGAATGGGCACGCCCTTGGTGCGGCTGTCGGCACGCCATTTGCGCGCCAGAGACAGGCCGCTGGCCCCGGGCAGCATCCAGTCCAGCAAGATCACATCGGGCAGCACGGCATCCAGCTCGCGCTGCGCCGAAACACCGTCTTCCGCCCACACGGGCTGGAAGCCGTTATGCCTCAAATTGACTGCGATCAACTCTGCAATCGCAGGTTCGTCCTCAACGATGAGGACCATAGGCATCTTCTTCATCCCTCAGTTGCCTCCTGCTTACAGCACTGCCGATTCGATTTCGGCCATGGTCTGGTGGCGCACATCCTTGCCTTCGACCAGATAGATGATCAGCTCGGCCACGTTTTTGGAGTGATCGCCAATGCGCTCGATGGCCTTGGCCAGGAAGAGCAAATCAAGACTGGCCGAGATGGTGCGCGGATCTTCCATCATGTAGGTGATGAGCTTGCGCACAAAGCCATCAAACTCTTCGTCGATCAGATCATCCTCTTTCAAGATCGCTACCGCGGCCTTGGTATCCAGACGGGCAAAAGCATCCAGAGTCTTACGCAACAGCTCTGACGCCATCTGGGCCGCCATGCGCAGCTCTCCACTGGGCAGCGAACGCGCTGCGCCACTTTCAATGATGGACTTGACCATACGGGCCATCTTGCAGGCCTCGTCGCCCATGCGCTCCAGATTGGCCGTGGCCTTGGAGAAGGCGATCAGCAAGCGCAAATCCCGCGCCGTAGGCTGGCGGCGGGCGATGATGGAGGACAGCTCATGGTCAATCTCGACCTCCATCCCGTTGACCTGCTGCTCGGTGCTGATGACCTGCTCCACCGTATCGAGGTTGAAGCTGGTCAGCGCATAGACGGCATTGCGGATCTGCGACTCGACCAGACCGCCAAGCTCCATGACGCGGGCCGAGACGCGGTTGAGTTCCGCATCGAACTGGGTGGACAAATGTTTTTCTGTCATTGCTCTAATCCTTCTCAGTTTTTCGAGGTCTTAGCGACCGCTTTCGGCTCTTAACCAAACCGTCCAGTGATGTAGTCTTCTGTTTCTTTGCGCTCGGGCTTGAAGAACATTTTTTCGGTCTCGCCAAATTCCATCAAGTCGCCCAGGTACATATAAGCCGTGTAGTCGCTGCAGCGCGCAGCCTGCTGCATGTTGTGGGTCACGATGACGACGGTGTAGTCGCTCTTGAGCTCCGCAATCAGCTCTTCAATCTTGGCCGTCGAGATAGGGTCCAGTGCCGAGCATGGCTCATCGAGCAAAAGGACTTCGGGCTTGATGGCAATGCCACGTGCAATGCACAGGCGCTGCTGCTGACCGCCCGAGAGGCCAGAGCCGCTTTGCTGCAGCTTGTCCTTGACTTCATTCCACAGCGCTGCCTTGCGCAGCGCCCATTCCACGCGGTCATCCATGTCTGAAGAGTTCAGGCTTTCAAACAGCTTCACACCAAAGGCGATGTTGTCGTAGATGGACATGGGGAACGGCGTGGGCTTCTGGAACACCATGCCCACCTTGGCGCGAATCAGCGCCACATCTTGCTTGCTGGTCAGCAGGTTGTCGCCGTCCAGCAAAATCTGACCTTCAGCGCGCTGCTCGGGGTACAGCTCGAACATGCGGTTGAAGGTGCGCAACAAGGTGGACTTGCCACAGCCCGAAGGGCCGATAAAGGCCGTGACCTTTTTCTCGGGAATGTCGAGATTGATATTTTTGAGCGCGTGGAACTTGCCGTAGTAGAAGTTCAAGTCGCGCACAGCCAGCTTGACGTTGGAAGGAGCAGTGGTTGCAGTCATGATCGTGAACTTTCGAATTATTTTTGGCGAGTGATGTAGCGCGCCAGAATATTGAGACCCAGCACCGCCACGGTGATGAGAAGCACACCGGCCCAGGCCAGTTGCTGCCAGTTCTCATACGGGCTCATCGCAAATTTGAAGATGGTGACCGGCAGACTGGCCATGGGCTTGGTCATGTCGGCATTCCAGAACTGGTTGTTCAGCGCGGTAAACAGCAGCGGTGCGGTCTCACCTGCAATACGGGCCACGGCCAGCAGCACACCGGTAATCACACCGGCCCGTGCGGCACGCAGCGTGACCATGACGATGACCTTCCACTTGGGCGTACCCAGCGCATAGGCCGCTTCGCGCAAGCTGGAAGGCACCAGCACCAGC
>ERZ724525.1159-NODE-1159-length-15435-cov-5.080299_pt1 | contig 15435 bp, 7 predicted proteins | sample MGYA00376058_ERZ724525 | MGnify/ENA primary metagenome ERZ724525 (study PRJEB28724, sample SAMN07190888) | wastewater metagenome | isolation source: influent of sewage treatment plant in Hong Hong | place: USA: Christiansburg, Virginia | collected 2016-03-01 ... | reverse complement strand
CATCGCCACCAGCGGCACACGCATGGACATCACCCAGTCCAGCCAGAAGGCCATCATCAACTGGCAGGGATTCGACATCGGCAGCCAGGCGCAGGTCAACTTCGCGCAACCCAACAGCTCTGCCGTCGCCCTCAACCGCGTCAGCGGCCCGAACATCTCGCGCATCGAAGGCCAGCTCAGCGCCAACGGCCAGGTCTTCCTGGTCAACCCCAACGGCATGCTGTTCGGCCGCGGCGCGCAGGTCAATGCCGGCGCCTTCGTCGCCTCGACGCTCAATATCCGCGATGCCGATTTCCTCAACGGCAACTACAGCTTCAGCGGCAGCGGCGGCAGCATCGAGAACCAGGGCGCGATCAGCGCGGCGCCCGGCGGCTATCTCGCCTTCATCGCGCCGAAGATCACCAACAGCGGCACGATCAATGCGCCGCAAGGCACCGTCGCCATGGGCGCCGGCGAACGCGTCCGGCTCAATTTTGCCGGCGACCGGCTGGTTGGCCTTGATGTCAGCGCCAGTGCGATCGACACGCTGATCACCAACAATCAGGCAATCCGCGCCGAGGGCGGTGCCATTCTGCTGACGGCTGCCGGCGCCGAGGCCGTGACCCGCAGCGTGATCAACAATACGGGCGTACTCGAAGCCAGCAGCCTCACTCAAGACGGCGGCCGCATCGTGCTCACCGCCGGCAACGACATCAACCTTGGCGCCGCATCGACGGTTGCGGTCGACGGCAAAAAAGGTGGCGAAATCACGGTGCAGGCCCAGTCCGGCACCCTGCTGGCCGACGGCCCGCTGACCGCGCGCGGTACCGGCGAGAAGGGGGGCACGGTCAAGCTGCTCGGCCACCAAGTCGGTCTAGTCAACACGGCGCAAGTCGACGCGTCCGGTACAACGGGCGGCGGTACGGTACTGGTTGGCGGCGACTATCAGGGGAAAAATCCTGAAGTCCAAAATGCGTTGCGCACCTATGTCGGCACCAACGCGACCATCAAGGCCGACGCGAGCGCGCGCGGCGACGGTGGCAAGGTCGTCGTCTGGGGCGACGGCGATACCCGCTACTACGGCACGATCAGCGCGCGCAGCGGTGCACAGGGTGGCAACGGCGGGTTCGTTGAGGTGTCGGGCAAGCATGACCTCGACTTCCACGGCAAGGTCGACGTTGCTGCGCCGCTCGGTATCGGTGGCAACGTGTTGCTCGACCCGCAAGACATCGTACTCAACAATACGGTGCAAGCTCCGCCGCCTAACAACGCCATTGGCACGCCGGATGTTGCTTTCGCGACGCCGCCTGCGGTCGGAACTTACACCATCGAGGTCGCCGACGTTACCGGCTTCAACGAGCTTTTCCTCCAGGCAACACGCGACATCACCGTCAGCAACGCCCTCGTGATGGCCGCGAGCAACACAATCCGCTTCGAGGCGAACAACAACATCAACGTCAACGCCGCGATCACAACGTCTGGAACCCCCTCCAGCGCGCGGCCTTCGATCATGCTCACGGCCGATGCTGATAATTCTGGGGGCGGGACGATGGCGGTGGGTGCGGCACTCGCCGCGCAGCAAGGCGGCATTACGCTCTCTGGTGCCTCGGTCACGAGCACTGCAGCGGGTACGATCACAGCCACCGGAGGTGCAAGCGCCAATGGCGGCAACGTGACTATCACCGGCACCAGCGCCGCCGGCAACATCAATCTCATGGGCGCGATCAACAGCAACGCGGGAGCGGCCGGCGCCGGAACGCCAGGCCGCAACGCCGGAAATGTCACTATCAACGGAGCGGGAGCAGTGACGACCGGGGCGATCACTGCCAACGGCAGCGCCGGTAGCGGCGCTAACCAGGCCGGCGGCAATGGTGGCGTGATCAGTGTGACCAGTAGCGGCACCTTGGTCACGGGTGCCCTGGCCGCCGGCGGTGGCAACGGCGTGGCCACGGCAGCCGGCGGCAATTCGGGCAGCATTGCGGTCACCAACAATTCAACGACGGCCGGCACCCTGACTACGGGCACCCTCACCGCGCGCGCTGGTGCCGCAGCCGGTGCCATCGTCAGCGGCGCAGCAGGCAGCGTCAACGTCACCAACAAAGCGGCGACCCTGCTCCAGACGGGCGCCATCGACACTCGTGGCCAGCTCGGCGGCGCCGGTGGCAATGTTGCCCTGACCTCGGCCGGTGGCGTGACCGTCACCAGCACCATCCAAACCATTGGCGGCGCGCTGAATGCGACCACAGCGGCGGCCGGGCGCAATGCCGGAAACGTAACCATCAAGGGTGTCAACCGCAGCATTGCTGGCGCGATCACTGCCAGCGGCGGCGCGGCGATTGTCGCCGGCCAGGCTGGCGGCGCCGGCGGCAACGTACAGATCACCGGCGCGGACGGCACCATTGCAACGGCCGGCACGCTCATTACGACAGGGATTACTGCCAGGAACGGCAATGCGGTCGGCACCGTCGCCAGCGGTACAGCGGGCAGCATCACGCTGGAAGCGACCCAGGTCACCGCGACGGGGGCGCTCACCACGACGGGTGGTGCCAACGGTGCCGGCGGCAATATCGCGCTTACGTCCACCGGAACGCTAAACATCAACGGAGCGATCGCCACCAGCGGTGGTACCGCCAACGCCAGCTCCGCCGGCCGCAATGCGGGCAATGTCACCATCAGCGGGGCTGGTGTGACCAGCATCGCCGCCGGCACCATTACTGCCAGTGGCAGCGGGGCGACGACCGCTGGAAGCAATCAACCCGGAGGCGCAGGCGGGGCGATTCAGGTCAGTTCTACCAACGGCATCACCCTGGGCGCTGCAGTGGCGGCCAGCGGCGGCGCGGCGACGACCACCAACGCCAACGGCGGCAACGCGGGTAGCATCACCATCAACAACAGCGGCAGCGGCAACATCTCGACGACCACGCTCGCTGCCAGCACCGGCGTCGCGACCGGAACCGGAGCCAGCGGCAACGCAGGCTTCGTCTCGGTCACCAATACGGCGGCCAGCGGCAGCCTGACGACGACTGGCATCACCACCACTGGCGGCGCCAAGGGCAATGGCGGCAACGTCACCTTGAGCGCGCTGGGCACGGTGTCGACCACCAACAGCAACATCACCACCTCGGGTGGCGCGGGTGCCGGCAGCGCGGGGAGCAATGCCGGCAGCGTCACCATCAGCGGTGGTGGCGTCAATCTCGGTACCGGCACAGTCACGGCCAATGGGGGTGCGGGCAATGGCGCCAATCAGGCCGGCGGCAACGGCGCTACCGTACAAGTCACTTCGACCAATGGCATCACTGCCAACGGTGCGATTAACGCCACTGGCGGCAACGGGGTTGCCGGTATTGCCAATGGTGGAAACAGCGGCAGTATCAACATTTCCAACAGCACCGCTGGCACCATTCAGACTGCCGCACTCTCCGCCCGCAATGGAACTGCCTTTACCACGGGTGTTGGCGGTTCGGTGGGCAGCATCGCAGTCACCAATACGGCGGGCAATGTCACCCTTGGTGCGCTTACCACCAGCGGCCAGGCCAATGGCAATGGCGGTAATATCGGTGCCAACGCCACAGGCTTGCTGACGCTCAACGGGGCTGTCGCCAGTTCCGGTGGTGCCAACGTTGCGGCGACCACGCAGGCAGGCAAGAACGCAGGAACGGTCACCCTGTCCGGCAATGGCGGCATCACTACAGTAGCGGCAGCCACCATCGCCGCCAACGGCGGCGCAGGGCTGGGGGCCAATCAAGCCGGCGGCAATGCGGGTGCGGTCTCACTCACATCTTCCGCTGGCGCAATCTCAGCCCGCGCTATTGCTTCGCAGACGGGTGCGGCCACGGGTTCCGGGGCTGGCGGCGCCGTGGGCAGCATCACGCTGAACGGCACCTCTGTTACCACCAATACGGGCGCTCTGACGACCACCGGCGGCGCCAATGGCAATGGCGGCAACATCACGGCAACGGCCACCACGGGCCTGCTTAACGTCGGCGCGATCACGACTTCGGGCGGAGCCGCCAATGCGAACACTGCCGGCAGGAACGCAGGCGCGGTGACACTCACCGGCGATTCGGTCACGACCCTCGGCATTACCGCGAACGGTACCAACGGCACCACTAATGGCGCGGGTGGCAATGGTGGAAACGTGTCAGTCAACGGTACTGCCAACGCGGTATCGGTAGGTGCGATTTCCACGATCGGCGGGAATGGCGTTGGCGGCAATTCAGCAGGTGGCAACGCCGGGACGATCTCGCTCGATGCCGGGGCGACCACACCAACCATCACGCTTGGTGGCAGCCTGACGGCGACCGGCGGCGACCGAGCCGGCACCGGCTCCGCCGGGAGCGGCGGCCAGATCTGGCTCAAGGACGCCGTTCTGCTCAATGCGGCAGCAATAGCGGCCAGCGCGCAAGGGGGAAGCGCCGGCGTGGGAGCGGGAGCCAATGTCCGGTTTGACGGAACAATCAACTCCACGGGCGGTGCCCGGGCGCTCACGGTCAGCACCAATGCTGCCACGATTTTCGGTGGCGCCGTCGGCGGCACCTCTGCACTTGCGTCGCTGACGACGAACGCCGGCGGCACGACGAGCATCGGCGGCAACGTCACGACGACGGGGGCGCAGACCTACGGCGACGCGGTGACGCTGACTGGAAATGCGGTGCTGACCGGGACGACGCCGAGCTTCGCCTCGACCGTCGCCGGCGGCGGCTTCGATCTGACGCTTAACTTCAGCGGCACCACGACGGTGAATGGGGCGAACTTCACCGGGATTCGCAACCTGGCGACCGGCAACGGTGGTGCCACACAGCTCACCGGGGCGATCACAACCACCGGCACGCAGACCTACAACGATGCCGTGACGCTGACCGGCGCGACAACGCTGGCCAGCAGCGGCAACGGCGCGATCGCCTTGAACGGCACGGTTGATGGGGCGCAGACGCTGGCAGTCAATACGACGGGTGCGACGACCTTCGCCGGAGTGGTCGGCGGCACGACGGCGCTGACCAGCCTGACGACGAATGCAGGCGGCACGACGAACGTCGGCGGCAACGTCACGACGACAGGTGCGCAGACCTATAATGATGCTGTGACGCTGACCGGAGGCGGGACACGCACATTTGCCTCGACGGGCAACAACGTGCTTGCCTTCAACGCCACTGTCGACGGTGCTTCGGCCCTGGTAGCGAACACCACGGGAACGACGAGCTTCGCCGGAGCGGTCGGCGGCGCGACAGCGCTGACCAGCCTCACGACGAACGCCGGCGGCACGACAGCCATCAATGGCGGCTCGGTCAGGACCGCCGGAACTCAGACCTACGATGACAATGTGTCGCTGGGTGCATCGACGACGCTTTCGACCACCGCAATCGGCAACATCACGGTAAACGGCAGCGTCGCCGCCAACGGCCGTTTGCTGACGCTCGCTGCCGGTCTGGGTAATGTGGTTATGCAGAATGCGGCCAACGATCTCGCTACCGTCTCGGTCACGTCGGCGACCAATGTCGCCCTGAGAGATACCAATGCCATCGACCTCGGCACCTCGACCATCGGGGCGAACCTGACGGTCACTTCGGGTGGCGCCGTGACCGATTCGGGCGTCATCTCCGTGGCGGGTGCGACGACGATCAACGCCGGCGCGAGCAGCGACGTCACGCTCGACAACCCGAACGACTTCGCGGGCAACGTTGCGGTTCAGTCGGGCAGGAATGTCCGCCTGAACGACATCAACAACCTGACGCTTGATGTGTCGACTTTCGGCACGTTGACCGCAACGGCCCCAGGTACGGTGACACTGGCTGGCCAACTCAACGCGAGCGGAACGGGCGACGTGATCGTCCTGTCGGGCGGTCGTTTCGTGAATTCGGCCGGCGCGAGCGCGTTGTCCGTTCCGGCTGGCAGCCGTTGGCTGGTCTGGTCGAGCAACCCCAACCCGTTCGGCGGTGCTACGCCTGATAATCGTGGCGGCCTGGCCTACGATTTCAAGCAATATAACGCGACTTACGGCGTCACCCCGGTTGCCCAGCCGACGGGCAACGGCTTCCTGTATTCGCTGGCCCCGACCATCACGCCGGGCCTGACTGGCACGGTAAACAAGGTCTATGACGGCAACACCACGGCGACGCTGACGGCCGGCAACTTCGTCGCATCCGGTGCGGTCGACAGCGATACGGTGGCGTTGAGCGCCGCGGGCGCCAACTACGACAACAAGAACGTCGGCACCGCCAAGACCGTCACGGCGACCGGCATCACCGCCAGCGCCAGCAATGGGTTGGCCACGGTCTATGGCTACACGGTCTCGCCGACGACGGCGAGCGCGAATATCGGCGAAATCACGCCGGCACCGGTGACCGTCACCTCAATTGCTGCGGTCAATACCACCTACGGCACACCGGCGGCGACCGGCGCGGTGAGCCTGAACGGGGTCATCGGCAGCGACGTCGTGACGAGCACGGCCAGCATTGTCAGCCCGACCTACAGCACGAGCAGCAATCTCAACGCGGGCAGTTATGCGCAGAACGCCAGCAGCCTGGGCGGAGCCGACGCTGGCAACTACACGCTCACTGGCTACACCACGCCGACCAACAACTACATCGTCGGGCAGCTCGCGCTGGCCGGCCCTGCGATCGCCTCATCGAACTCGACTTACGGATCACCGCTCAATCCCGGGTCGGTGAGCTTCGGCAACGTGCTGGGCACGGACGTCGTAACCAGCACGGCCAGCGTCAACACCACGACGCTTAGCAGCAGCGGCAACCCGATCGTCGGCAGCTACACGCAGACGGCGGGTGCGCTCTCCGGTACCGATGCCGGTAACTACAGTCTTGGTGGCTACACCACGCCGACGGCAAACTACACCATCGGCCAGGCGGCGCTGACAGTGACTTCGATTGCCGCGGTCAACACCACCTACGGCACGCCGGCGCCGACCGGCGCGGTGAGCCTGAACGGGGTCATCGGCAGCGACGTCGTGACGAGCACGGCCAGCATTATCGGCCCGATATTCAGCACGAGCAGCAATCTCAACGCGGGTAGCTACGCGCAAAGTGCCAGTAGCCTGGGCGGCAGTGATGCCGGCAACTACACGCTCACCGCCTTCACCACGCCGACCAACAACTACGCCGTCGGCCAACTGGCGCTGACCGGCACTGCGATCGCCGCTTCGAGCTCGAATTACGGATCGCCGCTTAATCCCGGGGCAGTGAGCTTCGGCAATGTCGTAGGGGCCGATGTGGTGACCGGCACGGTCAGTGTCAACACGACGACGCTGAGCAGCAGCGGCAACCCGGTCGTCGGCAGCTACACGCAGACGGCGAGTGCGATTGGCGGCACTGATGCCGGCAACTACAGCTTTGCCGGCTTCACCTCGGCGAGCAACTACAGCATCACGCCGCTGGCGCTCACCGGCACCGCGATTGCCCCCGGCAGCTCGGTCTATGCCGCGGCCCTGACGCCGGGCGCAGTGAGCTTTGGCAACGTCGTAGGCGCTGATGTGGTGACCGGCACGGCCAGCGTCAACACCACCACGCTGAGCAGCAGCGGCAACCCGATCGTCGGCAGCTACACGCAGACGGCGGGTGCGCTTGGCGGCACCGATGCCGGCAACTACAGCTTTGCCGGCTACACCTCGGCGAGCAACTACAGCATCACGCCGCTGGCGCTGAGCGGCACTGCGATCGCTGGGGTCGGTACGACCTACGGCACACCCGCCACCATGGGCGCAGTGAGCTTCGGCAATGTGGTCGCTGGCGACAACGTCACCAGCACGGCCAGCCTCGTCAGCCCGACCTACAGCGGTAGTGGCAATCTCAATGTGGGCAGCTACGCACAGAGCGCCACCACGATTGGTGGCACTGATGCCGCCAACTACAGCTTTGGCGGCTTCACCTCGGCAAGCAACAACTACACCGTTGGCCAACTGGCACTGACGGGGGCGGCGATTGCCGCTGGCACCTCGGCCTACGCCGCCGCCCTGACCCCGGGCGCGGTGAGCTTCGGCAACGTCGTTGCCGGCGACAACGTCACCAGCACGGCCAGCGTCAACACCTCGACGCTGAGCAGCAGCGGTAACCCGGTCGCCGGCAGCTACACGCAGACGGCGGGTGCGATTGGCGGCACCGATGCCGGCAACTACAGCTTTGCCGGCTACACTTCGGCGAGCAACTACAGCATCACGCCGCTGGCGCTCGGACTTAACCTGCTGGGGCAGGGCAGCAAGGTCTACGATGGCACCACCACGATCACGCTCAACGGAATCACGCCGACGCTGTCAGGCGTCATTTCCGGCGATGCGGTGAGCCCGGACTTCAATAGCGCTTCCGGCAGTTTTGTGGACAAGAACGTAGGCACGAACAAGCCGGTCAACTTCACCGGGATAACGATTTCCGGGGCCGATGCCGGCAACTACAGCCTGACCTCGGGCAGTGCGGCGAGCACGGCCGATATCACGCCGGCGCCGCTGGCTCTCCAGGCTGCCTCCGGCACCAAGGTCTATGACGGCACCACCGTTTCCAGTGGCGTGCCCGGGGCCAGTGGCCTGGTTGTGGGTGACACGGTCAGCGGCCTGACGCAGAGCTATCAGAGCAAGAACGTGCTTGGCACCAACGGCAGCACGTTGCTGGTCAATGGTGGATATACCATCAGCGACGGGAACGGCGGCAACAACTATACGGTCACCACCAATTCTGCGGCGGGCACCATCACGCCGGCGGCGCTGAGTATCGCGGCCAACGATGCGCAACGTGCGGTCGACACCCCGAATCCGCCGTTTTCCGCGACCTACGCCGGCTTTGTCGGCGGCGAGACGCCGGCAGTTCTGAATGGCGCTCTCCAGTTCTCCACGCCGGCTACGATTGCTTCCCCCGCAGGCGCTTATCCGATCACACCCTATGGGCAAACATCGAGCAACTACCGGATTTCCTATGTGGATGGCGTGCTGGATGTCATTCCGGGGCCGGTTGGGCCGATTATCATTCCTGGTCTTCCCTATGATCCGCAAGCCGTCGCGGCTGAGTATTCCGACCAGTCAGGGGCTTTGGGGACGGTTCCCGCGGTTCTATATGTGGTGGATGAAGATGCTCCGGCCGAGGAGTTACCGGGTAGTCGCGTGCGGGTCATTGCTGGCGGACTGAAAGTCAGCCGTTAGGCAAGGAATTTCCAACGGGCAGCAGGGCTGTCTCGAGCGACGCGCTTTTTTCGCCGGCGCGCACGAAGGGGTTCCAAATTGGCGCTGCATCAGTCGCCGAGGTCGTCCAGCTTGATCGGCTTCGTCTGCGGGCCGGTGTGGCGTGGCAGCAGCAGCGACAGCAGGCCGGCGACCAGCACGAAGGCCGAGGATGCCCACAGGCAGGCGATCAGGCCGTGGCTCGGCCCGAGCTGCAGGCCCCACTGGTAGAGCGCGCCGGACAGCACGGTGCCGGCGAGGCGGCCGGCGGCGTTGGCCATGTAGTAGAAGCCGACACTCATCGCCACCTTGTCGCTGTCGGTGTAGGCGAGGATAAGGTAGGAATGTACTGCCGAGTTCAGCGCGAAGACGGCGCCGAAGATGATCAGCCCGGCGACGACGACGGTGGCGGGGGCGATGCCGGCGGCCAGCGCGACGGCGATGGCGGCCGGCAGCGCAGCGAGGATGAAGGCGAGGATGGTCGCCGTGCGTCCGTCCGGCTCGTGGCGTCCCTCGACGCGGCTGCGCAGCAGGCCGGGCGTCGCCGCCTGGACGATGCCGTAGCCGATCACCCAGACGGCGAGGAAGCCGCCGGACTGCCAGAAGGTCCAGCCGAGCACGCTCGACAGGAAGACCGGCAGGCCGACGACGAACCACACGTCGCGCGCGCCGAAGAGGAAGATTCTTGCCGCCGCCAGCTTGTTGACCGCAGCGTTGCGCGAAAACATCTGGCCGAATTTCGCCTTCTTGTTGGCCTGGCCGAGGCTGCCGCGCATCAGCATGCTGGCGAGGACGAGGGTTGTCGCGACCAGCGCGACGAGCAGCTTGAGCGCTGTCTGGAAGTCGAGCAGTGTCAGTAGCAGGCCGCCGAGGAAGAAGCCGACGCCCTTGAGCGCGTTCTTCGAGCCGGTCAGGATCGACACCCAGCGGTAGAGCGTCGCCGATGAATCCTCCGGCACGATCAGTTTGACCGCGCTCTTCGAGCTCATCTTGGTCATGTCCTTGGCGATCCCGCTCAGCGCCTGCGAAGCCATGACCCAGGCGACGACCAGCCACGCCTGCGGCGCGAAGGCGAGCATCGACAGGGCGACGAGTTGTGTCCCGAGGCCCATGAACAGCGTTGTCTTGAGCCCGAAGCGCGCGCCGACGTAGCCGCCGAAGAGATTGGTGAGGATGCCGAAGACTTCGTAGAAGATGAACAGCGACGCCACAGCGAACGGCGTGTAGCCGAGCTGGTAGAAATAGAACAGGACCAGCATGCGGGTGGCGCCGTCGGTCACCGTATCGGCCCAGTAGGCGCTGGTGACGAGGGCGTAGTTGCGCAGGCCGGCGCGTGCGGCGCCGCTCTTGGCCGGGCCTGGCGCGCTCATGGATGACCTCCGGTGGGCTGCGGGCAGCTGGGCAAGGTCGTCCTAAAGCGTCGCGGCCAGTTTGCGGGCCAGTTCGACGTAGCGATTGACGTAACCCCACTCGTTGTCATACCAGGCATAGATCTTGAGCTGCGTGCCATTGACGACCAGCGTATGCGCTGCGTCTACGATTGCCGAGCGCGGATCGCCACTGTAATCCATCGAAACCAGTGGACGGTCCTCGTAGCCGAGGATGCCCTTGAGCGGCCCGGCGGCAGCCGCCTTGAGCAGGCCGTTGACCTCTTCGACGGTGGTCGCGCGCTGCATCTCGAATACACAGTCGGTCAGCGAGGCGTTGAGCAGCGGCACGCGCACCGCATGGCCGTCGAGCTTGCCCTTGAGTTCCGGGAAGATGAGGGCGATCGCCGTTGCCGAACCGGTTGTCGTCGGCACCAGCGACAGGCTCGACGCTCGCGCGCGACGCAGGTCCTTGTGCATCTGATCGTGCACGCTCTGCGTATTGGTCGAGCTGTGGATGGTCGTGATCATGCCGTGCGCGATGCCGATCGCCTCGTGGACGACCTTGACCACCGGCGCCAGGCAGTTGGTCGTGCACGACGCGGCGGTGACGATGTGGTTGGTGGCCGGGTCGTAGAGGTGGTCATTGATGCCCATGACGATATTCAGCGTGTCGCCGCCCTTGACCGGCGCGGCGACGATCACTTTCTTGAGGCCGGCCGCCAGGTAGGGCGACAGTTCGTCGACCGTGCGCCACTTGCCGCTGGCTTCGAGGACGATGTCCACCCCCGCCTCGCGCCATGCGCCGCCGCCGACATCCCGGGCGCTGCTGTAGGTGATCGGCTTGCCATCGACCACCATCTTGCCGTCGCTGACTTGGATGTCATGGTTCCAGCGGCGATGGACGGAATCGAACTCCAGAAGATGGGCGGCGGAGGCCACCGGCCCGCCCGGTTCGTTGATGTGCACGAATTCCAGTTCCGGGAAGTCCCATGCGGCGCGCAGCGCCAGACGTCCCATGCGGCCAAAGCCGTTGATGCCTACCTTGATGGTCATTGCATGTTCCTTCGGGTGGTGGGTTAGGCCCTGCCTGACGACCGGTGCACGCCGCCGGGTCAGCCTTGCTAATCATTTCCATGGTGCTAGAATATTCGAATCATGTAAACCCCCCGTGTGCCGGCCCGGGCCAATACACTTTGCGGCGCGGCCAATGTTCAATTATCGTTCCAGCCATGACCAATACCGATGCCATCTCCGCGCTGGCTGCGCTGGCGCAGGACAGCCGCCTCGCCATCTTTCGCCTGCTGGTGCAGATCGTGCCTGACGACCTGACTGTTGTCGCGATTGCCGAACAACTCGATCTGGCGGCACCGACGCTGTCCTTCCACCTGAAGACGTTGAGTCACGCCGGGCTGGTGAGTACGGTGCAGGAAGGCCGCTTCATCCACTGCCATGCCGAGATGTCCCGGGTCGATGGATTGATTGCCTTCCTGACCGACAATTGCTGTGGCGGCCATCCGGAAATCTGCAGCCCGCGCCGGAAATAGCTGCCGCTCCGTCGCGTTGCGGCCAAGGCAACTCGATACTTGGTGGCTGCCACCGACGCCACTCGACCTTGAAGCATTGGAGAGCATCATCCACGAACACAAGCACGAACCAGTGCATGCCCATGAACCCGGCCATCATCATGCCCATGCGCATTCGGCGGCTGGCCGGACGCTGCTGTTTGCCCTGGCGCTGACTCTGGGTTTTTCGGTCGTCGAAATGTTCGCCGGCTGGCGCTCGGGTTCGCTGGCCCTTTTGGCGGATGCCGGTCACATGGTGACCGATGGCGCTTCGCTCGGCATTTCTGCACTGGCGGCCTGGCTGGCGGCAAGGCCGCCCAGCCGGCGGCATACCTATGGCCTGGGTCGGGCCGAACTGCTTGCTGCCCTGGTCAATGCCGTGTCCATGCTGGTGGTCGTTTTCATGATCGCCAGCGAGGCCTGGCAGCGTCTGCAAAACCCCGGCAGCGTCGATGGCGCTACCGTCAGTATCGTGGCTGTGGTCGGCTTGCTGATCAACCTTCTTGTCGCCTGGGTATTGTCCCGTGGCGAGCACAATCTGAATGTGCGTGCCGCCCTGCTCCACGTCATGGGTGACGCGCTCGGTTCGGTGGCCGCCATCGCCGCCGGCACTGTGATCTGGCTCACCGGCTGGACGCCGATCGATCCACTGCTGTCCATCCTGATTGGCGGCCTGATCCTTGCCTCGAGCGTGCGCTTGTTGCGCGAGGCCTTGCACGCCACGTTGGACGGGGTGCCCTTTGCGATGGATATCGAGGACGTCGGGCTGGCGCTAGCCAGGGTGTCTGGAGTCAGCGAGGTGCATGATCTGCATGTCTGGCCGATTGCCGCCGAGCGCCTGGCAATCTCGGCCCATGTCCGGGTGGAAAATCTGAGCGACTGGCCACAGGTGCTAAAGGACCTGACGGCGGTGGCCGGCAAGCTGGGGATCGGGCATGTCACCTTCCAGCCGGAATGTCGCGTCGCGGCGCAGCCCATACAACTGGTCAGGCGCTGAGGGAGTGCATCTTTATTGTGGCTGTTGCGTCTTCACGGTATCAAGCAACAATGGCGCCTGACCGAATTCAGGTCGAAGCTGGAGCAAGTACATGAGCGCAGTCACTATCGAATCTTCCGATCGCAGCAAGCTGGTCCATTGGTTGATCGGCATTTCCGTTGCGACACTCGCCTGGGTGGCAGTTTACAGCCAGCTTACGGCTTTTGCCGACTGGGTCGTCGAAGCCCTGGGGCTTTCGCGGCAGACCCGTTTTGGAGAAGCATTGCATTTCTTCTTCTACGACAGCCCGAAGGTGGTGCTGTTGCTGACCGGTATTGTGTTCGTCATGGGCATCGTCCAGACCTTCTTTTCACCGGAACGGACGCGGGCCATGCTGTCCGGCAAGCGCGAAGGCGTCGGCAATGTGCTGGCGGCGTCGCTGGGCATCGTCACGCCCTTCTGTTCCTGCTCGGCAGTGCCGCTGTTCATCGGCTTTCTGTCGGCCGGCGTGCCGCTCGGGGTGACGTTCTCCTTCCTGATTTCAGCGCCCATGGTGAACGAAGTGGCGCTGGTGCTGCTCTTCGGCATGTTCGGCTGGAAGGTCGCTGCGCTCTATCTCGGCCTCGGCCTGCTGGTCGCCATCATCGCCGGGCTGGTGATCGGCCAGCTGAAGATGGAGCGCCATCTGGAGGATTGGGTGCAGAAGATGCTCGGCGGGGAGGCTTCCAATCCTGCCGGTGAGACGCTTTCCTGGGTCGGGCGCTTCGAGGCTGGGGGCGCTCACGTGAAGGAAATCGTCGGCAAAGTCTGGCCTTACATCCTGGCCGGCATTGCGCTGGGGGCCGCTATCCACGGTTACGTGCCGGAGGACTTCATGGCCTCCTTCATGGGCAGGGATGTCTGGTGGGCAGTGCCGGCAGCGGTGGTGCTCGGCGTGCCGATGTACTCCAACGCGGCGGGCATCATTCCGGTTGTCGAAGCGCTGATCGGCAAGGGGGCCGCACTCGGCACGGTGCTGGCGTTCATGATGAGCGTGATCGCGCTTTCGGCACCGGAAATGATCATCCTGCGCAAGGCCCTCAAGCCGACCCTGATCGCCACCTTTGTGGGCGTCGTTGCCACCGGCATCCTGCTTGTGGGTTACGTGTTCAATTTGGTGCTGTGATGGGCACAGCGACTCGTTGCGGCGCTCCCGTTGCGTCGGCCATCAAGGCCTCGCTTGATTTTTCCGGGTTCAACGAAAGGAAGGCTTCATGAAAGAGATCAAGGTTCTCGGCACCGGCTGTGCCAACTGTCGGAACACGATTGCATTGGTGGAAGCGGTGGCCAGGGAAAAGGGTGTGCCGGTTTCGCTCGAAAAGGTCGAGGATATGTCGGCAATCATTGGCTATGGCGTGATGTCGACGCCCGGAGTGGTGATCGACGGCACCGTGGTCCACGCCGGCGGCGTGCCGTCGCGCAGCAAGGTGGAAAGCTGGTTTTGATTTCTACCCGCATGAGCGCTGTGTCCCGCCTGCCCTGATGCGATAACGGGATTCGCTGATGCAAAAAAGTCCGGGGAGCACATGGCTCCCCGGACTCTTGAGAACTTTCTTGCCGCCCTGATCAGGCGAAGTTGGCTTCGACGAAAGACCAGTTAACGAGCGATGCCAGGAAAGTTTCGACGAACTTCGGTCGCATGTTGCGGTAGTCGATGTAGTAGGCGTGTTCCCAGACGTCGACGCAGAGCAGGGCCTTGTCGCCGGTGGTCAGCGGGGTGCCGGCGGCGCCCATGTTGACGATGTCGACCGAGCCGTCGGCCTTCTTGACCAGCCAGGTCCAGCCGGAACCGAAGTTGCCGACAGCCGAGGTCTGGAATGCCGTCTTGAAGGCATCGAGCGAACCCCACTTGGCATTGATGGCGGCAGCCAGCGCACCCGTCGGGGCTCCGCCGCCGTTGGGCTTCATGCAGTTCCAGAAGAAGCTGTGGTTCCAGACCTGGGCTGCGTTGTTGTACACGCCGCCGGCCGGAGCCTTCTTGACGATGGCTTCGAGGTCGAGGTTCTCGTACTCGGTGCCCTTGATCAGGTTGTTCAGGTTGGTGACGTAGGCCTGATGGTGCTTGGAATAATGGTAGTCGAAGGTCTCGGCCGACATGTGCGGGGCGAGGGCGTCCTTGGCGTAGGGCAGTTGGGGTAGCTGGTGTTCCATCTGGTTCTCCGTGGTAAATGGGTTAAACGAAAATTCTATTTGGCTTTCGGTGTGACGACAATCTGATCGACGGTGGCCACCGCTGACCCCCTGGCGAAAGTGAGCCCGAGCGCGTCGCCCGGTTGCAGGCTGGCTGCGTTGCGCACTGGCCGCCCGTCCGGGCCGAGTGCAATAGCATAGCCGCGATTGAGGACTGCATGGGGG
>ERZ724525.1158-NODE-1158-length-15456-cov-4.264853_pt1 | contig 15456 bp, 19 predicted proteins | sample MGYA00376058_ERZ724525 | MGnify/ENA primary metagenome ERZ724525 (study PRJEB28724, sample SAMN07190888) | wastewater metagenome | isolation source: influent of sewage treatment plant in Hong Hong | place: USA: Christiansburg, Virginia | collected 2016-03-01 ... | reverse complement strand
CATCGATAATAGACTTCAACTTCTTGCCCGATATGGGCAGAATGAGCGCGAACTGGCGCTCGGTCGCAAGAACTGGCTATTTGCCGGAAGTCTGCGCGCCGGCATACGCGCCGCTGCCATCATGAGCTTGATCCAGTCGGCCAAGCTGAACGGCCACGACCCCTTCGCCTATCTGAAGGACATCCTGTCTCGCTTACCGACTCAGCCCAACAGCAAGATCGAGGAATTGCTGCCACATCGTTGGCAGCCTGAAATCTCCGCCTGACTCAGAAATTAACCTGGGTTCGCCGGGTGCTTACTCTTTATTCAGCAAGAATTAGCTTAATGGCATGCGCGGCAGCGGCCATCCCGAATACCGAAGTAACGCAAACCGATGACCCAAAACCGGAACAATTGAGTCCGGACAACCTGTTCTCCGTATCGCAATACTCGGTGGGATAACGCAATGGCTCGGTCGAAAATACTGCAGAAATACCGAATTTCTTTTTTCCTTCGCGGCTGAAACCATACTCCCTGCGTAGTATGGTTCGCACTCTGGCGAGGAGTGGGTCTTGCACAGTCTGTGTGAGATCTGCAATCTGTATCTGGGTTGGGTCCATTTGGCCCCCAGCAGCCCCAGCAACGACGATCCTAGTGCCTTGCTGATGACAGTGGGCGATCATGGCAGCCTTGATTTTTACTTGATCTATGGCGTCGACCACAACAGTTAGTTCTGAGTGAAGTATTTTTGCCAGATTATCTGTGGTTACAAAGTCTTCGATGCAGGTCACCCGGCATTCTGGATTGATCTGGGCAATGCGTTCCGCGATTGCATCCACTTTGGCTTTACCATAGATGCCGTCGAGCGCATGAATCTGACGATTGGTGTTGGATTCAGCCACCATATCAAGGTCGACCGCAGTCAATTGCCCAACTCCAGTGCGGGCCAGTGCCTCCATGGCCCATGAACCCACCCCGCCAATTCCCACGACGCACACGTGTGCTGATCGCAATCGGTCGGCACCAAGATAGCCATAAAGCCGCGCAACACCACCAAAGCGGCGAGAAATATCGGCTGACATCAGTTTTCTATCGTTTTGCGAATAACGTTATTGAAAGGCGTAATCCATTCAGGGGCAAATTGTTTGTCGCAGGCATTTACCTCAGCTATTGCGCGCAGTACTGAGCGATTTTTCCCACGATGTATGTGCTTAAGCATTACTGCTTCGAAGGCATCGACGATGGCCAGAATCTTGGCACCGGGGCAGATGGACGAAGCTTGGAGTTGGGCGGGGTAGCCAGCGCCATCGGGCATTTCGTGATGCTGGGAAACTATTTCGGCAGCATTTTCCCAGCCCGGCATGCGCTGGAGCAACCCGGCGGCAAAACCAGGGTGGTTGCGCAATGCGAGTTTGTCATCATCCGTCATTCGACCAATCTTAAGCCAGATGCTTTCAGGTAAAAGCATCATCCCAATATCGTGTACATAGATCGCAGCTTCCAGTTGTAGTGGATCGACCATGTTTCCGCCGGCTCTGTTGGTTTCTTGAGCAAGTCGAAGAATACGCATGGTGCGCCCCTTGAACAAAGGTGAGCGACTCTCCAATTGCAGTGCCAAAGAACGAAAGAACTGCAGGTCATCAGCCGTCGCCTTGTCATTGCCGTGATGAACAGAAGCACGAGGACTCCGGCTGGCCGCTTTTCCTGCTACCGGTCTGAAACCGGTAACCCCTTCAATTATGTTGGCACCAAGTTGATCAATTTCATCTGCTGAGGCATTCGCCATATTCTCAAGGCCCTGAATCATCGGCAGAAGATGCAGATGCTCCAGTGATTTGTGCGAGAGCATAGCCTCTGTCGCGAGTTCCAGTCGGTCAACAGCAAGCAGTATCAACTCGGCGAGCAGATCGGAGAATGGCAGAGCACCTTCACGGAAGCGTGCCATCAGGGTTTCAATCGGGTGGGTAATGGCAACGGCTAGATCAAATTTGCAGAGAGAGGCATCTCCTTTAATGTTGTGGATAGCGCGGAAAAGATCAGCGATCAGATCTCGGTCACCTGGCGTTTTTTTCAGGCGCGTTACATCTCGCTCAATCTCAGGTGCTCGGTCGATGAGGGCGTCGGCAAAGTCTTCCAATGCCTCACGATCCTGAATCACGGGTGCGATAATTGATTGTGTATTCAAGGCAAGCCCCGCATGGTTGAACTAATTCGACAAGTTTAGCTGAAAGACAGGGTAAATCAGAATGCGCTGAGTCGATGATGCGATCTTGACTAGGGCAGTGGTCACGCCTAACATTCCGCGCTTCACTAACGGCGAGTCTAATGTGACGCTTGAACAGCTTTACGCCCTGATCGGGTCTGATATGAAGGCCGTAGATACGGTCATTCGAGAGCGTCTGCATTCCGATGTCGTCCTTGTCCGACAGGTTGCGGAATACATCATTAGCAGCGGTGGTAAACGTATGCGGCCGGCGCTCGTTTTGCTGGCAGCCGGGGCCATGGGTTATGAAGGAAAGCATCATCAGGAAATGGCAGCGGTAGTAGAGTTTATTCACACTGCCACCTTGCTGCATGACGATGTGGTCGATGAATCGGCTCTTAGACGTGGGCGCGACACTGCCAACGCGATGTTCGGAAATGCGGCAAGTGTGCTAGTCGGAGATTTCCTATATTCGCGCGCTTTTCAGATGATGGTTGAAGTTGACGACATGCGCATCATGCGCGTCCTGTCCGATGCAACCAACGTTATTGCGGAGGGCGAAGTCCTGCAACTGATGAACTGCCATGACGCCGATGTGGACGAGGCGCGCTATCTTCGGGTGATTCGCTACAAGACGGCGAAGCTTTTCGAGGCTGCAGCCCAACTTGGAGCTATTCTTGGCTTAGCAAACCCGGAGGTAGAGCAGGCGCTGGCTGCGTACGGGATGCACTTGGGGACGGCGTTTCAGTTGGTGGATGATGTTCTGGACTATTCCGGGCAGGAGGCCGATACCGGTAAGCATATTGGTGATGATCTTGCCGAAGGCAAGCCAACCTTGCCCCTGATTTATGTCATGCAACACGGTACTCCTGCTCAGGCAGCCTGCGTACGTCACGCGATCGAAGAGGGGGGGCGCGAGGACTTCCCGGCGGTTCTTGAAGCAATCCGCTCGAGTGGTGCCTTGGCGCATGCAAGAAATCAGGCTGCCAATGAGGCAGAGATCGCAAGAGAAGCAATATCTTGTTTGAGGGATTCAAATTATAAAAAAGCTCTGCTACAATTGACGCTCTTTGCAGTTGAGAGAAATCATTAGGTTTTTCTGATGTCGGAGTGTAGCTCAGCCTGGTAGAGCACTGCGTTCGGGACGCAGGGGTCGCAAGTTCGAATCCTGTCACTCCGACCAATAAATGCGAAGAGAATCAAGCGTTTAGGCCAATCCTCGGATTGGCCTTTTTGCTTTGTACGGAATCGGTACGGAAAATCGATCATCGGCCACAGGCTGTACATCGACCCACCGTGTTATGCAAGGTAGCCGATACTTTTTGCGCCAGATCGACATCTGGCGTTGGGAGTATCGAGCGTTCGTAGGGTCTTGGCAGGGGCTGTAGTGGGATTCAATTGCCTGCTCGATTCGTTGCCGAAAGTCACTCAATTGCCCTAAGCCATCCATCAAAAGCATTGCAATCGATTTCAAATTTGCGATCCCGCGGTTGATGTTGCGTGCATGGAGGTAGTTGGCCGCGATGTGTATGCCCATAAGCATGATCCATCTATCCGCCCCATCCTTCTATTGCAAGCCGAGAGCAAAGACAAGGAAGGCAACGTCGATACGCTGAAGGCGCATCTGGTCGACAACGAGGGGATATCAAAAGAGTCCAATAATTGTTACGGGTTTCCTGGGTTTGTTCAATTTCCCATTGTTTCGTGCGGCGATCTGCACTGGCGGCAAGCACCCCCACGGCTTCGCGTACGGCATCCATCGCCTGCTTGCCGGTTCCTGCCAGCAGCAGTTCCTCTGCCTCTTGGGAGCGTCCCTCGTTCTTGAGGCTGATGCTACGGTCAAGTTCTTGCAGCTTGGCCGCGATGGTCTTGTCTAGTGTATCCAGCTGCCAGGCGGTGGAAGGTTCGTTACTCAAGGTAACGGCCAGTGCGGCACGCGACGTGCGTATTTCCGTCAGTGCAACGTAGTAGGGTTGCAGATAGCTGGCACGCCCACTAAGCAGAAATCCGCGTTGACCGGTTTCGGCGTTCAACATATGGCTCATCAAATCCGTCAACGACTTGTCAGTGAGTCGAGCATGCGCGACACCGTCGCGCGCTTCTGACATTTGCTTGAGGTTGCGTTCTGCCAGCACGGCGGTGCCGATGATGGCCGCCAACACGACAACGCACAGGGCGAGCGTCAGTTGCCAGGAGCGCTGAATCTCGTCTGTTGCCGTGACGTGTTTTGCGAATTGCATTGGTGGTTCCAGTAGAAATCGCCCGATTAGCCGGAGCGGAGCAAAGCGCACGCCGGGGCAATTTATGCGTGACGTTTGCACAATTTACCCCGTATTGGATGAGGCCAACGTCAGTCACACTGTGCGCGCCGCACGCATTGTGCGTCTGTATGATGCCGCACATAATGTGCGCCGTTGAGTTCCTGCCTTGCGGAAGCATATCCAGCGGAAAATCGAGGAGGTGCGAAATTGTTTGAACCACAGCTTTCGGGAACAAGCCCATAAAGTACTGGTCATGCTTCTCGGCCAGCAGCGTTGCACGCGCGACCCGCTGGCCGCGTACTTGGCCCTGCATCCTCGCACCCTGAATCGTCGCCTTAAGGAGGCAGGCACCAGCTTCCGAGAATTACAGGCCGCCGCTTGTTACGAAATGGTGCGTCAACTATTGCGCGACACCAAACGAAGCTTAACGGCGATCGCCGCCATGCTCGGTTATTCGGACGCGACGGCATTTTCCCGATCGTTCACGAAGCGGGAGGGCGCTTCTCCTGCCGGATGGCGCAAACTTGCAGGCGTGGTTTCAGAGCCGAAGATAATGAACGCCGTGTTGTTCTTTCCATAACCAGCTTATTGCTGATCGAAATGGTCAAGCATCCAAATGGCGAGAGTGTCAGAACTGCAGGCATAGGCGTTACAGCAGGCTTTAGAGCCAATGGACGTTCCAATGACCGCTCCCGCGTACACAAAAAATTGAACTGCCTACGATTGGCCACCACCATAGGGCCGGGTGATAATTTCCAAGAGATGTCCATTCGGATCCCGGAAATAAACACCTCGGCCTCCATCGTGTCGGTTGATCACGCCCGGTCGGCGTTGGCCTGGGTCTGCCCAGTAATCGACGCACCGCTCTCGGATGCGGCCGAAAATCTCGTCAAACTCGGCATCGGTGATCAGGAAGGCGTAGTGCATCGGCGTGACGTCGCCCTCGGCTTCGTCAAAGTCGAGGCTCACGCCGTTTGCCGTCTGCACCACGAGAAACGGGCCGAAGCGCGTGGCTACAGGGAGCCCGAGAATCTCAGTGAAGAATTTTGCCGAATTCTCCTGATCGCGCACCATGACGATGAGGTGATTGAGTTGCACTGCCATATTGCCCTCCAGTATTCGGAATAGACTGAGGCATAAGCACCAATATTCCCTACTTTGTGCGCCGGTAGTGGGCTCTCATGAATTCCTGCCACTTGCCGTCGTCGCCTAAGCAATGGGAGGTCAATATCCGGTGGTCGGCGGCTTTGATCTCAATGACGTCCTTGTACTTGGCCAGTTTCCCGGGAGCCGCTCCGGGCGACATGTCAGGCCCTTCGGAGTTGAGTGTCAAAACTGTTCTGCTCGAATCCAGTTCACCTTCGTACAGCCACATGTGCGACATCATCGAGCCGACCCAAGTGCCAACGTAACGATTCTTCGCTGGGTCGTAGCCAAGCGTCATCAGCATAATCGCGCTGCCACCGTCAGGCATCTCACCTTTCCCTTCCGCCAGAATCCACAGGCCTCCCAGGCTTCGCACGCTCTCAGTGCCCTTGCATGTCTCGGCAGGGTTGGGCGTTATTGCCATCTGAGCCTCGGAGGTCCATTCGCCGACGAGTTGCTGCAGCCAGCGGTGTTCCTCTTGTGGTACGGCCTGCATCGGCGGTTGCTGGGTTGGATTGATCTGTGTACTCATTGCTTTGTCTCCTTTTACAAACATGTGACATTCGGACTACCGGGAACAAGCTGTGGGAATTAGACACAAAGCATGGTCGGTGATTCCGTCAACGCTGCAAGACGTTTGCCGCACGCGTGCAGCTCAATGGGGAGGGACAAGAACTCCTTCATCAACTGCACGCTGCCCATGGATGTCGGCCAGCGCTGTTTGATCGAGATACTGCGGGTTGGCCTCCGTCAGCGGCGCCGCCATCCTGAAGCGGATGGGAACTTGACGATGGGTTCCATGGTCCTGGCATAACTACCCGCACTTCCATTGAGCGCTGGGGCTTTCAGGAGAATGGCATGAATGAGTGGTCGACCCGGCAACCTGCCATGACACGAGCGGCTTTTCTTCGTCTGGCGACGGTTACTGCTGCAGCGCTGATTCTGGGCGGGCGTAGCGAATCGTCATTGGCAGCGCCGGCCACGGCGATGCAGACGCGGAAGATTCCGGCCAGCGGCGAGGCGCTGCCGGTGATCGGCCTGGGCACCTATCAGGGCTTTGACGTGGCCCCCGGCTCGCCGGAATACGGCCGGCTGCACGGCGTCCTGCAGGCGCTGTTTGCCGCTGGCGGTTCGGTCATCGACAGCTCGCCGATGTACGGCCGGGCCGAGGCCACCACTGGCGAACTGCTCGCCGCCAGCAATAGCCGAGGCAAGGCCTTTGTCGCCAGCAAGGTGTGGACGCGCGGCCGGGCTGAAGGGCTGCGGCAAATGGAAGCCTCTTTACGCTTGTTGCACGCCGACCCCCTCGACCTAATGCAGGTGCATAACCTAGTGGACTGGCGCATCCACCTGGCGACGCTGCGCGACTGGAAGGCGGCGGGGCGCATCCGCTATTTCGGCATCACTCATTACAGCGCCAGCGCCTATGACGAACTGGCTGCCGTGATGCGCGCCGAGCGTTTCGATTTTCTGCAAATCAATTATTCGCTCGACGAGCGTGAAGCCGAACGACTCATCCTGCCGCTGGCTGCCGAGCGCGGCATGGCCGTCCTGATCAACCGCCCGTTCGGCGGCGGTGGCCTGCTCCGCCGTTTGCGCGACCGGCCGCTGCCAGCCTGGGCCGGTGAAATCGGTGCCGCAAGCTGGGCCCAGTTGCTGCTCAAGTTCGTACTCAGTCAGTCGGCAGTGACCTGCGCAATTCCCGGCACCAGCCGACCCGAGCACATGGCCGACAATGCCGGTGCCGGAATCGGCCACATTCCAGACGCCGCCTTTTGGCGTCGCCACATTGAGTTATTTAATTTATGAGGTACGCCCAATGAAGGCTTCTGTACACCATCCATGGCGCCGCCCATTACGGACAAGAGTGCTGTTCATTAGCGTACTGACTACGCTGGAACTACGCCCGGCGCCGCATCCCGGACACTGAGGGGGGCAGGATCATGGCTATCAACGTTTGCATTTCGCGCCGTGAAGTCCTCAAGGCCGGACTCGCCCTTGGCGCCAGTACAATTCTGCCGACGTCTTCCGTGCAGGCGCAATCGGCATTGCTCACCCGGCCGGTGCCATCGACCGGCATTCGCCTGCCGCTCGTCGGCATCGGCACCAATCGTTTCCGTTCAGGCGACCCGGCCTACGTCGCCCGCTTGCACGAGACGCTGGCGGCCTTTGCCCGTCTCGGCGGGAAAGTGGTCGACACGGCGCCCGCCTACGGCGATTCCGAGCGCGTTATCGGCGCCATCCTCGACGAGACCGGGTTGCGCGAGCAAATTTTCCTCGCCACGAAGGTTGACCGTGACAGTGCCGCCGACGGCCGCCAAAGCATTGCCGCATCTCGCGCAGCGCTGCGCACGGAGCGTCTCGATCTGCTCCAGTTGCACAATCTGCGCGGCGTCGACACGGTACTGCCGGTCCTGCGCGAGGAGCAGGCGGCGGGCAAGCTCGGCCACATCGGCATCACCAGTTCGAGCGACCGACAGTACGCAGAGATGGAAGCGATCATGCGCCGCGAGCGCCTCGACTTCATCCAGGTTGACTACGCGCTCGGCAATCGGGGTGCCGCAGATCGCTTGCTGCCGCTGGCCGCCGACCGCGGCATGGCGGTTCTGGTCAACCTGCCGTTTGGTCGCGGCGAGCAGTTTCGCGCCGTCGGCAACCGGCCGCTGCCGATCTGGGCGGTCGAAATCGACTGCAGCTCATGGGCCCAACTGTTCCTCAAGTACGTGCTCTCGCATCCAGCCGTCACCTGCGCCATTCCGGGCAGCACGCAGGTCGCCCATATCGAGGACAACCTCGGCGCCGCCCGCGGCAGAATGCCGGATGCGACGATGCGACAGCGCATCGCCAGTTACTTCGACGATATCGTGGGCGGCTGAGCGATGCTTGCCGCCCTTTTCGCCCGGGTGGTTCCGGTACGTCCTGGCGAAACACTGCCGATGCTGCTCGCCACCGCCTACGGCTTCAGCATCCTGTTTGCCTACTACCTGTTGCGCCCGGTGCGCGACGAGATCGGCGCCACCGATCGCGGCAACCTGCAACTGCTGTGGACGGCGGTATTCATTGTCATGCTGCTCGCGGTGCCGCTCTATTCGGCCGCCGTCGCCCGACTGCGGCGCGGCGTGTTCATCCCGCTCGCCAACCGCTTCTTCGCCGCCAACCTGATCCTCTTCTATCTGGCCCTGGTGCTGCTGCCCGAATCGGCGCGCCTCTGGATCGACCGCGTTTTTTACGTCTGGGTCAGCGTCTTTGCGCTATTTGTCGTCACCGTCTTCTGGGGACTGCTGGTTGACCTTTTCGATGACGACCAGGGCAAACGGCTGTTCGGCTTCATCACGGTCGGCTCGTCGCTCGGCGGCATCCTCGGCTCCGCCAGCACCGCGCTGCTGGCGCCCCACGTCCCGGTCTTCCTACTCCTGCTGCTCGCCGTGCTGCCGCTCGAAGTCGCCTCGCAACTCGCCCGCGCCCTCGACCGCCGTGCCGAGCAGACGCCCGCGACGCTCAAGCGCGAACCGGAAGCGCGCATCGGCGGCAATGCCTGGAGTGGCATCGGCCCGGTTTTCCGTTCGTCGGCACTGCGCAATATCGCGCTGTGGATCCTGCTGATGACTTTCGCCTCGACCATCCTCTATTTCATGCAGGCCCATCTGGTCGGCGAGGCGATCACCGATCGGGCGCTGCGCCGAGCCTTTCTGGCGCGCGTCGATCTGGCCGTCAATAGCGTCACCATCATCACACAGGCACTGCTCACGGCGCGCATCCTGCGTTGCATTGGCGTCGGGGCGACGCTCGCCGTGCTGCCGGCAGTGGCGGCACTCGGCTTCATCACGCTCGGCAGCGCGTCGACTGCCATCGCCCTGAATGCGCTGCTCATCGTGCGCGTGCTCTACGACAGCAGCCGCCACGCCCTCGCCAAGCCAGCCCGCGAGGTGCTATTCACGCGCCTCAGTCGCGAGCAGCGCTACAAATCCAAGGCCTTCATCGACGCCGCCGTGTACCGTGGCGGCGACCTGCTCAACGGCTGGATCTACGCCGGCCTCGCCGCACTCGGCATGACCGCCGGCGCCATCGCGTTGGCCGCGGCGCCGGTTGCCGTGCTCTGGGGGCTGCTGGGCTGGCAGTTGGGGCGGAACGGGAAAGCGACCCGCGAAACCGAATGAACGCCGGAACTTCGCTGCACCTTTAATCTCGAAATAAGTGACTGGAAATTACAAAGGAGTTCTGCCATGTCACCTTTCTCAATGACGCCCTACGGGCAGTTGCGCCGCCGGATTGTCGCTGCGGCCGTGATCGTTGCGCCGTCAATATGCTGGGGTGGGCACGCTCGGGCCGCCCCGGCGCTGCGCGCCACGCCGCCTCAAACCGAAGGCCCGTTTTACCCGGTGGCCATTCCGGCGGATTCCGACCATGACCTGCTGCGCAACGGCGCCCTGGATTATCCCGAAGGACAAGTCGTCTGGCTCGAAGGTACGGTCAGCGATCTTGCTGGCCGGCCGGTGAGCGGTGCGCAGGTGGAAATCTGGCAATGCGACCATGCCGGCCACTACCACCACCCCGGCGATGGCGCCAAGGCTGACAGCAGATTTCAGGGTTTTGGGCGGTTCACCGTAGCAGCCGACGGCCGTTACCGTTTTCGCACCATCCGGCCAGCGCCCTACACCGGCCGGACGCCGCATATCCACGTCAAAGTCAGGCTGGGCGGGCGTGAGTTACTAACGACGCAGGTCTATGTCGCGGACGACCCGGGCAATCCACGCGACTTCCTTTGGCGCAGCCTGAGCGCCGAGGAGCGTGCCGCGCTAACCGTGACTTTCGCGCCGTGGAATGATGGCTGGCGGGCCGGCTTTCCCATCGTGGTCGCCGTCTGATTAAAGGGCGGAGACATCCTCTATCGGTTGGCTATCAACAAAAAAGGCTGCTACCCCAAGTGGGCTGCAGCCTTTAGTCAAGTCAGCTACACGTCAAGCCTTCGGCTAGCGCGCAAGCCGGGATCTTCATCCCGGTTTTAACATTAAACTGGCTTGATGTTGCTCGCCTGTTGTCCCTTAGGACCAGTCGTTACGTCAAAGCTGACCTTCTGGCCTTCGGCCAAGGTTTTAAAACCACTGGACGCAATCGCAGAAAAATGTGCGAAAAGGTCTTCACCACCTTGGTCCGGCGTAATGAAACCAAAACCTTTTGAATCATTAAACCACTTGACTGTACCTGTTGCCATATTTCGAAACTCCAATTAATTTGTGGGGCTCAGCCCCTGAATAAAGCGAATATCAAGACTGCAAGGAAAAGTACCACATCAAAACGGTACTGAACCGACAAACAACAGCAGTAATTGCCAATCGCTTCGCATAATATGCCCGGTCTGAGCGGCATTGGCAAATAAATTGACCGTCAAATCACTCTATAACGACGCTTTTTGTCACGAACCGGGCGTCATTGGCGCAGGATGCGAGAGCCAACGAGCTACCGTAATGCCATCTACCGGTTGCGTTATTCGACCGAATCGACGCTGTGGTCCAAGCGTGTTTCGACTCTCAGGAGGGGGTGGAAGGTGTGCATTGAATATTAATATTTTTCGATGGCCACGGCTTTCTTGGCACGATCACTGACCATTTTTCGGAACCGATGAACGCTTTTCGAGAGTGCTGAAGCTGATGCTAGAGTCTTTCAAGCAGACTTCCTTAGGCAGACCTGCTGAAATTCTGGCGGGACAGCTGATACCTAATACTGGGCATGAGCAAAATAACCCGCGTCAGGCGGGACATCGATTGGCAGGGGTTATCGCTCTGGGTCAAGTCCCATCACTCACAGCCGTTGAGCATTGGCGATGCCGAAGTCGCTCTCTGGCAGATACTGGGCTTTATTGTTGGAACACTGCCCAGGGTTTTTCGCCACCAAAAATTGGGCTACGTGGATGCCTACGTGATGCATCGTTTTCTGATCGCTTAACACCGCAACCAGTTTGCCGCCACTCGAACTCTTTCGCACGTTAGATAATTGATGCTGCAAGCCTTTTCTAGTACCGGCTTTGTCGCAGAAAAATGTTCAGTAAAAGCAATCATTGCTTATTATTAAGGTGGCAGGCAACCAATTGTGCGTTACAACGGTCATTCCCGCGAAAGCGTGAATCGAGCAGGTGCATGGAAACTAAGGAAGGGGAATATTTTGGCCTCTATTAAATTACTCGGTATCGCTGGCAGTCTGCGCCAGGCATCCACCAATCGTGGCCTGTTGCGCGCTGCCCAGCAAAGCTTGCCACCAGATACCCGTTTTGAAATTGCCGATCTGACCGACATCCCTTTCTACAATCAGGACATTTCGGTAAAGCCTGCCGCAGTTGAGCGAGTCCTGACACAAATCGGCGAGGCCGATGCACTGGTACTGGCCAGTACTGAATACAACTACTCTCTGGCGCCTGCGCTGAAGAACATTCTGGATTGGGCATCGCGTGAGCACAACAATGCTTTGCTGGCCGGCAAAGCAGTTGCCATCATGGGGGCCGGCGGCGGTATGGGGACTTCGCGTGCGCAATATCACTTGCGTCAGGTCTGCGTCTTCCTTGATCTTCAGCCGCTGAATAAGCCTGAGGTGTTTGCAAATGCGTTTGCAGGCGGTTTTGATGCCGAGGGTAATTTGATTGACGAGAAGCTCAGCAAACTGATCGCCGAGCAAATGCAAGCACTGGTTACCAAAGCCACCACTGGTCATCGCTGAACAACGCGGTGGACATTGCCCAGATCACACAGACGCTTCGCGACGACGCAGTTACTGTCGTTTTCTTGAACGTACTGTTGCAGCAGATTGGACTGCCGGTCCCTGCCGTCCCGACTTTGTTACTGGCCGGCAGCCTGGCCACAACTTCGGGTAGCCTCGGCAAGGTGCTGGCAGCTGCCATCATCGCCTCTGTGATTGCTGACTGGATCTGGTATTTGTCTGGAAAAGCGTTTGGCTACCGAGTGCTGGCTGGCCTCTGCAAGCTCTCGATCAATCCATCGTCGTGTGTCAGCCAAACTGAAGCGCGTTTTATCCGCTGGGGGGTTTCGTCCCTAGTCGTTGCCAAGTTCATTCCTGGCTTTTCGACCGTGGCGCCTCCTATTGCCGGCGCATTGCGCATGAACCAGTTGGGTTTCCTTCTGGCTGCAGGGATCGGGGCCGGTTTATGGGCTGGTCTCGCGCTCGGCGCGGGCTGGTTCTTGCAAGATGCCGTGCAGTCAGCCGTCGCCATGCTGGACCGCCATGCTAGCCGAGCCCTGGTGCTGATCCTCGTGTTGCTTGGCGTTTGGCTGAGCTGGAAACTCTGGCAGAAATACCGTTTCAGAAAATTCTGCGCCGTACCGCATATCACGCCTGATGAATTGATGGCGGCGCTGGACAGCGACACACCGCCACTCGTCCTGGATCTGCGTGGTTCGGCGATGATCGCTGAGACCGGACCAATTGTTGGCGCCAAAGTGGCCGAACATGATTTTCTGCATGATGCGGTTGGTGACTGGCCAAAGGATCGTCCAATCGTGACCTTGTGCGCGTGTCCGGAGGATGCTGGTGCGGTGCAGGCAGCCCGTACTCTGCTCAACGCTGGGTATTTGTCAGTAAAGCCTCTCAAGGGGGGCTATGAAGCTTGGTTGGCTAGCCAACTAGAAAGCAAACCCCATTAATTGTGTATTCTGCTGATCAACAATAATCATCACTGATCAGAACGGAGTCATGATGCCCGCACTCTCCCTTGAGGATCGCGCCACGGGCGCCTTGATGGGCGCCTTCATTGGCGATGCCCTCGCGCTTGGCCCGCATTGGTACTACGACCTAGATCAACTTCATGCCGATTATGGCCCGTGGATCAGCGACTACACCACACCCAAACCGGGGCGCTATCACGCCGGCATGAAGGCGGGACAGCATTCACAATCAGGTGTGCTGCTGCGACTGACCCTGGAGTCCTTGGTGGATTGCGGCAGCTACGATGAAGCCGACTTCTGCCGCCGCATGGACTCCGAATTTTTCCCGCTGCTTGATGGGACGCCAATGAACGGACCGGGCGGCTACACCAGCCAGTCAATCCGGGAGGCGTGGCGCAAGCGAGTTGGTGCCGGATTGCCCTGGGGGCAGGTTGCGGGAAACGCAGATACCACCGAAGCCGCGGAGCGCATTCTCGCCATTGCTATCCGTTACGCGCTGCGGCCGGCTGAGCTTGCATCGGCCATCACCCGGAATACGGTGCTGACCCAGACCGATGGAACGGTCGTGGCAATGACAGTCTCCTTTGGCGCGGTACTCGGTATGCTGGTTGAAGGAAATGCCATGGATTCAGGCATCTCGGGCAAACTGATGGCGCGGGTCAAATCGGGAGAGCTGCCTTTCCACGCCGTTACCAGTGGCAACTTGCAAGCACCGAAACCCGGTCAGGCGGAAGCACCAACTGCCGGTCGTTTTCCGTCGCCAGACGCCCTGCTGAGCCAATCCTCAATTGCCATGGCGGCGATCGATCCTGATATTCGTATTGAGCCAGCCTGGAAGGTCTCTCTGGTCTATGGCATGCCCTGCGCGGTCTACCACCAGTTCCCGGCTGCTTACTATCTTGCCGCACGGTTTCATGATGACTTCGAGTCTGCCGTACTCCATGCGGTCAATGGTGGCGGTCAGAATCAGGCCCGCGCCATTCTTGCCGGCGCACTTGCCGGTGCTCAAACTGGACTTACGGGAATTCCTCTGCGGTTTCTTGATGGCCTGGAAAACAGCGGGGAACTACTAGATCTGGCGGAGAGAGTGGCCAAACATATCAAACACTAGCCGGTCTTCAACTACGTTTGCTGACCGCATTCCCACCTCCATACTGCGAGCGCTGAATCAGGTGGCGATATTCTCAGACTTGTCGCGGTGCAGAACAGTTTTGGCGAAGACACTGTTCAAGGTTTCTTGCTGCCGGGCCGAGTATTTCCGGATTTGCGTGACTTAGGTACAAAGTAACGGTTCGAGTACTCCCCGCCAGTAACGGTAAGGCTCGCAGGCTGAGCGATCACCTTGGGCTTCACTAAACGACTTTAATGCGCGACTAGACTGCATGAGTAAGGTTTCCTACTGGGGGTCTGCTTATTCAAATCCGCACGACATTCGTACAGGGGCACAGCGTGCGAATAATGGAGTGCGAAAAGCCGCTACTCCGATTCGTCAGACCTGAAATTTCATCTGACCGATTTGGTCTTTCAGTGCAAAGTGTTGCGCGGACGGCCTCGTGTTCGCTCGGGTGAGGGGGCTGCTGGATCTTGATAGGTTCGCTTTAGGTATTGGTTAAGCCAACCATAAAACTCGTCAGGATGCCAATATACTCGTCGTCCCAAGCCTATTTGTACAGGCTGTGGCATTGTGCAGTTGGCTATCCAGTTATCAATAGTGCGCTGCGATACGGACAGTATCAATGCGGCCGACTCTTTGGTGATGGGGGTGTAAGCTGCAATAGCCATGATTCGATCCAATTTGAAAATCAAGTATAGGAAAATTTTTTCCAGATTTTCAAAGTGCCCGACTGAGTAGTGGACTGGGTTAGTTTTTGTCGGATGGCCATGCTTCTGGGCTGCCATGTTTGTTGGCGATTATCCAGCTGACGTTATGCAAATAGAATGTACTTTTGTGCGCCATTTGTGTGGCAATAAGTTGAGAAATTGTGGTACATTGCTGCAAGTTGCTGCATTTTGTTGCACAGTAACCCATTGAATTTTAACCGATGTTTGTTGAGTCCGTTCAGTGTCAAAGAGTCCAAAACGGGTTCGGGACGCAGGGTGCGCAAGTTCGAATCCTGTCACTCCGACCAAATCACTGCAGAGTATTAGCATACAGCCATCCTTGAGATGGTTTTTTGTTTTTTGGAGTATAAGGTAG
>ERZ724525.1153-NODE-1153-length-15471-cov-7.548262_pt1 | contig 15471 bp, 16 predicted proteins | sample MGYA00376058_ERZ724525 | MGnify/ENA primary metagenome ERZ724525 (study PRJEB28724, sample SAMN07190888) | wastewater metagenome | isolation source: influent of sewage treatment plant in Hong Hong | place: USA: Christiansburg, Virginia | collected 2016-03-01 ... | reverse complement strand
TTCCAGCGAGCTGGATTCCACGGTGGTGTGTTTGTTGATTTCGCTGCCTTTGCCCTGCGCCGGGCAGGCCTCCAGCACCTGATCGCGAAAGCAGTGGCCTTCGCCCAGCAACAGCAGGCTCTTGTCGTTGAGCAGGGCGCTGTCGATGCTGGTTTTTGCCGTCCACGGGTGGTTGGCCGGCATCAGCACGCAGAAAGGCTCGTCGTACAGCACCTTGGTCAGTACGTCAGCTTCCTGGAACGGCAGCGCGATGATGATCGCATCCAGCTCGCCGTTGCGCAGTTTGTCGCGCAGCACGTGGGTGAAGTTTTCTTCGATATACAGCGGCATCTGCGGGGCGACCCGGTGCAGCTGGGGAATCAGGTGGGGGAACAGATAAGGACCGACGGTGTAAATGGCGCCGACGCGCAGGGGTGCGGCTAGCTGGTTTTTGCCGACCTGGGCCAGTTCGCGGATACCTTGCGCCGACTCCAGCACCTTCTGTGCTTGCGCCACGATGCTCTCGCCGACCGGCGTGGTTCGTACCGCGCTTTTACTGCGCTCGAAGATCATCACGCCGAGCTCGTCTTCGAGCTTTTTGACTCCCACCGACAGGGTCGGCTGGCTGACGTGGCAGCGTTCGGCGGCGCGGCCGAAATGCTGCTCCTGGGCCAAGGTGACGATGTAGCGCAGTTCGGTCAGGGTCATAGTTATAGTCCATTGAGATGGGGCCAAGCATAGCCCCTGTCTTCAATGGAACCAACCACCTTGATCGCCGTGCTTAGCTGCGCTCCAGGTTGTAAATAAACGGCGCGACAACCTCTAGATGACCGTTGCTGAGTAACTCAGCCGGCGGTTTAGGCACTGGCGAAGCGCGGCGGATCATGGCCAAGGTGGCGCTATCCAGAGCAGCATTGCCGGAGCTTTTGGCCAGCGCCACGCTGAGCACGCGTCCTTGGGCGTCTAGGCTGAAGCGCACTTGGCTGGTGCCCTCGATGCCACGGCGGCGGGCGTGCTCGGGGTAACGCTTGTAACGGGCCAGATGACTGAGCAGATGGCTCTGCCAGGACTGTTTAGCGGCCTTGCTGGCGGCGTTGTTGGCTGGCGCAAAAGACGCCGCGGCGGGCGCGCTGGGGGCGGCAACAGGAGCCGGTTCGGCGGCTTTGGCCAGCGGTGCTGGCTGAGATTGAACAGGTGGCGTCACCTGCGGCTTGGGTGGCGTCGGGCGAGCCTTAGGCCGGGGTTTTTCCAGCACCAGCTTGGGTTTTACTGCTACCACCGGCGGCGGTAGCGGCTGCGGCTTAGGCAAGGCCGCAGGAGCAGGTGGCGGAGGAGGGGCAGCCGCCGGTAGCGGCGCCAGTTGCACCATCAGGGCGGCGGGCGGCAGCTCCACGGCCAGCGTCGGTTTGTGCCAGTGCAGCGCGAGTACGCCAAGGCCGATATGCAGGCCGAGCACCAAGGCCAGGCTCAGGGCCCAGCGCGGCAGGTGCTGACGGACTGGGCTCATCGGGGCGCTACCGTCTCAAGGCCGACCAGGCCGATCTTCAGATAACCCGCTGCGCGCAGCTCGTTCATCACCTCCATCAGATCCGCGTATTCGACGTGTTTGTCAGCGCGGAAGAAGATCGTGGTGTCCTTCTTCGCCTGGGTTTGCTGATCCAAGGCCTGAGCCAATTGCGCCCGCTCGATCGGTTGATCGCCGAGGAACAGGCTGTGGTCTTGCTTAACGCTCAGGTACAGCGGCTTGTCCGGACGCGGTTGCGGAGTGGCGCTGGCTGCCGGCAGGTCAACTTTGACGTCGACGGTGGCCAGCGGCGCGGCAACCATAAAGATTATGAGCAGCACCAACATCACGTCGATAAACGGTGTGACGTTGATTTCGTGGTTTTCCTGAAGGTCGTCGTCACCTTCGCGCAAATGTAGGCCCATGCTGTTTTCTCAACCCACCTTGACCATATGCGGCGGGGTTTTAGCCGTTGCCACGCGCTCGCTGCCGGGCAGATCGAGGTCGCGGCTGACCAGCAGCAGTACCTGAGCCGAGGCGTCCGCTACCTGGGCTTTGTAGCCGGTGATCGAACGGGCGAAAACGTTGTAGATGACCACCGCCGGAATTGCCGCGACCAGGCCCAAGGCTGTGGCCAGCAAGGCTTCGGCAATGCCTGGAGCAACCACTGCAAGGTTGGTGGTTTGCGATTTAGCGATGCCGATAAAGCTGTTCATGATGCCCCAGACGGTGCCGAACAGGCCGACAAAGGGTGCGGTTGAGCCGATGGTGGCCAGCACGCCGGTACCCTTGCTCATTTGCCGCCCACTGGCGGCGACCAAGCGCTCTAGGCGAAAGCTGACGCGCTCTTTGATGCCGTCGTTACCGCGCGCTTGCGCGGAGAGTTCCAGCTCGTGCTGGGCATCTTCGATGAGTGTCTGGCTTAAGCCGCCTTGCTGGGTGCGCTGGGCTTCGGCCAGCGAACGCGCTTGTTTCAAACTGCGCAATTCGTTGCGCAAACGGCGTTTGGCCATGAGCAGTTCAATGCCTTTGCTCAGCCAGATGGTCCAGGTCAGCACCGAGGCGAGAGCCAGGCCGATGATGACACCGCGCACGATCATGTCAGCGTTTTGGAACATGCCCCAAGGCGACATATCGGCGGGCAATTGCAGCTCGGCTTGAGCTTCTGCTGCTTGCGAGTCAAGGCTGGCCGGGTCGCTGGCGCCGGGTGCTTCATTCAGCGCGGGGGTGTTTGGGTTGCTGCTGATGGTTGCCGTGTTGCTTGGCGGTGCGCTGGTTTCGTCGGCAAAGCTGCTGGCCGGTAAGGCTAGGCACGTGAGCAGGGCGATGCTGGCCAGCAGGCCACGCGAGCGTGAGGCGGAGCGGATGGGCTGGAGATTCATGCAGGCCTGTCCTGTAAGAAAGGGCTGAGTAGGTTCGCCGTCAAGGTGACGGCGCTGGGCGTGGGCGCATTATTGCAAATTACTATCATTTGATAAAGGATCTCATACGCATCACATTCGCCGCCGTTGTCGCCACAACCACAGCCCGCCCAGCACCAGTAGCAGATGGACCAGCGCGACGAGGCTAATGGCTGTGTCTTTAACCGGCTTGCCCGCGCCGCTGAGCCATTCCCACTTGTGCAGGTAGGCAAAGCTTAAGCCTTCGCGACGGTCGCTGTCGCTTACGGTGGCCGCCAAGGCGCCGTCCAGCGGGTCAATAAATAACGCGCTGTGCTGCGCATCGCCGTAGTTGGCTTTAAGCACCGGCAGGCGCTTGAAGACGAAGCCGTAGTCATCATCGAAGTTGCGTTGCAGGCTGATGCTGGTTGGCGTACCGAGTCCTAGCGGCGCGGCGTAGGCGGCAAAGCGCTGCTCGGCGTAACGCTGCGGCGCCAATTCGTCCAATGGCTGACCATCGCTGGCAACATAACGCAGGCTCGGCTTGCCCGCACGTACACCTTGCAGGCGCCAGACGGGCTGGTTGTCGAGTTGCAGCAAGCTGATTTTATGCAGCCCCTCACCGTCCTCCAGCCAGCTGGTTTGCGGCGCGCTGATTAGTTCGGCGACGTTAAATTGCGCAACAAAAGGCGCGGGTGCAGACGGCGCATTTAACTTGTGCAGTAAGTGCCAGCCGCCGCTGATTACAAACGCCACACTGGTCAGGGCCAGGCCGATGCCGGCGCGTCCGTGCCAGCGGCGCAAACGTGTACGCGCTTGGCGGCGGGCAATAAAGCTGCTGACGCCCAAGGTTACCGCCGCCGCGCTGCTGATCAGCAGCAAGAGCATCAGTGCCGGGCGCAGTGGCCCGCCAACGTCCAGCCAATGAAAACTGTGCAGCCAAAGGAATAGGCTGCTGAAGGCGGCCTTACGGTCGTCCACCAGCGTGCCGAGGCGGTCCTGATACAGGTCGAGGTACAGGCGCAGTCCGTCTGGGCGCTGGCTATCGACCCGCGCAGCAGGTAGCAAGCGATTGATAAAGGCGTATTCATTGCTGAAGGCGTGCAGGTCGCCGCTGTAGTGCAGCGGTTCTTGGCTGCCCAAGTAATGGGCGGCCAATACCTCTGCGTGTCGCGCCACCAATGGCTGCTCCAACCCGCTACGCGCATGCCAATAGCGCGGCTGGCTGCCGTCAGCTAGGCGTACTTGGTAGTAAGGTTGGCCGTCCAGCATCAGCAGGCGTAGGGCTTGTACCTTGGTAATGGCGGTGTGTCGCAAAATTGTCGCGGGTGCTTGCAGGCCGACCAGCGTCAGTGTGTTGGCCGGTGGCATAAACGCCGCCGGCTTGGGTTGCAGCGTGCTCATCAGCGGATGCAGCATGCCGCTGAAGGCCCAGCTGAATACGCCGACAGCGGCTAACAGCGCCAGACGCCGATGCCACGGCAACAGCCGTAATAGCCGCTGGCGCCAAGTCAGGCGTGGCGTGGTACGCAGGGCGGCAGTCATAGTTGCCACTCGATGCCGGTAAACACCGCGCGGCCGTCGCCGGGCATAAATTGCGCGCTGTCTTGACCGTTGGCGTTGGCGATTACGCCGGTGCTGGCCGCGTAGGTCTTGTCTGAAAGGTTGCGGCCTTCGATAAACACATCAAACCCGGTCGGCGACTGGTAGCCGAGCTTAACGCCCCAGACGGCATAGGGGTCGGCGTCCAAGCTGTCCGCCATGTCGACGTTGTAGGCGCTGGGCACCCACTCGGCGGTTGGCCCGGCGTAGAAGCCATCGCGCTGCCAGAGCAGTTCGGCTTTAACAAATTGGCTGGGCATGCCGGGTAGCTGGTTATTGCCATACAGGTTGTCGTTGTCGAAGTGGAAATCGTTCAGCAGGTATTGGCCGCGCAGGGTGAATTGGCCGAGGCTTAGGGTGCTGCCCAGTTCGATGCCTTGGTGGATGGTTTTGTCGGCATTCACCGTACCTAGTGGGTTGCCTTGGGCATCGTTGAGGCTGAGGAGTTCGTCGTGCACCTCGCTGCGGTACACCGCCAGATCGACGTCCAACGCATCACGTTGCCAGCGCAGGCCGGCTTCCAGAGTATTGGCGGTTTGTGCGTCGTTAGCGCTCTTGATGATGCCGCCAGTCATTTCACCAAAGGTCGGTGGCTCGTAGCTTTGGCTGAAGTTAGCGAACAGTTGCAGTTCGTCACTGAGGTTATTCAGCACGCCGAGGCGGCCAATATGACCACGGTAGGTTTTGTCGAACGAGTCGTTCTGGGCTTTGCAACTGGTGGCCATGAAGTTGTAGGTGCAGGGCAGTTGGTCATCCACCTCGCGGGTTTGCTGCAGCCAGGTCAGGCCGCCGATCAGCGACCAATTCTCGGCCAGCGGGGCGGTCAGTTCGGTGAATAGATTGAGGTTGTTGGCCGTCTGGTGCAGGTCGTCGACTTGCTTGCCTTTATGCCCGGCAAGGTTCTGGTAATTGCTCTGAAAGTTACGTCCCCTGACCGCTTCAACGCCGGCTTGCCAGCCCCAGCCCAGCTCATTACTCCAGCGGTGGGTGAGGCGCATGCCGAGATCGTTGCTGTCGATGTCGAGCACCTGATAAATCGGATGGAACAGAGTTTTTTCGCTATAGAAGGTCGCCAGCTCAAGGCTGTGGCTGTCGTTCAATTCAAGGCTAGTGAGGTTGCCGAAGCGATTGATGCGCAGGTTGCGCTGTTGGTCGCCGCTAACGCTGCTGGCGCTGGCTTGGCGCACATCCTGGCGCATCTGCGCCTTGCTCAGGCTGCCGGGTAATTCCGAGTCGGACTCGACGTGGGCCAGGTACAGGCGAGTCGAGAGCTGATCATTAATCCGTCCGCCGATGTTGCTGAAGTAGCGCTGACTGCTTTGCTTGGCGTGATCACGAAAGCCGCCTTGGCTCGAGTGGGTGGCACTCAAATACGCGTCGGCCGCCCCGAACTCGCCGGCCACGGCGCCGGCTTGGCGCTGATAACCGAAGCTACCGGTCTCGGCACGCAGGTCGACCGGCGGCGTGTTGTGGCCGGTGGGGGCGACAAAGTTGATCGCACCGCCGAGGGTGGCATTGCCATAACGCCAGGCGTTGGCGCCGCGCAGCACTTCGATGTAGTCGGTGGCCAGTGGCTCGATGGCCTGAAAGTCGAAGCTGCCGTCGGCCAAGTTAAGCGGTGCGCCATCTTGCATCAGCAGGAGGCCACGACCGTGATACGTGCGGTTGAGGCCCGAGCCGCGAATCGCCAAGCGCGACTCATCCGCCCCAAAGCGGGGCTGCACATACACGCCGGTGGCCAGACCTAAGGCGTCTTGTGGTGAGCCGCTGCGTCCGGTTTTGTAGCTGGCGCTTTCTACCACGCTGGCGCCGCCGGGGATCTTGGCGTATTCGGCGCGGGTTTCGGCGGCGCTTGGTGCGGTTGGATCGCTAACGGTGGCGCTGACTTCGCTAGCGTCTAGTCGCAGTGATTCGGCGTGCAGCGGGGGGCTCAAGCTGGCCGTAATGGCGAGCAGTGGCAGGTAGTGGCGATGGCGCATGGTATTCCCCAAACAGGGTGCCGTTGGTTGCCCGCCGAGACGTCGCGCACGGGTAAGGTGCAGTCAGTACAGTCGGCTGTGGGCCGGGGTACAGGTTGGCAGCCAGAGGTCATTAACAATTCTTCGCGCAGGTGGCGCGCTGGGTTGGGCGTCCGACAGCTGTCGTAACGCGGGCAACAGCAGAATCGTTAAGGGGAAGCGCGGGGGTTGGCGCTGGGCCAAGTAAAGCGTGGTGCTGGCGGACCGTCGCTGGGCCGCGCAACGAAGCGCTGCGGGCTGGCGCGCAGCAACCAGCCAAGGGCGAACAGCAAGCCTAGGCTGAGGGTGATGCTGCTGCACAGCGGACAACTGAAGGTGGCGCCGAGGATATTTTTGCTTGAGGTGTCAGAGCTGTCTGGTGTGCTGGTGTCGCCAATGCTGCAAAACAGGCCGCTGAGGCCGCTGAGTTGCAGGCCGACCATCTGCGCGTGGCTAATGCTACAGGCGAACGCGTTGAACAGGACGCACGCGTAGAGCGTCCATGCGAGCAGCGAGTGGTGTTGGCGGGCCAATTTCATGGAGCAAACTCTAGCACGACAAAAAACCATCGTGCATGGACGATTTGTCGCGCGGACGCCGTCATAAGGCCTGCGTTAGAGCACAGACGACTGCCTGCCTGCGCCGTCAAGGCTGCGCAAAAACGTGTGCTGGGTTAGGCTGCTGACTTTGCCTTGGGAGCGCCTTTTATGTCGACGTCGCCTACTTTATTGATTGCCGGTTGTGGCGATGTTGGCAGCCGCTTGGCCCGGCAGATGCTCGCGGCCAACTGGACGGTGTACGGCTTGCGCCGTGATATCAGCCGCTTGCCGGCGGGTGTTATGCCGATTGCAGCCGATTTGCACCGTGACGGCTGCCCGCCGGCTTGGCCGCAAGGCGAGCTGGACTATCTGGTGTATTGCCTCGCCGCCAGCGACAGCGGCGAGGCTGGTTATCGCGCCGCCTATGTCGATGGCTTACGCCATGTGCTGCACTGGCTGAGCGAGCATGGCCAGCGACCTAAGCGGGTGTTGTTCGTCTCCAGCACCAGCGTGTATGGCCAGGCTACCGGCGAATGGGTGGATGAAACCTCCGCCACTGAACCCAGTGGGTTTTCCGGGCGCATCATGCTGGAGGCCGAGCAGCTGCTGCTCAATTGCGGCCTACCAGCCAGCGTGGTGCGCCTGACAGGTATCTATGGGCCGGGCCGGCAATGGCTGCTTAACCAGGTGCGCCAAGGTTATCGCGTGGTCAGCGAACCGCCGCTGTATGGCAATCGCATCCATGCGGACGATGCCGCGGGTTTGTTGGCGTTCTTGCTGCAGGCCGATGTGCGCGGGCAGGTGCTGCAAGATTGCTATATCGGCGTCGACGATGAACCGGCGGCCTTGCATGAGGTGGTGGCTTGGTTGCGCGAACAGCTGGCGGTTACCGAGTGGTCGGCTGAGTCTACGGTGCGCCGTGCGGGTAGCAAGCGCTGCCGTAATGCCCGCGCCCGTGCGCTGGGTTGGGTGCCGCAGTACCTCAGTTATCGCCAAGGTTATGCGGCGTTGTTGGCAGCTGAGACGCCTTAGCAGGCCTTTTAAAACGGGCCGCTAGCCCGGCAGATGCAGCTGCAAGCCTTGCAGCATGAACTTGGCCATCAGCCATAGGGCCCCGGCATTCAACAGCCATAAGCCGACGCCGCCAAGGATAATGCCTAGGGCGATTTCATAGGCCAGACGGCGCTCGGGTTTGCCGCGCTGAGTGCGTTGCGGGCGTGTGTCGTATTCGTCGCGTTCGGCGCGCATGGCGTGGGTCCTGAAGCTGTTTGGGTGCTCAGCCCGGCAGATGACGGGCTGATGCAGGGTTAGTCGCGCTCTAACAGCCAGCGTTGCGAGCCTGGATAGAGGTCGGGCATTTCATCGCTCTGGGCCCGATTGAGGGCCTCGAAGATCTGTAACTGGTCGCCCTTGCGGGTGAAGATCCATTCATTTCCTTCTTGGCCCAGTTGCAGCCATAGGCTGTCGTATTCGCCGCTCATGGCCGCGCAGTCACCGGCTAGGCACAGGGCGAAGCGCTCGGCACCTGGCAGGCCATCAAGCTTGCCGTCGGCATGAAAAATCACCAGGCCGCCTTCACCGGGGCCGCTGCGAATCTTCCAGTTTCCGGCGAGAAAGGCGTCGTACAGGCTGTATTCAAAACTGCTGCCCACGGGTGCGCCGGCATCGACCTTGACCTTGGGCCGCGCAAAGCGTTGTTCCGGCCAGATGGCACTGGCTTGTTGAATCAGCAGATCAGCTTGAGGCTTGAGCGCTTCGTTGTTTTCGGCATTGAAATTAACCTGCCAGCTGCCGTCCGCCTGCGCGCTAAGCTGTCCTTCGGCCAGTTCAAAGCCGTTGCTGAAGGTCGCTTGCTGGCGGGCGCTATTAAGGTTCCATTCTAGGTTCGGGCCATAAGCCAGCAGCGCCTCGCGCAGGTGCTGACTTTCCACGGCGGCGTCGATAGCCGCTTGGTTGATCCACGTGCCGCTGGGGTCTTTGGGTTTGCTGGCGCAGCCGCCGAGCAAGAGTAGGCACGTCAGCAGGCAGAGCAGGGAACGCATGGGATATACCTCAAAATAAACAGGGGGCTCTCGTTGCCGAGGGCCCCCTGAGCGCAGCGTATAAGTTTTACTCGATGACCAGAATCGCGTCCATTTCCACCGCTGAACCGCGCGGCAGGGCAGCCACACCAATGGCGGCGCGGGCTGGATATGGCTGCTCGAAGTAGCGGCCCATCACCTCATTGACCTTGGCGAAGTGGCTGAGATCGGTGAGAAAGATATTCAGTTTAACGATGTCTTTGAACGTGCCGCCGGCGGCTTCGGCCACGGCCTTGAGGTTCTCAAACACCTGGACGGTCTGGGCTTCAAAGCCTTCAACCAATTCCATGGTCTTTGGGTCGAGCGGGATCTGCCCGGACATGTACACGGTGTTGCCGGCCTTGATGGCTTGCGAGTAAGTGCCGATGGCGGCAGGGGCTTTGTCGCTGCTGATAACGGTCTTGCTCATAAAGTGCTCCTAGTGAGGTATTTGCCGGGCTTGGGCCCAGACTCGATGTTAATAGGGTTGCGCAGATGGGACGCCGCGAGTCAGGCGTCAGGCACGCAGACGGGTGATGCGCATCACCCCTTTAAGCGCGCGAAGCTTGCGGATTACGCGAGCCAGGTGGACGCGGTCGTGCACGCTGACCACTAATTGCACGACGCTAACGCGGCCGTCGCGCTCGTCCAGGCTGATTTTCTCAATGTTGCCGTCGGCGGCGTTGACGCTGCCGGCCAGTAGGGCGATAAGGCCGCGCTGATGCTCCAGCTCGACGCGCAGCTCGACGTTGAATTCGCCGCTGACATCCTTGGCCCAAGACAGTTGGATGCATTTTTCTGGGTTGTGGCGGATGTCACTGATGTTCTTACAGGTGTCCAAGTGCACCACCATGCCTTTGCCTGCAGACAAATGGCCGACGATTGGATCGCCCGGGATCGGCGTGCAGCACTTGGCATAGCTGAGCACCAAGCCTTCGGTGCCGCGGATCGCCAGCGGCCCTTCATGGCTGAGCAGTTGCTCGCCAGTGTCGGTGAGCAGACGGCGCGCCACGACGAAGGCCATGCGATTGCCCAGGCCGATCTCCTCCAGCAGATCCTCGGTCAACTCCATGTGGTATTCGTCGAGCACAGCCTGAATCCGCTCCACCGGCAGGTCGTCGAGGTGGGTACCAAAACTGGCCAGCACTTTATTCAGCAGGCGCTCACCGAGGCTGACCGATTCGGTGCGGCGCTGCAGCTTGAGGGCATGGCGAATATGCGTACGCGCTTTACCGGTGACCACAAAATTGAGCCAGGCCGGGTTCGGTCGAGTGCCGGGCGAGGTGACGATTTCCACGGTTGAGCCACTCTGCAGTGGCTCTGACAGCGGCGCCAATCGGCGATTAATGCGGCAAGCAATGCAATAGTTGCCGACGTCGGTGTGCACCGCGTAGGCAAAATCCACCGCCGTGGAGCCTTTGGGCAGCTCCATGATGCGGCCCTTGGGCGTGAAGACGTAGACCTCGTCGGGGAACAGGTCGATCTTCACGCTTTCGATGAATTCCAGCGAATTGCCGGCGCGCTGCTGCAGTTCGAGGATGCCCTTGACCCACTGCCGGGCGCGCGCGTGGCTGCCCTTGGGCTGGTCGTCTTCGGCGGATTTGTACAGCCAGTGGGCAGCGATGCCGTGGTTGGCCAACTCTTCCATCTCGCGGGTGCGGATCTGGATTTCAATCGGTACGCCATGCATGCCGAACAAGGTGGTGTGCAGCGACTGGTAGCCGTTGGCCTTGGGGATGGCAATGTAGTCTTTAAAACGCCCCGGCAGCGGTTTGTACAAATTGTGCACGGCGCCGAGTACGCGGTAACAGGTGTCGACCTTGTCGACCACGATGCGAAAGGCGTACACGTCCATGATCTCGTTGAACGCCCGGCGCTTGCCGCGCATCTTTTTGTAGATGCTGTAGAGGTGTTTTTCGCGGCCATGCACTTCGCCCTGCATGCCTTCACGGGTTAGGCAGTGGCTAATCGACTCAGCGATTTTGTTGACGATTTCTTTGCGATTGCCACGGGCCTTGCGTACGGCGCCACGAATGCGCTCGGAGCGCATTGGATACATGGCTTTAAAGCCGAGGTCTTCAAATTCGATGCGCATGCTGTGCATGCCCAGGCGGTTGGCGATTGGCGCGTAGATTTCTAGGGTTTCTTTGGCAATGCGCCGACTCTTCTCGTGGGGCATGGAGTCGAGGGTGCGCATGTTGTGCAGGCGGTCGGCCAGCTTGACCAGGATCACGCGGATATCGCGGGCCATGGCCATGGCCATTTTCTGGAAGTTTTCCGCTTGCGCTTCGGCCTTGGTCTCGAAGTTCATCTGGGTCAGTTTGCTGACCCCATCGACCAGTTCGGCGATGGTTTCGCCAAATTGCGCGGTGAGCGCTTCCTTGGCAATCCCGGTGTCTTCGATGACGTCATGCAGCATCGCGGCCATCAGGCTTTGATGGTCCATGTGCATGTCGGCGAGGATGCTGGCGACCGCCAGCGGGTGTGTTACGTAGGCTTCGCCGCTGCGTCGGCGTTGGCCGTCGTGGGCTTGTTCGGCGTAGAAGTAAGCGCGGCGGACCAGGTTGACCTGGTCACTGCCGAGGTAGGTCGAAAGTCGTTCGGCGAGGTTGTCTATGCTCGGCAAGTGCAATGCTCCTGCCGTGCTCTGGGACTCTGTACCGTACGACGTCGACCCACCATGGACTTACAAGGCCTCGTTGGCCTCGTCCTCGAATGTGGCAAACAGCGGTTCGTCTTCAACGATGTCGTCTTGAGCGATGACGTCGTAGTCCACCAGGCCGGCAGCGATTTCGCGCAGGGCTACTACGGTGGGCTTGTCGTTTTCCCAGGCTACCTTGGGCTCTTTGCCGCCGGTGGCCAGTTGACGGGAACGCTTGGTGGCCAGCATGACCAGCTCGAAGCGGTTAGCGACGTTCTCCAGGCAATCTTCAACGGTAACGCGGGCCATGGTGTTCCTCGTAGCAAATAGCGAGATAAAGCTGTGCCCAAATGGGCGAGCGGACTGGATAGTCTAAAAAATCACCCGCCTTAAGGGAAGCGTTGTTTGTGTCGGGGCTGGCCGTGGGCGCGCCGCCAGCCGCCCGAAAGCGGCTGCAGGCAGCGGCCTGGCTGGTGCGGCGTCAGGCCAGCAGCTGGCTGAGTAAATCCGCGTGGCGTTGCTGTTGCGGGTTTTGCAGCAGCTGATTGGCACGAAAAATGGCTTTCAGGTCGTCGAGGGCGACCTTGAAGTCGTCGTTGATCACCAGGTAATCGTATTCGACGTAGTGGCTCATTTCGCTGACCGCTTCACGCATGCGCCCGTCGATGATCTCGTCGCTGTCCTGGCCGCGGTTGTCCAGGCGCTGGCGCAGAGCTTCCTGGGTCGGCGGCAAAATGAAGATCGACTTGGCCTGCGGCATCAGCCGGCGCACCTGCTGGGCGCCTTGCCAGTCGATTTCCAGGATCAGGTCGTAACCTTCCTTGAGGGTCTGCTCCAGCCAGCGCTGCGAGGTGCCGTAGAGGTTGCCGAACACTTCGGCGTGTTCGAGAAACTCGTCGCGCTCAAGCATTTCGATAAAGGCTTCGCGGGCGACGAAGTGGTAGTTGACCCCGTCGACCTCGCCCGGACGCATGGCGCGGGTGGTGTGCGAGACCGATACGCGGATTTGTTCCTGGGCCTCGATCAGGGCTTTGACCAGGCTGGTCTTGCCGGCGCCGGAGGGGGCAGAAACGATATACAGGGTGCCGGTGGTGGCGTTGGTAGTCATCGCGGGCTCGTTTATTCGATGTTCTGGACTTGTTCGCGCATCTGCTCGATTAGCACTTTGAGGCTAACCGCCGCTTGCGTGCTACGCGGGTCGAAGGCTTTGGAGCCGAGGGTGTTGGCTTCGCGGTTGAGTTCCTGCATCAGGAAATCCAAGCGCCGGCCAGCGGCACCGCCGGCCTTGAGCACGCGGCGCACTTCGCTGACATGGGTGCTGAGGCGATCAAGTTCTTCGGCGACGTCGCTTTTCTGCGCCAGCAGCACCAGCTCTTGTTCTAGGCGCTGGGGGTCGAGTTCGACCTGCATTTCGCTGCAGCGGTCGAGGATCTTCTGCCGCTGGGTGGCGAGCATTTGCGGCACCAGTTCGCGCAGGGTGGCGACCTCTAGCGTCATGGCGTCGAGGCGCTCGTTGAGCAGCTTGGCTAGCTCGGCACCTTCACGGCCACGGCCGTTTTTTAGCTCGTCTAAGGCCTGGTTGAACAGCTGCATGGCCTCGACGTTCTGCGCCTGCGGGTCAGCTGCATCGGCCACCAGCACGCCGGGCCAGGCCAGCACTTCCAGAGGGTTAAGGGCCGCAGGCTGCTTGATCAGGCCGGCGATACTTTCGGCGGCGCTGATTAGCTGCGCGGCGCGCTCGCGGTCGAGTTGCAGGGCCTTGCCGGCGGTTTCTTCGCTGAAGCGCAGGGTGCATTCGACCTTGCCGCGTGACAGTCCTTGGCGCAGAGCATCACGCACGCTGCCTTCGAGGTCGCGGAAAGCTTCTGGCAGGCGCAATTGCGGCTCCAGGTAGCGATGATTCACCGAGCGCAACTCCCAGCTCAGGGTGCCGTGGGTGCCGGCCCGTTCTGTGCGGGCGAAGGCGGTCATGCTGTGCACCATGGGCGTACCTCTTGAGCAGTCGTATCAGTGATTTAGGCGGGGATTGTAGCGCAGTCGCCGAGGCCGCCCAATCGGTGATGTTCTGGCCTGGGCGTGCATCGGCACAATTGTGCGATGTCCCCGCAGGCGCGCGGGCCCTATAATGGCCGGCAAAATTCCGTCCCGAACAGGTATTCCCCGATGAAGCGTCCCAGTGGCCGTGCTGCCGATCAGCTGCGCTCGATCCGTATCACCCGTAACTACACCAAACATGCCGAAGGTTCGGTGCTGGTGGAGTTTGGCGACACCAAAGTGATCTGTACGGTCAGTGTTGAATCCGGCGTACCGCGCTTCCTTAAAGGCCAAGGCCAAGGCTGGTTGACCGCCGAATACGGCATGTTGCCGCGCGCCACTGGCGACCGTAACCAGCGTGAAGCCAGTCGCGGTAAGCAGGGTGGTCGTACCCTAGAAATCCAGCGCCTAATCGGCCGCTCACTACGTGCTGCGCTGGACATGTCCAAGCTCGGTGAGAACACCCTGTACATCGACTGTGACGTGATCCAAGCCGATGGCGGCACCCGCACGGCCTCGATCACTGGCGCCATGGTGGCCTTGGTGGATGCGCTGAAACTGATGAAGAAGCGTGGCGGCCTTAAGGCTGGCGACCCGCTTAAGCAGATGGTTGCTGCGGTGTCGGTGGGCATGTATCAGGGCGAGCCGGTACTGGACTTGGATTACCCGGAAGACTCGGCCGCAGAGACCGACCTTAACGTGGTGATGACCGCAGCCGGTGGCTTTATCGAAGTGCAGGGCACCGCCGAAGGCGCGCCGTTCCAACCGGCCGAGCTGAATGCCATGCTGGCGTTGGCGCAGAAAGGCATGCAAGAGCTGTTTGCGCTGCAGCAAGCGGCGCTGGCCGACTAACCCACTGAGGGCTCGCGTAATGAACGATAACCTGCAACCCACGCCTGATGCGCAAGCCCGGCAATGGGCGATGCTCTGTCATTACGCGGCGTTCTTCTGGGTGCTGGCACCGCTGATCGGCAATGTCATTGGTCCGCTGATTGTCTGGCAGTTGAAGAAAGATCTGCACCCGTTTGTCGATCAGCAGGGCAAGGAAGCGCTGAATTTTCAGATCACCTACAGCGTAGCCATGATGGTTAGCGGCCTGCTGGCGTGGGTGCTGATTGGCTTCCCGCTGATGCTGCTGATAGGTCTGGCGGCGTTGGTGCTGACCATCATCGCTGGGATGAAAGCGAATGCTGGAGAGGCGTATCGCTATCCGCTGTGCTGGCGCTTGATCAAATAAGTGCGGTGTTACACCCATAAAAAAGCCGGCAAATATGCCGGCTTTTTACTGCCTATGGTTTGTGCGCTTTAGACGCTCAGTGTCCAGTCGTAATCGACTACCAGCGGCGCGTGCTCGGAGAAACGCGGCTGACGCGGCAGGCGGGCACTACGCACACAGCGACGCAGGCCGGGGGTCAGCAGGTGATAGTCGAAGCGATAGCCGAGGTTGAGCATTTCCGCCTGCTCAGTGTCGGGCCACCAGCTGAATTGGTCGCCTTCGCGGCTGACTTCGCGCAGCGCATCGACGTAACCCATGCTGCCGACGACCTGATCCATCCAGGCACGCTCGGGAGCGAGGAAGCCGGGTGATTGCTGGCAGTCGCGCCAGTTCTTCACGTCGAGTTTCTGGTGCGCGACAAACAGCGAGCTGCAGTAGATGTACTCGCGGCGCTTGCGCCGTTGTTTGTCGAGGTAATGGGCGAAGTCGTCCATGAACTTGAACTTCTGGTTCAGGCTCT